>Ga0182005_1000289_pt1 | contig 31434 bp, 33 predicted proteins | sample Sormic07211103_1_FD_123021 | JGI IMG/M metagenome (GOLD analysis project Ga0182005, IMG submission 123021) | Rhizosphere microbial communities from Sorghum bicolor, Mead, Nebraska, USA - 072115-103_1 MetaG | ecosystem: Host-associated > Plants > Roots > Rhizosphere | place: USA: Nebraska...
ATGTAAGTGGTCAGTTTGGTGATCTTCATTAATCTCGTCTCCTGTTCAATTTTTTATTTCTGGCGTTTGCGCTGTTGCTGAAGCCGCTTGCATCGCGCACCATGCCGCGACAAACCTGTTGCCGTTCTGGCCGACCTGCTCGGCGCTCAGGCCCGGTTTGTACAGCGCCGACCCCAGGCCGAATCCGGAAGCGCCGGCGCTGGCAAATGCTGCCAGGTTTTCCGGCGTGATGCCGCCTACCGGCAATAACGCCACTTCGCGCGGGATCACCGCGCGCCATGCCTTGACTACATTCGGTCCCAGCTGCTCGGCCGGGAACATTTTCAAGACGTCGGCGCCGGCAGCCAGCGCGGCGAATGCTTCGGTTACCGTGGCGACGCCCGGCGCGCAAGCCAGTCCGGCCTGCTTGGCGGCCGCGATCACCGCCGGGTCGCTGTGCGGCATGACGATGATCTCGCCGCCGGCGCGCCTGACTTCCGCTACCTGGCCGGTGCGCAAGACGGTGCCGGCGCCGACCACGCAATCGGCCGGCAAGGCGTTGCGCAAGATGCGGATGCTGTCGAAGGGCTGGGGCGAATTGAGCGGCACTTCAATGATCCTGAAGCCGGCTTCGTAGAGTTTCACGCCGATCGCCGCCACTTCGTGCGGCTCGACGCCGCGCAGGATGGCGATCAGCCCGCATTGTTTCATTGCATTTATCAACATGGTGGTTTCCCGATATTCTCGCTGCTAAGCATGTTTCAATAGTCCCGCCGTCAGCGCCAGCTGCCACAGGCCGCGTTCGGTGGCTTCGGCCGCCACCTCGACTGCGCCAAAACCATAGGCGTGCAGCACTTGCGTATAACGTGCGCACAAGCCGGCTTCGCCGACCAGCATCACTTGGGAAGGCTGCCGTTCCCGGCTCCGCAGCATGGCTTGCAATGCTGCGATTTCATGGCCGATCAGCAGTCCCGACAGGTATTCGCGCTGGCCGGGACCGTCCAGCACGCCGGTCAGCCCCAGCGTGCGCGTACTGAATATGGTCGACAATACGCCGGCCTGGCCGGCCGCGGTTTGCGCCACCAGGGCGCCGCGCTCGAAGGCACGCTGTCCGGCTTCCGCATCGCCGCCGTCGGCCTGCATGCCGCGTCCAAGAATGGTATGCCCAGACAAGGCGGCAAAAACTTCGCCGGTCATGAACGTATCAAAATGCGCCAGCTGGCTTTGCGCACCCGAGCGCCGTATCTGTACCCACTTGGAATGCGTGCCGGGCAGGCCGACCAGGATATCCTGGCCGGAGGCGCCGGATTTGTCGTTGCCGGCAAGCGCATTGAGCACGCCGACCACCTGGGTCTCCTCGCCGCGCATGACGTTCGGCAGCATGGAATTTTCTATCAGGCCCGGCACCAGGTGAATCAGCTGTCCGTGGCGATTGCGCAGCGTGCTCAAACTGCCGCCGATGCGGTCGACGGCAATCGGCACTTCCAGGTACGGAACTTCGCGCCATCCCTGGCGGCTGCCGACCATGCCGGCTGCGATCACCGGCGTCCCCGGAGCTGCGCGCAGCCAATCGCCGCAGGCTTGCTCGAAAGCGGCTTCGAAACCGCTTTCGCCGTCGCCGCCGGTTTGCGGCAATTGCATTACGCCGCAGGGGAGGGCGCGCAATTCCAGCGTCTGGCCATGCGCTCCGAGCCGGTAGGCGCGTAGCGATGAAGTCCCCCAGTCGAGGGCGATCAAGTGCGTTGGATGTGGTGCAGGCGGCATGGGTCGGTTAACTTCAAAAATTGCGGGCAGGTACTGAGCATCCCGCGATGTGGCGTACTTTATTCCTGCCGCAATTTTCTGTCAATATATGATATTATGTCCCAATATATGGGATGTAAGTTATTTTTTGACAGGTTCCAATCATGCGCAAATTACAGGACTCGGCAGAGTTGCATGGCCACGCGGGCGAGCAAGCCGCCGCACCGACAGGCACCCAGACCTTGACGCGCGGGTTGGCCGTATTGCAGGCGGTAGCCGGCGGCGCGCGCGATCTGAAGCAGATTGCGCAGATGCTGGGCACCACCCGCAGCACTACCCACAGGCTGGCGAACTGCCTGGTGCAGGAGCGCTATCTGCGCTTTACGCCGAACGCGGGTTATGTGCTGGGGCCCAAATTGATCGAACTGGGTTTCCAGGCGCGCGAAGAAGTCTCGCTGAGCATAGTGGCGCGGCCCTACCTGGAGCAGCTGGCCGAACAATCGGGCGACACCATCCACCTGGCGCTGCAGGACGGCGACGACGTGCTTTACCTGGACAAGATTCCAGGCAAGAAGGGGCTGGAAATGCGTTCGCGCGTGGGGCACCGGATGCCGATCGCCACTACCGGCGTCGGCAAGGCATTGATGCTGGGCATGGACGAAGAGGAGTGGAAGAGCCTGTACCAGAAGCGCAGCACAGCTGCCGCCAGCCATGCTGCCGGCTTGTTGCCGAAGCGGAGCTGGACCGAGTTTCGCGACCAGATGCGCGAATACGTCAAAGGCGGTTACGCCTTCGACCTGGAAGACAACGAGCCGTCGATACGCTGCGTGGCGGCGCCGATCTACGACGCTACCCACGCGATCGTCGCCGCCATCAGCGTTTCCAGCACGCTGCCTTATATGTCGCTGGAGCGGATGCAGTCATTGATCGCTGTCGTGCAGGCCGCGGCGGCCGGCATTTCCAGCGAGCTTGGCTCAAGCAAGGAAGCGAGTCAGGAAGCGAGCGGCGGCAGCTGACGCGGCTTGCGCTGCGCATCCGTGGCGACATAGGTCAGCGTCGCTTCCGTCACCTTCACGACTTCTGTCTGCAGCCGGTTGCGTTCGGCATACACCTCGACGTTGACGGTGATCGAGGTATTGCCGACCTTGACGATCACGGCATAAAACGACAGCAGGTCGCCGACAAACACCGGCTGCTTGAACAGGAAGGAGTTCACGGCAATCGTGGCGACCCGGCCGTTGGCGCGGCGCGTGGCCGGCAGCGAGCCGGCAATGTCGACTTGTGCCATGATCCAGCCGCCGAAGACGTCGCCGTGCACGTTGGCGTCGGATGGCATCGGCATCACCCGCAGCTGCGGCATGGTGTCGGGTGGCAATTGATTGTTGTTTTGATCAGTCATCTGTTATTTCCCCTGAGAGCTACAATTGGTTTTGTATCCGTAGCTTAAACCATTCTTTAAGATTGTCACCCTATGCGCCACCATTCTTCGACGTCGCCAGAGCCCGCCGCAGCCGCCGGCAGCGGCCAGCCAAAGCGCAGCGACTGGGCTACGCTCAAGACCTTGCTGCCCTATCTCTGGACCTACAAGTGGCGCGTCTCGCTGGCGCTGCTGTTCATGCTGGGCGCCAAGCTGGCCAATGTCGGCGTGCCGCTGGTGCTGAAGAAGCTGGTCGACAGCATGACCATCACGGCCAGCCATCCGCAGGCGATGCTGGTGCTGCCGCTGGGAATACTGGTGGCTTACGGCGCGCTGCGCCTGAGCACCACCTTGTTCACGGAATTGCGCGAGTTCGTGTTTGCCCGCGTGACGCAGCGCGCGGTGCGCACCATCGCCCTGCAGGTGTTCCGCCACCTGCATTCGCTGTCGCTGCGCTTTCACCTGAACCGCCAGACCGGCGGCATGACGCGCGACATCGAACGCGGCACGCGCGGCATTTCGTCGCTGGTGTCGTACGCGCTGTTCAGCATCTTGCCGACCTTGATCGAAATCTCGCTGGTGCTCGGTTACCTGGTGCTGCACTACGACATCTGGTTTGCCGGCATCACCGTGGTGGCGCTGGTCAGCTACATCTTTTTTACGGTGACCGTGACCGAATGGCGCACCCATTTCCGGCGCACCATGAATACGCTCGATTCGAGCGCCAACACCAAAGCCATCGATTCGCTGATCAACTACGAAACCGTCAAGTATTTCGGCAATGAGGAATACGAAGCCCGGCGTTACGACGACGGCCTGATGCGTTATGAAACCGCCGCGGTGAAATCGCAGACCTCGCTGTCCTTGCTCAATACCGGCCAGTCGCTGATCATCGCCATCGCGGTGACGCTGATCCTGTGGCGCGCCACGCAGGGCGTGATCGACGGCAAGATGACGCTGGGCGACCTGGTGCTGGTCAATTCCTTCATGATCCAGCTGTACATCCCGCTCAATTTCCTCGGCGTCATCTATCGCGAAATCAAGCAAAGCCTGGCCGACATGGAAAGGTTGTTCCATCTGCTCGACGAGAACCGCGAGATCGCCGACGCCGCGGAGGCGCGGCCGCTGCTGACCGGCGGCGCGCAGGTGCGTTTTGCGCATGTCGATTTCAGCTACGAGAGCAAGCGCCAGATCTTGTTCGACGTCGATTTCACGATAGCCGCCGGCACCACCACCGCGGTAGTCGGCCATAGCGGTTCCGGCAAGTCGACCTTGTCGCGGCTGCTGTTCCGTTTTTACGATATCAACGCCGGCCGCATCACGATCGACGGCCAGGATTTGCGCGACATCACGCAGGCTTCGCTGCGCCAGGCGATCGGCATCGTGCCGCAGGACACCGTGCTGTTCAACGACAGCATCGAGTACAACATCGCTTATGGCAAGCCGGGCGCCAGCAAGGCGGAAATCATCGCGGTCGCCAAGGCAGCGCATATCCATGATTTCATCGAATCGCTGCCGGACGGCTACGATTCGATGGTGGGCGAGCGCGGCTTGAAATTGTCGGGCGGAGAAAAGCAGCGGGTGGCGATCGCCCGCACCTTGCTGAAAAATCCCGCGGTGCTGATTTTCGACGAGGCCACTTCGGCGCTCGATTCGAAATCAGAGCAGGCGATCCAGGCGCAGCTGAAAGAAATCGCCAAGGACCGCACTACGCTGGTGATCGCCCATCGCTTGTCGACCATTGCCGATGCGGCGCAGATCCTGGTGCTGGACCACGGCCACATCATTGAGCGCGGCACGCATGCGCAGCTGCTGGCGGCGGATGGCGCATATGCGCAGATGTGGCAGCGCCAGCAGGCGCATCCGGACGAGGTGGAAAGCCCGTCGCCGGAAGCCGGCGACGGCTACCCTGAAAACGTGGTGCGCATGGTGTAGGAGTACAACGCTCACGCAGATTGTCGGCCGCGGGTGCGCCAATTTCCTATGCCGCCGCTGCCGACTCGCGTTACGATAGCGGCATGGAAAGCAAATGGTTAGAAGACTTCATTTCGTTGGCGGAAACCCATAGTTTCAGCCGCTCTGCAGAATTGCGTCATGTCACGCAGCCGGCCTTCTCGCGCCGCATCCAGTCGCTGGAGGCTTGGCTGGGCGCCGACCTGATCGACCGCACCTCCTATCCGACCCGGCTGACGGCGGCCGGCGAGGTCTTTTACGAGCAGGCGCTGGAGATGCTGGGCCAGATCAACAACGCCCGTGCGCTGATGCGCGGCAAGCGCCCGACGGCATTGAGCACGGTCGATTTTGCCGTGCCGCATACCTTGTCGCTGACCTATGTGCCGCGCTGGATCCGTTTGCTGGAAGGCGGCTTCGGCCCGCTCAATACGCGCCTGCTGGCCTTGAATGTGCATGACGCCGTGATGGCCATGGTGGATGGCGGCTGCGACCTGCTGCTGTGCTATCACCATCCGCGCCAGCCGGTACAGCTCGACACCGGCCGCTACGACCTGATCACCTTGGGCAGCGAGGTGCTGCGCGCCTATGCCCATTGCAACAAGGCCGGGGTGCCGGATTATGTCTTTCCCGGCAGCGCCAGCGCGCCTTTGCCGTTCTTGTCCTATACCAGCAACGCCTACCTCGGGCGCATGGTGGAGCTGATCCTGGCCGACGCCAAGAAGCCGCTTTACCTGGAAAAACGCTATGAGACGGATATGGCGGAAGGCTTGAAAATGATGGCGCTGGAAGGACACGGCGTGGCGTTCCTGCCGGAGTCCGCGGTAACCCGCGAAGTCAAGTTGAAACAGCTGGCCAGCGTCGACCACAACGCGCCGGAATGGGAAGCCACCATGGAAATCCGCCTGTACCGTGAACGTCCTACCGTGCAAAGGCCGGGCAAGCCGGTGGTCGCGCGGCTGTGGGCTTACCTGCTGCAACAGCGGGAAAACGCCGCCAAGGAAGCAGCCAAAAACGCCAAACGCAAAACGCCGGCGGCGCTCGCATAAAACCCGGAACCGCCGGGTTCCTGGCGCCGGAAGCCGAGCGAAAATCATGTTGCCATAGGGTAATTGTATTTTTTGATATCAATGCAAAAAATGCATAGTTACATGCGCACAAAGCATTGGCTTTGCCCTATGCCGTTGTCCTACGATTCGCCACTAGATCGATTTCGCCCCCGCTGTCAGTACCCCTGTCGTCCTTATCCAGGGGGCCGGTCTGCAACTTCCAGGAGCGCGCAAAAATATGACTATCAAGCACGAAGTTCCATCCTATCTCTCGCAACATGGCATCGGCCCATGGGGCGACTATCTCGAACAAATCGATCGCGTAACACCTTACCTCGGCAATCTGGCCCGCTGGGTCGAAACCATGAAGCGTCCGAAGCGGATGCTGATCGTCGACGTCCCAATCGAGCGCGATGACGGCACCATTGCCCACTTCGAAGGCTATCGCGTGCAGCACAACACCTCGCGCGGCCCAGGCAAGGGCGGCGTGCGTTTCCACCAGGACGTGACCCTGTCCGAAGTGATGGCCCTGTCGGCCTGGATGACGGTCAAGAATGCCGCCGTCAACGTGCCGTACGGCGGCGCCAAGGGCGGTATCCGGGTTGACCCGAAGACCTTGTCGCAAGGCGAACTGCAACGCATGACGCGCCGCTATACCAGCGAGATCGGCATCATCATCGGCCCTAACAAGGATATCCCGGCGCCGGACGTCAACACCAACGAACAAATCATGGCCTGGATGATGGATACCTATTCCATGAACCAGGGCAGCACTGCATCGGGCGTCGTCACCGGCAAGCCGATTTCACTGGGCGGCAGCCTGGGACGGCGCGAAGCCACAGGCCGCGGCGTGTTCGTGGTGGGTTGCGAAGCAGCGGTCAAGCGCGGCCTGGACATCCACGGCGCCAAGGTTGCGGTGCAGGGTTTCGGTAACGTCGGCGGCATCGCCGCGCGCCTGTTCTCGGAAGCCGGCGCAAAAGTGGTGGCGGTGCAAGACCATATCTCGACCGTGGTGCGTTCCAGCGGCCTGGACGTGGCGGCGCTGCAAGCCCACGTCAATGAAACCGGCAGCGTTGCCGGTTTCAAGGGTGGCGAAGAAATCAGCGACCGTGCGCAGTTTTGGGCTGTCGATTGCGATATTTTGGTGCCTGCTGCTTTGGAGCAACAAATCACCGTGGAGAATGCGCCGACCATCCGCGCCAAGATCATCCTGGAAGGCGCCAACGGCCCGACCAGCCCGGCTGCGGACGACATCCTGCATGAAAAGGGCGTGCTGGTAGTGCCTGACGTGATCGCCAATGCCGGCGGCGTGACGGTGAGTTATTTCGAGTGGGTGCAGGATTTCTCCAGTTTCTTCTGGACCGAAGATGAAATCAACCTGCGCCTGACCCGCATCATGCGCGAAGCGTTTACCGCGGTCTGGCAGCTGGCTGAAGAGAAGAAAGTATCGCTGCGCACCGCTGCATTTATCGTTGCCTGTACCCGTGTCCTGCAAGCGCGTGAAATGCGTGGTTTGTATCCTTGATTGATGTTGCGTTATAGTCGGGATGTTTTGCGCGCGCTCAAGCTGCTGGCCGGCTGAGCGCGTGTCATCTGGCCCTGGGCGCATCCGGGGACTTGTCTGCAAAAGAGCGACGCGATAGCAGTCGCCGCCGACAAGCAAGCAGCTGGCTTGAATATTGCATTAAGCATATCCATTGCATAAAAACATTATCGACAGCGCACATCAAGGGGAGAGCAGCGTGGGAATCAAGGACGGTAAGGGCGGCCAGGGCGGCAATGCGGCCGCGCGGTGCAATGCAGGTCTGGGAGTTGTGTTAGCGGTAACGTTGAGTATCGCAGCGGCAGCCGCGCATGCGGAAGATGTGCTGGCGAAAATCCGCGACAGCAAGACTATCACGATCGGTTACCGGGAAGCGTCGTTCCCGTTTTCTTTTGTGGACCAGGATAAAAAACCGGTTGGCTATGCGGTCGACCTGTGCCTCAAGATAGCCGATGCGGTGAAGCAGCAATTGAAACTGCAGCAATTGAATATCGCGTATGTTCCAGTGACGTCATCTAATCGCATTGACATGATCGCAAGCGGAAAAATCGACCTGGAGTGCGGGTCAACCACCAACAATGCAGAGCGGCGCAAGCAGGTCAGCTTTACCATTGCGCATTTCATGGCGTCGTCGCGGATGCTGGTGCGGACCGAAGACAAGATCAAGAACTGGCCGGACCTGCGCGACAAGAAGGTGGTGACGACCAAGGGTACGACCAGCGTCAAATCCCTGGTCGACCGGGGCCAGGTCCGCTCCCTGAACATGACCATACTGGAAGGACGCGACCACAACGAATCGTTCAAGATGGTGGAAGACAAAGCAGCCGATGCATTTGTGATGGATGACGTGCTGCTGTACGGATTGAAGGCTACCGCCAAGGATCCCGCAGCGTACGCGATTGTCGGCGAACCTTTGACAACCGAACCTTACGCTATCATGTTGCCGAAAGGCGATACAAACTATAAGGCTGTGGTCGACCGTGAAATGGGCCGCATTATCCACGATGGCGAAATCAACAAGTTGTACACCAAGTGGTTCCTGAGTCCGATTCCGGCAAAAAATAATCTCGTGTTGAACATGCCCATGGGCTATCTTTTCAGGGAGTCTTTACGTTTCCCGTCGGACCAGGTTGGCAACTGAAAGTAATCAGAATTGACTGTAATTTTTAATTTATGCAAAGGTGGAGACAGGCATTTTCGGAGGAGAAGCAAGAATAATAAATAAGCATGAGTTTAAGTCTGCTGCTGAGGCAGTGAGTTTGTTAAACTATACAGATAATTTTTTTACGGGAGTTGTTATGATGTCATCGAAATTAGTTGTCGCTTTGGTTGGCTTGGGAGTAATGGTTGGCTCCGTACAAGCGCAAGAACTGACCGGAACACTCAAGAAAATCAAGGATACCGGCACCATCACCCTGGGCGTTCGCGATTCGTCCATTCCATTCTCTTACCTTGATGACAAACAATCGTATCAGGGCTACTCGATCGACTTGTGCCTGAAAGCTGCGACCGCCATTCAGAAACAGCTCGGCATGACTGCCTTGAACGTCAAGATGGTTCCAGTGACTTCGGCGACCCGTATCCCGCTGATCTCGAACGGCACCATCGACCTGTCCTGCGATTCCGCCACCAACAATGCAGAGCGTCAAAAGGTTGTTTCCTTTGCGCCGACCATGTACGTGACCGCGAACCGTATCCTGGCCAAGAAATCGTCCAACATCAAGACGCTGGACGACCTCAAGGGCAAGACCATCGTTTCCACTTCCGGCACGTCGAACCTGAAGCAAGTCACGATCCTCAATGGCGAGCGCAACCTCGGCATGAACATCCTGGCCGCCAAAGACCATGCTGAAGCGTTCCTGATGGTGGAAACCGGCCGCGCTACAGCGTTTGTCATGGACGACATCCTGCTGGCGTCGCTGGCGGCAAGCTCCAGAGCGCCCGCCGACTACGAAATCACCAAGGAAGCCTTGTCGGTTGAGCCGTACGGCATTATCGAACGCAAAGACGACCTGCCATTCAAGAAAGCGGTCGACACTGCGCTGAGCAATGTCTACACCTCGGGCCAGATCAACGACATCTACGCAAAATGGTTCCTGAAGCCGATTCCGCCGAAGGGCATCAACCTGAATGTGCCAGTCAGCCCAGAGCTGAAGGCTGCGTTCGCCAAGCCAACCGATTCGGGTGATCCGGCTGCCTATGCTGCCGTCCCTGAAGCACAAAAGCAATCGCTGAAGATGAAGAAAAAATAAGATAGGCGATAAGAACGGAACGGGAGGCGCAAGCCTCCCGTTTTGTTTCTGAAATTGAATTGCTGCGCCGCACAATCGACGCTTGCCGACGGCTGGCGCAGCAATGGAGATTTGAGTAATAGAGGGGACTTAATATGCATTACAACTGGAACTGGGGCATCTTCTGGCAAGAGTCTCCCGACGGTGTCAGCACTTACATGGACACCTTGCTGGCCGGCCTGAAGTGGACGCTTGCGCTGTCCGCATCGGCCTGGATCATGGCGCTGATCATCGGTACGGTGATCGGTACGATCCGTACCATGCCGAACAAGTGGGCAGTACGCGTAGCCAACGGCTATGTCGAATTATTCCGCAACATCCCGCTAATCGTGCAGATGTTTCTCTGGTATTTCGTGATGCCGGAAATCGTCCCTGCGAGCATCGGCGGCTGGCTCAAGAGCCTGCCGAACGCATCATTCATCACCGCCTTCCTGGCGCTGGGTTTTTTTACGTCGTCGCGGATTGCCGTACAAGTCTCCGCTGGCATTAATGCATTGCCCCGTGGCCAAAAGCTGGCGGGTACTGCACTTGGCCTGACGTTGCCACAAACATATCGCTACGTTTTGCTGCCGATGTCGTTCCGGATCATCATCCCGTCCCTGACCAACGAATTCGCAGCAATCATCAAGAACAGCTCGGTCGCACTGACGATCGGCCTGGTGGAACTGACCGCCGCTACCTATTCGATGCGTGAATTTACCTTCCAGACTTTCGAAGCCCTCACCGGCGCTACCGTGATCTACGTGATCATCTCGGCGATTGCCTTGCTGTTGGCGCGCTGGCTTGAAAAAGCGATCGCGATTCCAGGTTTCATTGCTGCCGGCAGCGCTAATACGGGAGGTCATTAATCATGTTTTCGAATTTCGATTTTGACGTCATCCAGCGCTCCTGGCTCTACCTGTTCACCACCGGCATGAAGTTCACGCTGACGCTGACCTTGGTGGCGATGATAGGCGGCATCCTGTTCGGCACCGTGCTGGCCATGATGCGCCTGTCGCACAACAAGACGATTTCACTGATCGCCACCAGCTACGTCAACCTGATCCGCTCGGTGCCGCTGGTGCTGGTGATTTTCTGGTTCTACTTCCTGGTGCCGTACATCGGCGCCTGGATTATCGGCGCATCGCAGCCGGTGCAGGTCGGCGCATTCTCGTCGGCATTGATCACGTTCATCTTGTTTGAAGCAGCTTATTATTGCGAAATCATGCGTTCCGGGATCCAGTCGATCCCGCGCGGCCAGGTTTCTGCCGGCTACGCGCTGGGCATGAATTACTGGCAAATGATGGGCAACGTGGTGCTGCCGCAAGCGTTCCGCAACATGATCCCGATCCTGCTGACCCAGACCATCGTCTTGTTCCAGGACGTTTCGCTGGTCTATGTGCTGGGCTCGGTGCCGGACTTCGTTACTGTCGCATCCAAGATCGCGCAGCGCGACGGCCGCCTGGTGGAGATGTACATGTTTGTCGCCGTGGTGTACTTCGTGATGAGCTATGGTTTGTCGACGCTGGTCAAGAAGCTGCAGCAAAGGGTTGCGATTATTCGATAATTGTTCGACAAGATCCAGGCCCGACCCAAGGAAGGATTGGGCCTGGACTGCAAAACAGAATTCAGGAATTAGGAGAAATACTCATGATTAAGCTTAACAACGTCAGCAAATGGTACGGCCAATTTCAAGTCCTGACCGATTGCACCACGCAAGTGGCCAAGGGCGACGTGGTGGTGGTGTGCGGGCCGTCGGGTTCCGGTAAATCGACGCTGATCAAGACCGTCAACGGCCTGGAGCCGTTCCAGAAGGGCGAGATCACGGTCGACGGCGTTTCGGTCGGCGACCCCAAGACCAACCTGTCGAAACTGCGCGCGCGCATCGGCATGGTGTTCCAGAACTTCGAACTGTTCCCGCACATGTCGATCCGCGAGAACCTGACCATCGGCCAGGTCAAGGTGCTGGGCCGCAGCCAGGATGAAGCCAATGAAAAAGGCTTGAAGTACCTGGACCGCGTCGGCCTGATCGCACAGAAAGACAAGTTCCCTGGCCAGCTGTCCGGCGGCCAGCAGCAGCGCGTGGCGATTGCCCGTGCGTTGTCGATGGATCCGATTGCGATGCTGTTCGACGAACCGACTTCAGCGCTCGATCCGGAAATGATCAATGAAGTGCTGGACGTGATGGTCGGCCTGGCGCAAGAAGGCATGACCATGATGGTGGTGACGCATGAAATGGGCTTCGCCAAGAAGGTCGCCAACCGCGTGGTGTTCATGGACAAGGGCCTGGTAGTGGAAGACTGCACCAAGGACGAGTTCTTTGGCGCGCCGCGTTCCGACCGCGCCCGCGATTTCCTGGCCAAGATCATTCACTGACCGCTGCGTTTTGCGCGAGGCAAGAAGCCGCTCCGGAGCCTATCCGGGCGGCTTTTTTGTTGCCTGGTTGGCGGGCGCGGAAGGGCAGGCCGGGTGCATCAGGCGCGGCGCCGCCTCCGGCCTGCGGTAAAATGACGGTCATCCGAACCCCCGCCGCACCATGCTAGCCACCAAACCTTACCTGCGCAGCCTGAAACTCAATCCCGAGCTGGCGATCGATTTTGATGCGTATCCCTTCAGCATCCCGGCCGTGCGCGAACTGGAGCAGATCGATTTTCATCCTGACGTCACGTTCCTGGTCGGTGAAAACGGCGCGGGCAAATCGACCTTGCTGGAAGCGATCGCGGTTGCCTGGGGCTTTAATGCGGAAGGCGGCACCAGGAATGCAAATTTCTCGACCGCGCAAGCGCATTCCGACCTGCACCGTTACATACGGACAGTGAAGAGCTTCAAGCGGCCCAGGACCGGCTATTTTTTGCGCGCCGAAAGTTTCTTCAACCTCGCCACCTACGAGGAAAACATGGATGATGGGCAGCATCCGTCCTATGGCGACAAGGGTCTGCACCGGCAATCGCATGGGGAGTCTTTCCTGGCGCTGCTGCAAAACAAGTTCCAGCCCGACGGTTTTTACATGCTGGATGAACCGGAAGCCGCGTTATCGCCCAACCGCCAGCTGGCGGCGCTGGCGATTATCCACAAGCTGGCGCAAAATCGCAGCCAGTTCATCATCGCCACCCATTCGCCTATCCTGCTGGCTTATCCGCACGCCAGGATTTACCTGCTGGACCAGAGCGGCCTGGCCGAGACCCGCTACGAAGATACCGAACACTATACGACCACGCGCCATTTCCTGAACAATCCGGCAGCCACGCTGGAGCGACTTTTTGCAGAAGAGAATGAACATGACTGATGCCTTGACCGATACACTGACCATCACCCGCCCCGACGACTGGCACTTGCACCTGCGCGACGGCGTGGCGCTGGCTGCCGTCTTGCCGCATAGCGCGCGCCAGTTCGCCCGCGCCATCGTGATGCCTAACCTGAAGCCGCCGGTTACCACCACGGCGCAGGCGGCGGCCTACCGCGAGCGCATCCTGGCAGCCTTGCCGCAGGAGCTGGCGTTCGAGCCGCTGATGACCCTGTACCTGACCAACAATACGCCGCCCGACGAGATCCGGCGCGCCAAGGACAGCGGCTTCGTGCACGCGGTCAAGCTGTATCCGGCCGGCGCCACCACCAATTCCGATGCCGGCGTAACGGACCTGGGCAAGTGCTACAAGACGCTGGAAGTCATGCAGGAACTGGGCATGCCATTCCTGGTGCACGGCGAAGTGACCGATCCGGCGGTCGACATCTTCGACCGCGAAGCGGTTTTCATCGACCGCGTGATGCAGCCATTGCGGCGCGACATGCCGGAACTGAAAGTGGTGTTCGAGCACATCACCACCAAGGACGCCGCCCAATACGTCGAGAGCGCAAGCGGGCCGGTGGCGGCCACCGTCACGGCGCATCACCTGCTGTATAACCGCAACGAAATCTTCAAGGGCGGCATCCGGCCGCATTATTATTGCCTGCCGGTACTGAAGCGAGAAGAGCACCGGCAAGCATTGGTGCAGGCAGTGGCGTCGGGCAGCACGCGGTTCTTCCTCGGCACCGATTCAGCCCCGCATCCGAAGGGTTTGAAAGAGCACGCTTGCGGCTGCGCCGGCTGTTATACCGCGCTGCATGCGATGGAGCTGTATGCGCAGGCATTCGACCAGGCCGGCGCGCTGGACAAGCTGGAGGCGTTCGCCAGCTTCAACGGCCCCGATTTCTACAATCTGCCGCGCAACCAGGGCACGGTCACGCTGAAGCGCCAGTCGTGGACCCTGCCGGCGGAACTGCCGCTGGGCGAGACTACCGTGGTGCCGCTGAACGGCGGCGAGACGATAGACTGGCAACTGGCGTAGGGTGATTTAGCACCTCCGCTCTTTACCTTTTGCATCGACATGGTGCGATTTTTGCTTGCTTGAATGGCAGGAAGGGATAAAACCGGCCTTCCATCCTGTCTAACCGTAGCTCACCGATTCGTCTTCGGATCCAGGTTCAAGCATGCAAAGTCTACGTATCGTTGTTGTCAATCCGGTCGCCATCGAGGGTGACGACGATCCCGCGTTCGAGGCGCAGGCCGCGCGCGGCAAGGCTTTGCGCATCGGCTTGCTGGAGGCCGGCTACAACATCGTTGCTTCACTTCCGGCCGACCTGTACCTGCCTGAGAGAATTGCCCAGTTGCAACCAGATATGGTCATCATCGACGCCGAATCGGATGCGCGCGACGTGCTTGAGCACGTGGTGATCGCCACGCGCGATGCGCGCCGCCCGATCGTCCTGTTTACCGAGGATGCAAAAACTTCCAGCATGGATGCGGCGATGGCAGCCGGCGTCTCCGCTTATATCGTGGCCGGCCTGCAGACAGCGCGCATCAAGCCGGTGCTGGAGGTCGCGCTGGCGCGCTTCCGGCAAGAGCAGAAGCTGCTGGCGGAGCTGTCCGACACCAAGCAGAAGCTGGCCGAACGCAAGTTGCTGGACCGGGCCAAGGGTTTGCTGATGGATCACCATAAGCTGACGGAGCAGGAGGCGTATCAAAAGCTGCGGCGGCTGGCGATGGACAAGAACCTCAAGCTGTCCGAAGTGGCGCAACGCATTATCGACGCTGCCGACCTGCTGGGCTGATCAAGCCGTCGAGCGGGCGCGCGGTCGCCGCGATCTGGTTTGGTGCGTTGCACAAGGCCGGTGCGCTTTTTGAGCGAAAAACCGGCACGGTCCTGCATTTTCCCGATAAAAATTCCTGGCACGTGGTTTGCATAGTCCATTCCAGGCGCCAACGCTGGCGCTGCTGGAATCGGCTAACGGCGGCCGCTTCCGCATAAGACAAAGGTGTCTTCCCGCATGGCTTGTCCAGCGCGGGACGACGCCTTTTTTGTTGCCGGAAACAATCTGGAGCCATGCGATGGAACCAAGCAATGCACTGCAGCTAGACACCCTAGGCACCGAGCATACGCCGAACACGCTTGTCGACGGCAAGCGCCGTCAACTATTACAAACCGCGACTCTCGCGGCAGGAGCCAGCATGCTAGGACTTTCCAGCACCGGTGTTTGGGCCGCAGGCTCGGACAAGCCGGAAAAAACCGAGGTCAAGATAGGCTTCATCCCCCTGACCGATTGCGCGTCGGTGGTGATGGCATCGCTGCTCGGTTTCGACAAAAAATACGGCATCAAGATCATCCTCAGCAAGGAAACCTCCTGGGCCGGCGTGCGCGACAAGTTGGCCAACGGCGAGCTCGACGCCGCGCATGTGCTGTCGGGCCTGATCTACGGCGTGCAGATGGGCATAGGCGGCCAGAAGAAAGACATGGCGATCCTGATGGGGCTCAACAATAACGGCCAGGCGATCACGCTGTCGCGGAAGCTGGCCGACAAGGGCGCAGTCGACGGACCATCGCTAGCCAAGCTGATGGCCAGCGACAAGCGCGAATATACGTTTGCCCAGACTTTCCCGACCGGCACCCACGCCATGTGGCTGTATTACTGGCTGGCGGTCAACGGCGTCAATCCGCTCAAGGACGCCAAGGTGATTACGGTGCCGCCGCCGCAGATGGTGGCCAACATGCGGGTCGGCAACATGGACGGCTTTTGCGTCGGCGAGCCTTGGGGCCACCGGGCGATCGTCGACGGCATCGGCATTACCGCCATCACGACCCAGGAAATCTGGAAAGACCATCCGGAAAAAGTGCTGGGCACCACTGCCGAGTTTGCCGCCAAGAATCCGAACACCTGCCGCGCCCTGATCGCTGCCGTGCTGGAAGCGGGGAAATGGATCGATGCTTCGCTTGCCAACAAGAACAAGATGGCCGAAGCGATCGCCGACAAATCCTATGTCAACACCAGCAAGGACGTGATCGACCAGCGCATCATGGGCCGTTACCAGAACGGCCTGGGCAAGACCTGGGACGATCCGAACTACATGAAGTTTTACAACGACGGCCTGGTCAATTTCCCGTACCTGTCGGATGGCATGTGGTTCATGACGCAGCACCGGCGCTGGGGTTTGCTGAAAAGCGACCCGGACTACCTGGCGGTGGCCAAGTCGGTCAGCCAGATCGCGCTCTACAAGGACGCGGCGGCGATGACAAACACGCCGGTGCCGAAAGACCCGCTGCGGAGCTCGAAGCTGATGGATGGCACGGTGTGGGACGGCAAGAATCCAAAAGCCTATGCCGCATCTTTCAAGATCCACGCATAAATAAATCCAGACGTTTATGAACCGCGATTTATTGGAGAGTCACTATGAGCGCAATCATGGACACGGCGGCAAATGCACATCGCCAGGCGGCGGCAATGGATAACAAGGCAAGCGAGGCTGTGGCCGAAGCCGCGGTCGCCGTCCCGCGCACGCCGCCGAAAATGAACCGCCGCAGCAGCATGCCGACCTGGCTGATGAGCATCGTTGCGCCGCTGCTGGGCCTGGCGTTCCTGGTGCTGGTGTGGCAGATCATCGCGATGAGCAACAGCCAGTTCCCGACGCCGCTGCTGACCTTGCAGGAAGCGCTCAAGCTGTTTGCCGATCCGTTCTACCGGACCAGCCCTAACGACCAGGGCATAGGCTGGAATATCCTGGCTTCGCTGCAGCGGGTCGGCGTCGGCTTCGGCCTGGCGGCGCTGGTGGGGATTCCCCTGGGCTTCATGATCGGCCGCTTCAAATTCCTCTCCAGCATGTTCGGCCCCATCATCAGCCTGCTGAAACCGGTATCGCCGCTGGCCTGGCTGCCGATCGGCCTGCTGGTGTTCAAGTCGGCCAATCCGGCGGCGATCTGGTCCATCTTCATTTGCTCGATCTGGCCGATGATCATCAACACCGCAGTCGGCGTGCAGCGGGTGCCGCAGGATTACATGAACGTGGCGCGCGTGCTGAACCTGTCGGAATGGAAAATCATCACCAGGATCCTGTTTCCTTCGGTATTGCCGTACATGCTGACCGGCGTGCGGCTGGCGATCGGCACTGCCTGGCTGGTGATCGTCGCCGCCGAAATGCTGACCGGCGGCGTCGGCATCGGTTTCTGGGTCTGGGATGAATGGAACAACCTCAACGTGCCGCACATCATCATCGCGATTGTCGTGATCGGCGTGGTCGGGCTGCTGCTGGAGCAATTGCTGGTAGCCCTGGCCAAGGCGTTTACCTATGAGCAAGTATCGAACTAACCGACATTGACATCGAGGAAAACATGGAACAGCGCGACGCCAAATTCATCGATATCCACCAGGCCGAAATGGTGTTCAGCACCAGCAAAGGCCAGTTCCACGCACTGCGCGACATCAACCTGACCGTGCGCAAGGGCGAGTTCGTGACCTTGATCGGCCATTCTGGCTGCGGCAAGTCGACCCTGCTGAACCTGATCGCCGGTTTGCTGCTGCCGAGCGACGGCGTGCTGATTTGCGCCGGCCGTGAAATCGGCGGACCGTCGCCGGAACGGGCGGTAGTGTTCCAGAACCATTCGCTGCTGCCCTGGCTCACCTGCCACGAAAATATCTATCTTGGCGTGGAGCGCGTGTTCGCCGCCACCGAAAACAAGAGTGCCTTGAAGGAGCGCACCAAGGCCGCGCTGGCGATGGTGGGATTGACGGCGGCCGGGCAAAAACGCCCGCATGAAATTTCCGGCGGCATGAAACAGCGGGTCGGCATTGCCCGCGCTTTGGCGATGGAGCCCAAGGTGCTGCTGATGGACGAACCGTTCGGCGCGCTGGACGCCTTGACCCGCGCCCATTTGCAGGACGAGCTGCTGAAGATCGTCGCCAAGACCGGATCGACGGTGGTGATGGTGACCCACGATGTCGACGAAGCGGTGCTACTGTCGGATCGCATCGTGATGATGACCAACGGTCCGGCCGCCACCATCGGCGATATCGTACAGGTAAGGCTGGCGCGGCCGCGTGAGCGCGTGGCGCTGGCGCAGGATCCTCTGTATGCCGAGTACCGGACCTCGGTGCTGGAATTCCTGTATCGCAAACAAGCCCATCCGGCCGTGCAGGCGGCCTGAGGGAAACCAGGAACCTATGATGAAACCGCAAGGCAAAGTGATGCTGGTCGGCGCCGGACCAGGCGATCCGGACCTGCTGACATTGAAGGCTGCCAAGGCCATCGCGCAAGCCGATGTGCTGCTGGTGGACGACCTGGTCAATCCCGAGGTGCTGGTGCATGCGCAAGACAGCGCACGGGTGATCCATGTCGGCAAGCGCGGCGGCTGCCAGTCGACCTCGCAGGAATTCATCGAACGCCTGATGGTGCTGGAAGCGCAGGCGGGCCATTGCGTGGTGCGCCTGAAAGGCGGCGATCCCTATCTGTTCGGCCGCGGCGGCGAAGAGCGCGCGCATTTGCAGCGGCAAGGGGTGGCGGTCGAAGTGGTGCCGGGCATCACCAGCGGCATGGCGGCCGCTGCCAGCATCGGCATTGCGGCGACGCATCGCGACCATAGCCAGGGTGTGATTTTCGTGACCGGCCATGGCAAGAGCGAGAGTACCCAGCCGAACTGGACGGCGCTGGCGGCGGCCGGCATGACGCTGGTGGTGTACATGGGAGTCGCCCGCTGCGCGCAGTTGCAGCGCAGCCTGCTGCAGGCCGGCATGGCCGCAACCATGCCGGTGGCGGTGATCCAGTCGGCGACCTTGGCTACGCAGGCGCAGCTGCTGACCACTCTCGCGCAGTTGCCGCAAGCCTTGCATGACAGCGGGCTCGGCAGCCCCAGCATTATCGTTATCGGCGAAGTGGTGCGTTGCGCTGACGCTTTCGCCAATATCGGCCTGGGCAATTTGCAGCGGGCGGTGGGCTGAGCCGCATGCGCGCGAGGTAAAATGCGCGGCAAATGCCTACTCCTGCCGCCCTCGTCGATTGGTCACAACCCTGGCTCAAGCCGTTTCGCCTGCTTGGCCAGCAGCTGAGCGTCGCCGATGACTGGCGGCAGGCCTTGAATACGGCCGCCCGGGAGCGCGACATCCGCAACTACCTGGGTTTGCCGGTCAGTTTTGTGGCGCAGGCCGAGTTGCCTGCGGCGACCGCCTACGAGTCATTTATCGGCAGCAGCGGCAAGGTGCCGACCCGCGACAATCTCCACGATTTCCTGAACGCCTTGATCTGGCTGTCGTTCCCGGCCGTCAAGGCGCGCCTGAATGCGCTGCAGGCCGCCGAGCTGGCCAAGGCCGGGACCGTCTCCGGCAGCAGCAAGCCGCGCGGCGCGGCGCGCGATGCCGCCACCATCTTTGACGAAAATGCCGCCTTGCTGCTGGTGCCGGACAATGCCGCGGGGCAGTCGCTGAGCATGGCATTGCGCCAGCACCAATGGCAGCAGGTGTTCATCGAACACGGCGCCATGTTTGGCGGCGCAGCCGAGGTCTGGCTGTTTGGCCACGCCTTGCTGGAAAAACTGGTGCAGCCATACAAGGCGATAACCGCGCATACCCTGCTGCTGCGCGCGCCGGAATCTTATTTCGGGCTGAGCGATAACCTGCGGCGCGAATGGATCGACCGACACGTCGCCGCCGAGCTGGCGCAGCAAGACGCGCTGATCGGCCGCCTGACGCCGCTGCCGGTGCTCGGCGTGCCGGGCTGGAGCCAGGGACAGGACCAGGCTTTTTATGCCGACGCCGCGGTGTTCCGCCCCAAGCGCGGCAAATGAAGCCAGCCTGATAAAATCCACCTACCCAATTTTAAAAGTGATTCTTCGCATGCTATTCCTGGACAGAGCCATCGCCGATTTCGACAACGCCTTGCGGGTGATCACCGGACAAGCTTCGGCTGCGCGCCCGAATCCGGCGTTGCAGGCGGCCGACGGCGTGCTGGATGCGGCCGAGCAGCGCCACAGCGCCGGCCTGATGCGGGTCAATCATGTCGGCGAAGTCTGCGCGCAGGCGCTGTACGACGCCCAGGGCCGCTTCGCCCAGGGCGATCCGATCAAGCAGCAATTCGCCGCGGCGGGCAGGGAAGAGGAAGACCACTTGGCCTGGACCGCGGAACGCCTGCGCGAGCTGGGTTCGCACGTCAGCTTGCTCAATCCGCTGTGGTATGCCGGATCCTATGCGCTAGGAACGCTGGCGGCGCGCCTGGGCGATGCCCGCAGCCTGGGTTTTGTGTCGGAAACCGAGCGCCAGGTTGAAGCGCATCTCAGCAGCCACCTGGAACAGCTGCCGCTGCAGGACGCCAAGTCGCGCGCTATCGTCGAACAGATGCGCGACGATGAAATCGCCCATGGCGAGGCGGCGCGGTCATTGGGCGCAGCTGAAATGCCGCGCCCGGTGCAAAAGGTGATGCAGGCGATGTCGAAAGTGATGACAACGGTCGCTTACCACATCTGAAACTAGGCTTCGGCGGCCGCTTCTGCCAGGTCGTCGACGATTTCGAAGGAATGGGTGATCGCGGCGGTTTTTTCCAGCATGATCGAGGCTGAGCAGTATTTTTCATGCGACAGCTTGATTGCGCGCTCGACCAGGTTGGGCTTCAGGTTGCGGCCGCGCACGGTGAAATGGAAGTGGATCTTGGTGAATACCTTGGGTTCCGTTTCCGCCCGTTCCGATTTCAGCGTGACGTCGCAGCCGCGGATATCCTGGCGGCTTTTGCGCAGGATCAGCACGACGTCGTAAGCGGTGCAGCCGCCGGTGCCTGCCAGCACCACTTCCATAGGGCGCGGCGCCAGGTTGCGGCCGCCGCCGTCAGGAGCGCCGTCCATCGCCAATACATGGCCGGAGCCGGTCTCTGCCAAAAATGTCATGCCGGACGAACCGGTCCAGCGAACTGTGCATTCCATATGATCTCGTGGGAAGTGGTTGTGTCGCAATATTCTAACTGCTCTTGGCGGATGTAGCCTGGACGGGGGCTGGTTGGCAAAAAGAAAACGAGGGCGATGTTTTTGGATGAAACCGCGATTCTTTACCTTGCGATGCACAATTCCGTTTGCTAAGATCAATCTGACGGTTGCGGAATTGATTTCCGGCAATTGACGCCGTGTCTCCTCCACCCTCCACAGGAGTGGATTTAAACCCGATGCCCAAGTGCGCAGTTCGGGTTTTCTTTTATCCGCAAGAGCGGCAACCGGCGCATCGGCAAGCGTATTTACAACATCGCATAGCGCAAACGGCGATTTTTTTCAATCAATTTGACGCCAAGTCCTTGAAAAGGCTATAATTTACGGCTTTTCCGTTTGCTCAGGAAAAGATAACAAGGAAGAGTCTGCCGCTGATGCAGGACGAAGCCCCGGTGTAAAAGCCGGTTTTCGATAGCGGCGGAACCACCATTTGAGCGAATTAAACTAGTTAGGAAGTCAACATGAAAACTTTTTCCGCTAAGGGCCATGAAGTCCAGCGCGATTGGTTCGTGATTGACGCGACGGACAAAGTCCTCGGACGTGTTGCCAGCGAAGTGGCACTCCGACTGCGCGGCAAACACAAACCGGAATTTACTCCACACGTTGATACCGGCGATTTCATCGTCGTCATCAATGCAGGCAAACTGCGCGTCACTGGCGCCAAGGCAACCGACAAGACATATTTCCGTCACTCCGGTTACCCAGGCGGCATCTACGAAACAAATTTCCAGAAAATGCAACAGCGTTTTCCAGGTCGTGCGCTGGAAAAAGCGGTCAAGGGCATGCTGCCTAAGGGTCCGCTTGGCTACGCCATGATCAAGAAGCTCAAAGTGTACGCAGATGGCACCCATCCGCACACTGCGCAGCAACCTAAAGCACTTGAACTCTAAGGAATAGACATGATCGGTAACTACAATTACGGAACCGGCCGTCGCAAGAGTGCAGTGGCTCGCGTCTTCATCAAGTCCGGCTCCGGCCAGATCGTCGTCAACGGCAAGCCAGCGAATGAATACTTTTCGCGCGAAACCGGCCTGATGGTGATTCGCCAGCCACTGGAACTGACCAACCATGTCGAAACTTTCGACATCAAGGTCAATGTCAGCGGCGGCGGTGAATCCGGCCAGGCTGGCGCAGTTCGCCACGGCATCACTCGTGCACTGATCGACTACGATGCAACTTTGAAATCGGAGCTGTCCAAAGCCGGCTTCGTTACACGTGATGCACGTGAAGTTGAACGTAAGAAGGTCGGTCTGCGCAAGGCACGTCGCGCAAAACAATTCTCCAAGCGCTAATCTACGCTTTCAGAATATCGAAAAGCCGCCAGGTTTGCGCCTGGCGGCTTTTTGCCATTTGCCGGATCGTTTGTTGCGCTCTTTATCAAAAGGTAACATTGGGAAAAGCACTGCAGCGCCTGTGCCTGCAAGGAATTTCCGATTTCAATGTTAAGCCTCCTCAACGATTCATTGGCTGATAAAATAGCCAGCTCTTGGCGGCAATTTACCCAAGGCACCGGGTCCAACATCGTACGGTTTCCATATCGGGTTTGAAAAACCGGATGGGAAAGATGTACAGCTCCATGCAAGGAAAAAAAATGATCAAAGTCGGGATTGTGGGTGGTACGGGTTACACCGGAGTCGAGCTGCTGCGTTTGCTGGCAAGCCATCCGCATGCGCAATTGCAGGCGGTGACTTCGCGCAAGGAAGACGGCATGCCGATCGCCGACATGTACCCGTCCTTGCGCGGCCGCGTTGCGCTGGCGTTTTCCGCACCGGAAAACGCCAAGCTGACCGAGTGCGACGTGGTGTTTTTCGCCACCCCGCATGGCGTTGCCATGGCGCAGACGCCTGAGCTGCTGGCCGCCGGCGTCAAGGTGATCGACCTGGCCGCCGATTTCCGCCTGCAGGACACCGCGGTGTTCGAGAAATGGTACAAGATGCCGCACAGCTGCCCCGAGCTGCTGAAGGAAGCCGTGTACGGCTTGCCGGAGCTGAACCGCGCCGCCATCAAGGAAGCGCGCATCATCGGCAATCCCGGCTGTTATCCGACCACCATGCAGCTCGGCCTGGCGCCGTTGCTGAAGGCTGGCGCGGTGGATGCTTCGCACCTGATCGCCGATTGCAAGTCGGGCGTATCCGGCGCCGGCCGCAAGGCTGAAATCGGCTTGCTGTTCTCGGAAGCCAGCGACAATTTCAAGGCCTACGGCGTATCCGGCCACCGGCATTCGCCGGAAACGCTGGAGCAGCTCGGCAAGCTGACCGATCAGAAAGTCGGCCTGTTGTTTACACCGCACCTGGTGCCGATGATCCGCGGCATGCATTCCACCATCTACGCGCGCCTGACCAAGGATATCGACAATGCGGCCTTGCAGGCGCTGTTTGAAGATGCGTACAAGGATGAGCCGTTTGTCGACGTGATGCCGTTCGGCTCGCATCCCGAAACCCGCTCCACCCGCGCGTCGAACATGTTGCGGATCGCTTTGCACCGCCCGGACAACGGCGACACCGTGGTGGTGCTGGTGGTGCAGGACAACCTGGTCAAGGGCTCGGCCGGCCAGGCCGTGCAATGCATGAACCTGATGTTTGGCCTTGAAGAGACCACCGGGCTGCTGCATGTGCCGGTCATGCCATGATCCCAGTGTTTGGTTCGTATCCGTCCTTGAGCGACAGGGCCGGCAGCGATGAAGTATAAATTGTGGGTTCGGCGCATGTCGATTTCGGCGCCGAAAATGACGGTGAAGAGCCATTACCCGTGGCCGCTGAAAGCGCTTTTCCTGGTGCTGGTGCTGGGTTTCGGCGGCGCGGTTGCGATGTGGATATATGACCTCGGGCGCGATTTTACCGGGCATAGTCCGATGGTCAGCAAGCAGCAGCTGGCGGAACTGAATGAAAAAGTGAACACGTTGACGGCGGAGCGCGACCGTTTCTCGAGCACCGTCAATGCAGCCGAAAGCCGGCTCAATATCGAGAAGGCGGCGCAAGAGCAGCTGGGCCAGCAGATCAAGGTGCTGGAAACCCAGAATGCCAAGCTGAAAGAAGACCTGGCGTTTTTCGAGGGCCTGTTGCCGAACGCAACCGGCAGCCAGGGCATCACGATCCAGCGCCTGACCGCAGAGCTGGTGACGCCGACGCAATTGCGTTACCGGATGTTGATCATGCAGGGCGGGAAGGGGGCCAATTTTGTTGGAAATGTGCAACTATTGGTGACTGCGACAGTGGCAGGCAAAAGCACGGTGCTGATTTTCCCCGGCGTCAGCGCCACGGCGGCAGAAAAGACCGCCTCCCAGCTGGATTTCAAGTACTACCAGCGCGTCGAGGCTGAACTGACTTTGCCGGAAGGCGCCGTGGTCAAGGCGATTCAGGCGAAGGTCATGGAAAAGGGCCAGGTACGGGCGCAGCAAACTTCTAATTTGTAAAAAGGAAACATCATGTTCAACCGTAAAGCAAAGAGCACTATCGATAGCTTGATTGGTTCGTCGACCAGCATCGAGGGCGATGTCCGTTTCAAGGGCGGTCTGCGCATCGACGGCAATGTGAAGGGCAATGTCGTGGCCGAGGCTGGCGAAACCAGCGTCCTGGTGATTTCCGAGAGCGCCAAGGTGGAAGGCGACGTGCGGGTTGCCCATCTGGTGGTCAACGGCGAGATCTGCGGCAATGTCTACTCCGCCGAACTGCTTGAATTGCAGCCGAAAGCCCGCATAACCGGTGATGTCAATTACAAGGCGCTGGAAATGCATAGCGGCGCCCTGGTAAGCGGCAAACTGACCCATGAACAGAATGTGGCCGAGCCGGTGCTGAAGCTTGCCATGTCGCAATCTGCCTAGATTTGGGCATTGCCTGCATGAATCCGGGCAAGCGCCTATAATGCAGTATTGTATGTACCCCGCAGGAGCCAAAAATGAATGCTGTCGCTGAAATTCAAGATGTAGTCGCATCTCCGATCGTGTTTACCGATAGCGCTGCCGCCAAGGTTGCGCAACTGATCGAAGAAGAAGGCAATCCAGACCTCAAATTGCGCGTTTTCGTGCAGGGTGGCGGTTGCTCCGGTTTCCAGTATGGATTCACCTTTGATGAAATCGTCAACGAAGACGACACCACCATGAGCAAGAACGGTGTACAGCTGTTGATCGATTCGATGAGCTATCAATACCTGGTCGGCGCTGAAATCGACTACAAGGACGACCTGGAAGGCGCGCAATTCGTGATCAAGAATCCGAATGCGACGACCACCTGCGGCTGCGGTTCTTCTTTCTCAGCCTGATTAAATAACCACGCAGTCCCGATACGCGGCTCCTGGAAAAAAGGACGCCGAGGAGAAATCCTCGGGCGTCCTTTTTTATTGCATGGCGCGGATGGTTGATTGCGCTTCCGGCAGGACCCCGTCAGGCAGGATACAGTGCCCCCAGGATCCGTAAATCGCGCGCTCCGGTCACCAGCGGCAGGTTGCCAGGCAGGCGCTGGTCGAAACGCAGCGCCAGCCAGGCGAAAGCAACCGCTTCGACATGGTTGGGAGCAATCCCGAGCGCTTCGGTGGATTGCACGGCTGCCGCCAGATGGCGCTTTTGCAGCGCTTGCGCCAGCTGTTGCATCAGGTACGGGTTGTAGGCGCCGCCACCGCAGACATATACGGTTTGCGCTGCCGGCGCATGCTGTGCGATCGCATCGGCGATGGTGCTGGCGGTCAGCACTGCCAGCGTTGCCTGCACGTCAGCCGGGGCAAGCTGGGGCAAGCTGGCGAGGTGGCGCGCCAGCCAGGCCTCATGGAACAGGTCGCGCCCGGTGCTTTTGGGCGGCGCGGCGGCAAAATAGTCTTCCTTGCGCATGGCGTCGAGCAAGGCCGGCGCCGGCTGCCCGCTGGCCGCCCACAAACCGTTCTCATCGTAGTCCTTGCCGTGATGGCGCTTGATCCATAAATCCATCAGGACATTGCCTGGCCCGGTATCGAAGCCGATGACGTCGCGGCTTTGGCCCGGCGTCGCATGGTGATGCAGCACGCTGATGTTGGCGATGCCGCCGATATTCACCACCACCCGGGTTTGCGCCGGATTGGCGAAGACGGCCTGGTGGAACGCCGGCACCAGCGGTGCGCCCTGGCCGCCGGCGGCGATGTCGCGGCTGCGGAAATCGGCGATGACGTCGATCCCGGTCAGCTCAGCCAGCAGCGCTGGGTTGTTGGCCTGGCGCGTGAAGCCCAGTTCAGGCCGATGCCTGATGGTCTGGCCGTGGACGCCGATGGCGCGGATCTGGTCGGGCCGCAAACCGGCATCCGCCAGCAAGCGCTCGACACAAGCCGCATAGTGTGAAGTCAAGGTATTGGCGACCAGCGCTTCGCGTTCGATTTCATTCTGGCCGGCGGTTTGCAGCGCCATCAGTTCGGCGCGCAGCGAGGCTGAAAACGGCATGTAGGCCGATGCCAGCGTGGCCACCGGATGTTGGGCCGGGGCGCTGGGAAATGCCGCGATGACGCCATCGACGCCGTCCAGGCTGGTGCCGGACATCAGGCCAATGAACAGGCTGCTATGGATAGTTGGAGATGACATAATAAAACCGTTGTGAGATCAGCTGATTTTACTAGCGACTCGGCAACGGTTCTAAATTAATTCCAAAGTCAGCAAGGCCCAGGCTTGCCGGAGACTTATTTCGACGCCAGTTTGGCGGCCGGCAAGGACACTGCTTCGCTGCCGCTCAACAGCGTAAAACGATGGGTGATATCGGCCGCGACCGCCTTGAAACGTTCGAGTTCGGCGCCGGCCAGCGGGCTGGCGGTCGGCACCACCACCGACATCGGGTCGCGCGGCTCGTTGGCAACGCGGAACTCGTAATGCAGGTGCGGGCCGGTAGCCCAGCCGGTCATGCCGACATAGCCGATGACGTCGCCCTGGCTGACCTTGCCGCCTTTGCGCGAGGCCGGCGCAAAGCGGCTCATGTGCGCATACACCGTTGAATATTTGCTATCGTGCTTGATGATGACCACATTGCCATAGCCGCTTTCAACGCCGGCAAAGTCGATCACGCCGTCAGCAGTGGCATGGATAGGCGTGCCCGCGGCGGCGGCGAAGTCGACCCCGGTGTGCTTTTTCCATTTGCCCAGGATCGGGTGCACGCGCATCGAGAAGCCGGAAGAAATGCGGGTAAAGGTCAGGGGCGATTTCAGGAAAGCCTTTTTCAGCGATTTGCCGTCGAAACCGTAGTAGCCGCCCTGGCCGCTGCCGGGCTCGTCAAACCATACCGCCTGGAACGGTTTGCCGCCATTCACGAATTCGCCGGCCAGGATGCGGCCGGCGCGCAGGAACTGGCCGTTTTGCCAAAATGTTTCATAGGCGACATTGAAGTGGTCGCCGCGCTTCAGGTCGGAAGCGAAATTGATGTTGGTGCCGAACATGGCGACGATTTGCGAAGCTACGCTGTCGGGGATATCGGCGGCGTCGGTGGCGGCGAACAGCGAGGAGCGTATCACGCCGGTATGCATTTCGACGCGCCGCTCGACCGTGGCGGTTTCTTCCGTCACGGTGAATTTATCGCCGTCGCGCTGGATCAGCAGGTTGGTGGGGGTATTATCGTCGCGGCCGTCGACGAGGGTTGCGCGCAGCATCTGCAGCACGCCGTCGTTGCTGGTCTGCGCCTGCACCGAGGTGCCGGCCTTGAGGCGCAGCATGGCGCGCGCGCGGCTGTCCGACTTGATGAAATTGCTGGCTTCGTCGTCGTCCACGCCGAGCCGCGTCAGCAAGGCCGCCAGGGTGTCGCCGGCGCGCATTTTGTCTTCGGCAACATAAAGTTGTTGCTGAGCTTCAAGTTTTGCGATCTGCTCGCTGAGGCTGGGCAATTCCAGTTCGGCGGAAATCGCCCGCACCGAGACTTCGTCTGGATCCGTTGGCAACGGAGCAACACCGGCTGCGCCAAACGCAATCAGAGTCAGCACCACGGCAGAAGCGGAGACGATACGGGTTTTACGCGAGGAATCAGTAAACAACGCGGGTATCTGCTTGAAAAACGGCTTGATACTGGACCGCAAGTTGATGATTTTATCTTTGAGAGACATGCAATACGTTAAAATTTGCCGTTTGCTACCGATTCTTGTGTTGTTGTTTGTTTGATTGAACGACTTGCGGCGGGTTAAAAGGATCAGGGATTATACCTTAGGGTACCTTGTGCGACTGCAGGATTGGTCCGATTTTATGGTAACCCTTTGTATTCGTTTCCCTTTACGTCCGTAATCTCCGTTCCGTGCAGGCAGAGGCACAGCTTTTCAGATTTCATTTTCGCTGGATTTTTATTTCCCATATGGCTCACGATTCCCACAACGCATCACCGAAGGCAGCCGCTGCTGTTGAAAACACCCCCCTGGTCCTGTCGGACCGGACCCAGGAGGCGCTGGCGATCACCAAGCGCGGCGCCGACGAACTGCTGATCGAGAGCGACTTTGCGCGTAAGCTGCAGCGTTCCGAACAAAGCGGCAAGCCGCTGCGCATCAAGCTGGGCCTGGACCCCACCGCGCCCGACCTGCACCTTGGCCACACGGTGGTGCTGAACAAGATGCGGCAGCTGCAGGACCTCGGCCACAACGTGATTTTCCTGATCGGCGACTTTACCTCGATGATCGGCGATCCGTCCGGACGCAATGCGACGCGGCCGCCGCTGACCCGTGAGCAGATCGAGGAAAACGCCAAGACCTATTTTGCCCAGGCCAGCCTGGTGCTGGACCCGGCCCGTACCGAAATCCGCTACAACTCGGAATGGTCGGACAAGCTCGGCGCGCGCGGCATGATCCAGCTATCGGCCAAATACACGGTGGCGCGGATCCTGGAACGCGAAGACTTCACCAAGCGTTTCAAGGCCGGTACGCCGATTTCGGTGCACGAATTGCTGTACCCGCTGATGCAGGGCTACGATTCGGTGGCGCTGGAGTCCGACCTGGAACTGGGCGGCACCGACCAGAAATTCAACCTGCTGGTTGGCCGCGAGCTGCAGAAGGATTACGGCCAGGAGCCGCAATGCATCCTGACCATGCCTTTGCTGGAAGGGCTGGACGGCGTCGAGAAGATGTCCAAGTCCAAGGGCAACTACATCGGCATCACGGAGCCGGCCAACACCATGTTCGCCAAGGTGATGAGCATTTCCGACGTCATGATGTGGCGTTATTACGAGCTGCTGTCGTTCAAGTCGCTGGCGCAGATAGCCGGTTACAAGGCGCAGGTCGAAGGCGGCCAGAATCCGCGCGACATCAAGGTTGCGCTGGCGCAGGAAATCGTGGCGCGCTTCCATGACCAGCAGGCGGCGGAAGACGCCTTGAGCGATTTCAATAACCGCGCCAAGGGCGGCATCCCGGACGACATTCCCGAGTTGACCCTGAGCGGCGCGCCGCTGGGTATCGGCCAGTTGCTGAAACAGGCCAATCTCTGCCCGTCGACCTCGGAAGCGCTGCGCATGGTGGAGCAGGGCGGCGTGCGGATCGATGGCGCCGTGGTCAGCGACAAGGGTTTGAAAGTCGAGGCAGCCACCTTCGTGATACAGGTCGGCAAGCGCAAGTTCGCCCGGGTCAACCTGACGGCATGATCGGCCTGCTGCAACGGGTCAGCCACGCCAGCGTGGTGGTGGACGGCGCCACGGTCGGCGCTATCGAGGGCGGCCTGATGGTCCTGCTGTGCGCCGAGCGAGGCGACCGCGAAAAGGAAGCCGATGCGTTGCTGGCCAAGCTGCTGGCGTATCGCGTGTTCGCCGACGACGCCGGCAAGATGAACCGCAGCCTGAGCGACATCGGCGGCGGCTTGCTGCTGGTGCCGCAATTCACGCTGGCGGCGGACACCCAGTCGGGAACCCGGCCCTCGTTCACGCCGGCGGCGGCGCCGGAAGACGGGCGCCGCCTGTTCGACTATTTCGTCGGCCAGGCCGCAAGCCGGCACAAGCAGGTCGCGACCGGCCGTTTTGGCGCCGACATGAAAGTGTCTTTGACCAATGACGGCCCGGTGACTTTCTGGCTGCAGGTAAAACCGCCGGCCGCCAAAGCGTAAACCGTTTTTGCTGTAGCCTGACAACTTTACGACAGGAGCTTACCGTGAACCTCTGGAGCCATTCTTTCAACGACGGTGCATATATCCCCGGCGAATTTGCTTTCGCGGTAGTGCATCCCGAGACCCATGTCACGCTGTCCGCCAACCATAACCCGCACCTGGGCTGGGGCGAACCGCCGGCCGGCACGAAATCGCTGGTGCTTATCTGCCACGATCCCGATGTGCCGTCGCGCGGCGACGACGTCAACCAGGACGGCAAGATCGTGCCGGCCGACCTGCCGCGCGTCGATTTTTTCCACTGGGTGCTGGTCGACCTGCCGCCGCATGCGACTTCGATAGAAGCCGGAACCTTCAGCGACCGCGTCATCTCGCGCGGCAAGCCCGGCCCGGAAATCTATGGCAGCCCGATCCCTGGCGCGCGCCATGGCCTGAACGACTATACCGGCTGGTTTGCCGACGATGCGGCGATGGGCGGCGATTATTTCGGCTACGACGGCCCATGCCCGCCATGGAACGACGAGACCGTGCACCGTTATGTCTTTACCCTGTACGCGCTGGACATCGCGCGCCTGCCGGTAGACGGCAAATTCACCGGGCCGCAGGCGCTGGCTGCCATGCACGGACACATCCTGGCCGAGACATTCATCGTCGGCCTGTACACCCTGAATCCCGCCTTGTAAGCAGCACCCCTGCAGAAAGCCCATGCCAACCACTGAAATCCTGCTGATACGCCACGGCGAAACCGACTGGAACCTGGAGCGCCGCCTGCAGGGCCACCTGGATATCCCGCTCAATCCGGCCGGCCGGCGCCAGGCGCTGGCGTTGGCGCGCAGCCTGGATGGCCTGGCCCTGGACGCCATTTTTTGCAGCGACCTGCAGCGCGCGCAACAAACCGCGGCGCCCTTGGCGGAGGCGCGCGGCACGGCCCTGCGCCTCGAAAGCGGACTGCGTGAGCGTTGCTACGGCGCGCTGGAAGGCTTGCGTTACCCGGAAGCAGCCGAACGCTTTCCTGATGCCTACGCGGCGTTGATGGCGCGCGATATCGATGTCCGTTATCCTGCCGGCCAGCACGTGGCTGAAACCATGCGCGAATTCTACGCAAGGGTGGCGGCGGTCCTGCCGGCATTGCTGGCGGCAGGAGCGGCGGTGCCCGGGATGCCGGTGGGAGTCTTCGCCATGCTGCTGGCGTACTCGATCGGGATGATGGGCGCGATC
>Ga0182005_1000290_pt1 | contig 31414 bp, 21 predicted proteins | sample Sormic07211103_1_FD_123021 | JGI IMG/M metagenome (GOLD analysis project Ga0182005, IMG submission 123021) | Rhizosphere microbial communities from Sorghum bicolor, Mead, Nebraska, USA - 072115-103_1 MetaG | ecosystem: Host-associated > Plants > Roots > Rhizosphere | place: USA: Nebraska...
CTGCCTGCCATGCCAACAGATAAGCAGGGATTTTTCGATGCGGTGGTACATGAACGCTTGTTGGAATTTGGAGGAGAGGGTATCCGGAAATATGACCTGATCCGATGGAACCTGCTGGCGTCAAAGTTGACAGAGACCAGGGATAAATTAAGGCAGTTTATAAATGGGGAGGGCCGGTATGTAAATGTGCCATTGTACCTGTATGCGAAGGCAGCCACTTATTCCATCACGAATTCTGTGGATGAGACGCAGACCCTGGACCTGTATGGTGGGCCGGCATCGCAGGTGATGTTCCAGCCGGGATTAGGAGTATCGGCAGCGCCTGCGGGGTATAGTGTAAAAAACTGGCGCACGTCATGGACAGAAGATAACCTGACAGGTGCGAGAAAAGGGTATGCCATTTACTTTGAGGCGAATAAAAAAGAACTGTTGCCTATACCTACAGACGCCCTGAATGCGAACTACAGGTTGGTACAAAACCAGGGTTACTAATAGTTACAGATTTCCCTGAGCAGACCATCAGCTGGTACACAATCAGGGGTACAAAAATGATTCTTATGCGTTATGTAATATTTTTCCTGTTCATCAGCCTGTTGGCTTGTAAAAAGAAGGAGGATGAATTGAGTCTGAGCCGGCAGTTTATGCCATCGGGCGATATCGCTGTGAGCACAGCCGATACGCTGGCGACACTGACGTGGAAGGCGGCATTGTTTACTACCGGAACGGGGGCCACCTATACGGTAGCGATTTCACAGGATTCAACATTTGCCACTACGGCGCATACATTTACCACGGATACCACGGGTATTCGTATATCAGATCGATATCTGGAGGTGCGTACAAAGTATTATGCGCGGGTGAGAACGGATGGGGAGGATACGGCAAGCTCCTCCAAATGGGTGTATAGTAAAGGGTTTACCATTACGGGCGAGCAATTGTTGCTGCCGGTAGCGGATAGTAACCTGATTGATAAGTCGGTGATCCTGTTATGGAAGCCGGCAGAAGGGCTCACGAAGCTGGTCTTTACAAGTGATGGTGTGACACGTACAGTGGGATTGTCCGCAGCACAGAGCCTGGACGGAAAGCTACAGGTAGATTCATTGCAGCCATTGACGACGTATACGGTGGAGATCTATAAAGAAGACGTGAGCAAAGGGATACTGACGTTTACGACGAAAGCGGGTGTGGCTACGGGGCCGAATGTGATAGACCTGACGGGTATTACGGGGGTACCTTCCATCCTGCAGGATACCCTGCCTAAGGTAGGAGCGGGGAGTATCATCATTCTGAAAAGAGGGGAGACGTATACTATCGACGTAGCTACGGAGATAGGCAAGGCAGTATCTTTTGTGAGTGAGAATAGTTTCAATACGCAGTTGCCATTGATCTATTTCACAAACAATTTCAATGTGACGGCGGGGAGTGTGATAGATTCAGTTGTATTCAGGGGGTTGACCCTGCGGAGTAATGATTATGCGGCGAGGTATGTGATCAATGCCAGCAATGTGGCGACGATCGGGAAGATCCTGTTTGAGAACTGCCATATGGAGATTTTCAGGGGAGTGGTAAGGTTACAGACATCGGCGGGTGGTGGTACGCAGGTGGGTGATTTTGTGGTGAATAATTGTGTGGTAGACAGTATCTCCAATTACGGAGTGGTGAATGTAGATAATGTGGCATGTGCGGTACAAAATATAACTATTCAGAATAGTACGTTGTACAAGCTGGAGAAGGTGGTGACGAGTAAGCAGAATTCCAACTCGGTGGTATTGAGTAATTGCACGTTCAATGAGGCGCCGCAGGGTGGGGGATCGGCTTATCTGGTGGATTATAGTCAGTCCGCTACCAACAATGTGACCGCCGGTATCAGCCTGAAAAGCTGTATTATCGGGATAGGCCGGAGTAATAACGGGAATACGACGGTGAGGGGGATCCGGACGAATGCGGCGACACTGATCAATGTGAGCAGTAGTTATAACACGTCGGATTACGTGGTGGCAGGAAATGCGATTACGGGATTGACGGTGTATAGTGGTACGGTGACAGATTTGTGGAAGGATCCGGCAAACGGGAATTTTACGATAAAAGATGGCGGTTTTGCAGGTAAATCATCCGCGGGAGATCCGCGGTGGTGGTAAGCTGCCGGGAATTTATGGCAGACCCCGGGTTTGCCATAAATTCCCATTTTTTATTTATCTAACTTTGTCCTTTTTCATTTAAAGGACGAATATGAAACGGGTATTTATCTTCGACATGAACGGCACGATGATAGACGATATGGAATATCATGTACACGGCTGGTTTAACATCCTGAACGACGACCTTGGCGCCAACCTGTCCCGCGAGGCGGTAAAAAGGGAAATGTATGGCAAAAACCAGGAGGTACTGATCCGTATCTTTGGCAAGGACAAATTCACGAGCGAACAGATGGACCAGCTGGCACTTGAAAAGGAGCGCCGCTACCAGGAAGCCTATCGTCCTCACCTCAGCCTGATTCCAGGACTACAGCAATTTCTGGATCGGTCCCGCGACCTGGGTATCCCTATGGGCATCGGCACTGCTGCCATTCCATTCAACGTAGATTTCACCCTTGATAATCTGCACATAAGATCCTACTTCAAGACAATTATAACGGCCGATGATGTGACCGACAGCAAGCCTCACCCGGAAACTTTCCTGCGGGCTGCTGAAAGAATGGGAGTACAACCAGAAGACTGCATCGTGTTCGAGGACGCGCCCAAGGGTGTGGAAGCTGCTCAGAATGCGGGGATGAAGGCTGTTGTGATCACAACAATGCATACGAGGGAGGAGTTTGCAGCATATGGGAACGTCATCCGGTACATAAGCGACTACACGGAACTTGATCCTTCCTTGCTGTAATTTGATCATTCTTAGCAGTAAAAAAATACCCAAACCATGGTCAAAACGCTTTTGCTGAAGGGCAAGGGCGTTTTGCATTTAGTAGAATGCCATGTCATTTTCGGTCTGAATCCGCTACAGTAGCCAACTTTTTACGCTCAAAAAAAGTTGATAAAAATAATTGTAAAATTGACATTTAATTTTCTATATTGCATTCATATTACTACTATCAATATCACTAAATGCTGGGAATATCAACGGGGAGTTTTATATTAGCGGAATTAAACACCAGGAAAGTATGACACGTTATTCCCGGCAAACCCGGATGCTGATAGCAGTAGACTGTATAATTTTCGGTTTTGACGGACAGGATCTTAAGCTCTTGCTTATCAAGCGTGGATTTGAACCGGAAAAAGGAAAGTGGAGCCTGATGGGAGGCTTTGTACAGGCAGACGAGGGCCTTGAAGAGGCTGCGACCCGTACACTGACCAAACTGACAGGACTGGATGGCGTCTTCATGGAGCAATTGAATGCCTTTGGGGGCCCTAACCGCGATCCGATGGAGCGAACCTTGTCTGTAGCCTACTATGCCCTGATTGACATTAATCAGTACAAACAACAGCTGAGTGATGAGTACAAGGCAGAATGGTTTCCTCTCAAAGAGGCGCCGAAACTGATTTTTGACCATGCTGAGATGGTGAATGAAGCATTGGCCCGGTTGCGTTACAAAGCGGCTATTCACCCGCTGTTATTTGAACTGTTGCCAGCTAAGTTTACCATTCCACAGTTGCAGATTCTTTTTGAAGCGGTGTATGATGCCGGTTTTGATAAGAGGAACTTCAGCCGAAAAGTATTGTCCACGGGCTTACTGATCAAACAAAAAGAAAAAGAGAGGGCTACTTCCAAAAGGGGAGCATTCTATTACAAGCTGGATAAGAGAAAATACAGCGCCAAATTCCACGCCTTCCTCAACTTCGTTTCCGATCCGGGTAATCTTAAATAGATGGGTGCATAGGTAAAAAAAAATTACAAAAAATGACAGATATGAGCCCCCCTCATATCGTCTTTTTTTGCCACGTTTTATAAATGTCAAACTGACAATAAAGTATTTATTTATTTTTCAATTAAAAACAACTTTCCGCTGCCCCCGGCGGTTGGAAAGGGCCGATCGTTATGGAACATTCATATGTTATAGGTGTCGACTTCGGCACCGACTCAGTCCGCTCCCTTGTTGTAGATACGCAGTCCGGTCAGGAAGCCGGCAGTGCCGTGTACTTTTACCCTCGCTGGAAAAAAGGGCTCTATTGTGATCCCAGCATCCAGCAATACCGCCAGCACCCGAAGGATTACCTGGAAGGGCTGGAAAACAGTATCAAAGATGCACTGAAACAATGCCCGGCTGGTACTGCCGCCAGGGTAAAAGGCATCGCGGTAGATACGACCGGTTCCACACCCGGCCCTGTCAACGAACAAGGTACCCCGCTTGCCATGTTGCCCGGTTTTGAAGAAAACCCCAACGCCATGTTCGTACTCTGGAAAGACCATACTGCCAATTCGGAAGCGGCGCTGATCAATGACATCGCCCATAGCAATGGCCAGGACTATACTGCCTACAGTGGTGGTATTTATAGTAGTGAATGGTTCTGGGCCAAGATCCTGCACGTGGTACAGGAAGACCCGGCCATCAAAGCAGCCGCAGCCGCCTGGGTAGAGCATTGCGACTGGATCCCAGCTGTACTCACCGGGAATGATAGCGTGCATACCTTACTGCGCAGCCGTTGTGCAGCCGGCCACAAGGCCATGTGGAATGCTACCTGGAAAGGGTTGCCTCCTAAGGAATTCCTCCATAAACTGAATCCTGTTCTTGATAAATACGACCAGATGTACACAGATACAGTGGATGCCACTGTACCTGCAGGAACCATCAGCGCGGAGTGGGCAGCAAAACTGGGCCTGCCTGCGGATGTAGTAATCGGTACCGGCGCCTTCGATGCCCATATGGGCGCTGTAGGTGGCGGCATCCGTCCCTATTCCCTTTGTAAGGTGATTGGTACCAGCACCTGCGATATCCTGATTGCTCCGCTGGAAGAAACCAATGACAAACTGGTAAAAGGGATCTGTGGTCAGGTAGATGGATCTGTGGTACCTGATATGCTTGGTTTGGAAGCTGGGCAATCAGCTTATGGTGACATCTTTGCATGGCTCCGCAAACTGATCATGGGACCGTTGTATGACCTGCTGCCGGAGGATAGGGAAAAGCTGGCAGAAGTGGAAGGCAAACTGCTGGGTTACCTTTCTAAACAGGCGGAGCAACTTCCATTGCGGGAGAATGATCCTATTGCGATGGACTGGTTCAATGGTCGCCGTACGCCTGATGCGAATCATACTGTGAAGAGCACGATCACTGGTTTGCACCTGGGAACCGATGCCACGCAGTTGTTTAAGACTTTGGTGGAGGCCGCAGCCTTTGGTGCCAAGGCTATTGCCGAGCGCTTTGTGAATGAGGGTATTCCTATTAAAGAGGTGATTGCGCTGGGTGGTGTGGCCAAGAAGTCTGGTTATGCCATGCAGGTACTGGCGGATGTGATGAACAGACCGATCCGTATTGTGAATAGTGAAAATGCATGTGCACTGGGTGCGGCTATGTTTGCTGCGGTTGTGGCAGGCGTACATCCGACTATTGATGCTGCGCAGGCTGCTATGACTTCAGGTTTTGAGACAACCTGGTTCCCAAGAGAGCAAAATGTGCCTTATTATGCAAATAGATATGAGAAATTCAAGGAGATAGGGGCGTTTACGGAAAAGTTGTATAAATAGGTTTTTTCAGGAGGTGTGATGACCTGAAAAGGGACACAATGAGGATGTCCATCAGCTTAGGGAAAATGCAGGATAACAGGCACCTCACATACTGAAAACAATACTATAGAACCATCGTTACGGAAAATATAAAGAAACAGGAGCGTTCACTGAAAAACAATACAAATGAGCCATCCATACAAGGAACTCCAGGAGCAGGCCTACCAAGCAAACATGCAGCTCCCTGCCTTAGGGCTGGTGCTCTTCACCTTTGGCAATGTCAGCGTAGCTGACCACGCAGCCGGGGTGTTTGCCATCAAACCGAGCGGCGTGCCTTACGACCAGCTCTCTCCGGAGAAAATGGTGATTGTCGACTTCGATGCAAACAATGTCACGAACAACGGAAGACCATCGTCGGATACCAAAACCCATGCAGTGCTTTACAAACACTGGGCACATGTAGGCGGTATTGTGCACACACACTCTACCTATGCCACCGCCTGGGCACAGGCACAGCGGGATATTCCAATTTATGGAACCACCCATGCAGATCATCTGACCAGCGATGTGCCTTGTGCACCACCTATGCACGATGATATGATCAAGGGGAACTATGAACATGAAACCGGCTTCCAGATCATGAATTGTCTGAATGAGCGGAACTTGTCTTATGAAGAGATTGAAATGATCCTGGTGGGCAACCATGCGCCATTTACCTGGGGGAAAACAGCAGACAAAGCAGTGTATAATGCGGCGGTACTGGAAGAAGTAGCCAGAATGGCGTATCTCACGGAAACGATCCGGCCTTCCTGCCCACGGTTGAAGGATTCTCTTATAAAAAAGCATTTTGAACGGAAACATGGTCCGGATTCTTATTACGGGCAGCAGTAAGGGGGATTTCGTTTGGTAACAGGCAATCATTGTTTTTAATAACAGCTATGAGGCATTATTCTAAAAACAGTAAACAGGTTGATCTAACTAAAAAACAGTCACCTATAATTGTTATAGCCACGAACCACCCAATACTAATTCCTACGGACCACATACAAAAATATATTACAAAAAAATTCATTAGCATATGATACAGTTGAAGCAACTTGAAGCCTGGTTCGTGACCGGTAGCCAGCACCTTTATGGAGAAGAGACCCTGCAGCAGGTAGCTGCTCACTCACAAGCCATCGCCGCTGCGCTGGACGCCGATCCGAGTATTCCCGTTAAGATCGTATTCAAGCCTACTGTAAAAACTCCCGAGGAGATCTATGCCCTCTGTCAGGAAGCCAATGCGGCTAAGAACTGTATCGGTGTCATCGCCTGGATGCATACGTTCTCTCCTGCTAAAATGTGGATCAGGGGACTGAAAATATTACAACGCCCATTATTACACCTCCATACTCAATTCAACAGAGACATCCCCTGGGGTGAAATCGATATGGACTTCATGAACCTGAACCAGTCCGCACACGGGGACAGAGAGTTCGGTTTTATGATGTCACGCATGCGCATCGAGCGCAAAGTAGTATGTGGTCACTGGCAGGATCCTGACGTGATTGCAGAACTGAACACCTGGCTCAGAGCAGCTGCTGGCTGGTTTGACTGGCAGGGAGCTAAATTTGCCCGTATCGGCGACAACATGCGCGAAGTAGCGGTAACCGAAGGAGATAAAGTAGAAGCTGAATTACAGTTCGGTTATTCTGTAAATGGCTACGGGGTGGGCGATTTGGTAGCCTTTGTAAACCAGGTATCCGATGCTGCGGTTGACAAACTGGTAGCTGAGTATGCGGAAGTATATAAACTGGGTGCAACGCTGGTAAAAGGTGCTGCACAACACGCTTCCCTGCGTGATGCTGCGAAGATCGAACTCGGTCTGCGTGCATTCCTGGAAGACGGTAATTTCAAAGGCTTTACAGATACCTTCCAGGACCTGCATGGGCTGGTACAACTGCCAGGTATCGCTGTGCAACGTCTGATGGCGGATGGTTACGGTTTTGGTGGTGAAGGTGACTGGAAAACAGCGGCACTGGTAAGGGCAGCAAAAGTAATGGGTGCAGGTCTGCCAGGTGGTAACTCCTTCATGGAAGACTACACTTATCATTTCGATCCTTCCAACAGACTGGTACTGGGTGCGCATATGCTGGAGATCTGTTCTTCAATTGCAGATGGTAAGCCAAGTGCGGAAATTCATCCGCTGGGCATTGGCGGCAAAGCTGATCCTGTAAGACTGGTCTTCAATGTAGATGCGGGTCCGGCTATCAATGCCTCATTGATCGATCTGGGTAACCGTTTCCGTTTGTTGGTGAATGAAGTGGAAGCAGTGAAGCCTGTTGCTGATCTGCCTAAACTGCCGGTAGCGAGAGTGTTGTGGAAACCACTGCCAGATATGCGTACAGGTTGTGCGGCATGGATCCAGGCGGGTGGTGCGCATCATACTGTGTATAGCCAGAACCTGGGTAGTGCGCATATGCAGGACTTTGCCGACATGGCGGGTATCGAGTATGTGAAGATTGGTAAGAATACTGATCTGTATCAGTTTAGGAATGAGCTGAGATGGAATGATGCAATCTACCTGTTGAAAGGGCAGAAATAATATTCATGGTAACTATCGACAGGTGAGGAGCGGAGTTAATTCTACGCAACGGCAGTAGGGATTACATGCAACCTCACCTGTCACTATCAATAAACGAATTGGCATAACGCCATAGATGACGTGGAATACCAAAGGCTGGAATCTTCCAGCCTTTCATTTTTTAAAAGAAAATAATCTTTTCGGTATAGTGTCCAGGTCCTTTCTTTACAGCGTTTCCCAATTCCTCACTAGCTCTTCCACCAACGTCTGTCCGTTCGACCATTCACCCAGGTTGCTCTCTGCATTGATATGACCAGCCTCTCCCAGAATGACCAGCCGGCTACCCCATGACTCCGCATAGGTCTTCTGCCTTTGCAAACTCGCATACTGATCGTTCGTACTCGATACTACTATACTTTTAAAAGGTAATGGCTGCAATGGTGCCGGTGCAAAACTCCTGGCCACTGAAGGGAAATCCTTTCGGTCTGCATCTGGTGGAGCTACCAGCAATGCGCCCCTGATCTTTAATTTCGTGTGTTGTGCCCAGTGAGCCAGGGCAAGACATCCCAGGGAGTGTGCTGCAATCACTACATCAGGGCCGGCCTTCGCCACAGCATCCTCGATGTTTTTGATCCAGTCTTTTAGTTCGGGTTGATCCCAGTTGTTCTGTTCTATTCTCTTAAAACCTGGCAGGTTCTCCCATATTGTCTGCCAGTGCTGCGGCCCTGATCCGTTCAATCCCGGAGCAGTTAAAACCTGTACTTCTTCCATAATACAATAAGACTTCTTTTAGTAACCCCCGATAGAGTAAGTTTGTTGGCAAGTCATACAATGTACGGAAAAGGGGGGAATATTAAACGTTAAAAATGCGGGCTTAACCCTCCAGGAAGTGTAAATTTCTCCTGATTCCAGCGTATTTCGATCGTTTCATGGGCGAAAATTTAAAAATCTGTCTAAACTCCTCTTCGGTCAGTTCTTCCCAGTCTTTCGTCGTAAAATTCAATATTTCGGGTATCGGTGTAAACTCCACCGTATTATTAGGCTTTGAAAAACGATTCCAGGGACACACATCCTGGCAGGTATCACAACCAAACATCCAGTTGTCAAACTGCCCCTGCATTTTTTCCGGGATCAGTAACTCCTTCAGTTCTATGGTGTAATAAGAAATACAGCGACTGCCATCTACCACACCCGGGGCTACCAGGGCCCCTGTTGGACAGGCATCGAGGCATTTGGTACAGGAACCGCAATAGTCTCCAACCGGGCTATCATATACCAGCGGAATATCTGTAATGAGGGTGGCAATAAAGAAAAAGGAGCCTGCCTGTTTGTGAATCAGGTTGCCATTCTTGCCCAGCCATCCCAAACCACTCTTTTGTGCCCAGGCTCTTTCCAATACCGGGGCAGAGTCTACAAAGCCCCGCCCGCTTATTGCCCCGATCGTTTCCTGCATACGTGCCAGCAGGGTATTCAGTTTCGCTTTGATTACCTCGTGGTAATCCCTTCCATAGGCGTATTTAGAGATCCGGGGTGCATCCACCACCTGCTGCGCCGAGGGGTAATAATTCAACAATAAAGTGATCACCGACTGCGCATTGTCTACCAGTTTCCGGGGGTCGATGCGCTTGTCAAAATGGTTCTCCATGTACTTCATGTTCCCATGCATACCCTTATTCAGCCAGGTTTCCAGCCGACGGGCATCGTCGTCCAGCTGGACAGCACGTGCTATGCCACAGTGATCAAACCCGAGATCCGCTGCCTGTGCTTTTATGAACGCTGTGTATGTCTCTACCGGTTGCATGTTAACCGCAAGTTAAAGAAAAATGATTTTTTTTATGGAAATGGCAACTTTACATATCTTCATTTATGTAAATTCTAACCTATTACCTTAGTTACCTAAAGTATGCGACCACAAAAAGTCGGAGCGTTCCCCACCGCCCTAATCCTGGGCTGTTTATTGTCATTGAGCACGTTTTCCCAGGACAAAATTAAGTTTGGAAAAGTTGATCCGAAAGATTTCAGCAAAACAGGTTTTGAAAAAGATACCGGGGCCCATGCGGTAATTATCTCTGACGTCGGCGAGGCATCTTTTGAATCGGACAGGACAAACGGCCTGATATTACAATTCAAACGCCATACCCGCATCAAAATTGTCGATAAGAACGGCTACGAGGCCGCCACTGTAAGAATCCATTATTATAAGGGGGAGACAGACGAAATTAAACTGAAAGACATCAAGGCAACTACTTATAACCTGGATGGGACCCAGGTGGTAGAAACAAAGATGGACAGTAAAAGCATTTTCACGGACAAAATTGACAAAAAAGGGGATGTGGTACAGAAGTTCACCCTGCCTGCCGTGAAGGAAGGAAGTATCATCGAATACACTTACACCATCGTATCTCCTTACAAAATGCACCTGCACTCCTGGGCTTTCCAGAGTACAGAGTATCCTACCCTGTACAGCAGATATGAGGTGACGGTACCTGAATTTTATGAGTACATCTTCCTGCGTTCAGGTTATGTGCCCATTAAGGAAAACAAAACTGTTGGTCATCAATCCTTTACCATCGCCTATGAAGAGGAGAACTCTTACGGTGGCAAAACAGGCCATACCTCTTTTTTCAACATCAATTCCGGCACCAATATCTATAAGTGGGAGGCTGAAAACGTGCCGGCACTCCGTGAGGAGGAGTTCACCACCAGCATATGGAACCACGTATCTATGATCCAGTTCCAGCTCTCTGCCTACAGATATCCTGATCAGCCGGTGAAACCGGTGTTGGGTACCTGGGGTAAGCTGTATGAGGAAATGAGCAAATCTGAGTCTTTCGGTGAAGGGCTGAGTAAAAACAATCCTTTCCTGGGTGATAAAGTAGATGAGCTGACAAAAGGGGTGAAAGACGATACTGCCAGGGCACGCCGCATTTACAATTACGTAAGAAGTAATTTCACCTGTACCAGTCATGATGACCTGTACCTGTCCAAGTCACTGAAAACCACCTTCACTTCTCATAACGGGAACGATGCGGATATCAACCTGCTGCTGGTTGCGATGCTGCGCAAGGCAGGACTGAATGCACATCCGGTGATTCTGAGTACCCGCGATAACGGGGTGACCTATGAAATGTATCCATTGGTGAACCGCTTCAACTATACGATTGCGGCGTTGAATACCGATTCCAACTGGTACTTCCTGGATGCCTCCGAGCCTTACTTAGGCTTTGGCCGCCTGGATTATACCTGTTATAATGGTCATGCAAGGATCCTGTCACCAGAAGTAATTCCCATCTCCCTGGATGCTGACGGTCTGCTGGAAGCCAAGAGCACTTATGTCATGCTGATGGGTGATAGTGGTAAGATCAAAGGTACCTTCTCCCAGAAGCCTACTTATTATGAATCCTGCAAAATGCGGTCTGATATCGTGAAGAACGGGAAGGACGCTTATTTCAAACCATTGGCCAAAGCCTTCACTATGGAGACGACCATATCCAATGGTGAAATGACGGATGTAGATGACTATGAGATACCCCTGCAGGTGAAGTATGATTTTGAAATGAGTCCGGATGATGCGGGCATGTTGTATATCAACCCGATGTTGTCAGAAGCGTATAAAAGTAACCCATTCAAGTCGCTGGAGCGCCGTTACCCGGTGGAAATGCCTTACCTGATGGATGAAATGTATACCCTGAACCTGATAGTACCCGAAGGTTATGAAGTGGAGGAACTGCCCAAATCTTCCATGGTAAAACTGAATGAGGAGGAAGGATTGTTCCAGTACCTGATTCAGCAAAGTGATAATACCGTTCAGTTCCGTTCAAGAATTAAGTTGAATAAGGCGGTATTTACATCAGAAGATTATTCTACCCTGCGTGATTTCTTTGATATGATTGTGAAAAAGCAATCTGAACAAATTGTACTGAAAAAGAAAGCATAACCCATGTTTTATAAAAGAATTCGACTGGCGTTGTTACTCACGGGATACCTGTTGCCGTCGCAGGCAAAGGGGACCGGGTACCTGGCCGCCGCTATACCTGAAATTCCTACCGAAACTGCAATTGCAAAAAATCGCCCGGGCGGGGGAAACGTAAAGGAAAAAATGCTGGCAGCAGCCGGCAAAGGAGATAAGCAGCTGAAATCGCTGGTAGCTACAAAATCTGCCCTACATGCTGCCGGCGTGGTTCCTGCGAAAGATTTGGATTACCCTGCTTTTACTATACCTGATAGTCTGAAAGAGAAGGCCCATGCTGTAAAGCGCATGGAAGAACTGACCGTGAAAATGGTGAACCCCGGGGAAGTGCGGATCAACCATCACTATGTCATCACCGTGCTGGATGCCAAGGGAGACAGGTACGCTGCTATTCATGAATATTACAATAAGCTGAGAGACGTCCGTTCCATCAAGGCGCGGCTGATCAATGCCCTTGGCATGGAAGAGGCGAAACTGAAACAAAGTGATGTGTCGGATGTAAGTGGAACCGGCGACCAGGCTTTGATGTCGGATACCCGGTATAAACTTTACAGGTTTAACTGTAAGATATATCCATATACGGTAGAGATAGAAACAGAAGTAAGGTTCAACCACGCGTTTTACCTGCCTGACTGGACACCGCAGGAAGATGAGAACTATGCAGTGGAACAGTCAAAACTAACGGTAACGGTACCTGCTGATTATACGCTTCGATATAAAACATTCCATTATAACGGTGAGCCCGTAGTAGGCAATGAAAAAGATAACCGTAGCTACAGCTGGGAGGTGAAAGGCATGAAACCCATGCCGGAAGAAGATTATGTGCCGGAAGATTATGACAGGACGACCACTGTGATGCTGGCACCGTCTTACTTTGAAATGCAGGATTATAAAGGCAACATGAATACCTGGGAAGAGATGGGCCACTTTGTGTACGTCCTGAACCAGGGCCGTGATGTACTGCCGGATAATATAAAAAAAACCGTGCATGAACTGACAGATGGTAAGTCTGACAAAGAGAAAATAGATATCCTTTACCGTTATTTACAGCAACACACCCGTTATATCCTGATTACACTGGGTATTGGCGGTTTGCAGACGTATGATGCCAATTCAGTAGCCACAAAAGGGTATGGTGATTGTAAGGCATTGTCTAATTACATGGTAGCGTTGCTGAAGGAAGCCGGCATACCGGCTAATTACGTGCTGGTGCAGGCAGGGGATACGGATACGGAGCTGGTGGAAGATTTTCCCTCTACACAGTTCAATCATATGATTGCCTGCGTACCTGGTAAAAACGATACCACCTGGCTGGAATGTACCAGTCAGACATTGCCTACCGGGTACCTGAGCAGCTTTACTGCCGGCAGACCTGTACTGGTAGTGGCAGATAAGGGCAGTAAACTGGTACGTACCCCTGCTTATGGTATGGATCAGAACGTGAAGGTACGTCGTATTACAGCGACGGTTTCAGAAACAGGCGATATGTTGGTGAAGATCAATACGCATTCTACTGCTTTTATGCAGGATTATGTGCAGGATATGATTCATTCATTGTCTCATGACAAGATCATGGAGAAACTGCGGGAAGACAGGCTGATGCCGAGTTATGATGTCAATAAGTATGAGGCAAAGGAGATAGCAGGGGCCATCCCGGCGATAGATGAAGAGATGGAAATCAATGCACATAGTTATGCGACCGTGAGCGGTAAACGTATATTTTTGGAGCCGAACCTGCTGAGTAAAGCAGGGGCTAAGCTGGAGACGACTGTGCCGCGTGTATCACCCGTTAATATCTATTCTCCTTACAGAAAGGTAGATTCGGTGTTGATTACCATTCCTGCGGGATATACATCCGAGTCAGTACCGCAGCCGGTAACGCTGAAGAGTAACTTTGGAGAGTATACCTCCAGTATACAGGTGAAGGATAACCAGATTATTTATATCAGGAATTATAGTCATAAGGCGGGGATGTATCCGGCGGGTGAGTGGGCAAATTTTGTGGCGTTCAATAACGCAGTGTATAAGGCGGATAGATCGAAGATCGTGCTGGTAAAGCAGTAGGGTTTTTCTTTGAGGATAGAAACTGAAATAATTGCAGTCAAATGCCCGGGAAGCTGTTAAAAAAGCAGTCCCGGGCTTTTTTTTATGCCAAAATATCGCATTGAAGGACTTGGAGCAGAGTTTGATACATAACTCGTACATGCAGCAAAGCATGAAAAACACTTATTAAGAAACAAAAGGAGAAACTATAACGATATGAATCTGAACAACTTCACCATTAAATCGCAGGAAATACTGCAAAAGGCCCAACAGCTGGCCTTCAATAACCAGCAGCAGGCCATCGAAACAGGGCATTTGCTGAAGGCATTGCTTAATGATGAGGATAGTGCGATAGAATACCTGTTGAAGAAAAACGATGTCAATACCAATTTCCTGGCCGCTAAATTAGACGACCAGATCAATAAATACGCGAAAGCGAGCGGCGATGCCGGACAGGTGCTGAGCCGGGATGCTAACAATGCCATGCTGAGAGCTGGCTCGAGCATCAAGGAATTTAAAGATGAATTTGTAAGCGTAGAGCACCTGTTGCTCGGGCTGCTGGGTGGCAGTGACGATACTGCCAAACTGCTGAAAGATGCAGGTTTGACAGAAAAAGGGTTGAAAGCTGCTATCCTGGAACTGAGAAAGGGTAGTACGGTCAACTCCCAGACCGGTGGTAACCAGTTCAATTCTCTGCAGAAATATGCCAAGAACCTGAACGAGCTGGCGCAGGCCGGCAAACTGGACCCGGTGATCGGGCGGGATGAAGAAATCAGGCGTACCCTGCATATTCTGAGCCGCCGGTCTAAAAACAATCCCATTTTGGTGGGTGAACCGGGTGTGGGTAAAACCGCCATCGTAGAAGGGCTGGCACACCGTATTATCAATGGCGACGTGCCTGACAACCTGAAGTCTAAGATCATTTATGCGCTGGATATGGGTAGCCTGATGGCAGGTGCCAAATACAGGGGTGAGTTCGAAGAAAGATTGAAAGCCGTGATCAAAGAAGTGACGGAGAGTGACGGACAGCTGATCCTCTTTATCGATGAGATCCATACCCTGGTAGGTGCCGGTGCTATGGAAGGCGCGATGGACGCAGCGAACATACTAAAACCAGCATTGGCCCGTGGCGAATTGCGCGCAATAGGTGCGACCACCCTGAATGAATACCAGAAATATTTTGAGAAAGATAAAGCCCTGGAACGTCGTTTCCAGAAGGTAATGGTCGATGAGCCGGATGTGGAAGATGCTATCTCCATCCTTCGTGGTCTGAAAGAGCGTTACGAAAGCCATCATCATGTGCTGATTAAGGACGAGGCGATCATAGCAGCCGTAGAATTGTCTCACAGGTACATAACAGACCGTTTCCTGCCTGATAAGGCGATTGACCTGATCGATGAGAGTGCGGCGAAATTAAGGCTGGAAATGAACTCTATGCCGGAAGAGCTGGATGAACTGGAAAGAAGGATCCGTCAGCTGGAAATTGAGAGAGAGGCGATCAAGAGAGAGAATGACGAAGATAAGCTGCGTGAACTGAATGGAGAAATTGCCAGACTGGGAGAGCAGAGAAGTACTTTCAAGGCGAAATGGCAGGAAGAGAAAGAGGTGGTGGACAAATTGCAGAATGCGAAGGGTGCGATAGAAAACCTGAAGCAGGAAGCGGAGCAGGCGGAAAGGAACGGAGAATATGGCCGTGTGGCAGAGATCCGATATGGAAAAGTGAAAGAGCAGGAAGAGCTGATTGCAAAATATACAGCGGAGCTGAATGAGATGTCTACAGATCACAAGCGCCTGCTGAAGGAAGAAGTAGATGCAGAAGATATTGCGGAAAACGTGGCGAAAGCAACAGGTATTCCGGTGCACAGGATGATGCAAAGTGAAAGGGATAAGTTGCTGAAACTGGAAGATGAGCTGCACAAGCGTGTGGTAGGTCAGGAGGAAGCGATTATTGCGGTGAGCGATGCGATTCGCAGAAGCCGTGCAGGATTGCAGGATCCTAAAAAGCCCATCGGTTCTTTTATCTTCCTCGGTACAACCGGGGTAGGTAAGACGGAGCTGGCGAAGGCACTGGCAGAATACCTGTTTGACGATGATACCATGATGACGCGGATAGATATGAGTGAATACCAGGAGAAACATGCTGTAAGCAGACTGGTAGGAGCGCCTCCGGGATATGTGGGTTATGACGAAGGTGGTCAGTTGACCGAAGCGGTGAGACGTAAGCCGTATTCCGTAGTATTGTTAGATGAAATAGAGAAAGCGCATCCGGATGTATTTAATATTCTGTTGCAGGTGCTGGATGATGGCCGTTTGACAGATAATAAGGGCCGTGTGGTGAACTTTAAGAACACCATTATCATCATGACAAGCAATATGGGTAGTCATATTATCCAGGAGAATTTTGAGAAGATAGATGAGCGGAATCGAGAGGATGTGGTGGAAAGTACGAAGGCGGAGGTAATGAATTTGTTAAAGCAGACGATTAGGCCGGAGTTCTTAAACCGTGTGGATGAAGTGATTATGTTCCAGCCATTGCTGAGAAGTGAAATTAAGGGAATAATTAACATTCAGTTACAGCAGTTGAAGGACATGGTAGCGCAGAATGGCATGATATTGGAATTCTCTGATTATGCATTGGAATATCTGGCAGTGCAGGGATATGATCCGACATTTGGGGCAAGGCCGTTGAAGAGATTGATTCAGAAAGAAATTATAAACCTGTTGAGTAAAAAGATACTGGCAGGAGATATAGATAAAAACAGGCCGGTGTTGGTGGATGTGTTTGATGGGGTTGTGGTGATCAGGAACCAGGCAGCGGTGAGTGCTTAAGTAAATAATTAATAGCATTATTCAAATACGACGATATACAGTTACGAATACCCGGGTAATTCTTTATCCGGGTTTTTTATTGGCAGTATTCGAAGGTGGTTGTTAATGCTATCCGTCCAAAATTTGATGGGTTATTTTCAGTAAATTTGGAAAAACGATAATATCATTATGATAGGAGAAAGGGAAAAACACTTCATGTCCATCGCAATAAATTTGTCCCGCGAAGGTATGGAGCATGGCGACGGGGGACCATTTGGTGCAATTGTAGTACGTGGTGATGAAATAGTAGGCCGTGGCTGGAATAAGGTGCTCTGCACCAATGATCCCACTGCGCATGCAGAGGTGTCTGCTATAAGGGATGCCTGTCAGCGTTTGGGGACTTTCCAGTTGCATGACTGCGAAATTTATACTTCCTGCGAACCCTGCCCCATGTGTCTTGGCGCCATTTACTGGGCACGTCCGCAACGCGTTTATTTTGCCAATACAAAGGAGGATGCGGCCAGTATAGATTTTGATGATTCATTTATATACAATGAAATAGGAATCGCCCATGAGGATAAGCGGATCCCGTTTATTCCATTTCCACAGGAAGCTGCTATCAAGGTTTTCCAGGACTGGCAGGCGAAGGGAGATAAGACGTTGTATTAGGGAATGGTTGACTGTCTGGTACCTGGAATGATCCATCATCTGTAGTAGATTCAACGATGCATCGATTTGTTTTTCATGCAAACCTATCAATCACCTGATCCTTGTATTTTAACCCAATGGGCAGGCTGGCGCCTTTAATCACCAGCTGATTCTCTTCTATATACAGGATAGACCTTACGGCCACAATTTAGGACTTGTGGATCCTTAAAAACAGGTGGGAAGGCAGGCTTTTCGCTATACTTTTCACGGTTTCGCTGGTGATGATCACCTTCCCGTTTTTCAGAAGGATTTCAATGGAAACCCCTAAAAAACGGAAGGCAGGCCATATGGCCTGCCTTCCGAAAGACTTTTGTGTCGTAGCTTAGATTATGCACCTTTTTTAGGAGTTGCAGCAGCAGCTGGCTTGTGAGCTTTGTGAGCTTTAGCAGTATCAGCAGCTGGTTTTTCAGTTTTTGCTTTTTCTTTCTTAGCTGGTTTTTCAGCTGGAGCCTGTGCAAAAGTTACAGCGCTAACACTCATTGCTACTGCAGCTACAATAAGACTTTTCTTGATGTTCATGATCTTAGTTTTTAAATAATTTTGAATTGTTTGTTTGTAGTTTCTGACGTAAAATTACGGCTGATAGCTACCCTTCGGCGGGTGGTTTCGGTGAATAAGGCCGAAGTGTCGTTGAAAAAGGAAAATCGGGTGGTAACATGTTCGTATTGTTACATCAGGTGTCCGCTGGCGAACACTTTTCCTGCAAAAAGCAACAGCAAGTTTTTGTATATCAGTAATTTGTGCTTTTGGCGTAGTTCGTGCTGCCACTTAGTAGCTATTTTAAACCAACTATGATCACAAATTCTATTAAAGTTGCCTGGCGCAATCTGGCTTATAACCGGCTCTTCAGCGTTCTAAATATCTTCGGTCTGGCCATGGGCCTCACAATCGCTATTCTACTTTCATTATACATTATACAGGAGCGATCTTTTGACGCGGTTCCACACCAGGAGCGCACTTTCCGGTACCTGGCCACAGTGAACTACGACGGTCAGCATAGCATCTGGGCTGGCGTACCTAACCGGGTAGGTCCTACTGTAAAGGAGCATATTCCAGAAGTGGAGTTGTCTGCCCGCACCGTCCTGAACGACTTCGGTGAAAACGCCAACTTTACCATCGGGGAGAATACGGTGATCGAAAACAGGATGTATTGGGCCGATCCGGATATTACTGAAATATTTGACCTCCACTTTATATATGGCGATAAGAAGACTGCACTCAGGGAACCTAATTCTATCATTATTTCGGCCAGCAAAGCCCGCCAGTACTTTGGGGAGGAGCATCCATTGAACAAAACGATATTGTACAACCGGCGCACGGCGCTGAAGGTGACCGGGGTGTACCAGGACCTGCCGGCAAACAGTACTTTTGATGCTTCGGTGATCGGGACATTCGGTTCCTCCAATTTTACGGATCTCACCTGGGACAATGCGAGTTTTGAAACCTGGATCCGGCTGAAGAATGCCGGTGACAGGAAAAAGGTCGAGACCTTCCTGCCTAAAATGATTCATGATTATGTGAGCAGGGAAGGCACGTATTATACCTTGTCTTTGCAACCTCTTTCGGAGGTGCATTTTAGCACCCAGGTAACATCTGCCTACAGCCTTAGAAAAGGTGATGCCACCCAGCTTCGTCAGTTAGTGTACCTGGCCATTGCCTTGCTATTGATGGCGGCCATCAATTATATGAACCTGGCTACTGCCCGTGCCCAACAACGGAGTAAAGAGGTGGGGATAAGAAAAACCCTGGGTGTAAGCCGTAAAGGGCTCGTGGGTAAGTTCTATGCCGAAACGGCGATGCTTACCTTTATCGCTATCATTTGCGGGCTTATGCTGGCTATTCTCGCTATTCCGTTATTCAATTCAGTGTCCGGGAAGACGCTGATGTATGAGACCCTATTACATCCCCTGTTCCTGGTGGGATTGCCTGTTCTATGGCTCTCTATTACTTTAATAGCGGGGTTGTATCCGGCGCTGATCCTTTCTTCTTATTCTCCTATGGAAGCGCTAAAGAAAAACAATGTACCCCGCTCTGCGCCGGTTATTTTCCGGCATACGCTGGTGGTGTTACAGTTTAGTGCCAGTATCATTCTTATAGTAGGGGTAATTGTGATGAATGTGCAGATGAAATATGTGAGTCAGCGCAAGCTGGGGTATAACCCGGAAAATGTGATGGCCATCCGGTTGAATTCTATTAAGAGTAATGAAGAATTTGATGCGTTGAAAAATAAAATGAGTGCGGTGAGTGCGACGCAGCATATGTGTGTATCGCAGGCATTTCCGGGGAAGGGGGAAAATGGTCGTACCCTGCACAAGACGGCGGAGGACAAACAGGGCTCTATGCTCACCTGCAATTATGTGCAGGGAGATGTGACACCGGTATTGCAGTTGAAATTGCTGGCAGGAAGGATGGTGCGGAACTTTCAGCAATCAGATACGACGGCGGACGGGAAACCTAAGTTCGAAGTGGTACTCAATAAAGCGGCGGTTGATTATCTGGGGCTTACACTGGAGGATGCGATTGGCAGAAAGGTGTTGGCGGATATTGGGGATCATTCTACGATAGTCGGGGTGGTGGACAATTTCAATTATTCTTCCTTGCATACGCCGGTAGGAGCTTATTGTTTTACGAATTCATGGGGCGGTTTGCGGTATATATTAGTGCGGTTTAAGACAGGGGATCTGGGTGAAACGATTCGGAAATATGAAGCGGCCTATAAGGAAGTGTTGCCGGAGGGGGCATTTGATTATACATTTCTGGATAGCCAGTTAAAAAGTCTTTACCTGGCGGATGAGCAGATGGCGGCCGTGCTGACGGTGTTTTCCCTGCTGGCGATACTGGTAGGTTGCCTGGGTTTGTTTGGACTGGCTACTTATACGGCAGAAAAACGGAGGAAGGAAATCGGGGTGAGGAAGGTGATGGGGGCTACAGTGCCATCGTTGGTGAAGTTATTATGCTATGACCTGGTGAAGCTGGTATTGATTTCATTTGTCATAGCCTGTCCGCTGGCATATTGGGGATTTGGGAAGTGGCTGGAGAATTTTGCGTACCGGGTGGATATGCAGTGGTGGATGTTTGGAATGGGAGGACTGATGGCGGTTGTGATTGCCCTGTGTACGGTATCGGCACAGGCAATACGGGCGGCGGTGGCCAACCCGGTGAATTCATTGAGGAGCGAATAAACCCCGGGTTGAAATTTTTTATAACAGGATCGCTATGGTTTCTTCCATAGCTTTCAGACTGAGTTCACGCAGGGTAGCAAACTTTTCTGCTACCTGGGCGGGTTGAAAATTACTGGCGTCTAAGGATTCCAATGGCTCTAAAATCGGGTACAGTATAACATCCAGTCCGATAAAGGAAATGGTTGTTTTTAAGTTATGCGCAGTACTTCTGATCGCGGGCACATCTTCGGCCTGGATTGCTTTTTTCAGCGCGCCCAGGTCTTCGGGTAACTGCGATACGAACTGTTGCAGCATAGCGTGCTCAAATTCCGTATCTCCCTTACTGAGTGTTCTCAGATACTGTAATTGCACCAGCGGTCCCTCCTGAGGCTGAGAATGCCCATTAATTACATTGCTATGTACATACACGTCCGGAGGGCTGATCTTACCGGTAAAGATCTGTATCAGTCTGAATAATTCTTCTTCCCTGATAGGTTTGGACAGGTATTCGTTCATCCCGGCCTGCAGGCATTTTTCTCTTTCCCCGGCCATGGCATGTGCCGTCATGGCGATGATTGGAATATTCGAATGCAGTTCCTGCCTGATTTTGCGGGCGGCGGTGTAACCATCCATTTCCGGCATCTGGATATCCATCAGCACCATATCGTAATGTGCTTTGCTCAGTGCAGTAAGCACATCCTGTCCGTTTGTGACCAGGTGATAATGCATTTGCCGGTTACCCAGCAGGTGCCTCAGCAGGTCCTGATTCATTTTATTATCTTCTGCTACCAGCAGTTTTACATCTGCATGGAGAGAGGAGAGGATGTTATCGCTTTTTGTGTCGCCGTTTTCAGGCAGCAATTCTCCCAGCGCATATGGCAGTTCTACCATGAAGGTACTGCCTTTGCCGGGTTCACTTTCTACGGTGAGTGCACCGTGCTGGAGTTCTACCAGTTGTTTTACGATCGTGAGGCCCAGGCCAGTACCTCCGTATTTGCGGGTGGTATCGGCTTCTGCCTGGTTAAAGCGGTCAAAAATAGCGGGCAGTTTATCGGCAGCGATACCGATACCGGTGTCACTAACGGCAAATAACACACGCACGGTGTGTTCATTTTCTCCCAGTTTATTGACCATGATATTGACGTGCCCCTGATGGGTGAACTTGATCGCATTGTTGGCGAGGTTCACCAGCACCTGTGTCAACCGGACGACGTCGCCGTATAGTATATCGGGTACATCATCGTCAATGCCTATATTAAAAGCCAGTTTCTTTTCTTCTGCTCTCAGGCGGAACATGGTCTCCACTGCATGGAGTACCCCACGGAGACTGAACGAGACAGGCTCCAGCCGCATCATACCGGATTCTATTTTTGAAATATCGAGGATGTCATTGATAATTTCCAGGAGGTTTTCACCAGCATTTTCGATGGCTCCCACATATTCCTTTGCTTTTTCATTCAGGGGTTGTTGTTGCAGCAGGTGCGTAAACCCCAGCACGGCATTCATGGGTGTGCGGATTTCATGACTCATGTTGGCAAGGAACTGGTCTTTGATGGCAGCGAGTTTCTTTTCCTGCTGTTGTGACTTGTCCAGTGCTTCGATCAGTTGTTCCTGTTTATGAATACGTGTAGTGATATATAAAAAAGCGAGCAGGCTGCTGGCGCAGGCAAAGACCATCATGACCGAGCCCCAGTTCTGGGCGCGCTGTCCGCTGGTATCGATGAGTCGTACGGTACGGTTCACTTCTGTTTGCCGGGTACTATCCAGTTGGTGTAGAATAACGCCGATGGCATCGCCCAGGCGTTTCCCTTTCTGTGCGTTAATGAGGCGTTCAGCAGACCATTTGCCGTGGGTATAGAAGGAGTCGAGGACGGTTACGTTAAAGCGATTTTTTTCTTCCACCAGGTAGTTCAGCTGGGTCAGCAGTTTCTCTGTACTGTCGCTCATGACCAGCTTATTAATTTCGTTGAGGTCGGCTTTGATAAGGGCTACATCGGCTTCGATACCGGTGATGTTTAAAGTGTCCTGGGAGATGACAGTACCTCTTACTTTACTGTCAGTTCTGGCTATACTGGTCTGGAGTTTTTGCAGCTCGTTCTTTACGTTCAGTTCATTCAGCAGCTGTTCATTCCCGGAGATCAGCTTGCGGATGTTCTGCGAGGAATTGAACTGGAGTACTATAAACAGGATCATCCCTGAAATAAACACGCCGAGTAAATAGTATTTCAGATGTTTAGGCTGCATATAACGTTGATGATACAAGGTACAATTTTTCTCCACAAACGATCGCTTCTGCCCAAGGCAGAAGCGATCGTTTTGTAAAGATGTCCACTAAAAACTATTTGGTAGCTGGAGCTGGCTTAGCTGTTGCACCTGCTGCTTTTTTGTGGTGATGCTTCTTATGTCCTTTGTGCGCTTTCTTTTCAGTAGCAGGTTTTTCGGCCTGTTGTGTAGTTTTTGTAGCTTTTGCAGCTTTAACAGTATTGTTTGCGAAAGTAGCGGTACCTACCAGCATCATGGCAGCGGCCATCAGCATTGTTATCTTTTTCATGACAGTTGTTTTTTACTATTTGTGATCAATTTGTTTGATGACCTAAAGGTACATTGTGGATGTGCATGAGCGTTTTCGATTTGGGTTAACAGGCATTAGCGGTCGGTAAAAAAGGAAAAACTGTCGGTGGGGGGTGTTGAAATGGCTGGATGTTGCCGTTAAGTATTGATTTAGAGAAAAATATAAGCTATTTGGTCGGAGCGGAAAGGGTAGATGACGGGCATTTATAACAGTGGGGAATGTGCTATAAATGCCCGCTGATTATAGTAAGTTTAATTTACTATTCAGGGCCGATCTGTAGGCGTCTGCCACAGGTACTGCGTTCTTATGAATGATGATAGTGCCATCTTCAATCGATTCTATTTTGTCCAGCGCTACTATATAGGAGCGGTGCACACGCATAAACCGGCCGGGTGGCAGTTTCTCTTCCACTGCTTTGAGGGTGGTATGAATGGCATGAAACTTCTGGACGGTATGCAACTTTACATAGTCGCCCATGGCTTCGAGGTAAAGAATCTCGTCAATCCGGATCCTTTTGAGCACTCCATTGTCCCGGATAAAGACAAACTCGCTGTCTGTACTTTGTACTTCCTGCACCTGGCTTTCACAGATCTCTTTCGCCTTGTCAATCGCCTGAATGAACCGGGCAGGACTTACCGGTTTAATGAGGTAGTCGGCTACGTTCAGTTCAAATGCTTCTACGGCATAATCCTTTTTGACAGTAGTGAAAATAATAACAGGACCTTTTTTACCCAGGTTACGGGTGAGTTCCAATCCACTCATGCCGGGCATTTCGATGTCCAGGAGGAGCAGGTCAACTTTTTCTTTTTGCAGTACATTATAGGCTTCGAGGGCACTGGCACATTCGCCCAGTACATGCAGTTGTTCAACGTGGCTGGCCAATTGTTTCATTGCAGTGCGGGCCAGCTTATTGTCGTCTACAATTAGGCAATTCATGGGGCAAATATAAGGGCTTTACGGCCTATTGACCATATTATAATTTCCTTAAAACATGGGCCGGGGTTATTAAAATTGAAAGGTTATAAATATCTTGCATGTTCTAAATCTGGTCTCAATTGAAACAGCTGCAAAGGCTCATCCTTATATTATCATGCATATTCCTTCCATTTTTGTACGGAGGAGTGGCCGGGGATCATGTATCTCCGAAGGATCTGCCACAGTTACTCAGCTACAAATCTGCCAGGCATTTTCATACTTTTTGTGGCAATACTCATTACAGGGCAGCAGCCATCCGTAAGTTCCATTTACGTAACCGTGGACTTATAGATTATAATGAATATGCCCTGACTGTGTCCAGTATCAGGATCAAGCCGCTGTTTGTTTTCATTCATCCCACGTATAAAGGATATGCTGATTCTTTCATCAGTGTGTCTATCTCGCTTAGCGACTGGCGAGGGCCTCCAATGGCATAATCTTCACATCACGCAATTTTCGTAATTACTCAACTACGCGCTATTACAGCGCACTAACATTTCGCGCAGTTATGTATCTGAACATTACTGTAAAGCGATGTGCAGCTTTGCTATGCCTGTTGGCTGGCATAAGCGGGCATTGCTTTGCACAGACTTTACCTTTGAAGCAGGCGATCGACATGACCCTGCAAAATTATCCTTCACTAAAGACGAAGAGCACCCTTGCCAACGCAGCGGCCGCGCATACGACGGATGTAATACATGAGTGGTATCCAAACCTGAAGCTGGTGGAAGAGGCCACCGTAGGCTCCGATAACGGGGTGTATGGGTCTTACTTCCCCATGAGCATCATCCCTTCTACCTCCGGCGGGATACGGGCAGACAACAATTCTCAGGCGGTAGCCGGCAATATCGGTATGGCCCAACTGCAATGGGAAGTATACAACTTCGGCTTGTATAAAGTGCGGAAGGAGGAAGCGAAGCAACAACAACAGGTAGCCGGTGCTGATGCCGGCATCACTGCCAATGACCTCACGGTGTCTGTGATACAGGACTACCTTTCTATGTTGGAGTATTATAACCTGATGCGTATTCAGGCAGACAATATAGAACGTACAAGGTCTGTATCGCAGGCAGTAACGAGCATTGTACTGCATGGTTTAAAACCGGGGGTAGACAGTGCGATTGCTGCTGCCGAACTGTCAAAGGCCCGGCTGAACTATATAGATTTTCAGAATGGATATAATAAGGTGCGTATGCACCTGGCAAGTCTTACAGGTCTGGATAGTACAGCGATTGTACCGGATACACTGTATGACAAAGGATTGAAGCAATTACTGCTGGCACAGACCGATACCGCTACTGTGGAGCAGACACATCCTGCACTGATCTATTACAATGCCCTCCTTGCCCAGAATAAAAAACATGAATTGGTGATCCGTAAAACCGCGATGCCAAAGGTAATGGTGTTGGCTGCAGGATGGGCCAGGGGTTCCAGTATTAACAGTAATGATGAATACCAGCATCTGGGAAGCGGCTTTGGATATAACAGGTATAACTACCTGGCAGGTGTAGGGATCACTTATAATGTGGCAGACATCTTTCATACAAGAGATAAAATGAGGGAACAGTATGTACGTACGCGGGCTGCTGCTAACCAGCTGGAGACCTCACATGCATTGCTGGATAACCAGCTGAATCAGGCACGGGTGAATATTCATACGGCGGTAGACAAGCTGAATGAAATGCCGGCACAGTTGAATGCTGCCAGAGCGGCCGCTGCGCAGAAGATGGCTTTGTACAAGGGTGGGTTGACGAATATTATCGATGTGACGAATGCGCTGTATGTATTGAACCGTGCGGAGAATGACCTGATACAGACACGGCATGATGCATGGCAGTCTTTGTTTATGGAAGCGTTTGCGACGAATGATATACAGGCACTGGTCGTGCAGCTGGAGGCTGTGAGGGCGGCGCTGTAAGGGAATGTGTTGAACGATTAAAGCTATTCTTTTTCCATAAAGCCCGAAGGTAATTTCTCCAATTAAATCTGTTCTCTGAACTTAAAATTATGCTATGTCACTAGTCTCTACTGCCTTAAAAAAGCCTATCTCAGTTGTCGTACTGACGCTGGGTGTGTTCCTTTTTTCAATACTGGCAGTTATTAATATACCGATCGATATCTTCCCGAAATTGAACCAGCCAACCATCTACGTAATAGAACCATATGGTGGTATGTCTGCGCAGCAGATGGAAGGTTTTTTCGCCACGCGATTGCAGGACCAGTTCCTGTACGTGAATGGGATCAAAAATATCAGCAGTAAAAATATTCAGGGTCTCAGCATGATCAAACTGACCTTCTACGAAGGTACTGACATGGGGGAGGCCTCTGCACAGGTAGCCTTGCAGGTAAGCCGTGCCATGAACTTCTTTCCCCCGGGTGCCGCACCACCACAGGTGATTCGTTTCGATGCCTCTTCACTGCCGGTAGGTGAGCTGGTATTCAGTTCGCAGACACGACCGCTGAAAGACATTTACGATATGGCAACGACCCGTATCAGGCCAATGTTTGCCACCGTGCCGGGGTTATCTGCCTCTCCACCATTTGGTGCCAATGCCCGTTCTGTAGTAGTGAATGTGAATCCTGACCGCCTGCGCAGCTTTAACCTGAGTGCGGATCAGGTGGTGGAAGCTATTGCACGTAATAATGCCATGAGCCCTTCCGGGAACATTCGTATCAATAACAAAATGTTCCTCACGACGATCAATTCACTGGAACAGCAGGTGACTGATTTTGGCAACATCCCCGTGGCGACCAATGGCAATGCAACGGTGTTTGTAAAAGACATCGCCACGGTGTCTGACGGGGCGGATGTAACGGTGGACTATGCGCTGGTAAACGGGAAGCGTTCTGTATATATGCCGGTCGTAAAGACCCCGGATGCGAGTACCTGGGAAGTGGTGAAACAGCTGAAGGCAAAGTTGCCCGAGATGCAGAATTTATTGCCTGAAGATACAAAGATCACCTATGAATTTGACCAGTCGGTAGCAGTGATCAATGCCGTGAAAGGTCTGATGACAGAGGGTATTCTGGGTGCCGTGCTGACAGGGCTGATGGTGTTGCTATTCCTGCGTGATGTAAGGAGTTGTCTGGTGGTAGTGATTACTATACCAATTGCGATTCTGTCCGCGGTGTTTGGTTTATACCTGTCAGGACAAACGATCAATCTGATGACGTTGTCTGGATTGGCGCTGGCCATCGGGGTGCTGGTGGATCAGGCGACGGTAACGATTGAGAACATTCACCAGCATCTGGAGATGGGAAAACCTAAAAAGCAGGCGATATATGAGGCTTGTGAGGAGATTTCGTTTCCGTTGTTACTGATCCTGTTGTGTATCCTGGCCGTGTTTGCGCCTTCGTTTATTATGACTGGTGTGCCGAAGGCAATGTTCTTACCCTTGTCATTGTCAATTGGTTTTGCCATGATTGCTTCGTTCTTTACAGCCCAGACACTGGTACCGGTTATTTCCAACTGGTGGCTGAAAGCGGAGAAGTATCAGCATGCGCATGCGGGTTTGGCACTGGACAATGAAGAGGTGAAGGAAGTGAATGACCACTTGCAGGAACAGCAGGCGCACCCTGAGGAAATGAGCGGCTTTGAAAAGTTCAAGGCCTGGTTCATGCGGGTGCTGGCGGCTTTGGGCAGGAGATCTTCGTTAGTGATTACGGTGTACCTGTTGGTGGCCTTTGGGGCTGCAGGTACGGCCTATGTGGTGATCGGGAAAGATCTGATGCCGCATATCAATACAGGGCAGTTCCAGTTGCGACTGAAAGAGCCGGATGGTACAAGGTTGGAAAGAACGGAGGAGAAAGTGCACCAGGTACTTCAATTGATCGATCAGGCTACGGATGGCAATGTAGAGATCAGTTCCGCTTATGTGGGTTTGATCCCTTCCAGTTATGGTTCCAGTAATTTGTATGTATTCAATGCGGGTACCCATGAGGCGGTGTTGCAGGTGAATCTGAATGAGGATTATAAAGTGAATATTGATGAGCTGAAAGATAAGTTACGCGAGATGATCCATGATAAGTATCCACAGTTACGCGTATCCTTTGAGCCGATCGATATGACGGAGAAGATCATGGCGCAGGGCGCGTCAACACCGATCGAGGTGAGAGTGGCCGGGAAGGATATGCAGCAGATACAGAAGTATGCGACCACGCTGACGAACAGGTTGAAGAATATTCCTTTCCTAAGAGATGTGCAGATTGTGCAGCCGTTGCATTACCCGGTGATTAAGATCAATGTAGATCGTTTTAAGGTGGCGCAAATGGGATTGAATGTGTACCAGGTAGCAAGGTCGGTGACGGCGTCTACGTCGAGTAGCCGTTTCTCAGAGAAGAACCAGTGGCTGGATGAAAAGGGCGCATACACTTACCAGGTGCAGGTGCAGATTCCGGAGTATAGTATGCAGGCAATAAGTGACCTGCAGGAGATTCCGCTGGTGAAGGGACAGGCAAGGCCTGTGCTGGGTGATGTGGCAGATTTTAGTACGAGTGAGGTGCCGGGAGAGTATGACCGTTCGGGGCCACGGCGTTACCTGACGGTGAGTGCGAATATTTCCAATATAGACCTGGGTGCAGCCACGAAGGCGGTGCAACATGAGATAGATGAGATGGGTGAGCCGCCACGTGGTTTGATAGCGCAGGTGCAGGGGAGTTCAGGCTTGCTGACGGAGACGCTGAATGGATTGCAGAATGGATTGATGCTGGCGGTGATGGTGATTTTCCTGTTGCTGGCGGCAAACTATCAGTCGTTCAGGTTGAGCTTTGTGGTGTTGGTAACGGTGCCTGCGGTAATAGCAGGGGCGTTGCTGATGTTGTTGCTCACGGGGTCTACGCTGAACCTCCAGTCTTATATGGGCATGATCATGTCTACGGGTGTATCGGTGGCGAATGCGATTTTGATTGTGACGAACGCAGAGAAGCTGCGTATAGATTACAGGGATGCATATAAGGCCGGGATAGTAAGTGCGGGGATACGTCTTCGCCCAATCCTGATGACGAGTCTGGCGATGATAGCGGGTATGATACCTATGGCGTCGGGTATGGGCGAGTCTGGGGATCAGACGGCGCCATTGGGCCGGGCTGTAATTGGAGGGCTGATTGCTTCTACGATCGCAGCGTTGTTTATACTACCGTTGGTGTATGCACGAATGCAGCGTAGAACGACTTTTGACCCGGTGTCGCTAATGCCGGAGGACATTAAGTAAAGTTGTTTGTACTACCGTTGGTGTATGCATGAATGCAGCGTAGAACGACTTTTGACCCAGTATCGCTAATGCCGGAGGAGCATCATTAAAAACGGTAACTGGCATTTAAAAATACATTGAACATTAAACGATCGATCATTACCATGAATAATCAACATAGACTCGTCATTATATGTACGGCTGTCTCCCTACTGGCAGCTTGCCGGGAGGCCGTTTCGAAAAAGAAGAAAGAGGAAAAACATGCTACCAGTCAATATACTTTTTCGACGGTGGTACAGGAGCCGTTATCATCCAGTATCCAGTTGCCTGCAGTACTGGATGCTTATCAGAAGGTGAGTATATATCCGCGTGCGAACGGATTTGTAAAAGCGGTGATGGTAGACAGGGGATCTGTGGTGAGAAAGGGGCAGATGCTGCTGGAGCTGGATGCGCCGGAGGTGATACAGCAATATTATGCAGCACAGGCGAAGTGGTTGCAGGCAAAGGCAGACTACGCCGCCTCGAAGGACAATTACGAACGTACTGTGGCGGTTAGTGCCACACCTGGTACGATCTCTCCACATGACCTGGAAGTGTCTGGTGCGAAGATGCTGGCGGATAGTGCGATTATGAACAGCCAGCTGGCGAACTTCAGGGCGCTGGAGGCTACGAGGAGTTATTTGCGGGTGACAGCGCCATTTGATGGTGTAATTACGGAACGTAATGTACACCCGGGTGCGCTGGTAGGGCCGACTACGAATATTGACGGCAGGCCGATGCTGATGCTGGAGCAGGAGGACCGGTTGCGTTTGATAGTGCAGGTGCCGGAGATCTATAGTGCGCAGCTGAGGGATGCACAGCAGGTGTCATTCAGGGTGAATGCGTTGCCGGGTAAGGCGTTTACGGGAACGATCAGCCGTCAGGCGGGGTCTTTGAATGACCGGTTCCGTTCAGAGGCGGTGGAGGTAGATGTGTACAATCCGAATCATACTTTGAAGCCGGGGATGTATGCTGAAATTACGATTCCGGTGAGTGGTAGCCGTCAGGCCATGGTTGTGCCGGCTACGGCCATTGTGACATCGACGGAAAAGAAATATGTGATAGCGGTGAGGAGTGGAATTACGCATTGGGTCGATGTACAGGAGGGAAATCATCATAATGATTCTACAGAAGTGTTTGGTTCATTGCAGGCGGGCGATAAGGTGATAGCGCCGGCGACGGATGATATCAAGGAGAATACGAGTATAGAGTAGGTGACGATCAGACAGGCAGTATTTTTGTGATACTCTCTCCAAAAGGTGTATTATGAAAAAATCAACAAACTTAAAAAGGGAGATAAAAGAGATAAAGAGAGAAAACGTGGAAGTTGCGCCAAAAGCAAAAACGACTGCCAAGAAGGACTATGACGACGATCAGAACCACATGCTGGAGGGATACGATGAAAGTGAGTATGATCAGAAAGATATTGCCGATGAGAAAAGAAAAAAGGGGGCCTGACAGTGGCTCCCTTTTGTTTTTGATTATTGGCGGATTTGAAACGACAATGTTAACGACTAATTGCTGGTTTCGGAAAACCTGCAGTTATATTAATTTCCTGGGAAAAACACCAGGCTCACTCCAACGGATTTTGTCTCCGGGCTGTAAGTCGGCATCGCAATAGGATGCAGGCTATTCTTCCCATCTTTTTTAGCAAAAACTTTCTCCATCTTAGGAAACACCCAATAGGCTGCTTTTGTACTTAGTATACCCAACCCGGCCCCTGCAATTACA
>Ga0182005_1000291_pt1 | contig 31253 bp, 34 predicted proteins | sample Sormic07211103_1_FD_123021 | JGI IMG/M metagenome (GOLD analysis project Ga0182005, IMG submission 123021) | Rhizosphere microbial communities from Sorghum bicolor, Mead, Nebraska, USA - 072115-103_1 MetaG | ecosystem: Host-associated > Plants > Roots > Rhizosphere | place: USA: Nebraska...
CCACCATTACAACACCGGGCATTTTGCGCTGGAGGAAGAGCATCGCGACATCGCCCAACGCATTATTCAGGTCTTTGCCGGGCAATGAGGCATCAGGAGATTGGCATGTCGGATAGAGGTAATTCCCCAACAGGAGAGACAGCTCGCCGGGCAGATGCTTTCGCCTTCCCGTTATTGGCCATGGTGCTGTTCGCATTCTTCTTTGCTGCGAGCACACCTTCGCCTCTGTTCGTGGTGTTTCAGCGTGATTGGGGATTCTCCTCCGCGATGCTGACCGTTGCGTTCTCGGTGTACGCCATCGCGCTGTTGGTCGCTCTACTCAGCGCCGGGTCGTTGTCGGACCATATCGGTCGACGTTCGGTGGTTATCGGCGCGCTTGGTTTGCAGACCCTGGCGATGATTCTTTTCGTGTATGCCGGTGATATAAATCAACTTATTGTGGCGCGTTGTTTCCAAGGGTTGGCGACGGGAATTGCCAGTGGTGCATTGTCGGCGGCTGTGGTCGAGGCAGCACCTGTCGGCCAAAAGAAGGCAGGGGTACTGTTCAGCAGCATCGCTCCGTTAGCAGGATTGGCCACAGGATCGTTAATCACAGGATTGTCTATGTACTGGATCGGGCGACCGGAGGTGATGGTATTCGCGGTGCTGGCGTTCATTTTCTCGATTGCGGCGGTGGGTGTTGCGACGGTCCCGGAAACGGCGACTCGGCGTGCCGGTGCTTTGGGATCGTTGAAGCCTCGTATTTCGGTGAATGCCAGGGCCCAGACTGCTTACGTTCGAAGCATACCGCTGTTGCTAGCCATCTGGGCGCTGTGCGGCCTGTACATGTCACTGGCGCCCTCGATTCTTTATGGAATATTCAACGTGAACAGCGCCGGACTCAACGGTCTGACAGTGGCTGCGTTGTGCGGTCCCGCAGCCATTGCAGCAGCAGTTTTGGGCCGTTTCCTCACGCTCTCTCTTTGCGCTGCAGTGGGCGCTATAGCCATGGTCGTTGGGCTGAGTGTCCTGATCATGTCTCTGTTGGGAGGAGGGGTCGTAGTATTTTTCATCGGCACGCTAATTGCGGGAGTGGGATCTGGAGCGGGATTCTCGGCGGTTCTGCAAACGCTGGCGCCACTCGCCGAAGAACATGAGCGAGCAGAGCTCTTCGCGGCGATTTTTGTGGCCTGTTATTTGTCGTTGAGCCTCCCTCCTGTCATGGCCGGATTCGGAGTCGGAGTTTTCGGCCTGCTAGACACCAGCTGGGTTTATCTCGCCGCGCTGTTACTGGTAGCACTGACCACCAGCCTGACGCATTGGCGAGTGTATCGTGGTAACAATTAGCAAGTCAGCTGACCAGTCAAAGGCTAATGGACTGCAGGGAAAGGAAACCTCCAAGCCATGCTTTGCAGGTAAAGGTCGAAAGCGGACGAAGTCGAACGTCTGCTATTGGCCGACAGCTGCCCGTCATGAAGGTCAGAAATCGGCCAAAAGCTGCCTTTCACGGCGGGCAGCTATTGGCCAATTGCTACCCTTCACGAAATACGGACCGGGTCACGTTGAACGAGCGATTGAGGTTGAAGATCCCATTGCTCCAGCCAAATGCAACGAAGCCAGCAGACATCCCGCTTGCGGTCGACGGTGAATCCACCGTCGACGTCGATTAGGCTTTCTGATGGCAAGCTGCTCAGCGCGCCGTGATGGCAAGCTCAGAAATACACCAACGCCTCCACAGTCCCGGTCAGTTGGCGCCGTGCATCGCCTTGGCCAAAAGGACGCGCGTCGTCGCTGCCATTGAAACAGTCATAGCGCAGTTCCGGGCGCAGTGACAGGTACTTGTTGAAGTCGTAGCGCAGCCCTGTTGTTAGTGCATTGAAGGCGCCGCGAGCAATGGAAGAGGGGAACAGAATGTAGCCGTCCGGGTCGTCGAAATGCTCAGCCCGTACGGAAAACGACAAGTCCTTGCGTTGCTGGTAGGTCAACACCACGTTGGCGCCCCACCAGTGCGCCCCATCAAAACCGGGACCGGTGACGATGTCGACGGTCGAGGCTTTGCCGTTGCCCGCTTGACGACCGTAGACCATTTCCCCGCCCATTGACGACTTTTCGTCGAACCGATGCCAGCCATTGAGCGAGTGCTGCTGCTTGAACTGGCCGTCAGGGGAGATCAGGCGACCGCGAGGCGTCTGGATGTCGTTGCGGCTCTCGTTTTGTGAATCGCCGACGAGAAACTCATAGTCGATCCAGGTATTCATATCGGGCGTGCGCCAGCGTAGTGCGCCAACCACGGCCTTGCTGTCGTTGTTGTCGCGCAGGTTGCCTTGACCCTGGATCACGCCCAACTCGGCTCCGAGCAACATGCTGGAGTTGTTGATCAGACGTTTGCCCAACTGGAAGCCGGAGACGGCACCGGACTCGGTCGTGAAGGCGTAGGAACGGCTGGCAAACGGGTTGCGCGCCGTACGCAGGTTGGGTGGGATTTCGTAGCCGAGCCCTGATCCAAAGATGCCGGCGATTGCGGTAAAGCCGCCGGCATAACCTCGGGCATTTTCGGAAGCTGCGCGCGCGAGTGCTTTGTAACGATGAATGATTTCCGGCCTTGATCCAATTGTTGCAAAGGCAATGAGTTCTCACCTAAGCATGGCAGGCCGCAGCCTTTAGATGAACTCAATGAGCTTCTCCAATTCGACTGTTGGCCGAGGTTCCTTGCAGGATTACCTAGCTTTGAGCGATGGGTGACGTAGACTTACGATGGAAGAGTTTGATTGTTAGTAAACGACTACAGAGGTGGATAAGACGCCGATTTAGGTACGGCAGCGTTGTGCAAGGTAATGAAGCGCTAAGAACGCGTACGATTTGCCTGGGACTGATTGGTTACAGCGGTGCATTGCGTCAGCCGAAGGTCAATGTAAGTCCGTTCTCGCTATCCCCATAGCTCGTAACATAGTCAAATTGCTTACACCACTCATCGTTTTTCCATCTCTCATTTATCTCGCTTTGGATGTTGAACCCGATACATACGGGGCGCACAGTGCTGTGGTAGATAAGCTTTGCTACTGCCTCATCATCGGGATGTCGAAAACGATTGCCCTCTGTGGAAATGATCCAATGATCGCACACAACGCTTTTAATTAGCTTGTTGGAAAGATTTTTACTGCTGCCGTGATGCGGTACTTTAAACACATCAAGTCTCATTGGTTTCGTCGAATCTATACTTTCGATTGCCTCTACTAAATCGGACGCATACGCATCGCCGCTCAACAATATGCGACTCCCTTGATACTCAACGAGCAAAGCAATGCTGCTACCGTTTGCACGGCTTTTATCGGTAAGGGTTGGTTTAGTGGCGAGCTGTATTAAATCTTGCATATTTCTCAAGGTGAGTTGCTGAGATGCACCTAGAGCTTCAAGCTCGTCATCTTCACCCCTGTCTTCGTATTTGGCCAATGCCTCACGCCATTCCTTTTGCCAGGTTGGCAAAAGTTGTTTGAGGCGCTGCGGCGTGGGCCCTAGTACCGTGATTCGCAACCCATCAGCAAGTTCTATCACTGGAGCTGGCTTGCTAGGATCTCTAAATACCGGCCCGCCATTAAAATGATGATTCCATGGTTTATCTTTGAGCCATTCGCTGAGCATCTCACCTTTGACTGCACCTAATTCCTCAAGTGCGTCTGAATTTGGATTGTAATCGAGATGAGCTAAGCCATTGAACCAGAAGTCCTTTACTGTCACACCTGGAATAGGTGCGTTGTCAACCAGCGCTGAAAGAGCACCATTGATGTGGTCACAATCGATATGGGTGACGACAATCAGCTCAAATTTGCGCCCGTTTTCAGGAAGGGCTTCTAACCGCTTACGAAGCGCAAGTCCTGTTTGCACCGTTCCCATATCAATCAGCATTTGGAAAGCCAAATCCTTTCCCCATCGTAGCCAAATCGAGTCGCCTTCGCGCGCGGGGAGGAACTGTATTTCAAGCATTGCTGTTTTCCGTCGAGGTTCTACACAGGTAAATCGAATTCCAATCTACATCTGGCGCGATCTTAGCAATGTTCGTTAGCGCTTTTTGGCAAAGAGCAACATTATCAGCTTCGGGTGCGTAACGAAGCAGGCTCATCAGCATGGAGAATGATTCGGTATAGAGGATTCGTTCCTGGCTCGCTTCATAAGCTAGTTGAATTGCTCTTTTGCGCTCGTTAGGTTGTGCCATCAAAATGCTGGCAAGCAGTATTTTAGCGTCTGGTAACCAAGGGAAATCAGTGCTGAGCTTTTCTAGCTGCTTGAGGTATGCACCAAGCCTTCCAGTTTTTTTAAGTATAAGGGCAGCGAGGATCACCCCGGTGGGGTCGACGTATATATTCATCAGAGTGTGAATTGCCCTACCTGCAAGCTTTGCTGCAGGGCCAATTTGCCCTGAGATGAACAAGCTTTCCAAGGCTGCCGATAAACTCCTACTTTGAGAAATGCTGATTTGTAGGTGGCTCTTCGGGCGTTCTGAAGAGGTTTTGATGTGGCAAGTAACGGATAGGCGATGGCCGCCAGCACTGATAGGAAGACTAACTTCGAACAGTTCATGACCTTTTCGAATAATCGCGTAAGCGACATGCTCCATCTCCTGACGGTGACGGACAATCCAGAAGCCATCCTCAGGATAGATGGTGACATTACTGCTCGCGCCAATTAGCTTAAAATCTTGTGTAGGAGTTTCAAGGCTTTGTATCTGTTCAGCGGACAGGAATTTGAACGCTAATTCTGGCGCCTGCGGCTGAGTTGGCAGCTTTGGTTCGAGCGACACATTAGCAGTTTCTGACTCGGTTACTTTGACTGTTTGTTTCTGTCGTTTTCCATCTTCAAGGACGGCGCTTATTTCGTAAATGCCTACAGGGAGTTCAAATATTCGCTTACTGCTCGTGGAAATGATAAGAATAAGATCGTCATTTCTAATCTCGATTGGTGTCGCAGCCCCACCAAAATTGACCCTGGACTTAACTTGGACTTTCAGTTGGCCGTGCTTTGTATTCTCAGGAATCATTTTAGTGGTAGCTCCATCTCGCTAGTGGGAGGTTCGATGCTGAAGCAATCCACTTGAGAATCTGGAGGGGTGACTGTCGTGACCTCGACTACATAGATGCCCGCGCGGACTCTGGTTCTAGCTGGCCACTTATTCAAAGTATTTCCGACCTTTTTGCCTTTCAGCTTAAGATCTGCTGAGTAATTGTCAGGATCTTGAGTTGGGCAGACGGTAACTAGAAGATTTACGTCAGGCGGAGATAGGCACTCATGTAAACACGCTTTGATTGGACGGCCACCGACATCTACTTTTTGTTTTTTCCCTTTCGCTGACGCGATAGCCTCTACTGCGGGCGTCAAATAATCGATGAGGCTAGTGGTGGTCACACGCCATGTAGGGTCGTTTGCTACGTCGGTTTTCGCAGCATAACCTTCCCTGAGACCGGCCATTAACACTTCGTTAAAAAGTGTGACGTTATTAGGCGTCCCGTACGCGGTCTGTCCACTGGAGGAGGAAAAAAACATCGGAGAGGCGACAGTCGATTCGGATCGGCTGATGTCGAACTCCAAAATTCCAGCCAGTTTATCGTAATCCTCTTTGTCTGGTGCAAGCCCACGACATAAGTCCAGAAACCAGAACTGCGCGTGTGCGGAACTCTCATTGTCCATGGTTTTATTTAAGGCGGTCATGTCAACAGCGCCGGTATATTTCTTCCGGTTGTGAAGTGGATTTCCAAAGTCACTCAGAAGTAAAACAGCACCGTCTTTGGTGAACTGCACTCCATGTCCAGCGACGTAGACAACTGCGATGTTTTCAGGATGCTTCTCGCAAGCACTCATGAAATCGAGAAAGGCCTGTTCGACGTTCGCGCGTGTCGGCGCGTGATTGCCTTTCATCAATCTCTGAACTGCAGGGTGGATGACTTCACTCGGCGATTCAGCAAGGAGCACTCTCATGCTGCGCAGAGGAAGCCCTGGCATATTATGGCCATCCATAAGCCAGGCGGCGAATTCCGATGCCGATCGGGCGGCAGATGATAACTGCTTCAACCCCAGATGTAGGGTATCGGGGTTTTCGTCGTGGCCACCCTCCAGAAACTGGTATGCACTGATGCCGATGACCAGAGCGTGGGTGCCAGGCTCCGTCAGATCCTCAGGTAATAACAACGGCATGTAGAAGCTCACTCATACTAGGATGCCTCAAACTTCTATCATATCAAACAGCTAGCATCAGTAGCAGTTTCGCAAGCATTTCTCAGTAACACTTGTGCCGCATGGAACGGAAAGGGCTCAACGTGTAGGCACGATTGGACATTACGCAGTGCTCATTGGCAGCAAGTTTAAGACAGCCAAAAGCTTGCTACTCACTCGGTCGATGCTTACGTCAATTACAGCACGCTGAGTGCGGCCTCGCGCAGAACACGCGGGATGAGAATCTCACATTCCTTTGGATGGGAATGACCATTCAGAAGTCTGTCACTGAGGCGGGGTAGAAGCAACAGATCGTTGTCGACGAACGATTGCTGAAGTGTGATCCCGATGTATGGAATTTTGCAGGCAACCCTGGGCGCTAGCAACATCGGCTACGAGCGCGCTACGGCTTAACTTTGGGTCACAGAAAATCGGGTTGCTGTGCAGAAAGGGCTTCAGGGCAGTAGTTAGACGCGCAGTGACTTAGCGTTTCGCTTTCGTTGTAGAGGGTGATGACCTAACGTCCGCCAATTGGCGGACGAGGTTCATTTGCTCCGATTGAACGGAATCACTACACCACTATCATCGGACTTGATGGACAGATCGCTGCTGACCATGGACTTCAGCTTCGCCAGATGGAAGACTGACGCTTTCCCCGACAGATAACGCTCCGGCAGGCCCGCCAGCTTTTCGACATCGTTTGCAGCCAAGCCGATATAGCTCGATACCGATTCAATAGGCATAACCCCAGAGGACGACAACAACTCGATCGTACGCTTGAGAAGTCGAGGTTGTTCAGGGGCGCGCGCATCATCTCCTGGCTCGGATTTAGCCCCCCACCTAGCTGACCTTCGCTTAAACAAAACAAGCTTCGCATCCGCGTCGATAATCTTGAGCGCCTCGAGGCGCATGATCATTGCCGCAACGGAGACGCCCCAGCGCTGCTTGAGCAACAGAAGGCTATCAAGCGTGACCGGAGTCCTCACATCGGCTGCAAACGTTTCTGCTGGCAGTAGGAAAGCGCCGGCGAACCTGTGAGCTTGTGCTTCCATCAACTTGTAGCGCTCGGGATCGGTTGAGCGGTCTATTCCTTTGTGAAGGATGAGGTGGCCGAGCTCGTGCGCCAGGTCAAATCGACTGCGAAAGCCATTACCTTTGTCGGCTGACAGAAGTATCAGTGGCCGTTGAAGTTCGTAGCTCCATGCAGAAAGGCCTTCGATCGGCGCGATCCCCGTTTCTTCCCGGACTACGATAACGCCGGCACCCTCCACAGCCAGTGCTAAATCCGGAATGGCACGACGGCCAAGACTCCAGAGGTCTCTGCATTCACTGGCAGCCTCCTCGATGTCGGAATTAGCGATTTGCTGAGGATCGGTGAACGATCTGACCGGAAGATTTACATCCGGAAAGTCCACGAATTCGTTCATCGCTAAGACGATGTCCTGCGTCCATTCTAGTCGGGCTTCCAGCATCGCCCTCGCAGAAACGTGGGCAGACGCATTACTTCGGAAAAGAGGCAACGAACCCTTCTTAGGAAGAGGACGGGTGAACCATTCAGGACTGACATTGATGACCTTGGAGAGACTATCAAGCGCCTCCGCTTCGGGCGCCTGCTGTCCAGACTTCCATTTGCTGATCGTGGCCGGCGATACGCCGACCATGGCTGCGAGCTGTACTTGCGAAAGCGCGCGGGCAGCCAGAGCTTGAATCAATCTACCTGGCTGGAAATCTGTAATGCCCCGGCTCATGTTTCTTCCTGTCCTCCGAGCTCGAAGAAGCTCGTTTTGAGTTTTACTGTTGCGTTGTCGGCCTGTTTCGGAGCCGCATCATAGCGATCTAGGAACTGGCTCAAAGTTTCCCGAAACAGCCACCCGTCCATTTTTGGATTGGGTACTGCGATGTAGACCTGGAGTGGCTTCTCAGGGTGGTGATGCAGTGAACCACTGAAGCCTGCGACGAAGAAAAAAGCCCCCGAGGTCACATCCAGTGGCTCAAAAAGAGATGGCTGCACCAGTTGGCTCATGGCCTCATTGGCTTCAGCCAGCTCGCGTCGGATGGTGCTGCGAGTGGGGCGATTCCAGTTCGTCGTACTCATGTTCAAGCGCGCAAATTTGAACATCCCAGCCACGCCCACGATCACGCGGTTGCCTTGGGAGGAAATCAGCTCCGCGTTGGACGCTTCCAGCAAATCACTGAAGCGCTCGTTCATCTGGATGTGTCGCATGTAACCCAGCGCAGTTTTCCGCTGCTTTTTACTGACGTCTTTCGTCAACCCAAAGGCTTGTAGCGCACCTGCGGCAAAGGCGTCTTCGACACCCATCACAAGGTCACGCGGAACGTTGGCAATTAGCAAAGCGGCGATAGCTTCTGGGTTCGGGCTCATCTAGTCGTGCTCAGGTTTCGGTTTTCGAGATTATATACCTGAAAAATTTCGTGTGTGTAGGTGTTTTCGGTATTTAGATGCTGTTGGACGCCTTATTATTGGAATCGCTCCCATCGCTCCCATCGCTTTCACAAGGTCACCGATGAATCGTGCGTATCATTTAGCCTTGACCGTCCACAACTGATCTACCTTCGTCGTGTAGCTTTGGCTCATTAGGTCTCGACGCATCGCCCATCCAGGCGCGGCCGGTACACTGGCTACGCGCTACACTCCCTTTCCCCAGCGGCCATTGATCTTATCCAGAACGCTCATGACCTTGTCTGCACTTCCCGCACGGCTGCTGCGGGACAATTTCTGAGCTGCTGGGCGAACACTTAAACAGCTTGGATATCGGAGAGTTCTACTACGTTTGCGGTGATAAAGACGGTGGCTCCCATGCCTGGCTGGAGGTGTATGGCCTCGTCGTCGACATCACTGCTGATCAGTTCGAAGGCAGGCCGGCTGTCTACGTCGGTGTAAAGGATGCCTGGTATGACGAGTGGGAAGAGGACACCAAGCATTTGGCGATTCATGAATCACCTGCGTTCTTCTATCGCGATGAAAGCCAGTTCTTCGACGATGTGCTGGAGCATATGCGGGAGTTGGGCACCTCCGCTGGCTGAGTTGGCAGTGCTGGCAGTGCTGGCAGTATGATGGCGGTTTGAGTGCGGATGGGCCTCGTAGAGCCTTTTTCAGTTGATGCGCAAATGAGGTATTCATGGAACGACATCTCTACAGATTCAGGAAGGCAGACCGTCTACTTGGAAAGGACGCCACTGACAGTGAGGCCGCTGTACCTGGCGAGCTGGAAAAGCTGGAGATTTACTTTGCACCTCCCGAACAGCTGAACGACCCACTGGAGGGATATCGTGAGATCTATTGGTCAGGCGACAGAATCGTCTGGATAAATCTGTTTCGGCATTACTTGTTGGTATTGGCGTTTCGTAGTTGGCAACTTGATGACGTGCGTTATGGGAACCCTTTGCCAAAGGAGCTTCCAGTTGGAATTTACCCTTTGCAACTTAAAGATGTTGAGCTTGCTGCATATCAGGAAATGGATGAGCTGCTGAGAACGGATGAAATCTTTCAAGCATATGCAATTGCGTTTGCGAAAGAGGAGAATAAGCATTACAAACCTCAACTGTCGCACTACCTGATTGGATTGCACTCCAGATTTCTATCTATTGTTCTTACAGTGAATGAAAGACATAAACTGACAAATATTAAGCATGCAGAGGGCCCATTTGATCCTCTGATTGACTGTGATTATCATCTACCTCCAATCGCTCAAATCGAGAAATACGGCGGCGTTGGCAGGGATTTTCATACTTACAAACAAATAGCGCTAAACTTTTCAGCTTTTGAAATAAAAACTGCCAATGCATTGGAGTCTCATGTTGCTATACTCAACGAGATTACAGAGGGCTTTGCTCCTAGGTACGTAGATCAAATCGAAGTTCTGATGCATCCCAAATGGTATATATCCTGTTTCATGAAAGAGTGTGATAACTCGGCGATATGGGGTAGCTACGGAGACAACCACAAGGGAATATGCTTAAAGTATCTCGTGTCAGGTCAAGGCTCCGAATTAGCTATGGAAATCAACAAGCCAGTTGGCCTTGGTGGCAAAGGTATAGATTTCAGCTTTCAGAGCATGCGATTTAAGGAAGTATGCTACGACCGAGAACACTCAGAAATTGATTTCTTTAGATCGCTAGGCAATGTTCCAAATGAAGCGTTGGGTGGGTTTTGGTATAACGACGGCGATAATTATCTAAGTACAACAAGTGAGTGGTATAAGACTGACTCCGGTGACCTTAGAAAGCGGCACTGGGATGAATTTTATCTGGCTTTGACCTCAAAGCTACCTCAGTGGAAATCCGAAAAAGAATATCGTTTAGTGCTGAACTCCGGAATGGATCTCTCAGACAAGAAAAATCGGATATTGAAATATAAGTTTTCAAGTCTTTCTGGGTTGATCTTCGGGATCAGGACGCCTTTAGAGCATAAGCTTAAAGCGATGAGGATCATAAAGGCCCACTGTATGCGTGAAGGGCATGAAGGTTTCGACTTCTATCAGGCCTACTACGATCCGGAGACCAAAAGTATTCAACATGCCTTGCTGCCAATATCCATTGATGATGTTGATATCTAGTCAGGAATCAAGAGGCACGCAAGGAAATGCTGCTCTCAACCTTTAAGCTCAAAGCCAAGGACGTAAACTCGTGAGCACTACATTACCGGTAAAGCCGCGATCCCGTATCCGGACGTGACCACGGGCGGTTGAAGATCTACAAAAACCCACGGCGGCAAAGTCGTCTAAACCAAAGACGGCAATCACAAAACGCTTAAAGATTGGAAAGCGAAGAACGGTGCAGCGACCGTCGAATCTTGGTTAGCCAAGTGATTTTGGTTTGAGTACAAAAGGGCCTGTGATGGCCCTTTTTTGGCTCAGCATTTAGCAAGTTTACTGCGTCGGCAGCGCTCCGAGCAGTAACGTACATCTTCCCAGCAGCGTGCCCACTTCTTCCTCCATGTGAAGGGAAGGCCGCAGGTCATGCAGGTTTTGACTGGGAGCTGACTCTTTTTCAAAACGACGCACCTTCTTCTAAAATGTGGCGAGCATTACCTGGCAACGTTGCTTCATTTGCCTCATGGTTAGACCAAAACGGCGTGGCGCTCTGCAACGCTACTCTTCGCTTCAGGGCATTCCACATTCAGAATGTCCTTGTGCTTTTGCAATCTAAGCAAGGCATCCGTGTCCCCGCTGGAGCCCAAAGGACATCATCCCGTTCGAACTGTCGCATGGCGTTGATTAAGCATCCTTTCCCGTGACAGTTTCGGTCAGAATGGAAAATCCAGTTTTTTCTGCACCGCAAATTCGCCTGGTGCCTTACCTCGTTCGAAAGCAATCAAATACGACATCTGGACAGTCAAGGGACTCGCATCTAACTGCTCGCCAGACACCTTCAGATGTACCTTGCGAGTCGCATATTGAATCGATACCTCAAGCCCTTGTAGTTCGTCGATGAGTTCCTGCATCTCGTCGTACACAGCAAATTTGGCGCTTTCTGAGTAATCGCTGGCGCAGTCCCTATAGTCGCGAAAATAGTCCACGAGGGACGCGAAGACCTCGTGGGCATCACGCTGCATTTCAAATCCAGGTTGGGAAATATCCACTGTGGAGCTTTCTGCAAGCTTAGCGAGTTGGTGTCCAGTCGACAGAGGATGTGCCGGCAAGGTGATGTAGTCGCGTTCAAGACGGGCTTTTTCTACTCTCAATTCCTCTTCCGTGGGGATGTCGAAGGGCTTGTTGAAAGCGTCGATATCTTCGATCTCAAAAGCAGCAGCGAGCGCACGCCGAGTATCAGCGCTTGCCGACTTGGCATTCTCAACTCGTTGTACAGTCCGTACGTTCAAGCCTGCAAGTTCGGCCAGAGTCTCCTGTGACCATTGAAAAACCTCCCGCATTTTGCGGATGAGAGCGGCGAACTCTTTGAGACTCAACACGCGAGGTTGGCTAAACGAGGTGTTTGTATTCATTTTTAAGCTCCATCAGATGGTAGGTGCGGCTCATGATGAAGAAGCTGCTGATGACACAACACGACAGGAACCCGACAGAGAACCGACAAGGCCTGATGCTCTGCTGAGGTTACGATGAATTGAAGCTGGCTACAGACACGTGCACCTCTCCGCTCAGCTTAGTCGTGATAACGTCGTCCGAGCCCCATGATCCTAGTGCAGGCAGGGGAATGACAATTACCTACCAGGACAACGAAATGGACATTCGGTACTTCCTTGAACAGCGGCTGGCTTTTATCAAGCAGCTCTATCTAAATGGGGCCAGCCCGTTTGAAGATCGCAAAAGGAAAATTGAGAACGAGGAAGCCCCCTTCATCCCGCCCTATAGCGAAGACGGAGAGCCTGCATATTTGGATGAATGGCTAGAAGCTGATTCGTCAGTGCAGGTGCTGGGTAGCGCATGCTTATCAATGATTGCTGCATCACTACACCTGTACTTCACTGAGTGGGAGCGCCAGCTTGGGCCTGCCCCTGGGCCTTCACTCAAATCAGCATTCAAAAATGGCGGGTGGCCAAATGGCTACCGGGCGTTTTACTTGGCCCATGGTTCAGACCTGTTTGAGGATGGCCCATTTGATTTCGCTTTGATTGAAGAACTCGTGCTGGCGAGGAATAGCATCCAACACCCCGACTCACTGATCTTCGAGACATCTCGATATTCTGACGATGCGCTCCAAAAGCTGCCAAGCCCTTTTTTTGTAAGTGATCGAGAGAAAAGTTTGATTGATGAGGCCGATGGAGAGACCCGGCAATGGCTATATCGCCCCCATATTCACATCACTACTGAGAAATTTCTGCATGCTGTTTCTCAGGTATCTGCATTCGTGAAGTGGCTGGAGGATCAAGGGGAGACCATCATGCATAAGCGTTATCTTGAGCGAAAACGTCAACGCGAGATAGACGCTGGCTCCAATCCTTTCTAGCCTCCGGCAGAGAGTTCTTTCCCGTTTAAATCTGAAGCAATGGTTGGCCAGAACGAATCCAAATGACCAGCAAGGTCGAATAAATACTCAAGGGATCCTTTGTGCCTTCAAGTCTAGTAGACATTATTACCCGCGACCGGGGCGCGCAGGCCTATACCGATTACTCGGAGTTTCATATTACTGATCCTGATGTAATCGTTAGCGCTGCGAGGCAAACGCTCGATTCGATCCCTCCATCGTTTGGTTCTTGCGTCATGGTCAGTGCTGGCTTTACTGCCATTCTCAAATCTAAAGGTATACCCGCCGTTGTCGTCCTCGGAGACCTGCTGATTAACGGCCAGTACGCTTTTGAATGTCGAGGGAACATTCCAGGGGCGACCTATGAGGGAGAGTTCGTGGAAGCCAAGTGGGACGGCCACGCCTGGGTAATGCTCGCAGGTGTCCTCTGCGACCTGTCGATCTTCCGAAGCGCCTACGCCACTAAAACGCCAAGCAACCTCAAAACTTTTATCAGCCAGCAGTTCGGTGAGGGTAAGGGAGCACTGATGTGTCCCCACGATGGCCTGCCGGTCGGCATGGAGTTTGTGCCCAAATTTGCTCTCAGTGACGCTCAGATTCTGGGGATTCTGGATGGTTTATCCAGGCAAGCACTTGAGACTAAGTGACGAAATTCGAGGTGGCATTCACGGCTGAGCTGGGATCTGAATACGGCTAGAATCTAAACGCGGCGCGGACGTCACTGCGAGCTTAGCCAGGCCTCCATTTTTTTCAGTCTGCCCATTTCGAAAAGCTTCGGTTTTCCTAAATCTAAAAACGTGAGGAGTCCTTGCCTGTCCTCTGGTGAGGGAAACCAATCAGTCACTTCAACATTGCAGTGCCCGGCCTCGCTTAGTGCCCACCTCACAATCATATCCGATGCTGCTCGGTAGTGATCCGCCATGAAGAGTCGTCGCCCCTCTGCAAACCAACCAAGCCTGGCTAGTTGTTCAGTTACGTCAATGACGCCCGCGTCACCAAAAAAATCGATGGTCTCTGGATAGTGAATACCTGCCAAAGACATCTTTGCCACTCCTGCCTCTCGGTCGAAGTAAGACAGAAAATGCCACCCACCGGTTGCGCTCCCTGCATGCGGAAAATTGATGGCGGCTTTCCCGATGATGTAGTGCTCGCGTGACACACGCTTGAGATCAAAATCAAAAAGCGGCTGCCTCATGGGAGCTTTTTGAGCCGCGCTAGACCTTGTTTGATATGACCTGCATTCTCACCAATTGTGTAAAGCGCGCCACGGACATTGTCTCCCACATCCGCTAACCCTTGTTTCTCTACTTGTAGGGTTAGCTCCATGAGAGCAGCCTCGAGGGCTAGCTGGTTTTGGTACATCCTTTCCAGCACATCTGATAACGAGTATTCGCCTGCCATTTTCCTTCTCCTCTCCTTGGATTCTTCTGAGAATATCTGCTCTGGAATTACCTAAGGTATCAAGCGCATCTCGCGTAGTTTGTCGAACACGTCGAAAAAAGCTTGATCACTCGCCTGGTAGGCAGTGAAACCCATTGCACGGCTTTTCGACATGTCCGTGACCACTTCGATTGGTCGACCGAGATCAGCATCGGTGTGCCATGGGGACACCAGGCGACCAATATCGGATTCTTTCAGGCCGTGCTCCGCGACTATTTGCGCCCATACAGCTTGGTCGCCAGCCATCTGTTTCTCAAGGGGTGAGAGTGAAGTTGGATAATCGGCAGCAGGCAAGTCGAAGTATTCGGCAATTCGGCTCCACATCCATTTCCAACGAAACACATCGCCATTAGTGACATTGAATGCCTGGTTGGCCGCAGCCGGCGTGGTGGCCGCCCACAGTTGTTGTTTCGCCAACTGCCGGGCATCCGTCATATCGGTAAGGCTGTCCCACTGCACTCTTGATCCGGGAAACACAAAGGGGCGGTTGGTTTCTTTGCAAATCGAGGCATAGACGGCGAGGGTGGTTGCCATGTTCATCGCGTTGCCTACAGCAACCCCGGTGACGGTATGCGGGCGATGAACGCTCCACGTGAAGCCGTCTTTTTCAGCAGCGGCGAAGAGCTCGTCCTCTTGGGCGTAATAGAAATTCTCGATATCCAGTCGACCCTGCTCCTCGCGGAACGGTGTTTGCGGAAGGCTACCTTTGCCATACGCTTCGAATGGGCCGAGGTAATGTTTGAGGCCTGTTACCAGTGCTACATGCTTAACGCTTTTGGCTGGGCGAATGGCGGCGAGCACGTTGCGTATCATGGCGGCATTGACGCGAATGTTCTCGGCTTCTGTGGCTTGCCGTGACCATGTGGTAATGAACACATGAGTGGGTTTCAAATCCGCCAGCGCCTGTTCCAGCGAAGCAGGATCCTGAAGGTCTGCCGCGACAGGTATCGCGCCTTGCACTTGCGACGGGTGCCTCGATAGCGCGGCGACCTGCCAATTGTTGTCGATGAGTAACTGAGTGATGGCGCTGCCGACGATGCCGCTGGCGCCCACGACCAAAGCTGTCTGGGTCATACGTTTCTCCTGGATTTAGGTTTGGGAGTCCGCCTGAGCAATGGAGGTTCAACCTGAACTGGATTAGCACTGGCGTCAGTTGTGTGCACACAGATCATTCGCATCGAGTCATCGCTTGGCCAAAGGTGACAAAGTGAGTGTTCGACGGAAGAGATGATCTTGACAGCCCGATGAGCCAACCGCATTTGTATTCAAGGTTGGGGGGGGCGCCAACAGACACGAGAGGCCACGCCCTCCGTATTGCTGCAATTGAAGCAGCGCATGTGCCGGCTGGCGTGATTTGGAGAAGTGGGGTATGTATCTCTGATCCCACACTGGCAGGAGGCCGACATGAGGTTCCAGAGCGATATTGATGCACTAGCGGCGATCGAAGAAGACGCAAAGACGATGCTAAAACGGATTGGGCTGCCCGATGACGCACGGAAACTTGAGGTAGTCATTTTCCTTCGACAGATCGTCGACCTAGCCACCTACATGGAGTCGGCTGATCGATTCATTGAGACGCCGATCATTGGCTGAGATCGCCACTGCCGCAGCGCACAAATCATCAGTGGACGACTCGTTCGGTCTGTTGCGCATGTAGGGGTGCAAGCGCACTTTCGGGTTTTAAGGCCCGGCTCATCTCACAGAACATTTCTTGTACGATCGAACCCACTATTTCGCATCGTCTATCGGTCTTTTTTGCGGGTAAGCATCCATGTAGCCGCGACGGATACGCTACGATCATTTGCTCTTCAATCGCTGAAAAGTGATCACTATGGAAGGCACACCTAACGCTCGAAACTCAGCGGGTGATATGTCGGATGAGGCCGTGACGAGAGAATCGCTTTTCGATCTGGCTTGGTCGACTCCAATGACAAAAATTAGCTCGCGATACGGAGTCTCCTCCAGCTACCTCACGAAGGTATACGTCAGCCTGAATATTCCAAGACCGCCCGTTGGCTACTGGGCGCAAGTCGCGGTAGGAAAGGCTAAAGCTCGCCCGGTCTTGCCTGAGGCTCAACCAGGCGATTCAACTGTTTGGAACAGAAATGAAGCACCGCTTCAGGTTCCGCGATCCTTACCCATAAAACGAAAGCAAATGAGCCGTACGGCACCGCTCAACTCTGACATGCAACCTCGTAGGCACCCACTTTTACTGAGTATTGAAGATCACTTCAAGAAAGTGCGGGAAAGCGAGAACGGCTACGATAGGCCTACAAAGCGTGCGATGGCGGATTTAATAGTAAGTCGCAGTGGGATCACTCATTCGGTCGACTTCGCAAACCAGTTGTTCCTCGCGTTTATGAAAAAAGGCCTTACGGTTGCATTGAGCGATCCCGATGAGCGCATGAGCCGCGAACCAGTTGATCATAGGGACAAGCCCTCATCGAGATACGTCTATCCCTCGCTTTGGCAGCCCCAACGTCCGACAGTGGTTCATGTTGGAAGCGTTGTTTTTGGTTTGTCCATTTACGAAATCAGCGAATACGTTGAAGTCAAAAGCGTAGACAAAAGGTTAGTCCGGCTGGGTTCGCGTCCAGAGAGAAAACGCGTTGCCCCCTATCGAAACGAATGGGTAATGAGCGCCGACATGCCAAGCGGTCGACTGTGCCTTCAAGTTTACTCCCCGTACTACCGGGCAAAGTGGGTTCAGCGCTGGAAGGAAGACAAGCCTGGCGATCTGATCAGTAAGATCCCAAGCATCGTGAAGCTTTTGATCGCTGAAGCTCCAAGGCTTGCGGAGAACGTGAAGCTTGAACGCGAGAAAGCCGAGCTCGAGTGGCAAAAGCACCAATTGCAAATGGCGGAATGGAAAAGAAAAGAGGAGGAAAAGCGCCGACTCAAGGCCATACAGGAAAGCCGAGAACAACTGGAAGCCGTAATTCAGACGTGGGCAAAAGTGAACAGTATTCATGCATTTTTTGCCGATATCGAAAAATCAGCACAACGATTGGATGGTGTATCGAGAGAGGCTGTCATGGAGCGGCTGGCCAACGCGAAAGAATTGATCGGCGACCTCGATGCGTTAAAGCACTTCGCTGACTGGAAACCACCACCGCTCCAAGGCGGCGAGTAGCACGCCTAGCTTTCCCAGTGGGTGAGTGCGCGTGTAGTTAAAATGTGAGTGCGGAAGAATGCTATTGGGCTCAGATCGTGACGCTGGGATTTGCCAGCAGCGCTTTTCCTCCCAAAGTCATTCAGTTCCCAAGGGTTTTCTAGCGGGAATGTTTAAGGGCGTCAGACACGCAGCCGCTTTAGCCTCTTGGAGCCGTTGTTCGGCGTACATGGCTGAATCATCATTTGGTGTCGGATAGCCTGCTGCAGAAAGAGCCTCTGCGCGCTCGTCAATGAGCAGGCGCTCAGGATCACGAGCGACTTGATAGGCTCTGCCTGGTACGCGCCAAGTTGCATCCATTCGTGGCTTCTCAGGTGCTGGTCGGTTTACTCTCCAACCGGCTTCGTCGGGATCTTTCGAAAGAAGGCACTCACCACAATTGGGCACGTGGTTCGCGATCTCAGACTCACGCCAGTCCACCATAGCTCTGCCATCGATTCGCTGCGGGTTATGCTCAATCAGCCAAGCCACCGCATTGATAAATTGGCCATGGGAACAAGCAATGATGTCGTGGGCATGATGCACTGCAAGTCGATCCAGGAAAGACTTAGCTCGAGATATAAAGTCTAGAAATGACTCGGCGCCTTCCCCGTCCGTGAACGCGGGGTCTGACTTGGCCCAGTATCTCTCCACCCAATCTCGTCTCTGGGCTACGGTCGTGTTGAAACACCGTGCAGGTTCAAGGTAGGTGAACTCGTGAATGGGCCATATTTCGAACGGCGCTGAGGGGAAAGCAGCGAGTGTCTGCATCGCCGTTGCTTGAGCTCGGGAAAACGGAGAGGCAACAATCAGATCTGGGGCTTGGACGAATGACCCGGCCACTAGGCGCGCTTGTTCGACACCCTTTGGCGTAAGAGGGATACTCGAGTGATCCAGGCTGGCTTTGCCAGCGTTGGCCGCGCTTTCACCGTGCCTGATTAGCCTGACATGCTTCATCGAATACTCTCACAGGCTGGTACGCAGCGCGTTCCATCCATTGCTGATATTGGCGGCTTATGACGTAGAGCCAATGGATTGTTGCCCCAACAATATCAGAACGCTTTGGTCAGTGGCCTGCATGGGCGAGTCAGGAATGGTGTCTTCGAACACATGCAGCACGAACTCAGTACATCCATTGATATCATCGAGAATCCACCATCTTGGGGCCCTTGGTGCCAATGAGGACGCCAGTAGAGCCTTCAGAGCTCTGCATCCCAAGAATCCTTACTTGAGATAGATCTAGTCGCCGAAGATCTCGTTGAGCTCCGTATCAGCGCGCCCTAAGGATTTCATCGTGATGTTGCCGGCATCATTTTCACCGACGTGCCAGAGCGCAAATTTCGGAAGGTTGAGCCAACTCGGTGGCTTCGCCGCAACTGGATACGCAGAGCGAGTTTCATAGGTAGCTACACCATCGATTATAGAAATCAAGGCTATCCCGTGTGCCGTTGCATACTTGATCGCACCCGATTGAAACCCTGATGTGGTGAACAGCATTCCTTTATGAGCGCCGACGGATCTCACCTTGTCGTGCAGTACCTGAACCAGCTCCCGTTCGACTGCGTTGCGGTATTTTTTGCACTCAATCAGCACGATGAATTCGGCGCCTGCAAAAGCTTGGAATTTCGCCAGCACGTCGATCTGGTAGGTCGAGTCGTAGGCCTCGACTTTTGCGTCGTGCGTAACCTCTAGGGATGTCAGCTCACCACCCTGTTTGAGGATCCAGTCCCTGACCAACCGCTCGAATTCGGTGGCTTTGATTTCGAGATTGGGGTTCGCCATCGGTGGAAACATTTGTCGTCCTTAAACTGAGAGGTTGCCGTCCAGCTTGTGGCTAGTGAGCGATGAAGTTATAAAAGAGTCGAGCACATCCGTTGTGTAGCCGGGTAAAGGGTTATGCGTGGCTTCTAGCCAATGTGTAGCCTATTTTCCTACCGGCTTAGGCTTGGCGTCCGCGCTGAGCTGCTCACCGCGTTTAATCTCTTCTCTCGTCAAGGACATGCCTCTGGTAAGGCCCATATAATTGATTTCTGGCCGTGATTTATAAGCGAAAAAACCCCAGGTTAAGCTAGCCAGCATGGTGATTGCGCCGAAGCCACCGGCAGTAATCTTGATGCTCGGGGACTCAAACCAGATGACCTGCTCTCCGGCAACTCCGACGAAAAGCATCACAATTCCGGCAATTAAGGTGATCATCCCACCAGCAACCATCGAGTAGCAGATCAGAGCTCGTTGCTTCAGGTGCATCAAAAACAAGTTGACCTCTGCCAACGCGACCTTCTTTCTTTCCATCGATACCTCCATGCAACAGAGCTGATTGTTAACGCGAGGTTGTAGCAGTATGCGGGGCAGCCGACGCAAACCCACTATTTCAACTTAGTCCCGTACTGGGCGGTACCGCTTGTTGCGTCGAGTAATCTTTCCAATTAGAGGCCCGAAAGGTTCGGAAACTCTTTCGCCATGAAATCCTCCACGAATGAATTTACAGGCGGTTGCTCGACATAAACACCAGTCAAATATCCAGGATCAAAAATTACGTCATTTTTTGAAGAAATGTTCACCTCTTGGAACGTTCTTGTTTTTCCAGGAAACTCATATTTAACCTGCATGAGACTTCGGCGGCCCTCAGGCAGATTCCAATACTCATTTGTATTCCAAACGCTGCCCTTATAGAAAAATCTGAAGCCGTAATCCCGAAGATAGCGCTTATCTTTCGGCAAGGGCATGAAGTCCATGAGGGTCAGCAGCACAGCCAGCACATCTTGAACGCGCATGCCCCGGTAACCCCACATGCCATGGCGGCTAGCGTATTTGAGTATCTTGCTGAAGTCGTAAATCGAGGCGTACTTAATGATCCGGTTAAACTCCACCCAGTGAAATTTCCAAGTCTTGAAAAATGCGTTTTTAAGTGCGAGTGCTGCTTGCGGGTCAGCGTCGACCGGATTGAGCCTTCGATATGCCTCAGCGTTGAAGTCTTTTGCAGGACAGAAGCTGCTATTGCCTAGGTGGCTAAAATTAGGGATGCGGTGCTGGCTATGCTCAGCGCGAAGGTAAACGTCCTGGTCACAGATATCGCATAGCGCGTAATCACGGTGCCGCTCATTACCTGCCCCGTCAATGGGCTTACCATAAATTTCTTCATACCGAGCAGCGGTCAGAACTTGGCGTGTGATTCGATGTAGAGCGGTGCGCATAAGATTTCCATATCAAAGACCTGATCTTCTCAGCAAAGCGGAAGCTCATCAATCCGGAACTGGTACCACTGCGTTGTCTTTGCAGTTCAGGCCGGCTGCAGAATAGGTGTGCCCGAGCAAATCAGAATTTTTTTGGCTCCTCGCGTCAACGCGACGTAGAGGTGGTGAGCATCCATCCCTTGAGGTTCAAGGATCACCGCTACATCCGCCTCAAGCCCTTTCAGCAATAATGTGCTGCCTACAGCTCGACGGTTTAATGGCCTACCTGAAAATCTGGCCTTGTCACGAATTTGAAGAACTGCCTGATGGAAGGTGTGCGTTCCTGACATAGCCATTCTTAACGCAGCTACGCAACATCTCAACATTTCTGGGCGATACAAATGGGTTTCAGGTAGTCGCGAATATCGCTCTAGAAGCTCAGCGGCACTTCCTAAGCTCGGCGCTTGACCATATGTGACTGTGGCGTGTTCAAGCGGGGAGGGCGCAGTACGGTTCCTACCACTTAGGATGCTTTGAATTCTAGGTAACAAGGCAGCTGGGCCGATGCCGGTCATTAGGCTTGCAGTAAATCGAACCAGGAGATCCAACGCTCCCGCCGCGCCCGGATCGAAGTTTCTTGAGAAGCTGACGAGATCGGTCAGCTCCACGTTTTCGACGACTGTCGCACCTGGTATCTGGCTTGTCAGTCGATGGCGGCTGTTTACGTTAATGGGGTCTGCAATAATCAGTACGTTTTCCCCTTCCTGCACGCGCACCATGGCAGCATTCCGGCGTTGCTGATCTGCGTTTGCATGCGTCGTTTGAATCCACTGGATATCGGCAGGAGCACCCCGCAAATCGACTGAGTGCCCGGCCTCCAACAGCCTTCGAGCTTGGAGTAACCAAGTGCCGATATCTTCCCTGCCTACACGGCGCCAACGCCATGGGGTGTTCAGCATCCCGATAGCAGGAAAGTGAGGTAGTACATCGTCATTCCAATCGACCAGTCGATTACCGCCGAAGCCGAAAATCGCTTGCATAGGATCGCCTAGAACGTAGGTAGGTAGCGCTTGGCCAAGCCAGGCGACGATCACGTGCTGAGCTTGGTTGCAGTCCTGATATTCATCGACAATTACTCGCGAGTAGGTGGCCCTCAACACTCCGCTGATGTGACCTGCGCTCAGCAACTGCCCTGCAGCTGCTCGAATTGCGGGATAGTCATTGCGACGATCCAGCAGCAAAAGAATCGCTGGATTATGCCCGCTTCGCATCGGAAACTTGCTGATGATACGAATGCAGAATCCGTCCAGAGTGCCGATGTCATAGGACGCGCCGGGTATTCCTGCCCGTTTCAAACGGTTCCGCAAAGCAGCGACGCCGGCGTTGGTGTGGGTGAGCACGAGTACCGGCTTGGCTTCTCGGTGCTCGGCTAGGGTATCGGCAATAAGCTGGGTCTTTCCGCAGCCAGCTGGGGCAGTAACTGAGCCACGAGGGAAGTCGAATAGGCGGATCTCAGGCGGCATGAATCCAATCCTTTATCCCGTTGATGATTTGCTGGAAGCCGACATTTGAGTTGGCCAAGTGGGGCCCTATGATGTCTTTCGCTACGTATTGATAGGACGTCACCGACTTGAACCATCCATTCCTCCTGATCCGCGAGGCGATTCCCAAAAACCTGCGCTGCTCAGGTTGATAAGGGTTGAGCTGTTGGCGGCTATCAAGCACTTCGTTCAGGGACAGCCGGCCTTCTGATTTCGACCGGATATGTTCAGCTACCAGCTCTTGCCCTGGGTCTTCGAGCGCCTTGGTGATCAGGGCATCCAAAGCCGCGTCGGGCAGGCTGGCAAAAAGCTCATCCTCCAATGCACGGCCAACTCCCCAGGTTATCGACCGTCCTCCGGCAGCGAGAAAGCTTTGTAGAACTCCAGGGGTGGGTGGTTTGTCAGCGTCAACGATGGCGAGGACGCGATAGCCCAGTCCGAGTAAAGCGAGACCCCGGTTGTAGCAGTTGTCGGTAGAGCCGCCGTTAACGTCGACATAGGCTCCTCCCAGCGCCATGAATGAGGGTAGTCCCTGTGTTCCCCAGTAAAGATCCAGGCCACGGACGAGACCAACCTCGCTAGCGCCTTCGCAGACAATCACATGCTTTGCCAAGAAAGCCTCAGGATCAGCCCTCAGCGTGCTCTGGACGTCGTTTGACGTTCCTGCCAGACGTACTTCGTGCTGGTCACCTCGCTTACGCACGATATGAAGTTGATTGCCCGATAGCTCTCGTAGAGCCACCGGGGAGTGAGTTGTCACGAACACCTGGAGGGGCGGTACACTTTCCTTCGCCCCCATTGAGTCCAGAAAACGTATCAATCGATGTGGTTCGAGGCCGAACTCCACTTCGTCTACCAGCGCGATGGAGGCCGCTTGAGCTGCTCGCCGTTGAAGACCTGCAACCAGAAGTCGGGACGAGCCGGTACCAAGCGATCTAAGGGGGATACCGTCCGCATCGTGTAAGGCTATGGCGCCGTCTCCAATTGATACAGAGTGCGCATCAAGCAGAGCCTGAGCGCCACCACCGATGGGTACACCAAGACTGTTTGCGGTTTCGGTGACGATTTGCAACGGCTGTTGAAGCTCTACTCCTGCCTGGTTCCCAAAGCTTGCTCGAGCTTCTCGGGCCGCTGCGGCTAGCGCTCCACCGAGCGCAGCGCGCTCCTCCGTCAGCTTGTTCAATATTGAGTTACGACTCCAGGACAGATTCATACTGGCAAAGCTACCGATGCGAGCAGGCGCGAGACGGGCCCGATCCTTCCACGCGAGACCACGCTCCAGTCCTTGCTCGGCGGCTCGCTCTGAATGGAGAGTCCAAACGGGCTCCAAGTCACTGTCGACTTTCAGTCGGAGTGTTAGAACGGTTTCTAGACCCATCCTAGGTTCGTCCTCGATATTGCCTGTGGCGGGATCGAATCCGCGCAGGAAATCTCCATACGTGTCCAGATTGATCAGATCATCTGGGAGGGCGCCAATGGTCGTATTGATTACAATTGGCGTGGTGACATTCAAACCATAAAAGTCTGTGTCCCCGATGGTCACGCTTCGGCGTGCTCCCAAGCACATATCAATGGCATCTAGAATGCTGGATTTTCCGCTGTCACCTGGGCCTATGAGGCAGTTAATGCCTGGAGAAGGTGTCCACGTGAGAAGTCTGATAGATCGAAAGTTTTGGATCTCAAGCTTGCGAATCCTTGCCATTGTTTTGCGCCTCTCTTCCCAGCATCCGTTCTAATGCCTCCCTGAGCATAGTCTTGTGCCTGCATGTCACCACTCGGCGGAGATATGAATTTTTCAGGATGTTGCGCAGATAAGTTGCAAGTGCCCCGAGGCTGCAAAGACCGCATGTGGAACGGTGGGTCGCGGTTGTCTACGTAAGCGCGGATAATTCTGGTTCTGCATCATGGCTTCACACATGAAGGCATCCATTTTCGGACAAGGATTTGCTATTCCATTGGGGCTTGAGTGGAGCCAAACTTGCTGGCGATGACTACAAAAGATTTGTTATAGAACTGCGAGGGAATGCAATGCGTATCACCAACGACGATTACACACCCATTGAGCTGCTCTCAGAGCTCACTAGCCGTAGCACCAGCTATTGCGCTGAGCCTGAAAGCTTTTTCAAAGGAGAAAAGAAGAAGCATGACTGGTTGGTAGATGCATGGGCATCACGCATTGACGAGATCCTCAACTGCTTTAAACGCTACGGAACACTGGTTGCAGAAACACAGAGTATCCGAGACCAAGGTGTCGACGTGTATCTGGAGTTTGAAGCCAAAGGAAAGCTGCACCGAGTAGGCTTTCAGATAAAATCTGCATTAGAGGTCGAGCGGGACAAAGGATTTGATCCGAAGCATTCGTTGGTCGGCGCACTCAAACGTCAGGCTTTTGAGGCTTCCTTCTCCAGCAAATTTGATGAGTGGTGGATTGTTCCCTGTTTCGATCCCATCAAACATGTGAAGGTCATTCAACAAATCAACGCTGAGCTGATAATGGGTAGTCCACCTATCAATGGCGTGCAGATCAAGCTTCTGGAGCCTCGGAGCGCAGCCTCATTTTTATCCAAAAACAATGGAGCTATTGACGCCCTCTGTACGAGATTGCTTTGTCGCGAGGATGAGGTGCTGCAGGCTTCGCGTAGTGAATTGATGAAGCTAAATGATTTTCAGCGTAACTGCGTTTTAGAACTGATTTGGCCGGCCCTTGCAGGGGAAGTGAGTGTAAGTCAGCGAGACCTGTTCGATATGGTTGAGGATCTAGACGAGCTTGCGGACGACTGCTACGCGCTTGAGGCTTCGGGTTTTTTGGAGGCTGATGACGGAGAGGGCTACGTGGTTAAGCCATATAGTTTTCCAGGGCTTTGCGCCCTGTATTTTGAAGGCCGGGTACGTCACGAGATGAGTCATATGGACTCAGCTGAGTTTGCAATGAGAATGCTTGAGGATCTGGGCTGATCATTATCTAGTGTCGACCTGAACATACATGGCGCGTGAAGCAGCGGAGCTCTTCCTGATCGATAGACATGCCACCCCTGGGCGTTACCCGGAGCGTCTTGAGTCGATTGGCGGTTTGGATGAATTCTCTCTCGCGCCGTATCTCCCGCCCTGGTCGTCTGTCCTTAAAAAGCGTTGTCGTATCGCATCAGCCAAAACACATACCCCTGCAGCGAGTGCGTCAAGGTTTCTTTAGTGAGACTGTGGCACGGTGATGTATTGGTCGTCGCCCACCGAGTAATCCTGCAGCGCTGGCGTTCCTACCTTTTCCTTGTACCTGTCCAAGTAGGGGCTCTGCATTTTGGCGAGGAATCTCACTAAGTATGTGCCAGGCGATTTCAGGCGGAAGATGTAGCTGATGTCGTAGGTTTCTCCCGCTCCGATATCAATGAAGCCGCCCACTCGCCTCAGGACGCCTTCAAAGCGGGTGCTGCCCATAGGTACCTCTCCGATGAACTGAGGGATGCTGCCCATGAAGACGATGCCGCTCACCGAGAGAGCCCCGTTATCCAAAATTACCCGCTGTGAATCAGTACCCTGATTCGAAAGCTCTACTCTCACCTGCACAATCGAACCAGCATTACCTTGGGGTTCACCAACCGTCGCGGTCACCTTCGATTTTACATGTGGCGCGAGGTTCGTTTTCTGTTCCAACTCGCGAAGGGTGTAGGCGGAAATCTGTTTTTCCTGTTTCACGTACAAGGCGTTGAAGGCAATCCAAACACCTCCAATCAGCACCGCCAAGATCGAAACACAATTGAGTGCGATCTGGGAGATGAGTTGTTTCCTGGCAAGGCCCTCGTGCTTGTCGGAGGTCGGATTACTCGTAGGTGTATCAGTCATCAGCTAATGGCTCTCGGTAGAAAATAGCCAGGCGAACTCCCATCGAGCGAGTAGTCATTGGAGGGTCGCCTAGAAAATCCCTCACTAGGCTATCGACCCGCTGAGCTAGGTCTCGAATTTATATTGATGATTTATGAGGCTATTAGATAAGCGATTCGGTAGGCATATGACTTCAGATGAATTACCAACCAGTGTCGCCTTCAAGCCGATACTGATTTGGTGTTTTTTTGAGAGTGGTATGTTCATCCGTCACCACATCTATCCGTCTGATTGCTGGCTGATGAGGCAGTGAAGAGAAGAGGGCAAATACGCCCTTCTGGGGCTTGGCTTTTTTGAGCTTTAACTTTCCGCTTCGAAGGAGCTCGGCAGTCTTTTTCCGCTGAGTGTCCGCTCGCTCTTTCTCAAGCATGCGTCGCTTTTCAGCTTTCGCCATATCCTTCGCTTTTTCCTGCGCGCGTTTTTGTGCGCCCGCAGATCGACCCTTTTTACTCATGACGTTCTTGACTCCATTCAAACTCGTCTCCGGGCAATCGAGCTCGGCTGTCTACTAATAACCGAGAAGGATCGTCCTGAGCCGCAAAAGGCGGATAGCGCGAAGCAGCCTAGACGAGACAGTAATCATCCTTGATCGTGGTGGTCGCTCGCACCTGATTGCAACGACTGGAGGGGGGCACCATCCAGCAACTCAATCGTCGAGCCACCCTCACTGGCCGGAGAGTACGAATTGCGGCGCTCACGAACCAGCAGGAATCCGACTACTGCAATGGCTTCTGAGAGATCGTCTGATAGCTGGATCGACTTGATGATTCGCGCTCTTACTTCCGCTGCAGGTATTATTTTTGGCCCTGACCTCTCTAGCCTCACCGCAGCCAATTGCACCTCGCGTGTTGGAGATATCTCATATCTCACCATCGAATGCGCTAGCGTATTTCGAAAAGGAATCAGCTCAAGGACTTCTCTCAAAACATTTCTCAGAAGCCGATACTCCGCATAGTCCGGTAGCTTTTTCAGCAGGTCATCGGCCTTTTCTTTCAGCGAGAGCTCCAGCCAGTAGCCGGTTAGTTTGATTACGGGGCTGAGTGAAAGTCCTACGTACTCGGGATCAAGGATCTGCTGGTAGATGCGAACCACCATGCACTCTATTTCACCCGAGGCCACAATCAGTCTACCGATGGCCAGTTGAAGATCCGCCCCGGCAAAGCGCTGCTCAAATGATAAAAGCTTTTCCTGCGGCTCACTTACATCGAGGCCATTTTCTGCACAGAGAGCGTGTGTGAAATTATTCAACCCGGAGATGATGTGCATCTCCTGGCTCATTGCTTCCTCGATTTGCTCAATGTGCACGACATTGCTTCGAGAAGGACAATCTCCACCAACGTCGCAAGCCGATTTGTCAGGATAGCGCCACATACAGTAGTTGGGTCGTTCGGATGTCGAGCCATCTTTCATTGCGAAGCCGCCATGCGACACCACATTACGTATTTCTAGCAGCGGCCTTATCGCTTCAAGGAAGGGATTACATCCCGTCAATCGAGGGTCTTTGTTGAACTGGTCAATGAGCTTGTCCAGCCGTTGCTCAAAGGAAAGGTTAAGCCAGTTTTTCGTAAGCATTGCCAGCGTTAGGGGATTAGCAGTGTACTGCTCTGGCGTATAGCTCGTTAGCAAGCGAATGTAGTGAGTTTGCCTCTCGATTTCCGCGAGGCGGGACAAAAATAGTCCGACTTCCTGCGCCCACTGATGGCGAGAACGAGGGGTGAAATCCTGATTACCAATGTCGAGCATCCGAAATCCTTATGGCGTTTGCCTATGCGTTGGCAGTTTAGACTGCGTCGACTCCCAAGGGTCGAAAGCTTCACATCCAAGCCTGACGTCACTGCGCGCAAGCATTGAGTTGGAATTCAACGATCCGTTAGCTTTTCTTCATCCTTGTCTCATGGGCTATGTCGATGGGTTCAACCAACTGCGGCCCTTGGTTACGCCAGTTGCCCACATCCTTGCCAACCTTGTACTAATGAAAATCTCCGTTGGCCGGCAGTGCTCAATGGCGATCTCCGCCGCACGCTTCGGCGACGTCTTAGGGTCTACCCATTCCCTCGCATGCTCAGGCGCAAGCACCAATGGCTTCCGGTCATGATATATATCATGGCCTGATCCCTCGCTGCCGTGATGAGGACGAATCCATCGCGCTCGTCTGGTTACAGGCTCTGGTGCTCCTCGGCCAGGTCGGCGAAGAACATCGGGAGAATGTTTACAGGGTTGTATTGAGTAAACGATTTCTCCCAAACTCTCTCAGTTTTCTGGCTTCAACATAAAATATTATCGACTTGAATGCAGTTTAGATCCGAGGGCTCCGATGGCTAGAAAATCTCTTCCCGTGAACGTCACGCGTCAGCTTTGGGCTCAATGCGGAGGTTTTTGTCAGAACCCTGATTGCAATAAGCTTCTCTTCGCGAATATTAGTAACGATGTCGTCAGCCTTGTGAACGTCGCACATATCATCGGCCATGGTGCTTACGGCCCACGTAGCGAGCATCAGCTAGCTAATGCCGTTGAGAGGGACGGCATCGATAACTTGATCATGCTGTGCCTAGACTGTCATAAGATCGTTGATGAGCTAGAGGCTCGGTTCCCAGTCGAGGTGATGCAGCAGTGGAAGCACAACCACTCCTCTCGGATACGTTCTCTGTTCCAGATCCCCCGCTTCACCAACGAGCAAAGGCTTTTGAGGGCGGTGAATGATCTCTTGGACGAGAATCACCTCATCTTTACTGAGTGCGGCCCATATTCGGCTGCAGTTGTTGAAGGTGAGTCCGGTGATGCCTTGGTCATGTGGCGACGTCGGTGCCTAGACACAATCCTTCCGAATAATAAAATGATCGTGGATTTGATTGAGGCGAATAAGAGTAATTTTGCTTACCCCTGGGAAGTATATGCTCGAATGTTGATGTACAAGCTTCATGCTGATGCATTTCAGGATAACTGTCTGAGCGGGAGGAAGGTGAATGACTACAAGCAGTTTCCGAAAGAGTTTGACCATTTTGTAAAGACAAAGTTAGGAATACCTGTTCCTTCGCTTGAGGTGATTAAAAATCAAGAGCTTGAATTTAGAAAGGGACAAATCGAAACGTACATCAAAAGGTTCTTGAATGACCATGGCGCAATTGCGCGACTTCAGGAGCTTAATCGAGCAACCATGGTGGTTGACCTGAATGATGGAAGAAGTTTGCGAGTATTTGTTACGAATACTTACTACTTCACGAGTCATACCCTCGATAGGGTGCTCGAGATTGACCCTTCGGTAGATGCGATCATTTGCTCCTGCCCTGCCGGTGAATATGTCGAATCTGCGAAAGCAGAGTGCATTCAGCAAGGCATCGGGCTCTTCATGCTAGGCGAGTTTATGGGAGCGATCCGGCTCGACGGGGAGGCGTACCTTAACTTTTTAGTGAGGGCTGACAAAGAGCAACGCGTTCGCCATTTAGGACGGCTCATTGCTGAGCTACGACCGTCGCCAGGTGTCTCTGTATACGCGTTTGGATCGTATCTCCGGCGAAAGTTATACAACGATATTGATTTGATCATTGTGTATAGAGATGCAGCATCCAAGGTTGGGATTGGGATTTTGGAAGGTGAGATAATACGAAAGCTGCAAAATGAGGGAGTATCAGCTGACATCATTGTGGCATCTGCGACTGAGTATGCAGCGCTCACGTTCGAGCAGGATAACCGAACCAAAGTCTTTCCCGTCAGCCCGTCCAGATAATTTCTACGCTAATAGACTGTTAAAGGAATAGACCTTGGCTTGGGCTTTAGCTTCATCACTGGTTTTCATAATCCCCGCACTCACTGATGCCCCATCGCGTTGATCAAGGGCAATGCGGGGGATAGGGCTTTTGGACAGCTACCGATCAAGAGGTTTGATGAACGCCGCATCCGAAAAATGTCGGGTCTTACGACAGATGGTGCTGAATTAGTCAATCAGGCGCTGTCGACGAAAACACCCGTCCAGGCATTAAATTCTCTTAAAACTGATACCGAGATCAGCGAACAGAAAGGAATCGCTAATCTGCTTGTAGGTTTGTTCGGAGCTGTGAGAAATCCCATTGCTCATGCTCCAAAAATACCCTGGCCTATGCCAGAGCAAGATGCTATGGATATTTTTGCATTAGTCTCGTTCGTTCACCGAAAGCTCGATTTAACTATAAAATTGTGAGTTATTGTTGTAATTAAATCATATTTAGTTAATGGCGGATGCGCGATTTAAAGTTTCGATTTAATACATAATCCGCCGCTGGTGGTTTTGTTCTTTGTTTGGTGGCTATTTTTCCTGCTTTTTAAGAAGGTCTGCGAGTGCAGAGAAAGGGTTGTGAGTGGCTATAGAAGTCTTAGGTGAGTTAACTGATGAGTCTGAAAAATATTGCTGATCGGTATAGCGAGAGTGTTCATTGTCATGACAGAAAAGACACAGAAGTTCCCAGTTTGAACCATCCTGCGGATTATTATCGTGGTTGTGATCACGGTGGTGAACCGTCAGTTCACTCAATCGCTTACCAGAGAACTCACGGGCGCAGCGGCCGCACACATGCGGGTACATTTTCAAGGCCTTGTCGCGATAGCCCATTTCCTTGTCCCGTTTGGCGTCAGCCAAAATGCGGTCGAGCTTGGAAGTTTCCATCGAAGGTTTACTCATTTCTATTTTCCTTATCCATAAAAAGTGTCACGGCTGCACATGGGAACTCTAGACCGCCCAGTCCTTACCCCATCAACTTGTACCGTTGGTCGGATACCATCGGTATGTGATATGTATCGGAGTTAGGCCCACATCTTCTGCGTCGGATACCACATTCCTAGCAAATACACATTCAACAATTCCCAGTTCGAGCCGTCCTGCGGGTTATTGTCGTGGTTGTGGTCGCGGTGGTGCACGGTCAGTTCGCTCAGGCGTTTGCCGGAGAACTCGCGGGCGCAACGGCCACACACGTGCGG
>Ga0182005_1000292_pt1 | contig 31238 bp, 25 predicted proteins | sample Sormic07211103_1_FD_123021 | JGI IMG/M metagenome (GOLD analysis project Ga0182005, IMG submission 123021) | Rhizosphere microbial communities from Sorghum bicolor, Mead, Nebraska, USA - 072115-103_1 MetaG | ecosystem: Host-associated > Plants > Roots > Rhizosphere | place: USA: Nebraska...
AGGCGTTTGAGCAGTAATCCGGCGGCGAGTCGTCGATGGGTGGACATTAACGTCCGCGCCGGTGAAAAGGGGGAGGGCCCAACATTGGACGCCGGCGTGCGTCAGCTGTTAGCCACTGCGTATTTGAAACCCCTTAGGGACGCCGAACGAGAAATGTCGCCAGGTCGAAACTCTCGACTTTCCCAAGTATTGAGTAGCTTCCCCAATATCGCAGACGGCGACGCATTCGATGACGCACTGCCACCGGCATCGGCGTTAGATGCTCAAGCGCTCAACATTGCCGGCATGGGTGATTACCTGCGCCACTTGGTGAACAAACATAGCGCAATCGTCAGTGCAGAAAAGGCAATCAACGAGACTTACCTGGCTCCATTGTCCCTTTCCGGCCAGCCCCTCAACAGTCGTATTAGTTTTGGCGAGGGTGGAACTGAGTCAGCCAGACTCAAACAGATCCTGGAGCGCTTGGAGCTTGGGCTACTCGACAAGGCGTCGGGAGAATCCCGCGGCGTTTATGGTCTGGGCTCCAATAACGTCTTGTTTATGGCGTGCGAACTTTTGTTATTGGGTAAAGAGCCCGATGGGTTACCTCTGCTGCTCATTGAGGAACCGGAAGCGCATCTGCACCCTCAGCGGCAGCTGCGCTTGATGGAGTTCCTAGAGCAAGCTGCGAAACCCGCAGATGGATTGCGGCCAGTTCAGGTGATCCTTTCTACGCATAGCCCCAATCTGAGTTCCAAGATTCCGCTTCAGAATCTTGTCTTAATGCATCGGCAACAGGCCTTCTCGTTGGCAGAAGGCCAGACCTGCTTGGCCAGCACTGACTATCGCTTCCTGGGGCGATTCCTGGATGTCACCAAAGCGGGGCTTTTCTTTGCTCGTGGGCTACTGATCGTAGAAGGTGATGCGGAAGCCATTCTTTTGCCGGCGCTTGCGCGAAAGCTTGGTAGAGACCTGACCGCGCATGGCGTTTCCATCGTCAACGTGGGTGGTGTAGGGCTGCGACGTTATTCGAAGATCATGCAGCGTGCGGACATTGCTGCAGGCGAGATCACTATCCCGACGGCGTGTCTGACCGATATGGATGTAATGCCTGACTGTGCTCCGCAAATCCTGGGTTTGGTGAAGGATGACCAGGATGAGAAGTGGGCCAATAAGGCTGATCGGCGGTGGAGGGCTGTCAAAGATTTCGGTAGCACGGCAACTGAACAGGAAGAAGGTCTGCGTGAGCACAAAGAAAAACGCACCAGTAGCGACGGCCAATGTGTCCGCACATTCGTCGCAGATCATTGGACTCTCGAATACGACCTTGCTTTCTCGGGGCTTGCCAACCAGGTTCACGCGGCTGCCTACCTGGCAATCAACGAAGAGAAAATGGATAAAGGCACCGCCGATAGGGCAGGTTTGTTAGTCAAAGCTCAGGAAGCGTTCAAGACAATCCAGACCTGCCATGCTACGACTGAAGCCCAATGTTCCGCCGTTTACAAGCTGTTCAACCGTGCATCCAAGGCCATTGCGGCGCAGCACCTGATCGACCTTCTGGAATTGGAGTTCGACAACGGCACGATCGACGCAACCAAGCTACGCGGTTTGCTTCCTATCTACGTCATTCATGCGATCGAGTACGCAACAGGCGGGGCGTTGCTGCCTGTTACAAGGGGAGCAATCGCTGCAATGACTGTTGCAGAGCTCTTGGGCGAGCAGCCTAGTCCTGCCCCTGCAGGAGAGGAAGAGCAGTGAATCTGAAGCAGTTGGTTGAGCCCATCACGGATGAGGATGTGAATTGGGTTATAGAACTCATGGGGTTGAAATCGCTCGACGAGCCTCGCCGCCAGTTTCTCAAGAGCATGGAGACGTTGGATGTTTCGGCGTGCCCCGGGAGTGGGAAAACAACCCTCGTCGTGGCAAAACTTGCGATCCTTGCGCGTCATTGGAAAAGTCGAACACAAGGTATCTGTGTACTTTCACATACCAATGCCGCAAGGGAGGAAATCGAGCGTCGACTGGGCAATACCGATATCGGACAGCGCCTGCTGCGGTACCCACATTTTATCGACACCATCCACGGTTTCGTGGTGCGTTTTCTCGCGTCCCCTTGGCTGCGATCCAAGGGGTATCCGCTTGTTGCCATTGATGATGAGGCTACTCATCGGGTACGTCGAAATGCGCTCACGAAGTGGGAGTACGGTGGGTTACAGATGGCCTACACGGCCAAGCACCTGAAGCTTGAAAATCTGCGGATCCACTCGATCGATTTCGATCACCCGCTTGCCGGACGAACGTTTGAGTTTGCAGCGCACACAGATACCTACAAACGAGCCGCCAAGGCGCTTAGCCATGCTGCGAAGGGTGGTTATTTTTGTTTCGATGAGGTGTTTGTCCTGGGCAACGCGCTGCTGGATGCAGAACCTGTAGCGGCGGCTCTGCAGCTGCGCTTCCCTTGTGTTTTGGTCGACGAAATGCAGGACACTCAGAGCGCACAGGGTGACATCCTCTGCAGGGTTTTTCCTCGTAACTTGTCCTCCCTATGTGTGATCCGTGTTGGCGATCCCAATCAGGAAATTTTCGAAAAAGATGAAGCCATGGCAGATCCTTTTCCCGAAGCCGTTCGATCATTAGAAATCGCCAGCAGCTTCAGGTTTCCTCAGGCCATCGCTTCTATCGCCAATCCTTTCGCTTATGTGCCAGTCAGTGGTGGTTTGAAGGGGCTGAGGGAGCCCGACGCAGACAAGATGATCCCTAACACGATCATTGTGTTTCCAGACGATGATGCCAGTCAGGTCTTGGTTACTTACGGCAAATTGCTGCTTGAGCATCTGCCCACCGCCGTTCGCAAGGGGGGCGCCTATGCCCTAGGGGCCGTTCACCGTTTAGAGAATTTCAAGGAAGGTCAGTTTCCCAAGTCGGTTGAACATTACTGGGACCAATACCAATCAGCGGCCGGCAAACCCTCATTTCGACCTCGCACCTTTGCGGAGGGTATTCATATCGCTCAGCATCACGTCGCGCGCGACCCGACGGCTTCGTCGGGCGTTGAACTTATCGCCTTCTGTATGTGGACGTTAGCTGGACTGGCCTTTCCACACGAAAAAATGAATCCGCGATCGCGACGCCATAACCTGATCGAACAAACGTTAATGGGCTCGCAGGAGACCTTGGGGTTCTACAGGGCGTGCGTACAGAGGTTGCTTCTCGATCCTAGGCCTTTCACCGAACAGGAATGGAATGATTCGATTGCGCATGTGGTATTGAACATTGCTTCGGCCTTGCATAATCAGCCGCCTTCAACCGCTGATGTTGAAGCCTATGAATACCTGAAGTGGGCGCCACCGATTTTGCTCGACGCCGATCCTGACGAGGCCAGTGGTTCAATCATCAACACCTACCGTTTCCAGGGTGAGTCGGACAGTGTGAATATCCGACTGGCTTCGATACATGCCGAAAAAGGCAAGACTCACGCGGCCACGTTGGTTCTAGAAACCTTTAACAGAACTCATTTTGTTGAGCGGCTACTCCCTTGGCTTGAAGGGAAGCCATCTGCTGCGAAGCTGAAGCAGGCCACTTTCAAGAAAAACATGATGCTCATGTACGTGGCCATGACGAGACCCTCTCACATGCTGTGTCTGGCCATGCGACGAAGTACTTTGGGGGAGGGGCCTACCGGCGAAACGAGACGGCAGATTTTGACCTCGGCGGGTTGGTCATTCCTGGAGTTATGAATCAGGGCGGATTTCTACCGAATTAGCCCAAACAGAAGGTTGGGATGGCTCGCTACAGGCCTCCATTTTTTGATATCAGTTGATATTGGTTGTGTACTGAGGGATGTATGAGAAGGCGGAAAGAACAATCGTTGATTGATGCTTTTTTCAACTATCTGAACAGGGTGGCTGTCGACAATGGGCGAGTGGTAACCCGATGCTCGATGGACGGTCAGGACTCAATTCTTGGTGCAGATTACATTTTCACCAATAGCACTAGATTTGTTCTGGTCGAATTTAAGTATGAAAAAATCCACCTGAAGGACGAGTGCAAGAAGAATCGACGCCTGCATTTGTGCCAAGCGCTGGACACGGCAGAGCTGTGGCGCCAATTGAGCTTGGAATGCCATTTTGTCGCTTGGTCGGAAATGCACGAGCGAAGGGTTTTGAACTTCAATCAGTATTATCCAGAAATCTGTAATCGTGAGATTTTTGGTGTGAGCAGTGGGCTTCATTGGAAAACTCCGGACGTCGACACACGGATGAGGGCGGGGTTGCTAGCCGAAGAATTCCTACAAGGGACAGTAGGCGCAGAGTTCGACGCTTTCGAGCAGTACACCAACTGGCTGCTTGAACTTGAAGGACAGGAGGGGGGTGATATCGAATTACTGATCGATAACCCAGATAGCAATACGTTAGAGTTTTTAGAATTCCAGTCGGTAGGAGGGCTGAAACAATGGTTGGACCACACAACGCTTGCCCCGCCACCGCCTCGGCCTAAACCAAAGCCTTATAGAGGCTTTGGCCCGTGACCAACTGACCAGGCCGTTGAATTGGGGATAGTTTGATGTGTGCCCGTGGAGTCCGAAGGTGAGAAATTCACTGGCATGAACACATGGTGAGTGTCGGGGGCTCGATAACGCCGCGATTGATCAAGAACAGTCAACAGTGGCGGCGTACAGCTTCCCGCGTAAACGCAGTCGGCACGCTTGTTTCACCGAACGCAAGGGTGCCCGGACGTCCTCCCACACCGGCCTGACGTTCAACTCCATCATCATTCGTTTCAGGTGTGCGTCGTCATGTTTTTAGTCAACGGGGGCTAGGCCCTGTTCTCCACTAAATCTTCCCTTTACACCGACGGGGTTTCTCGTGCCAATCACTGCATTCTCAGCCTCACGCGAAATCGAACTCGACGTTACCCAATTGCTGGAAGACCTGGCGCAGCGCACGCAGCGTCCAACTCCCGGCAAGGCCGTAGCCATTCCGGATGATTGGAAGAGGTTCATTTTGGATGACATCGAATGCCCTGCGTGTTTTCGCCGCGGCGCTGAGGTGGTAAGAGCCTCAACCTCCAGGGAGACAGGTCAGGCGATTCGCCAAGCCTATTTTCGATTTCCTACAAGCACTGGCGGTGAGGGCCATCACCCGTTCTGCGACTTCGCCGGCAACGTTCCCGCGGATCATGTACCCGAAAACCTGGTTCAGTTTTCGTCAGCCAAAGACGGTGTCTCCAAGGCGATCCGCGAGCTAGTTTGTCGAGGGATTCAGCTAGGCGTTTTAGGGCAGCGTGACATTCGTGCGATGCGAGAGTGGTATTTTCAAAGGAAAGTGGCCTCGCGCTTTGTTGTCACCCTGGATCCTCGTGCTCCCAAATGGATTGAATCACTTCAACGAATGCGCGCGGGCCCTTGGAATAAAGCCTCCGAAGACATCGTTTTGAGCAAGGCAATCATCGAAATTCCTGGATTCGATCTAGTCGCTGCAGCGCGAGAAGCGGTAACGCGCCGCCATCATGCATTGTTGGACGCCCTGATGGAAAAGCGTGTCTGGATGCATGGCACCGCGCCAAGAATTGAGAAACTGGCGGCTGAGTATCAAGGTAAGGCAGTTTTCGATCCGTCCTCGTTACAGCATGAATATCAACGCACGCAGGTCTTGGCGACCTTCATCTGCAGGAATTACGCTCCAGTAGCCTCGGCCACATCGAAAAGCGATGCAGGCGTATCCGTAAAGGGGGCTCGACCGCTCCTGGCATTCTCATCGCTGCTTCTATTTATTTCAGAATGGGATTTGAACCGGGCGAGCAATCTATTTGCCCAGATTGCGTCAGATGTATCCGCTGTGGATTTGAGTTTAGGCAACGTAATCGGTCTGAACCCCTTTCACGATTTCGAGGCGTGGTCTGCGCTCAAGCTTGTCCAAGGACTGATGCCATTTGACTCCGAAAAATTTGACGCAAAGGCTGAGGTTGAACGCTGGATAGGGGAAACGAAAAGTACGTACGGTGCCCTTAGCCAAGATTCAAACTGATGCCGATTCGTCTCGTGCTGTTTGAACGATCAGGTTAAGCAAGGCAAGCCCACGTGAATTTATTCCCGTCGGGCGACAGCCCAGTTGCGGTCGCAACTGGACGCAGGCGATTGGGGTGAAAATGCACAGTGAACTCGAGTTTCAAGTCTGGCGATTGGTACAAAAACTCTTCGATGCGCCTGCATTCGAACGGTTGATTCAAGAGGCAGTCGACAGCTACAAGAGAGCACCTGGCCTGGATCCTCTCGTGCGACTGCATGCTTCGCATATAGGGTTACTGGGCGCCCAGATTTTACGAAAAGTGCTGCGTCATCACGACGCCGACGTGGGACTCACTGACAATTACGTGGAAATAAGATCTCGTTTGAAAACGCACATTGCCTACCATCTGCAGTGGCACCTCATGAAAAACGGTCATGCCATTGATGAAATGAAAGAGGACCACTTGAGTAAGGATCTGGGTCTTTGATCAAATCACATGAGGGCAGGGCGGGCATTGAGCGGTTTCCAGGCATGGCATACGGCAGCATGGACGGCCAACTTCAAACCCGTGCAATCATTCAAATCGCTCCTGGATACCAAGAGCGATTTGGGCCCGGTCATTTCAACGGGTCATATGTGATCAATGTCTTTGGTTCCAGAAAAGCACTCATGCCCCATTTGCCCATTTCGCGCCCAAGGCCCGAGTGCTTGAACCCACCGAAGGGGGCGCGCGGTTCATGGGTCAGGGATTGATGAGCACACGTCCCGAGTCGATCTGACGGGCGATATTCACACAGCGTTCGGTACTCTTTCCCAGCACCAGGGCACTCAGCCCATAGTCGGTATCGTTGGCAATGCTGATTGCCTCAGCGTCATCCTCGTAGGGGATGATGGCCAGCACGGGGCCGAAGATTTCCTCGCGCGCGATGCGCATCCGATTGTTGGCATCCGTGAAGATCGTGGGTCTCACGAACCATCCGGCGTGCAAGCCTTCCGGGCGACCTTCGCCCCCCGCCAGCAACCTCGCGCCTTCTTCCTGACCGATACGGATGTAGTGCTGCACCCGTTCCCATTGTTTCCGGCTCACCATCGGGCCGATGTCGGTGTCAGCGTTGCGCGGATCGCCCGATAGGATCTGTGACACACCGTCCTTCGCAACCGCCTCGAACTCTACCAGCCGACTGCGCGGCACAAGGATGCGAGTGCCCGCGATGCAAGCCTGGCCGCTGTTGAGAAATCCGGCTTGCAGCACCGACGGAATGACCGCTTGGAAATCCGCATCGTCAAGCACCAGGGTGGGCGATTTGCCGCCCAGCTAGAGCGTCACGCGCTTCATGGTGTCGGCACCGGTTCTTACCAAATGCTGACCGACAGCGGAGGAACCCGTGAACGAAATCTTGGCAACGTCAGGATGACGGGCGATTTCCTCGCCCACCACATCGCCCCGTCCGTTGACGACATTGAATACGCCCGGTGGCAATCCCGCTTCATGCAACGCCCTGAGCACAACCTGCGTCTGCAACGCGCTCATCTCGCTGGGCTTTATGACGGCGGTGCAGCCTGCTGCCAGCGCGGTAGCCAGCTTGTTGCAGATGAAGCCCGCATTGCTGTTCCACGGTGTGATCAGACCGGTAACGCCTACGGGCGTCAGAATGACCCGGGCCATGCCGACCTGTTCCTCGAAATCGAAGGCCTCCAGTGCATCGATCGCTTGTGCAATCACATCCGCCGGATAAGTTGCCATCCAGCGCCCACGAACCGCCGGCGCGCCGTATTCCAAAAGAATGGCCTCCAGTAACTCTTCCTCCCAGGCCGCCACGGCCCGGTGCATGCGTTGCAGTGCGCCAATGCGTTCGTCTGGAGTGGTACGAGACCAGGCCGGGAACGCAGCCTTGGCCGCTGTGATGGCACGCTGAGCGTCCAGTGCATCGCCCAGCCGAACCTGACCAATGACTTCCTCAGTGCTCGGGTTATGCAGGTCGAACCATTCCTCACCGTGTGGAATGACGTACTCGCCGTTGATGTAGATGTGTTCAATGCGCTGCGTGGCGACTCCTCGCTCAAAATGACTCGCCTGAATCGAGCCTCTCTGAAGCGAAGTCTAATTAGGACTGATTATTCCGATAAGCTACCCTTTGGCTGATGAAGCATCCGCGTTTTCAGGATTATCCATGCACAAAACAGGAATGACCGAGCTGGAAGTTGTGCTGGCCGTTGCGCGCCGCAGCAGTTTCCGAGGTGCGGCACAGGAATTGGGCATGTCCACCACCGCCGTGAGCAGCGCGGTGGCCGGTCTGGAAGCGCGCCTGAAGGTGCGCCTGTTCAATCGCTCCACGCGCAGCGTGGCCCTATCCCGAGGTGCGCATCGACATCGTCAGCGAGTCCAGCATGGTCGACATCGTCGCCGGGGGCTTCGATGCCGGGATTCGTCTGGCAGAGTCCGTTTCCCAAGACATGATCGCCGTGGCGCTTTCAGATGACATCCGAATGCTCGTGGTGGCAACGCCCGAGTACCTCGAACGCCATGGCATACCCGAGCACCCGCGAGACCTGCTCACCCACCAGAGCATCGGCATGCGCATGGCCCACGGTGGCCTCTACCAGTGGGAACTGGAGCGCGCGACGGTCAGAAGTTGCAGATGGAGCTGCCGGTGCGCATGGCCTTCAACGAATTGCTGGCGATCAAACAGGCCGTGTTGTTGGGCCTTGGCATCGGTTTCATTTCCGAGTGGTTCGTCCAGGAAGAATTGGCAAGCGGTGCCGTGGTGCCGGTGCTAATGCCGTGGTGTCCGTCGTATGGCGGGGTGAGGCTCTATTACTCGGGTCACCGCTTCGTGCCGGCGCGATTGCGCGCACTGATTGATCTGGTGCACGAGTTACGGCCAAATCGGGTTTGATTCGGGTGACAAGTCAGGGCGGGCCAAATGGCGATTCGAGGACGGTCACTTTGTATTTGATTGACGTGAACGAGATCAATTGCCAATTCCTAGGCTGTTTCGTCAGACGTTAGATTAGTCGCGATTTGGTGCAATCACGACCTGCCTGAGTTTATTCAAAACAGTCGTCAATCAAGGATTGAAAAAATCCACTAGGCGCTACACTAAGGTAGGCGTCTGAATGCCGCGAGTTCGTGCTCTATTTTTGACAGAAATTGATTTTAGTTTTTAACACAGGTGGTTCAGCCTCAATAGGAGGGACGCATGTCTGACGTGATGCCGCAGGCCACAGGGTCTAATCCAGACCATTACTTGATCTCCGCAAGTGGGTTGCTGGGAGAACCACCTCAAAGTGCAATCACGGAGGTTGCCCGAATCGTAGCAAAGGCATCAGCGGCTGCTCCGGAAAATGGTTTAGTCATCCACATGCATGGAGGTCTGGTCAATCGACCATACGCGCTCAAAAATATCGTTGCCCCTCTGACTGATATCTACCTTTCGGCTAAGGCATATCCGCTGTTCTTTGTCTGGGAGTCGGGCTTCTTCGAAACTCTCGGAAACAACAAAACAGAACTCCTGAACGATCCTGCGTTCCGCGAGCTTGTCAAAAAGGTGTCTGAATGGGCACTTAAGAAAGTTTCGGTTTCCGGCGCTTTCTCGTTTAAGGGGACGGGTAATAACGAAATCGAGGACATCCACGAGTTTCGCAACGAGTTTGATAAGTTCTTCGACGAAAAGCGCGAAACTCCACCCTCCGAGACCACGAACGTACCTATCGGCGAAAACACCCAAACCAAGACAAAAGCCAAGGCCCTTGACGAAGATTCATTGGCACAGGAAATCCAGGGAACACTTGATAACGACCCAGACTTCAAGAAGGCCCTGGCGGAGGCTTATAACGCGTCCATTCCTGCTTCGGAACTCACTACCAAGGGCGTTGGAGCGAAGACAAAGTCAAGCAAATTGCTCTTGGACCCGGGAGTGCTCGATGAGATGTTTCCGCCCGAGGACGAAGCACTTGCCGAGCCCGGGCAACAGGTCAAGTCCAGGGGAGTTCTGAGTTGGCTTGGTGTTGCCAGATATGTAGCCAGGATAGTCATCGCGGTCGTCAAGAGATACGCGGATGGTAGAGACCATGGCATGTACTGCACCGTGGTCGAGGAAGTACTGCGAAGCGCCTATGGCAACGTTATCGGTGCGATCATCTGGAACAAGATGAAGGGCGACACCTTGGATTCCTTTGGTGTGGGCGAGAACCGTTGCGGTTACGCCGTCATCTCTGAGCTCAAGAAACTCGAGCAGCAGGGAAAGGGTATAACCAGACTGACACTCGTTGGGCACAGCACGGGTGCTATTTACATCTGTAATTTTCTGGACGAGGCGAAGACGCAAGGGCTTGCTGCGGACATCCGTGTCGTATTTCTAGCACCAGCCATTACCTATGATCGCTTTGCAGATGCCATCACGGAGCACGGCGCAACTAAGCTGAAAAACTTTCGGATGTTCGCAATGACGGATCAGCGTGAAAGTGCAGACCGGATGTTGAATCCTCTCTACACACGAAGCCTGCTCTACTTCGTCTCGGGATTGCTGGAAGGTCAGCCTTCTGGACATGGATGGGAAAGTATCTTGGATATGCCCGTCGTTGGTATGCAACGGTTTTATGAGAGTGGAGCGTTCACTCAGGACTCCAAAGTCAAGACGGTGTCGGACTTCCTCAAAGCTGCACCCAATCGAACGGTATGGTCGAGGGCTGCCGGTAAGGAGCGAGGTTTGAACTGCGACGCTCAAAAACATGGCGATTTCGACAATGACAAGACCACACTGGAGTCAATCGTCGCCTTTATCGACGGGTAAAGTTCAAGAGAGGATGGCATGGCTCAGGACGACTACGCGATTTTGGTTGGAATCTCGAGGTATAGGGACCCGGATGCCTATCCTCCATTAGAGGGACCGCTAAACGACGTTGAGCGTTTTCGTGCCTGGCTGCTTTCCGACGGTGTGCCCGAGGACAACATCATTAGATTACAGACCGATCAAGCGCTGTTGCAACTGACGCCGGAGGCTGTAAAACAACAGCCTTTGGCGGCATGGTCTCCAACTTATCCGCTTTTTTCCGAAACATTTGTGAATTTGGTACAAGACCAGAAAACCGGCAAATTCTTGCGTCGACCGGGTCGGTTGTATTTGTATTTTTCAGGTCACGGTTTTTCTGCTTCGAAGGATGTGACTCCCAGAGCTTCTCTTTTTGCAGCCAACGCGTACGGAATTCGTGTATCGAATATCGCCGGAAGCCTCTATGCCGAAACGGTCCAGCAAGGGGCGCTCTTCACTGAGGTGGTCCTCATCATGGATTGTTGTCGAGATGTGGAGATGAACGTGCCTTACAACATCCCGGAGATCAACGTCGTCGAAGATGATGGGTCCGAGAGGGTCAAAATGCTCCAGATCTACGCAACGCAAAAAAGAGGAAAAGCACAAGAGCGCATCCTTCCAGACTCTCAAGGGAAAGCCGTCGGCTTACTTACACATGCGTTCTTAAAATCGCTCCAAGAGGCTCCGACAGACGTCGCTGGTCGCATTCCATCGGGGACATTGAAAAGCTATGTCGACTTGCACTGGTCGAATTGGTTCTCGGCTCCGTTGCCGCCCGCCCCCCGAATCATCACGCCTCAGGCCGGAGATATTTTCTTTCAATCACGTAAACCACTATCAGCCCAGGTGTTCAGTATCGCAGCGGATACCGTGGCCGGAACGCAACTGAATCTACAATCAAGCATGCTTATGGCGACGGGCACTGTCACCTCCAATACCATCGTATGGATTGCCACCAATTATGCTTGGAAGGTTGATATTCCGTTAGAGCCGTCTGAGGCTGAGGGGCTCCGCGAGTTCAAGCTGTTGCTCTCGAATGATGAGCACATGCTGAGCTTCCCCGGCACATTGCGTGAAACAGTGAGGTTTGTGCCGGGAGGCGGCAATGTCATTTCCTCCTAGTAGCAAACCGTCTCCAGCACTGGCGCTCACTGCGGATGAAAGGAGCAGCCATCCAAACGGCACTGTCCTGACTTGCGTTTCAACAATCGAAAAGATCGAAGAACTCTACCTTTACGACCGTACCTTCACGCAAATTGCCAGAGGAGTGGGGGCCTTGGAGCGATCCTTGGAGCCCGGAGTCTATCGTCTGCGCCAGCGGGTGGGTGATGCCGAGTCGGTAGAAGAATTCACGATACCTTCAGATACATCGTCGTTTACGTACATTCCGCGCCAAATGTTATTTCCGTCCTCTATCCAAACTTCGACAAACCTACCTATTCATGAAACAAGTACAGACATTAAAGACGCGGTGGCTTTTAGATCACGATTGCGCCTATTGGTAAGACTCTCCAGAGACTCTTCGCGAGAAGACTTTACTGAGGCGGACTTTTCACATCTTCGGACGGAGGTTGATAAGTTAGGTATTGAGGCGCTCAATGGTGAGCTGTTGTTTGACATCCTGACAGAGGGGATCTTAGACATCGCGCAGGAGGCGTTCATTTTAGAAATTCCTCTTGAAGAGGGCGTGTATGTATTGGCTCAGACGGGGGAATGCGGTCGAAAGCGTTGTATGCCCATCCGTCTAATAAAAGGTTGGGCGACGAATATTGATTTCTTGTTAGTCAGAGACTTGGAGAGTATTGAATTAATCGCAATCAATCTCGACAGTGCCACTATCATCTTCCAGCACGGTGCAGAGTTAAATTTCAGTAAAAAAAACGCGTTAAAAGTCGAGGTGGCTCGTAAAGCGCTGAGTTTTGGACGCTCGATTTCAGGGTGGGCTGGCAAAAACAATGAGGCGATTCAAGCCACGGCAGAAATCAATCCTTTGCTTGCCTTGATAGACGCCCAGCTACGCCTAAATAGCAAGCTTGTGGCGGAAAAAATACAAATTGCCGCGCACATCGACGCTACCGCCGAGGTGCTTGGAAGTCGCTTTCCTGATGTGTTGGCTTTACGTGCGGCATATCGAGAAACTTTTGTTAACGACCCACTGATACCTTTACCGATGTGGACTACGGAAGAATTGATTGGTCCTCCGTTGCTTCGAAGGAGTTGGGAGCAATTGGTGTCCGCCTATGGTGGGACCAAGGCCCTAAACCAAGTTATTCCAGATGATTCTGTCATAGACAATACAGCCACCTGGTTCATCTGGGTTACCACAACTGACACAGGCGTAGAGATTTCCTCGGATTTAAAAACAAGAAAGCCCTCAATGCTCCAAAGTCTGATCAAAATTGGCAAATCAAGATTGGCGACATTCAAACCGATAGTGGTGCTTAGCAAGGTGTTGAGAGGCACTACCTCTGTTTCCCATAGTGGTGCCCAGGAAGTTATCGACAAAAGTACGAAAAATATCAGCCAGAAAGAACTAAAGTTGGTTCCAAGGAATCTTGAAGAATCTGTAAGTAGCTTAGTCGCACTCGTCGACCAAGGTGAGATGCAGGAGTGGCTTGATTGCATCCAGGATCTTGTCGAGAAGTTTTTGCCACTTAACTCACCACTGAGGACCGATCCGACCATACAGCAATTTTTGGTGGGAATGGAATTAGTGCTCGATAACGTCTTCGTGCGCACCTTCGGTGCAGAACACCTCATTCGGCAAGTATTAGCAAGCCTCAAATTACCTGATGACAAAGTGGTTGCCATCGTCCGTAAACTCTCTCTCTTCGTTATGGAAGAAGGCTCGCGCGCAAACTTAACGCATATTATTAATCTCGCCGTACATCGCGAGGCAGAGCAGGAAATAGGCAAAGGTGCTAGTGAAAAATACCGATCAAATCTACTTGGTCTGAGGCAGTACTTTCTGGGGCATTGGTTCTTTGGCGCCCGGCGTATCCCCTTTATCAATCGTGATGACGGCTTAACAAAAGTGGCGATTTATGGTGCCGGTACGGTGGGTAACCAGGTGGTCGCCGCCCTGCGGATGAGCCGGGCTATACGCCCTGTTGCTTTTATCGATGATGACAACAACCTTGTCGATCGGGTGATTTCCGGCTTGCAAGTATACAAACCCACGCATATTCAGCAGATGGTGATAGATACGGATGCACAAGAAATTTTGCTGGCGATACCCTCCGCAACTCGGGCTCGTCGGTACGAGATTCTTGGGTTCCTCGAAAGGTTTCCCTTGCGTGTACGCAGCGTACCGGCATTCATGGATTTGGCCAGCGGTTTGGTGAAGGTCGACGACGCACAAGAATTGGATGTCCCTGACTTGCTGGGGCGTGACGTAGTGCCTGTCCAAGTGGATTTGTTACAGCATTGCATCAAGGGGCGCTCTGTACTGGTAACGGGGGCGGGAGGCTCGATTGGCTCAGAGCTCTGCCGGCAAATCATCACATTGGGTCCCACCATTTTGCTGCTGTTCGATCATAGTGAGTCCAATCTCTACAATATTATGGGCGAACTTGAGCAGTGTATTGCGCACGAGTCCTTGCCTATACGCCTGTTACCGATACTGGGCACCATTCGCAACCAGGCGCAGTTGGTAGACGTGATGAAAACCTGGAGCGTCGACACGGTTTACCACGCAGCGGCCTACAAACATGCCACGATAGTCGAGAAAAACATGTTCGAAGGCGTGCTGAACAATGTGATCGGCACGCTCAACACAGCCCAAGCAGCTCTGCAAGTCGGTGTGGCCAACTTTGTACTGATCTCCACCACCGCGGCGGTGCGCCCGACCAATGTGATAGGCAAAACCAAACGGTTGGCCGAGTTGACGTTGCAGGCGCTGAGTCGCGAGTTGGCGCCGGTGCTGTTTGGCGATGCAAGCAAGGTCTCGCAGGTCAATAAAACCCGTTTCACGACGGTGCGTTTTAGTAGCGCCCTGGGATCATCAGAGTCTGTGATCCCGTTGTTTCAAAAGCAAATCAAGTCTGGGGGGCCGCTAACAGTGACCCACCCGAAAACAATGCGCTACTTCATGACCATTCCTGAGGCAGCCCAGCTGGTGATCCAGGCAGGGTCCATGGGATCGGGGGGCGATGTATTCGTGTTGGACATGGGCGAACCGGTGAAGATAGCGGAGTTGGCGGAAAGAGTGATCCATTTTTCCGGGCTGTCAGTGCGTTCAGATAGAAATCCGCAAGGTGACATCTCGATTGAATTCACGGGTCTACGCCCCGGCGAGAGGCTGTATGAAGAGCTTCTTATCGGCGAAAACATTGCTGCTACCCTGCACCCCAAAATCATGAGCACCCACGAGGATCATCTATCCTGGGATGTACTGAAAGAAAAACTCGCAGAACTGTTGGCGGCGGTCTCTGCTGACGATTATTCTCGCGTACGCCAGTTGCTTCGCGAAATAGTCAGTGGTTACACGCCTGATGGGAAAAGCCTTGACCGGACCTATGGAGAGCGAGGTTTGGATCCCTGAGTGTCGTTTAATGACAAGCAGGCGATATTGACTTTGTTTTGAATGAGACAAGTCAGATAGCAGGATATTCGTCACTGCTATCGGGCCAAGCTGACAGTACCTGGAAGCCGTCGTCAGTGACCGCCACCATATGCTCCCATTGCGCCGAAAATGAGTTATCGCGGGTGACCACTGTCCAGCCATCCTCGAGTGTTTTCACATGGCAGCTTGCCCGCATTAATCATGGGCTCAATGGTGAAGATCATGCCGGTTTTCAGCTTCAGTCCCTGACCCGGATAGCCGTAATGTAGGATCTGCGGTTCATCGTGGTAGACCTTGCCGATCCCGTGACCGCAATGCTCGCGTACGACGCTGAATCCGTTCCTTTCCGCAACCGTTTGGATGGCATGTCCAATGTCGCCCAGCGTAGCCCCCGGGCGAACAACGCGAATGCCGGCGCACATGGCTTCGTAGGTCGTCTTGACCAAACGTCGCGCCTCCGGACTCGGCTCGCCCACAAAATACATGCGACTGGTGTCGCCATACCAACCATCCTTTTTCACAGCGATGTCGATGTTCACGATGTCGCCATCCTTCAGCACCGCGGCCGTAGGCAGGCCGTGGCAGACCACCTGGTTGACGGAGGTCAGCACGGTTTTCGGGTAGCCCAGATACCCGATATTGCCCGGAATGGCTTTTTGCACATTGACGATGTAGTCGTGACAGATCCGATCAAGTTCGTCGGTGGTCACTCCCGCTTTCACATGGGATGCGACCATGGCCAGCACCTCGGCTGCCAATGCTGCAGCCGCACGCGATTTGGCTACTTCCGCAGTGGACTTGATCGGGACAATCACTTTCATCTTCTGGCTCCGGTTGCTGCGTGAAGCTGAGGGAATTGTGAACTGTGCGTGAGAGCACAGATCTGTTTCAGATCGAAGCCGTCTTCCATAACTGGGCAAATCAAAAGGCGGCAACCGTCCCTGTGAAGGCTAGAGGTAACTGCGCAAGCACCCCAACGCTTTGTCAGATCCGGCACAGCGGTGTTATTAACGCTCTGATACTGAAAATCCAGTCAGCTTCGGAGGCAAATTATTTAATTTTGAGAAGGAAATAGTACCCACTTTCCCAGTAGGCCAACCGTCCCGCATTTTCTGTGAAACATGAACCGCATTGACCCCTGAACTCAGCTTGGTCGCCTCCCAAACGCAGGTGCCAATCGCTTTTGCCTGCATGAAGTCGCGCGTACCTACCAGTGTGACAATTGCGTGGCTCATCGAAAGACCAGCCCCAATGTTTAGCGCAGGCAGCCTGAATCGGTTGCTCAACAATTCGTTGACGATGCCGCGAGAAGTGGTCACGCAATCCGAAGCAGCTCGGTAGGCATCCTTGACAGTTTGTCCGCGATCGTCGGTGTCCACCTTGAATAAGATCAAGGCGCCATCGCCAAGGTATTCGGTCACATGGCCTCCCTTAAACAGTGCAGTTGTCGCGAGCGCTGGGAGGAGGGCAGAGGTTTCGTAGTACACCCGCTGAAAGCCATCTTCTATGCCCTCAAAGCGCTGAAGATTCTGCAGTCTGTCTGTGGAGTTACGCATGTCGACAACCATGGCCACGAACTCCGTAGCCTCGGGTTTGCCATAATCGACGAAGGGATGCCCAGGGATGTTGCTCGCTGTGGCCGAGTCCATCACAGGAATGCCCCGGCTCTCCATGCCGTAGTTCTCCAACATCACCTGCCTAACCTTGCCCCAAGTCTTGATAGCTTGATCAAGTCCGGCGATTGCCGCGTCACGCACTTTTTTCTGTTCGTCGGCATTCATTGAATCAACGTCCTGAAATGACTTTTGATTTGCTCCCAAATAGCGAGTTCTTCAGGCTTCGTCATCTCACTCGGGTAGTAAATGATTGTTAGGCCGCCAAGGTCACTGGGGAGTTTTACATTCTTGCCTTTCGGCACCATCAAAATTGTTCGTTTGCGTCCCAGGCGTCCCATGAACAGGCCCAACTCAAAAAGGACATTGTCTCTCGGCACCATGGCTTGCTGCTCTCGCGAGTGCACGATGTCATCAGCTTGAGCAATCGCAATGGCAAAGTCGGCGCGTTCCAACTCATCTTCGAGGTCATCCAGGGGATAGCTTGAGATCTGGAAGACATCAGCAGAAGGCCACGGCGCGTACTCAAACTGGTTGTCGTGAAGAAAGTAAGCCGTCCCACCCAACGCGACCTTGAGTGCCTCTGCCGATGAGATGGCGAAAATACGGTGCTTAGGATTCGGCTTGGCAATATTGGCGTTGCGTATCACCAATCGTTTGGCCAGCTCTTGAGCCAGGGCGTTGGCGGCGGTCGGAAAGTCTCTCAAGAACTGCTTGAAGATGGATTTGGTGATCTTCAACGCGACTACGTCATCCAGGGCCGTGACGGTTGTCGATCGGTTGGTGACTTGGAGCGCTGCCAGTTCGCCGATATGATTTCCGGCCGCATACGATTCCACAATGACGCGCTTACCGATGCAGATCCTTACCTTGCCGGTTAGCAGAAAATAGACGTCGGTTGCGGTGTCTCCGAGCGTGATCAGGTCGTTGCCAGGCGAGAAATGTTCCAGTACACCGTTGGTTTGCAGGAACGTTGCCCGATCAAGTTCTCTTTCAACCAGGGCTTGGATGAGGAGCAAGTCAACGACCTCAGAGTCGTCGGATTTCAGCCTTTCAAACATTTTTTTATCCTTGTACGATTTCATCGTCTGATAGTCCGTCACAAAAAGCATTGGATCATGAGCGTGGTGCCTCACCATTCCAAGCTAATGTTTGAAGCGCTGTGTTGATGATGTGCCCCGTTTGGTGCTGTCGCACCTATCATCTGGTGGTGCCTCATCCAGTACACGCCCCCCCACCTGCAGCCCAGTACCCTTTTCTCGACAAGATACTGCTCGAACAGAAACGACTTACATCGAGCCTTCCCTGTTCGAGAGCGACAGGCCGTTGAGCCGAATTTGGTAGGGAGCAGGGTGCGCTGGGAGGCTACGGGCGGCACTTAAACGTATTCACATACTTGTCCAAAAACCTGCTCCGATACCCACTTCGCTTGGGCTCTCGGCTGCTTCAGACGCCGCTTTGGTGACTGAGAATCCGTCTCTAAAAATGTATTCAGATTTTGGGATTGCGCTAGGTTTTGGCCAGGGCGCCTTGGTGCCTTTGCCAACCACGAGCAAAATGGAGATCAGGTGATCTTCCGGCAAGCTGATGATTTTGGCCACTTCGTCCGCATCAAAGTCGATCAGTACGCAGGAGTCATAGCCCATCGCCGTGGACGCGAGCAGCATCGTTTGAGCAAAGAAGGTTGCAGAACGAATCGCCTCATCGCGTTGGAGTTGCTCACGTCCTTCATAGAAGGATCTCGTCATTGGAACTATGACATCCCGAACGTTGGCAGGTGCTTTTTCCCAATATCGGGCCGGGTCTTTATCCCACGCTCTGATGTCTGCGCAGATGACGTAGAGCAGCGATGCATCTGTCACTTGCTCCTGGTCAAAAGCTGCGACACGAATTTTTGCGCGAATGGCTGGGTCTTTCACATCCACCAAGCGCCAATGCTGTGCGTTGAAGGATGATGGTGATTCGAGTGCCAGATCGATCAACAGATTCTCTTCTTCGAGAGAGAGGCGGTGTGTTGAATCGTAGTGCTTGACTGAACGGCGTTCGCGAATCGTTTGAAACGTATCCATGACGGGCTCCTGGAGGGACAATATTGGCATCCGCGTATTGAGTTGCGGCACCCATATAGCTCGAACACGCCATCTATAATCTTGCAACTGGATGTTGCCGATGACGCTTCGGAGCCTGATCCGGAGAGGGCCTGAGGTGCGCGACGCCTACATCGCAGGGTTAAGAGAAAGGGAAGGTGCCTGAGGCAGTGACAATGCCTACAACTGTGCAGACACCGCTTGAAAAATGGATTACAAAAGCGCTACTTCGTCCCTCGGCGCTTTCCTCATGAGCTCAACCACCACGCAATCCTCGCGCATCCAACGCACCTTTGGCTCCCTCTCTCAAGAAAAAGCTGCAGATATTGAGAGTCTGATGCTGCGCGACCAACTTGGCTTAGCTTCTGCCATCGACTGGAATGAGCTGCTGAAGTCGATGCGTGTTTTGATTGTCTCTGAGGCCGGGACAGGCAAAACGTTCGAGTGCCAGGCTCAACATCGGCTGCTCTGGGAGCGAGGCGAGCCCGCGTTTTTCCTGGAATTATCAGTTCTGGCGGTGTCACCGTTTGTGGATCTCCTGTCCCGCGAAGAAGAAACCCGACTTCATGCTTGGCAGACCAGCCAGTCGGACGTCGCGACATTTTTTTTGGATTCAATTGACGAGCTTCAGCTCACGCTGGGTACTTTCAAACAGGCATTGAACAAGCTGAGCAAAGAGGTCCAAGGGAATCTGGAGAGGGTACGTATCGTCGTTACGACTCGGCCGATTCCTGTGGATCAACATCTGATCCGTCAATATTTTCCGTATCAGGGCAGCCCCGAAGAGGCGGATGCGCCAAGCGCGGAACGATTTGCTGAGATCGCATCAGGCCAAGGTAAGCAGACAGAGTCGACAGACGAAGAAGAGAGCGCAACAGAGCTTCTCGTCGTCAGGTTAGAACCACTTTCTGACGCGCAAATTCGAGAGATGGCCGCTACTCAGCACGTGACGGATATCGATAATTTTGTCGCTTCGATTCGCAATAAAAATGCTCAGGATTTTGCCAGGCGTCCGCAAGACCTGATCGAGCTCTGCGCTGACTGGCGGGCCTCAAAAAGCATCCGAACCCACCGGGAACAGGTTCAACAGAACATCGAGGTGAAGCTAAAAGCACGCACGGGTCGTTCTGAACTTGGTGAAATATCGCCTGAGCGTGCATTGGAGGGCGCTAGCCGACTTGCTCTCGCGGCGCTCCTGGCTCGTAAGCTGACGATTCGTCACAACACGGAATCCGATTTAGAGGCCAACCCGCAGTCAATTGCATTAGACCCTGGCCGCGTACTGAGCGACTGGAGCGCCAAAGAAATACAGACACTTTTGGAGCGCAGCATTTTTGGGTTTGCGAGCTATGGCCGCGTTCGGTTTCACCACCGATCAGTGGTTGAGTACCTGGCGGCGTATCGTCTCGCAGATCGCTTATCCAAAGGCATGTCGATCAAGGCCGTGAAGCGCCTGTTGTTCGCTGAGACAGCGCACACGCTCAAAATCATCAAACCATCCATGCGACCGGTTGCCGCGTGGTTAGCACAGTCAAGCTCCAGCATTTTCGAAGAAGTCCGAAATCGAGAGCCGGAAACTCTGCTTTCTGAGGGTGATCCAGAATCTCTAACCCCTGGGCAACGAGTCGAGGCGCTTCAAGCATTTGTTTCTTGGTACGGCGATGGGGGCTGGCGCGGGCTGAAAATACCGTCCCTGCAGGTTAGCCGTTTCGCTTCGCTAGATTTGTCTTCAACCGTCAAGAAGATGTTGGAACAGAGGATTGAGAATCCGGAAGTTCGGCAGTTGCTACTTCAGCTCGTTGCATACGCAGGTATGCAGGAGTGCAGCGACCTCGTGTTTGCGATCGCCATGGATCCTTGCGTTGAAGACGACGAACGCCTGACAGCGATCGATGCACTCGTGCAGTTGGCTGATTCACGGTTATCAACGCTGGTGCAAGAGATACAGGCACACTCTGAGCGCTGGCCAGAACGGTTCATTCGTGGCGCCATAAACGAGCTTTTCCCCGCTAATATAGAGCCCGAAGTGCTGGTGCAGTTGTTAACCAGCCTGCCGGTGTCTCTAAATCCTGAAAGCGGGCGAATGGGCTACTTGGTACGAACGGTACGTGACGCCAGCCTCAGCGCCGATGAACTCCAGCGACTGTTTGATGCGATCTCGGCATTGCTTAATCAAAGTGTGGCCTGGTCAGAAGAAAAGCACCAAATCTGTGTATCTCGCCCTGATCTGGTTCCGTTGTTCGCGATCGCGGGGCTGCGGCTTGCTGCATTGGAACTGGCTAGTGGACACGTACTAGAAGGGCTCGTTCTTGCCTTGGCGCTAGCTTCGTCCCTTCATCTTCGCGGCGAACACTTCAAAACAATTAGTGCGTTGTTTGCCAATGTGCCCTCGCGATTAAGAGCGTTTGTGTTTTCCTGCGAAGACAACCTGCTGCAACGACTGAAATTTCAAAACGACCCGTGGCAGCGGCTATGCGCCTCGAATTCGTCTGGTGCCATATACCTCAATCACGCTCAGGATTCCGGCTGGATTCTTGAATCCCTATCTGACAACACACTGGCGCTCGACAAACGCCAACTGATGTTAGAGGCGTCCATCAGACACGCAGCTGACCCTGCTCTGGAATGGGCGAACCATGTAGAAACGCTGAGACCTAAGGTCGGTGACAATCCGGTACTGTTGGCGCAGATAGATGAAGCGTTACTGCCACGTCCGAAATCCGCACAGGTAATCACGTTTGAGGCACGCGATGCACAACGCAAGCGCGCGGCAGAACGACGTGCCGAAGTCGACCGTCAGTATTGGATAGACTTCTGGCAGCGACTGAGCGACGACCCGGAAGGGGTGTTGGACTCATCTATCGGCGAGCGTACGTTGAAAGCGCTGTGGGACCTCATGAAGCGAGCCTCTGGATCAAACCAGACGTCTGGCTGGGACAGGCGCTTTCTAGAGCAGCAGTTTGGCATCACCGTCACTAATATATTGCAAGCCAGGATGCGTACGCTATGGCCTAAACAATGTCCTACCTTACCCATGGATCGGCCCCAGAGCGAAACCTATGTCGTTCAGGAGCGTTGGTCGCTCGGACTGGCGGCGTTATGGGCAGACGCCGAGGATCCAAGTTGGGCAACGAGAATCAGCGAAGCACAGGCGCGAATCGCGGCACATTACATCCCACTGGAGTTTCAGGGTTGTCCCGGGTGGATAGAGCAACTCGCGCACGCATTTCCTGGTGTCGTTCAGAGCGTTCTTCGCAGACAGTTGCGGTGGGAGCTCGATAGAGCAGCCGATCTCGGTGATTTTCCCTGGTCATTGAATGTCATCAAAAACTCATCGACGGGCGTCACTCAACTCTTCACTTCCGATTTGCAAAGCTGGTTAAGCACCTATACGCAGCCAAACCAGACCGACGACAGTGGTCCCGGTGTCTGGGGACGACCAAAGACGGTCTTGACCATACTCATGGACCACAGCGTCGGCAGCGACCGTGACGAGCTTCGCGCGACCGTATTGGAAAAGCTTCAATTGGCTACCGAACCAGCGTTCGTTTATCTGTGGCTGTCTGCTCTTTTCGCCTTGGACCCTGAGGCCGCCACGGTCGAATTGACAAAACTTCTTCAACGCTATGTCCCGGCGGCAGAGGGGCCGGGAGTCGACCTTTTTTCACGTGTTTTTGGAGGCCGGTGGAGCGGGTGGCCTTTGGATCTGGGTTTCGAGCGCTTCACCATCAGCCAACGCGTACGACTATTGAAACTTGCTTACCAGCATGTCCGTACCAGCGATGATTTGCGGAGAGAGGGGTCGTACACGCCTACACCGCGGGACGATGCGCAGCAGGCGCGTAGTACGCTCCTAACTGCCGTACTCGCGCTGACGGGGCCCGAAGCCTGGGCTGCCAAGATGGAGTTGGTTGCCGATCCGCTTTTTGCGCATTTCAGAGACAGACTTGCACTCTTGGCAAAGCAAAAGGCAGCGGAGGAAATGGATAAGTCCGAGATGACTGAGGACGAAATATCACTTCTGGACAACATCGGCGAAACCCCTCCCAAGACGCGCGATGAGATGTTTGCCTTGATGCAGGACAGGTTGGACGATATTGATGACCTGCTGCTGCAGGATGCGTCGCCGCGTGAAGCCTGGGCGAATATCACTCTCGAAAAACTCATGCGCAGGGAAATTGCACGGCGGTTGAAGGACACTGCTAACGGGCTTTACACCATTGATCAAGAGGGCGCGACCGCCGACGAAAAGGAGACGGACATCCGAATGCGTTCAACGTCTGGCCAGGAAGCGACTATTGAGTTAAAGGTCGGTGAACAAGGCTGGTCCGGTGCAGTGTTGCGGAGCACGTTGCGCGATCAGCTGTTAACCAAATACATGGCAGCTGACCGTTGCAAAACCGGATGTCTGATGGTCACCGTGGCGTCTTCGCGTCAATGGCAGCACCCCGACACACACGCCATGATGAACCTTGAGCAATTGAGAACCTTGCTGGAGGAAGAAGCCGATAAAATTATGAAAGAAATGGGGCACGAAGTCAGGATTCTTGTGAAGGTCCTGGATCTTCGATCGCGACTAGGTACGGGATCGGTCACACAAACCAGGAAAGAATAGAGTCTTTCTGATCACCGGGTGTTCTTGCGCCACACCTTAAGCGCGACACAAAGGGGGAGGCCTACTTCGAGACACGCGTGTTCAGCTAATTAAAGCGAAAAAAGCAGAATGCCCTCGACGAAGTTAATGTTATGACAGAATGTGCAGATTGACCCCATTCACCAGGGATAGGTATGAGTTTTTTCGATCGTCTGTTCGCCTTTCGCCAGAACGATGTACGCTCGCCTTTCGAGGATTTTCTCACTGAGCTGCTAGCCGAATGGCTGCGTCAGGTGACCCTGTCCGGCAGAATCACCGAGGTGCTGACCGGCTTATTCAAACTGAAACCGGGCCAGTTAGGTAACCAAGTCGATCTTAATGATCTCGTCTGGGAAACCCAGCATGTCATTGGCCCGGGACACCGGGCAACAGGGAAACGACCGGACCTTATCGGGCGCGGCCAGGATTTTTTCCTAATCGTCGAGAACAAGATTGCAGCCGGCTTCACTCAGTACCAAGACACTTTGGGTGATGCCGATCAACTATCCCTATACGAATCTTACAGAGAGGATCGGACAGAGCCCTACGGCGGTCTTGTCCTGATTACACACTCTACACTGCCGCCCACCCAGTGGAACCATGAGACGATCTATTGGCGTAGCGTTGAACGTTACCTGCGTGCATTTGCGGGATACTACCCGACTATAAAGCCCACCGCGTTGGACTATCTGACTCAGCAACTGGCATCGTTCCTTGGAGAGAATGGCATGAGCGGCACCCGCATCGCCCTTGAAGACATTACCGCCTATCCCGCCTACCAACGGCTTATTGATGGACTATTTGGGCTTGGCAGAATTGCCGATAACCGCCTGAAAGTCTCACTCCAAAAAGTGGATTTACAACAGCTTAAAGCTCCGCACGGGGCTGGCATCGGCTACTTTGCCGCGCCCGAGTTCTTTGGTTGGGCGTTAAGCAACGGTGGCAATAAACTGCATGACGCCTACCTCACTCTTTGGAGCGGGATCGTAGCAGGCGAGATTTATGATCACGTAAAACCCGCTACTGCTGGCATTCCGGACCTTTCAGTCGGTATCGGAGCATGGTGCATCGAACCCATCACTGAAGAAGATGTGACCTTCCTAAATGAGCTACTCGGCAAGTTGAACCTCCGTTCTGCAATACGGTGGGAGTTAAATCTCTACCCGCGCACAGGAAATGGCCCTGTCATCTTGCTGTCAGCCCGACGCTCACTGGTCGACGTGCATGTCCAAGCTGTCGGCGGCGACCTGGACGATATTGCTGGTGAATTCTTCCTTATCCACTGTTCGGCATTGCTCCAAGAGCTTTCAATGAAGTTACCCGAAAGCAGCAAAAGCGTTGACCAACACCTCTTTGATCTGACCACTGCTAAATAACTCGGGTATTCAGGCTAGCCGAGTTTAATACCGATGAATCGGCTCGTATTTCCTAAGCAAAACTGAATGTCTGCTCGGGCCGTCCTCTGCCAGTCTTCACTACAGATTGTGCTAGCCAAAACGAATACAAACGATTGGTCAGCACAGATTCAATAGAACGGTGAGTGGCAATGCAAAAGGATGGTCACGTCCATGCATTTACACACCTGACGAATGCCTGCTGTGACGGACACTGGCCTGCACGTTCCGCCTTTCACGCACTAAGAGCTGGAAATTGCTGGCACCAGCGGCTTAAGCCATCTTCAATACTCAGAACGCAGTGCGGACGCTCTCACGACCTGAAGGCGACCGATGTTTCTCTCGATAATGGAATTTGCCCAACGTATGGAAAGCATCAATCACACGGCCCGCCAAGACCGAGCCATTGAAGACTCCCAGGCCGATGCTTTGGAGCGCAAGCCTTTCGTCGCCAGTCTCGTGAGAACTCTGGTGCATACGGAGCTCGATGCTGACGGCAAGGTCACCACTCGAAGGGCGACAGGTTTCGTCGTTGGCCTCACGGGGGAGTGGGGGCTGGGTAAGTCCAGTGTGCTCAACATGCTAAGCGAAGAGTTGCGAACGATGGACGAAGTCGTCGTGGCGACGTTGAACCCCTGGCTATTCAAGGGGCGAGACGAACTCATGCAGGCGTACTTCAACAGCCTCAGGGATGCACTGGGCCAAAGTACAAGTGAGAAGGCGAAAGCGCTTCAGGGACAGCTGGAACGTTATAAAACCGCCATCGAGGTGGCGGGATCAACCGCCGCGGGGATCGTCGACATCTTCATTGGAGGAGGGGTGACCACGGTCTTCTGGAAGAGATGGATCGTCCAAGGATTGAAGGGCCTTTTGAAGCCAAAGGATCTTTCAGTAAACCAAGAGCGAAAAGCATTGGAGACGAAGCTCGGACAAGAGAATGTGGCTGTGGTTGTGTTGATTGACGAGCTTGACCGCGTAGAGGATGAAGAGGTGCGCGCGGTGGCCCAACTCGTCAAAGCAGTGGGAGATATCAAGGGTATTTCTTACCTTGTGGCTTACGATCCAGAGCGCGTGACTCAAGCCCTAGGAAGGGGAGATAGCGCAGAGGATAGACGACGGACGGGGGAAAGCTATTTGGAAAAAATCATCCAATTCGCCATTCCGCTGCGACCTCTATTCAATGACGATGCAAGGGCATTACTGCAAGTATCGTTGCGCAACAATGGAGTTGTCCTGCCAGTAGCCACTGCGCGGCACCAGACCGAAATATTCGATGAGCTGCTTCGTGTCGTTCGCACGCCGCGTGAAATTAAGCGGCTGATTGGCGCGTTCTCGGTGCTGGAGGAAATGCTGCGTGACGAAATCTGCCCCTACGATCTCCTCGGATACTGCTGGCTAGTGGCGAAGTCGCCAGGCTTGCGCCAGCTGATCGCAGACAACGTGCAGGAATTAGTCGATGATCCAGGTCTTGAGGAGCTTAGCCGGCGAATGGCCTATCGCAGAGAGAGCGATGACTCTGCGGAGACGTTAGTCGGAATTCTAGGCAACGTTGCCAGCGCTCATCTGGCGATCATTTCTCTCATGTTTCCGCGCTTTCAAGCTGATCGTCAGCTGTCCGAAGATCATTCAGATGGCAACAGAATTGCTAAACGTAGAAATCTCATCCGGTTGCTCTACCTTGGCAACCCTCCCGGGACGTTGTCCAGGAGGGATATAGAGGCGCTTTGGTCGCTTGAAGACCCCGCCACTTTGGCCCATGAGCTGCGTCAGCTCATCCAGGGAGATCGGATCGACGATTTACTGGATCGAATCGAAGATCTATTGCCCGCGCTGCCACGTTCCGGCGACTGCAATTTTTGGGTGGCCATGTCTCACGCGCTAACCCGCACTCATGACTGGATCACCGACCAAGACTCAACGGGAAGGTTGGTTGATGATTCGAGCACATTGCTTTGGCGACTAGCGCGAGCAGTGCCAGATGGCCGTCGTCACGTTAGAGCTGTCGTCGAGTCGCTGATACAGGCGGGGGATTTGTTGATCGCCCCCTGGATCCTCCGCAAGCACTTGTTTGCCCACGGGCTGACGCCATACCCTGTACAAAGCAATAACGACGAGATCTACAACCAGAGTGAGACTGTCGCTCTTCAGCAACGGGAAATTCCTCGCTACCGCGCGGCAGTGGTTGATGGAATTGTTTTGCGACGACTGCCGGATACCGAGACGTTTTATTGCTTGATTAACAGCAGGCAGTGGGATGAAACCCTGAGGTCAAGTCTGACTTCCCAGCTGAATAGTTGGGAAGCGGTCAGTACCTTTGCCGCCCTGATCACTCCTCCAGGCGTAAGAACGTCTCGCAGCAATCTTGAAGAAATGTTGGACTTAGAGATTTTTTCACCTGTGATCGCAGCTCTGCTCAATGAAAATAGACCGGCTGAAATTGAATGGCTCAGGACCTCGGTCCGTCGTCTCGCGGCGATGATGGAGGGACGTGACCCAGATCATGGGCCATCCGAAGATGCCAATCAGGAACATGCTGATACTTGAGGGCGATAGAGGGAGCCTGGATGATCTTTCGTGGGCGACAATTTATAAAAAAATAAGCAAGGAGCTGACATATGCCACAAGTTGCAAGTCACGGGGATGCGCGCGTTGCGGTGCTGGTCGATTGCGATAACGTGTCGCCGGAAGTGCTGGAGCACGCGCTGAAGGTTGTAGCCCAGTTCGGACGGATTGTCCTGCGTCGCGGATATGGCAATCACGGAACACTCGCCAACAAATGGCAGGAGGCGTTGGTCAGGCTTGCATTTACTCCCTGCCTCCAATACCAGTACGCTTCCGGGAAAAACACGTCAGATATCGCACTCGCTTTGGACGCGCTGGAAGCGCTGTTCGATCATCGTGCGGACATGTTTTGCCTGGTCACCAGCGATTCTGATTTCGCCTATCTGTGCCGCAAGCTTCGAGAGCGGGGCGCGGCCGTGTGCATCGTCGGCGAAGCCAAAACACCTGACGCATTGCGCAACGCCAGTGATCAATTTTTCGAATGGCGCAAGGTCCAAGATCCAATACTGACAGATGCGCTGACTGCCAAGGACATTCCAGACCAACGCAATCTCAAGAAAGATACTGATCAGGCCACCAAACCCAAACTTCGTCGACCACGTTTTATGGTGGAAGCGGTGTCGTTACTCGCCGGGGGCACCAACGAGGGTAGGGTAACGGTCAGTGGGTTAGGTTCGTACCTCAAACGGACAGACCCGGCGTTCTCACCCACAGAATATGGGCACTCAGGCTTGCTGGACATGCTCAAAACATACGACCTGCTGGAAACACAAAAAGAGTCTGGCGGCCACTGGACGGTGGGCTTGGCGGCGGTACCTCTCACGGCAGACGAAACGGCAGGTAGTGCGAAATGAATAAAGAGCTGGTCTGGGCAATCACAATCCGAGATGAACATTCCAGCTTCGACAACAAAACGAGTTAATGAAAAAGCGCCAGCAGCGATAAGCGGCGTTACGCTTTTCACATCACCACGGAGTGGAATACCTTGAATAGATCGCGCCAGCTGCAATTTTTGGTGATGGTTATTGGCTCCTGGCTGATTACCGCTTGCAGTGATTCTCAAGGCGAACTTGAGAAAAAAGTGGTGTTTCACGAAGCCTTATTTCCTGGCATAGGCGATGTAAAAACGTTGAGGGTGTCAGATCTGTCTGCTACGAAGCCCAAAACCTTTGAGGGTGTGTGTGGCACCGCATTCTACGATTTGGAGAATGGCCGCCGGCAACTGCCCAGCCGATTCATTTTGTACGTGTCGCCTATCAAAACAGTGGTGATGGAAGACGACTATATGATCGGGCACCAGCCGACTTTCGCTTCAAATTGGACGAAGCTCTGCGCAGGATGATGCGCTGGTTTCACAAAACACCGGATTACGTTTGAAGGCTCTCGCGTCAGCAAAAACGAAGCATTTTTTGTATTGGGTTGAGGTCCTTGCATAAAGCTTTCGACCTCAAATGCCTGGATCTCTGGATTACTCGAGCAAATAGCCAGGTAACAAACCGAGCTTTTTCGCTCTCATACGAGCCAAAGCGTACACCGCACGCACCCGCGGCATGGGTGCGCCGGCCAGATCGGCGACAGAGACCAGAGTACCCAAAATAGCCTCAATTTCGACGGGTTTGTGCCCTTCGACGTCCTGCAGCATCGATGTCTTGACCCTTCCGAGCTTGCGAGTAATGGCAATGCGTTGCCGTGAATCAATCTCGGGTGAGATATTTAACCGATGTCCAAGCTCCAACACCTCATCCATCATTTCGGTGAACAAATCGTTGAGCAGTGGATCATCGATCAACTCATCAGTCGAGCTGCCGACCAGGAGGCTGACTGGATTGAAACACGCATTTCCGAGCAGTTTTAACCAAATCTCCTCACGTATGTTCTCGCAGATGTGGGCATCAAAACCTGAATGGTGAAACATATTGGCGATGTCTGAAAGTCGTCTGCTGGTGTTCCCACCTGGCTCTCCAAAAGCGATCTTACTCCCGGACATATGCTTGATCACCCCAAGACTCAGAACGGTACACGACGGAAACACCACGCAACCAAGTACAGCGTCCGTAGAGAGATTTGCTTCGATCACACCGTCAGGGTCACGGCCTTCAAACGCGTTCCTGATAAGGCCGCAGAGGACGTTAGGAAGTACCACCAAGGCAACCCATTTATCGCGGGTAACCATGACGGATTCGCTCAAGCGCATCTTTGACCACTAGATACCCAGCTTCGCTATGAGCGTGCTCCAGTGGAGTGAATCCTCCGAATTCTGTTTTCGGCTGATTCAGCCAATTCTCCGCCTTGGCTTTGTCGCCAAATACTTGCTCAGCTTTATGCTGAATCAGTTCGATAAAATTCATACCCGGCTCTCATGGATCGCGCTCACGACTTTCTCTTTACCGTGTTCCTGATGCAGTCACAGGCGTGCTAGCGCAATATTCACGGAAAGCCTTGATGCCCCGTTTGATAATCAATATGGGTTTAATCATGTATCGGTAGGCGACGAATAGATTGAGTGCGAGCCAGAGCATTTGATACAGAGAGCCATGAAAGCCGCCGCGGTGCACACTGTTTTGCCAGAAGCCGTAGGCGACGAAGATCGTAAAAATGGCGACCTCCAAAGGAAGAATACTGAGCCGCCCCATGGAAACAATGACGAAGGGTGTCGTGACAACCGAGCGAACCGGTTCACCTTCGATTTGCATGCCCAAATCCTGTTGACGTTATCTTTGCCAGGCTGGTACGTCGCCCGAATGGGCTTTCCCACATCGATGTGCGCGTCCAGGACATCGGGAATTTCGAGAGCCTCCAGCTTCTTACCGTCTATTTTCCAGTAATGGTAGCTGACCATATCGCCGCCCAACCCTCTCGATTTTTCGTTTAGCCGGCCATCGACGATTTTCATTTCCTGCATTGAGAAGATCCCCTTGTGAGTCGTTGGGCGTAATGTCAAAACGACGCCATCGGGGAAATCCTAAGTAACTCTTAGTAAACGGTCAAACAAAATCTAAGACTCTCTTAGTCTTTGGACCAAGAGAAAAAATGACCACGTTTAGTAAGCGCCTGAAAGAGGCGCGCAAGTCGGCAGGGTTATCTCAGGAAAGGTTGGGGATAAACGCAGGCATCGACCCTGCATCGGCCTCAGCCCGTCTAAATCAATACGAGAAAGGTGTTCACCAACCTGGAGAGAGCACCGTGCAGCAGATTGCGGCGGTGCTGAATCTGCCGCCAGCCTATTTTTACTGCGAAGATGACGAGGTGGCGCATCTGCTTCAGTGCTTCCACTGCCTGAAAAAAGACGACCGAAAACAAGTGCTCGATTTAGCCGAGCGGCTAGCTTTCAACCATTGACGTTTGTAATCGTCCGGTCGGACAACACACCCTCCTGATGCCATCGCTTAAGGCGATGGTGTCCACCTAAATTGATACCATTTTTAGCCTTTTTATGCGGATGCCCAGGCAACTAGAACGCCGTTCCTAAGGGGACGGTGAACACAGCGGCAAGCATGAATCAGCGAATCGCGATGCGTAGTTTTTCGGCAACGAGATTGGCGAGCCCCATCGTCCCTTTCGTCAAATCAGCGAATGCAGTATTGACC
>Ga0182005_1000293_pt1 | contig 31203 bp, 28 predicted proteins | sample Sormic07211103_1_FD_123021 | JGI IMG/M metagenome (GOLD analysis project Ga0182005, IMG submission 123021) | Rhizosphere microbial communities from Sorghum bicolor, Mead, Nebraska, USA - 072115-103_1 MetaG | ecosystem: Host-associated > Plants > Roots > Rhizosphere | place: USA: Nebraska...
CGTGCCCAGGTACCAGGTGATCGCCACGGCGTGCGCATTGCGTACCGCGCCCTGCAGCGCCAGCGCGCGACCATTGCGCAGCAGCACGACCAGCGGCTTGCCGGTCATCGCCACCGCTTCGGCCAGCGCCTGCTGCGCGGGCGGCAACGTGATCTCAACGCGCGACTGCGCTTCACCGCTGTAGCGCTGCGGCTCGCCCAGCGCGAGCACCACCACGTCGGCACGCAGTGCGGCGGCCACAGCCTGTTCGATGCCATCCTGCACGGCCGCTTCCAGGTCGCAGCCCGGCACGATTTCCAGCAGCGCTTCATCGCTGATCGCCGCGCGTACGCCGGCTTCCAGGGTGACGTAACGCGACTTGTCGCCGAACAGGGTCCAGCAGCCTTCGATGTTCTCGCGGTCCTGCACGAACGGTCCGATCAGCGCGATCTTCTGCCCGGTCTTCTTCAGCGGCAGCACCGAATCCGCGTTCTTGAGCAGCACGATCGAGCGGCGCGCGGCATCGCGCGAGAGTTCGTCATGCGCGGGGATATGCGAGGTATCCGCTTCGCGCGCCAGATCCAGCGAACGGTAGGGATCGTCGAACAGACCGATCGCGTCCTTCAGGCGCAGGATGCGGCGCACCGATTCATCCAGCGTGGCCATCGGCACTTCGCCGCTCTCGATCAGGCCCGGCAGGTGCTCGGCGTAGAAACCGCTCTGCATGCTCAGGTCCAGGCCGGCGGTGAAGGCCTTGGCGGTGGCATCGCGGTCATCGGCGGCATAGCCGTGCGCGACCAGCTCCATGTCGGCGGTGTAATCGGAGATCACCACGCCCGGGAAGTTCCACTCCCCGCGCAGGATGTCGGTCAGCAGCTCGGCGTTGGCACTGGCCGGCACGCCGTTGATGTCGTTGAAGGAGGACATCACGGTCAGCGCGCCGGCTTCGAAAGCGGCCTTGAACGGCGGCAGGTGGACGTCGCGCAGGGTCTGCGGCGAGATGTCGACCATGTTGTATTCCATGCCGGCCATCACCGCGCCGTAGGCGGCGAAGTGCTTCGGCGTGGCCAGCAGCGCATCGGCGGCGCGCAGGTCCGGGCCCTGGAAGCCGCGCACGCGGGCGGCGGCGAACGCACAGCCCAGCACCACGTCTTCACCGGCGCCCTCGGCACCACGGCCCCAGCGCTGGTCGCGGGCGATATCCACGGCCGGTGCGTAGGTCCAGTGCAGGCCGGCCGCGGTGGCTTCCACCGCGGTGGCGCGCGCGGTGCGCTCGGCCAGGTCCGGCTCGAAGCTGGCGGCCTCGCCCAGCGGGATCGGGAACACGGTGCGCATGCCGTGGATCACGTCCGCGGCGAGGATCACCGGGATCTTCAGGCGGCTTTCTTCCAGCGCGACCTGCTGGATGCGGCGGCCGGCTTCAACGCCGACACCATTGAACAGCGAGCCCACCTTGCCCTCGCGCACCTGCTGCAGCACCTGGTCGGCGTTGAGCACGTTGGCTTCCGGGTTCACGTCCGGGGCGAACGGGCGGACCATGTCGGCGAACACACCCAGCTGGCCGACTTTTTCTTCGACGGTCATCTGGGCAATGAGGGTTTCGATACGATCGGCGGCCACCGGCTGTCCTTATGAAAACGTTTACAAGCCCGGGATTCTAGCGTTCCCGAGGCGGTTGTGAATGACTTTTGCGTTCATTTTTCTTCCCCGGGGGAAGATCTCCACCCCCGCCGGCACGCCGACGGGGGCACAGGAGCTTACTCTTCCGCCGCCAGCCGCTGCTGCCCGGCCATCAGCATCGCATCGCTGGAGGCCTGGAACACGCGCAGCCCGAACGCCGGCAGGATCGCCAGCAGGTGATCGAACACGTCCGACTGGACGCCCTCGTACTCGCCCCAGGCGGTGCTGCGGGTGAAGCAGTAGATCTCCAGCGGCAGGCCTTCGGTGGTCGGCTGCAGCTGCCGTACCAGCAAGGTCATCTCCGTATGGATACCCGGATGCTGCTTCAGATAGCGCTCCACGTACGCGCGGAACGTCCCCAGGTTGGTGACCCGACGCGCGTTGACCGCCGCCATGCCCTTGGCCTGCAGCCCGGCGTTGTACTGCTGCAGCTCGGCCTGCTTCTCGCGCAGGTAGTCGCCCAGCACCGCGAACTGCTGCAGCTCGGACAGCATCGGCGCATCGACGAAGCCGACGCTGTGCTGGTCCAGATACAGCGCGCGCTTGATCCGGCGTCCGCCCGCCTCCTGCATGCCGCGCCAGTTCTTGAACGACTCGGTGACCAGCTTCTTGGTCGGGATGGTGGTGATGGTCTTGTCGAAGTTCTGCACGGTGATGGTGTGCAGCGCGATATCGATCACGTCGCCATCGGCGTTCTGGCTCGGCATCTCGATCCAGTCGCCCAGCCGTACCCGGCCATCGCCGCTGATCTGCACGCTGGCCACCAGCGACAGGATGGTGTCCTGGAAGATCAGCATGAGTACGGCGGTGGCTGCACCGAGGCCGGTGACCAGCGGGCCCAGCTTCACGCCCAGCAGGGTCGCCACGATCGACAGCCCGGCGATCACGAAGACGATGATCTTCACGACCTGCAGGTAGCCCTTGATCGGCTTGTTGCGCGCATCCGGGCGGCGCTCGTACAGATCGTTGGCGGCGTCCAGCGCATGCGAGACGGCCAGCGCCACGGTCAGCACCGCCCAGGCCCGGCAGGCCCCGATCACGAATGCCACCAGCTCCGGCGGCAGGTCCGGCACGATCCGGATGCCGGCGGCGATCACCATGCTCGGCACCACGTTGGACAGCCGCGAGATCACCCGCAGGTTGTTGCCGCCCTCATTGCCCGCGCCGTGGCCGGGCAGCCGGTTGACCAGCTTGCGCAGGCCGCGCAGCAGGATCTTCTTGGTGACGAAGTTGGCCAGCCAGGCCGCCAGGGCCAGCGCCGCCAGCACCAGCAGGGTGTAGGCCCAGGGCCAGGGTTCGAGGGTCCGCTGGACACTGTCCAGCCATCGGGTTGCCACTACCGCATCCAGCATCGTGTATCGCTCTCCTATCAGGGGTATCAGGGTGTCGCCAGGTCCTGTCCGGTGCGCTCGATGATCACGCCGACCGCGCGCGCGCCGCGCACCGCGCCGGGCTTGCTGAGTTTGAGACGCAGCCATTGCACGTTGAATTCACGCAGCACGATCTCGGCGATGCGCTCGGCCAGGGTCTCGACCAGGCCATAGTCCGAGTCGCGCACGAACTGCTCGATGCGCTTGCTGACGGCTTTGTAATTGAGGGTGTCGGCGATGTCGTCGCTGGCCGCCGGGCGGCGGTTGTCGAAACCCATTTCCAGATCGAAACGCAGGGTCTGGCGGATCCGCCGTTCCCAGTCGTAGATACCGATCAGGGCATCGATCTCGAGCCCTTCAATGAATACCTTGTCCATAGCCGTGCCACGTGGAAGATGGCGACCATGGTAACGGGGCTGTCCGGAATGTGCCGGGAATCGGGCGGTGGGGCGCGCCTCACACCGCCGGCAGCGTCGCCATGTCCCAGCGCGGCGTGACCTGCACCTGCGGCGGGTTGTGCTGGCCGGCTTCCAGACGCAGGGCGCCGGCGAAGGCGATCATCGCGCCGTTGTCGGTGCACAGCGCCGGGCGCGGGAAGCAGGCACGCCCACCGCGGCGGGCGGCCATCTGCTGCAGCTTGGCGCGCAGGCGCTTGTTGGCCCCCACGCCGCCGGCCACCACGATCACATCGGTGCCCGCCGCATCCAGCGCGCGCTCGCACTTGATGGCGAGGGTATCCACCACGGCATCTTCAAAGCCCCGCGCGATATCGGCGCGGGTCTGCTCGCTCTGGTCACTGTCGCGCCAGGCCAGCAGCACCTGGGTCTTCAACCCGGAGAAGCTGAAATCCAGCCCCGGGCGATCGGTCATCGGGCGGGTGAACTTGAACCGGCCCGGGGTGCCGCGCTCGGCCAGCGCGGCCAGCTGCGGGCCGCCCGGATACGGCAGGCCCATCAGCTTGGCGGTCTTGTCGAAGGCCTCGCCGGCGGCATCGTCCAGGGTCTCGCCCAGCAGGCGGTACTGGCCGATCCGGTCCACCGCCACCAGCTGGGTATGCCCGCCGGATACCAGCAGGGCCACGAACGGCGCCTGCGGCGGGTCGTCTTCCATCAGCGGGGCCAGCAGATGGCCTTCCATATGATGTACACCGACCGCCGGCACCTCCAGCGCCCAGGCCAGCGAACGGGCCACGCCCGCCCCCACCAGCAGTGCGCCGACCAGGCCGGGGCCGGCCGTATAGGCCACCCCGTCGATGTCGGCGACCGTCATGCCGGCCTCGGACAGGGTCTGCCGGATCAGCGGCAGCAGCTTGCGCACGTGGTCGCGGCTGGCCAGCTCGGGCACCACCCCGCCGTACTCGGCGTGAAGGGCGATCTGGCTGTAGACCGCATGGGCGCGCAGGGCGTCGATCCCGGACAGGGAGGTGTCATACACCGCCACGCCGGTCTCATCGCAGGAAGATTCGATACCAAGGACTCGCATACGGGGTATTATGGACCTCTTCAGGCCCCGGCAGACGTACGCTGGCCTGTCTCTGCATCACCCGTGGCCAAGAAGTTCGCCGGGGTGGGTTGCAACTTCTTTTCTCGCCGCTATAATGTGCGGCTCTCACCGGGCGTGACCCGGTTCTACTGTGTCCCGGAGATTCCATGCCCAGCGTTAAAGTCCGCGAGAACGAGCCCTTCGAGTTTGCGCTCCGTCGCTTCAAGCGCACCTGCGAAAAGGCCGGCGTGCTGGCCGAAACCCGCAAGCGCGAGTTCTATGAAAAGCCGACCCAGGAGCGTAAGCGTAAGGCTGCCGCTGCTGTGAAGCGTCAGCTGCGCCGTTCGTCGCGCGACGTTACCAAGCGTCAGCGCCTGTACTGATCGGACGCAACTTCGATACGGCAGGCCTTGACCTGTCGTGACGGAGCCGAAGCCGGAACGCGCGAGCGTTGCCGGCTTTTTGCGTTCCAGCGCTTCGGCGCCCCGCTTTCCTTTTCCACCGACACGAGGTGTTCCCATGAGCCTGAAGCAGCAGCTCACCGATGACATGAAGGCCGCCATGAAGGCCGGCGAGAAGCACCGCCTGGGCGTGATCCGCCTGATGAACGCCGCGATCAAGCAGCGCGAAGTCGATGAGCGCATCGAGCTGGACGACGCCGCCGTGCTCGCCGTGCTGGAAAAGATGGTCAAGCAGCGCAAGGACTCGGTCACCCAGTTCGAAGCCGCCAATCGTGAAGACCTGGCCGTGATCGAGCGCGAGGAAATCGCGGTGATCGACCAGTACCTGCCGGCCAAGCTGGGCGAGGCCGAGATCGTGGCCGCCATCCAGGCCGCCATCGCGGAAACCGGTGCGACCACCCCGGCCGACATCGGCAAGCTGATGGGCGCGCTGAAGCCGCGTCTGGCCGGCCAGGCCGACATGGGCCTGGTGTCCAAGCTGGTCAAGCAGCAGCTGGCCGGCTGATCGGACCAGGTAGCGACCCCGGTCGCTACCTGCCGATCCGGATGCCCACATCCGGCTCCCGGCAGGCACCGACCGTTGGTCGGTGCACGCATGCATGCGCACTGCCGCGCACACCGCTTCGCTTCACCCCGCCTTCGACCCGGGCCTGCAAAAATCGGGCGCATGTCTTCACTGCCACCTGCCCCCGCGCCCGACGCCGTTCCCACGCCTAGCCACCACGGCGTGCCGCCCCGGCTGCACAAGTACGTCGACCGGCTGCAACGCAGCTTCCCCATGGCGGTGGGCAAACGCTTCGTCGATATCGACGTGCTTACCCAGGCCGCCTCGGTCTCCTTCTACGCACTGTTGTCGATGGCACCGCTGCTGGTCCTGCTGCTGTGGCTCACCGCCTCGCTGTACCCGCCGGCGCAGCAGGCGCTGATCGCGCAGATCAACGACGTGGCCGGCAGCAGCGCCGCCACCGTGGCCGACACCGTGCTCAAGAACGCCGACAACCAGCCCGACGTGGGCTCGCTGGCCGGGGTGTGGAGCACGCTGCTGCTGTTCATCGGCGCCACGGCGGTATTTGCCCAGCTGCAGAACGCGCTCAACCTGATCTTCAATACCAGCGGCGAGCGCTTGGACGGCATCGTGGCCTGGCTGCGCAAGCGCGTGTTCTCCTTCGGCGTGGTGCTGGCACTGGGCTTCCTGCTGATCCTGTCGATGACCGCCACCACCATGCTGCAGGTGGCCTTCGCGCAGCTGCCGTCGGTGCTGCCGGCGGTGGGCTACCTGACCAGCCTGGCGCTGTACACGGTGGGCTTCGCCTTCCTCTACCACTACCTGCCCGACCGCCGCGTGGCCTGGCGGCAGGCCTTCATCGGCGGGGCGATCACCTCGGCGCTGTTCGCGCTGGGCCGCTACGCGATCGGCCTGTACATCGCCACGGTCGCGCCCGGCAGCGCCTACGGGTCGATGGGCGCTCTGGTGATCTCGCTGGTGTGGATCTACTACGCCACCGTGGTGTTTTTCGTGGGTGCGCTGATGACGGCGGTGATCGACGAGCGCCTGCGCGCGCGCCAGCACCTGGCCGCGGCGGGCATCCCCGCGCCGAAACCGGGCGAAGCGACCGGCAGCTAGTAGACTAGGCCGTCCCCCGCTTCCGCGCAGGGCCGTTACCGGCCGTGCCACTGCCTGCTGCCCATGGCCCGTATCCCCGACGCATTCATCGACGACCTGCTGGCCCGCTCCGACATTGTCGAGGTGGTGGGCAGCCGCGTGCCGCTGAAGCGCCAGGGCAAGGAATACGCCGCGCGCTGCCCGTTCCATGACGAGCGCTCGGCCTCGTTCACGGTCTCGCCCACCAAGCAGTTCTATCACTGCTTCGGCTGCGGCGCGCATGGCACGGCGATCAGCTTCCTGATGAATTACGACCGCCTCGAGTTTCTCGACGCGGTCGATGAGCTGGCCAAGCGCGTCGGCATGGAAGTGCCGCGCGATACCCAGCCGCGCACCGCGCAGCAGCAGGACGACAGCCGCGATCTGTACTCGGCGCTGGATGCGGCAACGCGCTTCTTCCAGACCGCACTGAAGGGCAGCGACAAGGCGCGCGCCTACCTGGACCAGCGCGGTGTCGATGAAGAGAACCGCGAGCGCTTCGCCATCGGCTACGCACCGGACGGCTACAGCGCGCTGAAGGATGCCCTGGGCAAGGACGAGCGGCGGATGAAGCTGCTCGACCGCGCCGGACTGTTCTCCAAGAACGACCGCGGCCACGTCTACGACAAGTTCCGCGACCGGGTGATGTTCCCGATCTTCGACCGCCGCGGCCGCGTGATCGCCTACGGCGGGCGGATCATGGGCGCACCTGACGACGGCCGGGACGCCGGCCCGAAGTACCTCAACTCGCCCGAGACCGCGCTGTTCCACAAGGGCCGCGAACTGTACGGCCTGTGGCAGGTGCGCCAGGCCAACCAGAAGATCGAGCGGCTGATCGTGGTGGAGGGCTACATGGACGTGGTCTCGCTGTTCCAGTTCGGGGTCACCCAAGCGGTGGCCACGCTGGGCACGGCGACCACGCCGGACCACGCCGAGCTGCTGTTCCGCAACGCGCCGGACGTGTTCTTCTGCTTCGATGGCGATGCCGCCGGTCGTCGCGCCGGCTGGCGCGCGCTGGAATCGGTGCTGCCGCGCATGAAGGACGGCCGCCAGGCCTTCTTCCTGTTCCTGCCCGATGGCGAAGACCCGGACACCATCGTGCGCAAGGAAGGCCGCGAGGGCTTCGATGCGCGCCTGCAGCAGGCCACGCCGCTGTCGCAGTTCTTCTTCGACGAGCTTACCCGTGAGGTCAACATGGGCACGCTCGACGGCAAGGCGCGCCTGGCCGAACGGGCCAAGCCAATGCTGGCGCAGATTCCCGATGGCGCCTTCGGCGACCTGATGAAGCAGCAGCTGACCACGCTGACTGGCCTGGGTGCCAAGCCCGGCGCGTCCGCACCGCCCTCGCGGCAACCACAGCGCGCGGTGGCACCGGCACAGCGCCGCAGCCTGGTGCGCGCAGCCATCGCGATCCTGCTGCAGCAGCCCTCGCTGGCGATGACGCTGGACGGCCACCACTTCACTGGCCTGCGCCTGCCCGGCATCGATCTGCTGACCGAGCTGCTGACCCTGGTCGAGCAGCGCCCGGACATCAGCACGGGCGCGCTGCTGGAGCACTTCGAGGGCCGCGAGGAGCAGGAATCCCTGCACAAGCTGGCTGCGCAGACCCTGCCCGGCGATGAGGCGATGTGGACCCAGGAGCTGCATGACGCGGTGGCCCAACTGGAGAAACAACTGCTGATGCAACGCCTCGATGAGCTTCAGGCAAAGCAGAGCCAGCAGGGTCTGGACGATACTGACAAGTACGAGCTGCGCGAACTGCTCAAGGCGCGCAGCACCATCCGCTTCTGACCGACGGAGCAGTCGTGGCTTCCCACATCGTGAATCCTGCCGCATCGATCGTCCGCCTGCTTCGCCTTGGCCTCTTTGCTGCGCTGTTCGCGCTGGTCCTGCCCGCCGCTGCAGCGGAACTGCCGTTCGCGCAGCCACGACCGCAGCTCTACACCGCCGGGCAGCCCAGTGCCGCCGAGCTGCACCAGGCCGCCGCGGCCGGGGTCACCACCCTGATCGACCTGCGCCAGCCCGACGAAGCGCGTGGCTTCGATGAAACCGCCGCTGCCGAACGCCTCGGCCTGCGCTATGTGCGCATCCCGGTTGCCGGTGCCGCCGGCCTGACCGAGGCCAATGCGCAGGCCCTGCATACCGCGCTCGCACAGAGCCAGGGACCGGTGCTGCTGCACTGCGCCTCCGGCAACCGCGCCGGTGCACTGCTGGCACTGCTGCAGGCGCGCGAGGGCGCCTCGGTGGAGGATGCACTCACGTTCGGCCGCGCCGCCGGCATGACCTCGCTGGAAGCACCGACCCGCGTCCTGCTGGAGCAGGACGCCGCGCGTTGACCCTGCCCTTCTTCCCCCGCTTACTTCCCTGCTCTACAGGAGCCTGCCCACCATGACCCGCTGGTGGTCGCGCCTGCGACCGGACAACTTCACCCTCGCCCTGCTCTGCACCGTGCTGTTGGCGTCCTTCCTGCCGATGCACGGCGCCGCCGCGATGGTGCTCGACGATGTCACCGACGTCGCCATCGCCGCGCTGTTCTTCCTGCACGGCGCGCGCCTCCCGCGTGAGTCGATCGTCGCCGGCCTGCTGCACTGGCGCCTGCACCTGACCATCCTGGCCTGCACGTTCGTGCTGTTCCCGCTGCTGGGGCTGATGTTCAAACCGCTGGACGGCTGGCTGCTGACCCCGGAGCTGTACATCGGCGTGCTGTTCCTGTGCGCGCTGCCGTCCACCGTGCAGTCGTCGATCGCGTTCACCTCGATCGCACGCGGCAACGTGCCGGCGGCCGTATGCAGCGCCTCGCTGTCGAGCATCCTGGGTGTGTTCCTGACTCCGCTGCTGCTGGCCCTGCTGGCCGGCACCGAGGGCGGCATGCACAACCCCGGCCAGGCCATCGTCAGCATCATGCTGCAGCTGCTGGTGCCGTTCGTGGCCGGCCACCTGCTGCGCCCGTGGATCGCCCGCTGGGTGGAAAAGCAGCGCGCCCTGCTGCGCTACACCGACCAGGGCACGATCCTGCTGGTGGTCTACTCCGCCTTCGGCGAAGCCGTCAGCGAAGGACTGTGGAGCAAGACCCCGCTGCTGTCGCTGGTGAGCGTGGCGGTGGTGGCGGCGGTGCTGCTCGGCATCGCGATGCCGCTGATCCGCTTCATCGCACGCCGGTTGGGCTTCAACCGCGAAGATGAAATCACCATCCTGTTCTGCGGCTCGAAGAAGAGCCTGGCCACCGGCGTACCGATCGCGAAGGTGCTGTTCGCCGGCGGCAGCCTCGGTGCGATCGTGCTGCCGATCATGATCTACCACCAGATCCAGCTGATCGTCTGCGCGATGATCGCGCAGCGGTATGCGCGTGATCCAGTGGAGCCGCAGGACTGAGCGAACACTGCGCCTGCGCGCGTCACGACCAACGGTCGTGACCTACCGCGGGTGGGGACGCGAGCGACATTACCGCCCCGGTAGGTACCGACCGTTGGTCGGTACGGCACCCTACAACCAGGGCAGCATCCAGTGGTCCACCATCAGGAAGGCGAACAGCGCCATCAGGTAGACGATGGAGTAGCCGAACATCTTCATCGAGAACAGTTCGTCCGGCGGATTCAGCATGCGCCAGGCGTACCAGAGGAAGACCGCATTGAGCACGATCGCGCCGCCGAGGTAGAACATGCCACTCATGCCGAACACCACCGGCAGGATGCTGACCACGGCCAGTGCGATCGAATAGACCATGATCGACTTGCGGGTATACGCCACGCCATGGGTCACCGGCAGCATCGGGATTTCCGCCTTGGCGTAATCCTCGCGGCGGAAGATCGCCAGCGCCCAGAAATGCGGCGGGGTCCAGATGAAGATGATCAGCACCAGCAGCGACGCGTAGGCCCAGTCCCACGGGCCCTGCATGCCGGTGATCGCGGCCCAGCCGAGCATCGGCGGGGTGGCGCCGGCGAGGCCGCCGATGACGATGTTCTGCGAGGTCGCGCGCTTGAGGTACACGGTGTAGATCACCGCGTAACCGATCAGCGAGGCGAAGGTCAGCACGGCGGTGATCACGTTGACCCAGACCACCAGGATCGTCATCGACAGCACGATCAGCAGGGCGGCGAAGACCAGTACCTGCCACGGCTTGACCTTGCCCACCACCAGCGGGCGCCACGAGGTACGCGCCATCTGCGCATCGATGCGCGCGTCCAGCAGCTGGTTGATCGCCGCGGCGGCCGAGGCGGCCAGCCAGATGCCGAGGAAGCCGAGGGCGCCGTCCAGCGCCTGCTGCGCGGTCGGCACGCCGGGGATGGCCAGGAACATGCCCACCAGCGCAGTGAACACGATCAGGGCGACGACCTTGGGCTTGGTCAGATCCCAGTACTGACGGTAACTGGCCATGTCGTCAGCCTGCCTGCACGGCAGGGGGTGCAGCGCTGGCCTTGCCACCCTCGGCATCGGGCGCACGCAGGCGCGCCAGCAGCGTCACCAGCACGAACAACAGCGCCACGGCGCCCCCGCTGTGCGCGACGGCCACTTCCAGCGGCACCGCCAGCTTCACGTTGAGGATGCCCAGGGTGATCTGCAGCACCACCAGCAGGCCCAGTGCGCTCGCCCAGCCGCGCATGCTCGGCAGGCGGAACAGGCGCACGGAGAGCCACAGCAGGTAGACAGCCACCACGATCGCCATCAGCCGGTGCGCCATCTGGATCGCGATGCGCGACGCGCCATCGAGCACGCCCCCTTCGTAATCCACGCCGATGCCGCGCCACAGGGTGAAGCCTTCCTTGAAATCATGCGGCGGCCACCACTGGCTGACGCAGCGCGGGAAGTTGTCCAGCGAGGCGCTGCCGCCACCGCAGGCGAGTGCGGCGTAGTTGGCGCTGACCCAGCCGCCTAGGGCGATCTGCGCGACCAGCACGGCCACGCCGGCGCGGATCAGCCACTTCAGCTTGGGCGCTTCGGCCAGGGTGATCGGCATGTGCGTGGCGCGCCACGCCATCCACACCAGCAGGCCGAACATCAGCATGCCGCCGAGCAGATGGCCCATGACCACGATCGGCTTGAGCAGCCAGGTGACCGTCCACATGCCGAGCAGCGCCTGGAAGATCACCACCGCCAGCGTCAGCAAGGCGGCACGGGCCAGGTCGATGTTGGTCCAGCGCAACGCGGCGATCAGCAGGATCGCCTCACCGATCAGGGCGATGATGCTGGCGGGGACGTGCATCCCCATCATGTACAGCGGTATGCCGGTCGCCACCAGAACACAGGCGGTGATCACCGCCGTGCTGCCCCAGCGACGGCGGCGCGTGGCCAGCAGTGCCAGGGTGAGGATCTCGATGCCGAGCGCGCCGGCCAGGAAACGGTGCACCTGTTCGCGCCACGCCTTGTGCGTTTCCAGCGGGCGGATCTTGGCGGCCTCGTGGCCGATCACGTCCGCGGCGTGCTGCGGCCAGGTGACGCGGCCATAGCAGGTCGGCCAGTCCGGGCAACTCAGGCCCGCATCGGACAGACGCACGAACGAACCGAACATGATCGTGCTGGCGGTCATGATCAGCGCAAACCACGCCAGACGGTGGAAATTGCGGTGCAGCACCGGGCGTGCGGAGAGGCTCATCTAAACGGAACTCACTTCAGTTTCAGCAGCGTGGCCAGGTCTTTGCGCAGACCGGCCATATCGAATCCCGGCGCGTACCGCATGATCACGAATCCATTGGGATCGATCACATACACAGGCGTGCCGGCGGCGTCATCCACGGCGGGCAAAGCGGCACGCAGGTCCGGTTGGGCGCGCAGCGCGCGCAGTGCGGGCATGCCCTGGACCTCGGCCGGCGGCGTGCCCAGCCACAGGATCTCGACATTATCGGCGTTATGGCCGAACAGCTGCCACACCTTGCCCAATCCCTGCGACAAAGTGACGCACTCGCTGGTACAGCTGGCAGACGGGGCCACCAGGATCCGCCAGGTGCGATCATTCGGATTCCACGGGTACGGCTGACCGTCGGCCAGGGTGGGCGGCAGCGCGCGCAGATCGGCCGGCGGCTGCAGCAGCTCCCCGGTATTGCGGTGCGAGGTCGGCTGCCAGCCGGAGAAGCGCAGCACGCCCGCCAGCGCCATGGCGCCGAAGAACACGCCGAACAACGCGATCAGGGTCCAGCGGCCGCGTGAACGGGACGGCAGCCGTGCCGGGGAAGTGGCATTCATGGGCGGCATTTTCTCATGTTGAGCCGGTCAGCGCCGGGGAGTGCCACGCCGGCGGCGATGGCAACGGAATTCCAGGACCAGCGCGACCACCAGCACGGTCAACGCCAGCCCGAACCATTGCACGGCGTAGCCGAGATGGCGACTGGGCGGCAGGTTATTGGGCAGCAGCTCCAGATCGCGCGCGTAACCGCCGGGCAGCGCCGGATCCAGCCGCAGTACGCGCATCGCCAGGCTGCCCGGCGGCAGTGACAGCGCGCGGGCCATGTCATCGGGTGGCATCCGGCTGGCCAGCCACACGCCCGCCTGCGGGACGGGCGACAGCGCCGGCCCCAGGGCCAGGCCGGTGGCCGGCGGTGGCGCCAGCAGGCCGCTGATGGCCGTGTGGCCGGTGCGCGGGGTGATCGGCGGCACGACCCGGTCCGGCGGCATCGGCAGCCAGCCGAGATCGACCAGCACCTGTGCGCCGTCATCGCTCTGGAACGGCTGATAGACCCTGATCCCGGCGCGGCCTTCGCGGGTCTGGTTGTCGAGCAGGATCGTGCCGGGCAGGAAGCGACCGCGATCCTCCACCCAGCGCAGCCGCGGCGGTGCGGCCTGGGCCTGGCGCAGCGTGAGCGACTGCGCGCGCGCGGGCACCTGCTGGGCCAGCAGCGCTTCCTTCTCATGCATGCGCTGCAGTTGCCAGCGGCCCAGCTGGCAGAACGCGAGGATCACGAGCAGGGCGGCGATCCAGCCGATCAGGCGTGTGTGCTTGCGCATCATGACAACGCCGGCAAAACGCGGTGATATAGGCACACCCGCCACGCCATCGAGCCGCGCATGAATGATTCGTTGAAGACCCTGCTGGTAATCGCGTTTCTGATCGTCATCGTCTGGAATCTGGGCGCCGGGCTGTATTACCTGCTGGTCGACCGCGGCCAGACCAAGCGCACCGTCAATGCCCTCACCCGCCGCATCGCGGTGTCGGTGGCGCTGATCGTGCTGGTGGTCATCGGCATCTACAGCGGTTGGATCAAGCCCCACGGCATCGGCGGCTGAGGCCGCACCGGCGTCGATGCGGCAGGACGTCGCACCGACGCTACAGCACGTAGACGAACAGGAACAGCATCAGCCAGACCACGTCGACGAAGTGCCAGTACCACGCGGCCGCTTCGAAGCCGAAGTGGTTGTCGCGGGTGAAATGCCCCTTCGACGAGCGCAGCCACATCACCGCCAGCATGATCGTGCCGAGCAGCACGTGCACGCCGTGGAAGCCGGTGAGCATGAAGAAGGTCGAGCCGTAGATGCCCGAGCCCAGGGTGAGGTTGAGTTCCTTGTAGGCGTGGATGTACTCCTCCGCCTGCAGGGTGAGGAAGCCCACGCCGAGCAGCACGGTGATGCCCAGCCAGACCAGCAGCTGGCGGCGATGCCCGGCCTTGAGCGCGTGATGCGCGATGGTCAGGGTGACGCCCGAGGTGAGCAGGATCAGCGTGTTGATCAGCGGCAGACCCCAGGCCGGGATGGTCTGGAAGTGTCCGCCGATCGCGCCGGGGCCATTGGTCGGCCATGCCGCCGAATAGCCGTCCCACAACAACTCGTTGGTCATCACCCCGTCGCCCGCACCGCCCAGCCACGGCAGGCCCAGGTTGCGGGTGTAGAACAGCGCGCCGAAGAACGCGCCGAAGAACATCACTTCGGAGAAGATGAACCACACCATCCCCATCCGGAACGAGCCGTCCACCTGGCGGTTGTAGCTGCCGGCCTGCGATTCGCGCACGACGTCGCTGAACCACCAGAACAGGGTCAGCACCAGCATCGCAATGCCCGCGTAGAAGGTCCACTTGCCCCAGCTGGAATCATTGAGCCAGCTGGCCACGCCGACCATGGTCACCATCATCGCGATGGAACCGATGAACGGCCATTTGCTGTGCGTGGGCACGAAGTACACGTTCGCATCGGGGCTTTGCTGGGCCATGGTCTTGGGTCCGGTCCGGATCAGGGAGCTGCACGCGCGCCGGTCGGCAGGCTGGCCGGGGCCAGCTCCGCGGACAAGGCGTCGTTCTTGTAGAAGGTGTAGGACAGGGTGATGGTGGTGATGTTGGCCGGCAGGTCGGGATCGACGATGAAGCGCACCGGCATGTCGCGCTTCTCACCGGCCTGCAGGGTCTGCGCGGTGAAGCAGAAACACTCGGTCTTGCTGAAATAGCCCGACGCCTTGGCCGGGGCCACCGACGGCACCGCACTGCCGACCAGCGCGCGATCGCTGTCATTGCGCGCGTAATACAGCGCCTCGTTGAGCTCGCCGGGCACCACGTCCATGGTCAGCTGCTCGGGATGGAACGCCCACGGCAGCTTGGAGTTCACCCCGCCATCGAACTCGACCCGCACCGTGCGCTTGCCGGTGGCGGCCGCAGTGCCTGCCGCCGCGCCCGGGCCACGCTCCAGGCGCACGCCGAACACCTTCTCGCAGGCGATGCGGTACAGCGGCACCAGCGAGAAGGTCAGCACGAACACTGCCAGCGCCACCCCGATCAGGCGGGGCAGGCCCGCGTGACGTGCGGGGGCGACCGGGCGCGGATCGCTCATCGCCCGATCACCCCGCTGAGGATGAAACCGGCATAGACCATCACCGCGACGATGCCGACCGCCCACGCGGTGCGATGCGCGCGGCGGCGTTGCAGGGCCTGCTCATCCGGCGTGCGGGTCGTGCTGGTCATGAGCGGCCTCAATGGGTGATGTCGTCATGGGCCAGATCACCCGGACGGATGGTCGGCGGCGTGGTGAAGGTATGCGCCGGTGCAGGCGAGGGAATCGTCCACTCCAGGCCACGTGCGCCTTCCCAGCAGCGGTCGGCGGCCTTCGCGCCGTGGCGCAGCGAGTGCCACAGGATCGCGGCCATCATGAAGGGCGTGACGAACATGCCGAACGCACCGATCGAGCTGATCAGGTTCCAGTCGGCGAAGGCCACGCTGTAATCGGGGATGCGTCGCGGCATGCCGGCCAGGCCGAGGAAGTGCTGCGGGAAGAACAGCAGGTTCACGAACACGATCGACCACCAGAAATGCACCTTGGCCCAGGTTTCGCTGTACATGCGCCCGGTCCACTTCGGCCACCAGTAGTACACCGCGGCGATCAGCCCGAACACCGCGCCGGTGACCAGCACGTAGTGGAAGTGCGCGACCACGAAATAGGTGTCGTGGTACTGGAAGTCGGCCACCACGATCGCCAGCATCAGGCCGGAGAAGCCACCGATGGTGAACAGGATCACGAACGCCACCGCCCACAGCATCGGCGCTTCGAAGGTGAGCGAGCCGCGCCACATGGTGCTGACCCAGTTGAACACCTTCACCCCGGTCGGGATGGAGATGAGCATCGTGGCGAACATGAAGTAGATCTCGCCGCCCAGCGGCATGCCCACGGTGAACATGTGGTGCGCCCAGACGATGAAGGACAGGAACGCGATCGCGGCGATCGCGTAGACCATGGCCTGGTAACCGAACAGCGGCTTGCGGCTGAAGGTCGGGATGATCTCACTGACCACGCCGAACGCCGGCAGGATCATGATGTAGACCTCCGGGTGCCCGAAGAACCAGAAGATGTGCTGGTACATCACCGGGTCACCGCCACCGGCGGCATTGAAGAAGCTGGTCCCGAAGAACTTGTCGGTGAGCAGCATCGTCACCGCACCGGCGAGGACCGGCATCACCGCGATCAGCAGGAACGCGGTGATCAGCCAGGCCCAGCAGAAGATCGGCATCTTCAGCAGGTCGATACCGGGCGCACGCATGTTGAGCACGGTGGCGATGATGTTGATCGCACCCATGATCGAGCTGATGCCGGCCACGTGGATGGCGAACACGCTGAAGGCCACGTTGTAGCCACCCTGCAGCGACAGCGGCGGGTACAGCGTCCAGCCACCGGCCGGGGCGCCGCCCGGCAGGAACAGGGTCAGCAGCAGCAGGCTGAAGGCCACCGGCAGCAGCCAGAACGACCAGTTGTTCATGCGCGGCAGGGCCATGTCCGGCGCGCCGATCTGCAGCGGGATCATCCAGTTGGCCAAGCCGACGAAGGCCGGCATCACGCCACCGAAGATCATCACCAGCGCATGCACGGTGGTCATCTGGTTGAAGAACTCGGGCTTGACGAACTGCAGGCCCGGTTGCGCCAGCTCGGCGCGGATGATCACGCTCATCGCCGCACCGATGATGAACATGATGAAGCTGAAAAGCAGGTAGAGCGTGCCGATGTCCTTGTGGTTGGTCGAGAAGAACCAACGCTCGAAGAACCCCTGCTGATGCCCGTGATGCCCGTCGTGGTCAACTGCGGAATGCGCCATCGCAACTACACCTCACTGTATCCGGTGGTACCCGCATCCGCCGGTTGGCGGACGCGGCTCGATTTCAGGCGTTGCTGTCTGCTGCAGCGGCCGGCTCGCTGGCCGGTGCCGGGGTGGCCTCGGCCGGGGCGGCTGGTGCAGGTGCCGGAGCGGCCTCGGGTGCAGGTGCAGGGGCAGGCTTCTTCGAGGCCAGCCACTTCTGGTAGTCCTCCTTGGAGACCGCCTCGACCACGATCGGCATGAAGCCATGGTCCTTGCCGCACAGCTCGGCGCACTGGCCGCGGTACACGCCGACCTGCTCGATGTTGGTCCAGGCCTCGTTGATGAAGCCGGGGATCGCATCCTGCTTCCAGCCCAGCGCCGGCACCCACCACGCGTGGATGACGTCGTCGGAGGTGATCACGAAGCGCACCTTGGTATCGACCGGCAGCACCAGGCGGTTGTCGACATCCAGCAGGTAGTGCGGATGGCTGTCGCGGGTCGGCACGACGCCACTCTGGCGCACGCGGTCGGACTCACGGTCCAGGCGGCTGGTGAAGCTGACGTTCTCGCCGAGGTATTCGTACTTCCACATCCACTGATAGCCGGTGACCTTGACGGTCATTTCCGAATCGCGGGTGTCGTAGAACTTGATCAGGTTGGCCGTGGCCGGCCACGCCATCACCACCAGGATGATCACCGGGATCACGGTCCAGATGACCTCGGCCTTGGTGTTGTGGCTGAAGGTGGCGGCGACCGCGCCCTTGGATTTGCGGAACTTGAAGATCGCGTAGAACAGCGCGCCGAACACCAGCACCCCGATCACGGTACAGACCCACAGCGAGAACAGGTTGGACTCCCACGCCAACCGCGAGCTCTGGGTCACCCCCTTGCCCATGTTCAACTGCCACGGTTTGGGGTCGGCCGCCTGGGCCCACGCCATGGCCGGCGCCAGCAGCGCGACCCCGCTCAACACTGTCTTCCCGAACGTCCTGCCCCACTTTCTGCATTGCTTCATTGCCTAGACCCTTAGCGTCGTCGGTTGCGGCCGTCATTGGCCGCGAGCAAGCCTTCTAGTTTCTGAGCCAGTACCTGGCGTTCGGCCGGTGCGAGGAAACTCCCCACGTCCACCTGCCTACCGCTGGATGCCAGCCGGACTCTGCGTTCGTCGGCGATCAGCCTCACCCAGTGCGGGTGGGCGCTGAACACCGGCGAATGCCCGGGTGCGGGAATCACTTCCACGCACGCCGGCACTACCCGGATCTCTTCCTGCCGTTCTCCACTGCGCCATACCGTGCGCAGCGCCACTGCCAGCAACGCGCTGTACAGCAGAGCAAACACGGGGGCGAATACGTTGCCGGTGAACCAGCCCAGGCCGGCCGCCAGCCACATCACCCCCGCCAACACCAAAAACAACAGGACGAACTGCCGGGCATCGAGCGCCCGTGGGGGACGCAGCCGCAGTTGCGTCCCTGATCCGTCCGGAGCGATGAGCACCTCGATCATGTCGCAACCGCGTTTTTTCCTGCCGCGGGAAACGTCTCGATGGTAGCCCTGCTCTCCAGCGAGTAGCAAGGGTCCATTCACAGTTTCAGGAATGGTGCAATACAGCATAGACTGCGGCGGCCGTTTTGACGAAAACAGCACAAGAAATGGCAGGTGGGTCGAATCCGCCGAATCCCCCTGTATGAAAGGCTATGCGACGGATGCGGCTGGCCACGGAAAGCACTTGACTCACCCAAAAAACGATTAAAATGGTCAAGTTCTCCACGAGCCGACCGGCATGACTGCATCCTCTGTCCTTCCCCCTGCCCCGGCATCGTCCGGCGCCGCCCGCCCGCCGCTGCTGTCCCCTGAGCTGCCGGCCGTTCCCAATGCGTTCCGCCAGGCGATCACCGATGCCTGGTTGAAGGACGAGGCCACCCATGTGCGCGAGCTGCTCGAACAGGCACGCCTGCCGGCCGCCGAGCAGGCCAGGGTGCAGGCCACTGCCGCCGACCTGGTCAAGCGCGTGCGCGTGCGTGCCCAGGACCAGGGCGCGATCGAAGCCTTCATGCGCCAGTACGACCTGGGCAGCGAGGAAGGCGTGCTGCTGATGTGCGTGGCCGAAGCCCTGCTGCGCATTCCGGACCAGGACACCGCCGACAAGCTGATCCGCGACAAGCTCGGCGACGCCGACTGGAAAAAGCACATGGGCGGCAGCGACTCGGTGCTGGTCAACGCCTCCACCTGGGGCCTGATGCTGACCGGCCGCCTGGTCCAGATCAACGATTCCACCCGCGCCGATGTGCCGGGCGCGTTCAAGCGCCTGATCGGCCGCGTGGGTGAGCCGGTGATCCGCCTGGCCGTGCGCCAGGCGATGAAGATCATGGGCCATCAGTTCGTCATGGGTCGCACCATCGACGAAGCGCTGTCGCGCTCGCACAAGGGCGACAACGCCAGCTACCGCTATTCGTTCGACATGCTCGGCGAAGGTGCGCTGACCATGAAGGACGCCAAGCGTTACCTGGAAGACTACCGTCGCGCGATCCACTCCATCGGTGGCGACCACAAGGCCCGTGGCGGCCGTCCGGATGGCGATGTCAATTCGGCTCCGGGCATCTCGATCAAGCTCTCCGCGCTGTACCCGCGCTACGAGCACGCCAAGCGCGCACGCGTGATGGCCGACCTGGTGCCGGGCGTGCTGGAACTGGCGCAGCTGGCCAAGTCGTACGGCATCGGCTGCACGGTCGATGCCGAAGAAACCGACCGCCTGGAGCTGTCGCTGGACATCATCGAAACCGTGGTCAGCGATGCCTCGCTGGCCGGTTGGGAAGGCTTCGGTGTGGTCGTGCAGTCGTACCAGAAGCGCACCCCGTACACGATCGATTACCTGGCCGACCTGGCCCGCCGCATTGGTCGTCGCCTGCAGGTACGCCTGGTCAAGGGCGCGTACTGGGATGCGGAAATCAAGCGTGCACAGATCGAGGGCCTGCCGGCGTACCCGGTGTTCACCCGCAAGCAGAACACCGACGTGTCCTACCTGGCCTGTGCCAAGCGTCTGTTCACGCACAGCGATGCGATCTACCCGATGTTCGCCACGCACAACGCGCACACCATCGCGGCGGTGCAGGCGATCGCCAAGGGCGGCCAGTACGAGCACCAGAAGCTGCACGGCATGGGCGATGACCTGTACGCCGAAGTGGTGCCGGCCGACCGTCTGAACGTGCCGTGCCGCGTGTACGCGCCGGTCGGTTCGCATGAAGACCTGCTGCCGTACCTGGTGCGTCGTCTGCTCGAGAACGGCGCCAATTCCAGCTTCGTCAACCGCATCACCGACGACAACGTGGCCATCGATGACCTGATCCGCGATCCGGTCGAAGTGGTCTCCTCGTTCGCGTCCATCCCGCATCCGAAAATCCCGCTGCCGGTCGATCTGCTGCGCAGCCAGAACCATGACAGGAAGAACTCCATGGGCGTCAATCTCGCCAACGACAACGATCTGCGCGCTCTGGCCGAGCAGCTCAACGCCGCCGTGAAGCCGTGGCACGCCGCGCCGCTGGTGCCGGGTGCCAACCCGACCGGCGCGCCGTTGAACGTGACCAACCCGGCCGACACCCGCCAGGTCGTCGGCCAGTGGCAGCCGGCCGACAGCGCCACCGTCGAGAAGGCGCTGGCCAATGCCGTGGCCGCGCAGCCGGCCTGGAACCGCACCCCGGCCGCCAGCCGCGCCGCGATCCTGGAACACGCCGCCGACCAGCTGGAAGCACGCATGCCCGAGTTCATGGCGCTGTGCGTCAAGGAAGCCGGCAAGAGCCTGCCCGACGGCATCGCCGAAGTACGCGAAGCGGTCGACTTCCTGCGCTACTACGCCAAGCAGGCCCGCGAGCAGTTCGGCCATGCCGAAAAGCTGCCGAGCCCGACCGGTGAATCCAACGAACTGCAGCTGCATGGCCGCGGCGTGTTCGTCTGCATCAGCCCGTGGAACTTCCCGCTGGCGATCTTCCTCGGCCAGGTCAGTGCGGCACTGGCGGCCGGCAACAGCGTGATCGCCAAGCCGGCCGAGCAGACCAACCTGATCGGCTATTACGCGGTGAAGCTGCTGCTGGACGCGGGCGTGCCCGAAGGCGTGCTGCAGTTCCTGCCGGGCGACGGCGCCACGGTCGGTGCCGCACTGACCGCCGACCCGCGCGTGGCCGGCGTGGCCTTCACCGGCTCGACCGACACCGCCCGTGCGATCAACCGCGCGATGGCCGCACGCGACGCCGCCATCGGTGTGCTGATCGCTGAAACCGGCGGCCAGAACGCCTTCATCGCCGACTCTTCGGCGCTGCCGGAACAGCTGGTCAAGGATGCGATCGGTTCGGCGTTCACCTCGGCCGGCCAGCGCTGCTCGGCCGCGCGCGTGCTGTTCGTGCAGGACGACATCGCCGACAAGGTGATGACCATGCTGTCCGGTGCGATGGCCGAGCTGAAGGTCGGCGACCCGGGCCTGCTGTCCACCGACGTGGGTCCGGTGATCGATGCCGACGCGCTGCAGATCCTCAAGGATCACGCGGTACGCATGGAGAAGGACGCCCGCCTGATCGCCGCTGCCACGCTCGGCGAAGATGCCGCGCACGGCACCTTCTTCGCCCCGCGTGCGTACGAGCTGAAGAACCTGGACCAGCTGCACAAGGAGATCTTCGGGCCGGTGCTGCACGTGATCCGCTGGAAGGGCGATCAGCTCGACGCGGTGATCGACCAGATCAACGCGACCGGCTACGGCCTGACCCTGGGCGTGCATTCGCGCATCGATGAAACCGTCGACCGCATCGCCTCGCGCATCAATGTCGGCAACGTGTACGTCAACCGCAACCAGATCGGTGCGGTGGTCGGCGTGCAGCCGTTCGGCGGCCAGGGCCTGTCGGGCACCGGCCCGAAGGCCGGCGGTCCGCACTACCTGCTGCGCTTCGCCACCGAAAAGACCGTCACCGTGAACACCACGGCGGCCGGCGGCAATGCCTCGCTGCTGACCCTGGGCGACTGATTCCCGGCGTCCTGTGTTGAACGAAAAACCCCGCGAAAGCGGGGTTTTTCGTGGATCCTGGCGGGCGCCAAGCACGTTTGGCCAGTGGCCGGCACTACTCTTCGATCGACTCGATCTCGTCGCGCATCAGCAGCTCGCTGCCCATGTAGCGCTCGAACCGGATGCGGCCGAACCCGGCGGCGTACCACGCCTCGATGCGGTTGTCCTCGAAGGTGGCGGTGACGTGGCAGGTGTCCTTGAAGGTGCGCGGCTGGCCGCCGACCTCCGCGTCCACGTCCTCGAAGCCCACGAAGGTGTAGTCGGAGAAGCCGTCATAGTCGATCGCCTCGACGGTGTCTTCGGCATGATTGGTTCGCTCGCCCTTGCCGTTGACTTCGAAACGTTCGCCCGGCTTGGCGTTCGCCGGGAACGTCGGCGCGGGCTTGAACACGTCGGTCATCACCGGCTTGGCGCCGTCGCCATCCCAGGCGGAAATCCCAAGGCGCTCCTGGCCGAGGAGCTGGCGGCCGCTCGCATCGTAGTAGCTGGCGCTACCGACACCACCGCCGGCGCTGTTTACCTTGATCGCCTCCTGGCCGGCAAACGTAGCTTTCTCGATGGTCAGCGTTTCATCGCTGGTGGACCACGACAGGCCCGGGGTCAACGTAAAACAGGCGGCGAACTCCGGTGCAGCCAGGGCCGGCAGCGAGAGGCCGGCCAGGCCAAGAGCAAGCGCGGAGCGCAGAAGCAGAGACGACATATACAGATCCTTGTCAGCAGGCGCCGGACGGCAGGAGCGCCATCCGGGGCGGAGATTGTACGTCGTGTCCGATGTCATTCCGGCGTTCTTTCCCCGGCCAACGCGATGCCGCCCCGGCTGCGCTGCTCCGCCCGGTGCACGCTGCCAGCAACAAAAAACCCCGCTTGCGCGGGGTTTTCTGCTGCTGCGTTCAACCGATCGGTGACGCGTCGATCAGAACTTGTAGTTGAACGAAGCGGCCAGGACGTCGCCACGGACCTTGTACTTGCCGTTCAGCGAGTTGCCCTGGTTGTTGGTGGTGCCACCGATGATCACGTCAGGATCCTTGGTGAACAGGTGGGTGTAACCGAAGTTGTATTCGGTGTTCGCCGACGGGGTCCAGCCCAGGCCGACGGACAGCCACTTGCGGCTGGTGTCCGGCACGCGGACGTCGCGGTGTGCGTTGGTGGTCGGGGTCTGATCCAGCGCGATACCGCCACGCAGGGTCACGGTGTCACTCAGCTTGAAGTCGGTACCCAGCGAGACGAAGGTCGTATCGCGGTAGCCGAATTCCAGCACCGAATCGGGCTGGCTGGAGGCGTAGTCGATGGTGACCTGGTCGAACGCGGTCGACCAGGCGGTACGGGTGACATCACCCATCACGGTCCAGCGGTCGTTGACGTTGTGGGTGACGCTCAGGGTGGCCGAGGCCGGCAGGGTCAGCGTGGCCTTGCCCGAGGTGCTCACGAAGTTGCCCGGCTGGGCGCGGGCCAGCACGGCGGCTGCGTTCTGCGGCACGACGAAGGTGGCATCGCCGCCGGTGATCTTGTGCTCGACCTTGGAGCGGTAGCTGATACCGATGTGGGTGTTCTCATCGGGGCTGAACAAGCCGCCGACGGTCCAGCCCACGGCGTTGTTGTCGCCTTCGACGGTCAGCTTGCCATCGGCGCTGCCCGGGGCGAAGCCCGGAACGCGGGCCTGGGCCAGCGCGGTGCCGAAGTCGATCTGGTTGCTCAGTTCGATGGTCAGGTGCTCGACGAACACGGACGCGCCGAAGGACACGTACGGGTTGACGTCATAGGACGCCGCGAAGCCCAGGTCGATGGCCTTCATGTCGGTCTTCAGACCGCTGTAACGGCCGACCCAGCCATTGTCATAGTCGGTCTTGAAGCCGAACGGTGCGGTCAGCGAGACGCCAAAGTGCGCCTGCTCGCCGATCGGCATGTGGAAGTACGCGGCCGGGACCGGGGCGATCATGCCGGCGTCGCCACCGTCACCGCCGGTCTGCGGCTGGCCGGTCGGCTTGCGGCCGGTGCCCTTGAACTTGGCCGAGAAGCTGATGGCGCTCAGGTCGCCCTGGACCTGCATGCCTTCGAGCTGGCGCATGCCGGCCGGGTTGACGGCCATGATCGAGGCGTCGCCGGCGGCGCTGCCGGAACCGGCGAAGGCGCGGCCGAGGCCCTTGGCGCTGTTTTCCTTCAGCTGGAAGGCGGCAGCGTTGACGTGGCCCACGGCCAGGACACCGGCAATGCCGACGGCCAGGGCGGTGACGCGGGCAAGAGTGGAAGCGGTATGCATTGTTGGTTCTCTCCGGAAAGCGGTGATGTTGGCAACGCGCGCCTGCGCCGCCCCTCCCCTTGATGGGTCAGGACAACGCGCCGGATTCCCCTCCCGACATACGACGCCGTATGCGAGTATACCGAGAGCGGTTAATGAAACAATAACGTGTGTCGCCCTTGTGGCTATTCATGCTGAACACGACATATCCCCGTCAGCCCGGCCGCCGCGCTAGGCTAGTGCCCGCATGTTCGTGTCGACCCCCTCCCGCAAGAAAGCCGCCTACCGCTGGGCCACGCCCCTGCTGTTCGCCGCGCTGTGGGCAGCCTTCCTGTGGTCGATCTCCCGGCCGGACGATGCCCGCCGCAGCCTGTGGATGGACTGGGGCGCGCTGTCCACCGGCCTGACCCACCCGCTGGACTGGTGGGCGACCCTGCAGGACGGCAGTGTGCTGCGGTTGTTCACCGCGCTGTTCCTGCACGCGGACTGGTCCCACCTGCTGGGCAACCTGGTGTTCCTGCTGATCTTCGGGCTGCCGGCCGAGCGCGTGCTGGGACCGTGGCGGCTGATGCTGCTGTTCCTGGTGGGCGGGGCGATCTCCAACCTGACCGCTATCTACACAATGGGCAGCCCGGACCAGATCATCATCGGGGCCAGCGGCGCGGTGTCGGCGCTGATCGGCGCCTACCTGGCGCTTTTCCCGGGCGCGAGGCTGGGCGTGGTGATCCCGTTGGGCCTGTTCCTGGAATTCGTCCGCGCCCCGGCCTATCTGCTGATCGGGGTCTGGGCGGCGCTGCAGGTGGTGTTCGCGTACATCGGCCCGACCTTCGGCATGGTGGCCTGGTGGGCGCATATCGCCGGCTTCGTGTTCGGGCTCGTCTACGGCGTCTATGTGCGCGCGGCCATCGCGCGGCGACTGCGCAAGCGGCACGGGTTTTGATTTCGGGGATGTCCATTCGCGTCATTCCGCGGGAGGGACATCACCTGAGGCGTCCAGCGAAGCGATCAGCAATTCGTTGTGATGGGTATCGAAAACCAGCGTGCGCCCATCTAGCGATGCAATGAAGTACTCGAAGAACGGTAGTGCTTCCAGCAATGCGATGAGCTCGTCCCGGCCCAGCACCCACATCGGCCAAGGCGGCGCCGCCTCGTCGGTCGCGACCAGCACGAACTCATCCAATTTCAGCGCGGCCAGCACTTCATCGAGCAGAGCCAATCCAGCGCTTCCATCTTCATACGACATTCTACGGGGCGGGCGGGAGAGCCCGACCCACCAGTAGACGCAGTCCCGGTCGATGCCATGAAGCGCGGCCATATCGCCCAAACGCGTTTCCACGGCGGCTTCGGATAGCGCGGCGTGGCGGGTCAACGCCGCGATCTGATCAATGAGCTCCGTCATGGGGCGTACTGAGCTGCTTGGTCAAGGCTTGATCGGTGCTGTCGACGCCGGTGCGTCCGGCTTGGCAGGCGCGGGAGTAGCCGGCGTAGGCGCTTCGGTCGGCTTCGTATCTGACGACTTCGTTTCTGCCGGCTTGACCGATGCCTCTGCGGGCTTTGCCACCCCTGCCGCTGCCGGCTTGGCCGCCGGCTTCTTCGCCGCCTCGGCCTTCTGCCTGGCCAGCACCGAACCCGGCTGCTTCAGTTCGGCCAGGGCATCGTTGATCGGACCATCGCCGGGCAGCACGTCACCGGCCTTGTAACCCTCGGTGCCTTCTTCATCGCCACGCAGGTGGCCCGGAAGGGTGGCTTCGCTGTAATCGGTCAGGCTGGCCGGCAGCTCGTCATCACCCGGGCGCTTTTCCGGCTGCAGCAGCACGTCCGGGATGATGCCGGTGGCCTGGATGGACTTGCCGCTCGGCGTGAAATACCGCGCGGTGGTGAGTTTCACCGAATCTCCGTTGTCCAGCGGCAGCACGGTCTGCACCGAGCCCTTGCCGAAGGTGCGGCTGCCGACCACGCGGGCACGGCCGTTGTCACGCAGGGCACCGGCCAGCACTTCGGAGGCGCTGGCCGAGCCGGCATCGGCGAGGACGACGACCGGGGCGCCCTTGAGCAGATCGCCCGGGGTCGCATCGAAGCGTGCATCACTGATCGAGATGCGGCCACGGGTGCTGACGATGTTGCCCTTCTCGAGCAGATCGTCGGCCACCTGCACGGCGGCGGTGAGCAGGCCACCCGGGTTGCTGCGCAGATCCAGCACCAGTCCCTTCAGCTTGCCACCGGCCTGCTGCTGCAGCTGGGCGACATGCTTCTGGAAATCGGCACCGGTATCGGCCTGGAAGGTGCTCAGGCGGATGTAGCCATACCCGGGTTCAAGCATCCTGCTGCGTACGCTGGTGACGCGGATGGTCTCGCGGGTCACCGTGACATCGAACGGCTTGGGCTTGCCCTCGCGCACCAGGGTCAGCACGACCTTGGTGCCCGCGGCGCCACGCAGCGGCTCGGTCGCTTCGATCGCGCTGATCGGCTTGCCGTCGATGGCGATGATCAGATCGCCGGCCAGGATGCCCGCGCGCGTCGCCGGGGTATCGTCGATCGGCGAAATGACTTTCAGGCTGCTGTTGTCGGGCTGCTGCTGCAGCTCCACGCCGATGCCATCGTAGGCGCCGTTGGCCTGCTCATCGAAGGCCTCGGCGTCTTCCTTGTCGAAGTACGTGCTGTGCGGATCCAGGTCCAGCAGCAGGCCGCGGATGGCGGACTGCATCAGCTTCTTGTCGTCGACCGGATCGACATAGGCCGCGCGCACCGCGTTGTACACGGCAGCGTAGCGGCGGATTTCTTCCAACGGAACCCGTGAGGTCACCGCTTCTTCCGTGGTGGCCGCATCGGCCCCGCGTGCCGGCGCTTCAGCGGTCTGCTGCGCCCAGGACACCGCGGGCAACAGGGCCAGCAGCAAGGTGGCGGAACGGGCTACGCGCATGAAGCACTCCAGGATGAGCGGGGGACGGTTATCCACGCACCACGGTGCGTCGCCCGATTATGCGCGAAGCGACGGTAAATTCCCGTTGAATCCCCTGCACGGCGGCGCCCCCGGGTTGGGCGCGGTTTATCGCCGCTGCAGCCAGCTGCCTGGATCGACCGGCTGCCCATTGCGGCGCAGTTCGAAGTAGAGCGCGGTCACGCCCTGCCCGCCGGAATTGCCGACCTTGGCCACCGCCTCGCCCTTCTTCACCGTGGCGCCGGCGTCGCGCAGCAGGGTGTCGTTGTGGGCGTACAGGCTCATGTAGCCGTTGCCATGATCGACGATCAGGATCATGCCGTAGCCGGTCATCCAGTCGGAGAACACCACGGTGCCATCGGCGACGGCGGTGATCGTGCTGCCGGCCGGTGCACCGATCAGCACGCCACTGCTGGTGCGGCCATCGGGCAGCTTGCCGCCGTAGCGCGCGAGCAGGTTGCCGGACAGCGGCCAGCCCAGCCCCCCCACCTTCGGCGGCGGCGCGGAGGCGACCGCGGGCGGCGTCTTGGTCGCGCGCGGCGGCGGGCGCGTACCACTGGCAGCCGCGGCACGATCAGCCTTGTCGGCCGCGGCTTTTTCCGCGGCGGCACGTCGCGCGGCAGCCCGGCGTTCGGCCTCCGCCCGGGCAGCGGCGGCACGCAGGTTGGCGAGCAGGGTTTCCAGCGCCTTGGCGTCCTGGCCCAGGGCCTTTTCGCGTTCGCTGCGATCCTTGTAGCGCTCATCCAGCGTGGCGACCGTGGCCGCCCGTGCGCGGCGATCATCGGCCAGCGTGGCGACCTGCTGCTTCTGCTGCTGCCGGGCCCCTTCCAGCGCCTTGCGGCGCTCGACGATCTCCGTCTCCACGCGCTGAAGTTCGGTGAGATCCGCCGTCAGCGACTGGATGCGCTGGGCACGCTCGCGCTGCAGATACCGGTGATAGGCCAGGCTGCGGTTGGCATCAGCCACGCGATCCTGCGACAGCAGCAGCTTCAACGGTGCGTTGTTGCCGATGCGGTAGGCCGCGCGCAGCAACGACGCCAGCTCCGCCCGCTGCTGTTCCAGCCCGGCCTGCAGTGCATCGCGCTTGGCCTGCAGCTCGTTCATGGCGCGGGTTTCGCGCTGCAGTGCGGTTTCGGTCTGGGCCAGGACGCGGCCGGTGCGGGCGACCTTCTCGTCGGCTTCGCGCAGCTGGCGCGAGGCCTGCCCGCGCTGCCCTTCCAGGTTCCGCCGTTCCTGGGCCACGCCCTTGAGCTCGCTGCGCAGCTTCTGCAGCTTGCGCTCGGCTTCTTTGGAGGACTGGGCGGCGAGCGGGCTGGCACCCAGCACGGCCACCGCCAGCAGCAGCGCACGCAACGTCGGGGTCAGCCACTGCGAGCGACCGCGTCCGTCGGTCGGATTGTTATCCCGGCGTGAGGAGAAGGCGTTGTGGCGCAAGGGCTTTCCAGTGACTTCAGGCAGATGCGGATTGCAACGATGCATGGTGACATTCCTGCAGGCGGCCTGCCAGCCGCGCTCCACCATCGAGGTTCCCATGAAACGCTCCCTGCTTCCGCTGCTGCTGGTCCTGGCGCTGCCCTGTGCGCCGGCCTTCGCAGGCGACAATATCAGCAAGGTCAACGGCAGCATCTCCGCCGAGGCCGGCCAGAGCTACGGCAATCTGGAGACGGTCAACGGTGGCATCAAGGTCGCCGAAGGCGCCGTCACCGGTCGCATCGAAACCGTCAACGGCGGCATCCGCGTCGCCGATCGCGCACGCACCGGCGGTATCTCCACGGTCAACGGCAGCGTGCGGATCGGGCGCGAAGTGATTGCCAGCGGCGGCGTGGACACGGTCAACGGCGGCATCTTCCTGGATCGCGGCAGCCAGATCGACGGGGGTCTGGAGACCGTCAACGGCAGCATCGGCCTGGTCGAGACACGCGTGGCGCGCGGCATCGAGACGGTCAACGGCGACATCACCGTCGGCGTGGGCTCGCAGGTCGACGGCGGAATCGAGGTCAAGAAACCGAACTTCAACCTGTCGCTGACCCCCGGCCGCAAGCCGCGCGTGATCATCGGGCCGAACGCGTCGGTCAACGGACCGTTGCAGTTCCAACGCGAGGTCACCCTCTACGTCCACCGCACCGCGCGGGTGGGACCGGTCAGTGGTGCCGTGGCCGTGCCGTTCGATACCGACACCGCGCCGCAGGATTGATATTGTGCTCACTGGTGCGCTGCGCACCCGCCTTTCCCGTTCCAGGAACCGATGATGCCCCGCAAACTTCTGTTGTGCCTTGCCGCTGCCGCTGCGTTGACCGCGTGCAAGGGCGAATCCGCGGCGCCTGCCGCCGCGCCCGCCACCGACGCGGCGCCGACCGCGCCCAGCCACGCGTTTTCGCCGGAGATCAATGCCGACGACTTCGCCGAGCTGGTCAGGACCCTGGCCTCGGATGAGTTCGAGGGCCGTTCGCCGGGCAGCAAGGGCGAAGAGCTGACCGTCAACTACATCCGCGACCAGATGCAGCGCATCGGCCTGCAGCCGGGCAATGGCGACAGCTGGTTCCAGGATGTCGCGATGACCGAGACCACGGCCGATGAGTCGACCGTGCTGAAGCTCGACCAGGCCGGCAAGACCCGCGAGCTGAAGTTCGGCACGGACATGGTGATCGGCACCCGCAGTGGCCAGCCGGAGGTGAAGGTCGAGAACAGTGACCTGGTGTTCGTCGGTTACGGCGTGGACGCGCCGGAGCAGAAGTGGAACGACTATGCCGGCCAGGACTGGAAGGGCAAGACGGTCGTGATGTTCGTCAACGACCCCGGGTTCCATGTCAACGACGAGAAGCTGTTCGACGGCAAGCGCATGACGTACTACGGGCGCTGGACGTACAAGTTCGAGGAAGCCGCACGCAAGGGCGCGGCCGCCGCACTGATCGTGCACGACACCGCCGGCGCGTCGTACGGCTGGGATGTGGTCAAGAACTCGTGGGCCGGTCCGCAGTACGATCTGCCCGCCAAGGATGATCCGGAAGCACGCCTGCCGGCGCAGGGCTGGCTCAGCGCCGATGCCGCCCGCCAGCTGTTCGCCGAGGCCGGCCTGGATCTGGACAAGGCCTACAAGGACGCCAGCAAGCGCGGCTTCAAGCCGGTGCCGTTGAAAGCCAAGGTATCGTTCGACCTGAAGAGCACCATCGCCGAGAAGAAGTCGCGCAACGTGGTCGGCGTGCTGCCGGGCAGCAAGCGGGCGGACGAGGCGGTGCTGTACATGGCGCACTGGGATCACCTGGGCAAGCACGAGGGTGAGCAGGGCGACAACATCTACAACGGTGCCGTCGACAACGCGACCGGCGTGGCCGGCATCCTGGAAGTCGCCGACGCGATGGTCCACCAGCAGCCGGCACCGGAGCGTTCGGTGGTGTTCCTGGCCGTGACGCTGGAAGAGTCGGGCCTGCTGGGCTCGAAGTACTACGTCAGTCATCCGACCTTCCCGCTCGACAAGATCGCCGGCGTGATCAACATCGATGCGATGTCGGTGGCGGGCCGTGCCAAGGACGTGACCGTGACCGGCTTCGGCAGCTCCGAGCTGGAGGACATCCTCAAGCCGCTGGCCGCGAACCAGGGCCGTACCCTGCACGGCGAGACCGCGGTGCAGAGCGGCTTCTACTTCCGTTCGGATCACTTCAACTTCGCCAAGGCGGGTGTGCCGGCGCTGTATGCCGACGGTGGTGAGGATCTGCGCGAAGGTGGCGTCGAGGCGGGCCGCAAGGCCGCCGAGGACTACGGCAGCCACCGTTACCATGGGCCGAAGGACGAGTTCGATCCGGCGACCTGGAAGCTGGATGGCACGGTCGAGGACCTGCAGCTGCTGTACGGGGTTGGCCAGGAGCTGGCTGGCGGCGACCGTTGGCCGAACTGGTACGA
>Ga0182005_1000294_pt1 | contig 31099 bp, 27 predicted proteins | sample Sormic07211103_1_FD_123021 | JGI IMG/M metagenome (GOLD analysis project Ga0182005, IMG submission 123021) | Rhizosphere microbial communities from Sorghum bicolor, Mead, Nebraska, USA - 072115-103_1 MetaG | ecosystem: Host-associated > Plants > Roots > Rhizosphere | place: USA: Nebraska...
AAAACAGCCAATGTAATTACTTCTGTTATCCATCATCAGCCGAATATGGCTGTGGATACCCATGTGTTTCGTGTATCTGCACGTATAGGACTAACGACAAATGCCAAAACACCTTTGCAGACGGAACTACAATTGCTAAAATATATTCCTGAAGAGAAAGTACATATCGCACATCACTGGCTCATCCTGCACGGCCGGTACATCTGTGTGGCCAGAAGCCCTAAGTGCGGGGAATGTGGCATCAGGCCTGCCTGTAAGTATTACAAAACGCTGATAAAAGGACAATAACCTGCTATGCAACCCCCCTTTCTTTCTGCTGAATGGCGCAATCTGCTCATGATCAATTTTCAGGCAGATCCTGCAGTGCTGCAACGGTACGTGCCTTATCGTACGGAACTGGATACCTGGAATGACACACATTATGTGAGTCTCGTGGGATTTATGTTTAAGAATACGAAGGTACGTGGCTTGTCTATCCCGTTTCACAGGCATTTTGAAGAGGTGAACCTGCGATTCTATGTCCGTTACAAATCAGGAGCGGAATGGAAACGAGGTGTCGTTTTTATTAAAGAACTGGTGCCGAAGCATGCAATCACTTTTGTGGCGAATACGATTTATAAAGAGAAGTATGCTACACACCCAATGCGGCATAGGTGGTCTCCTTCCGAAAAAGAGCTGGAGGTGAGTTACGAGTGGAAGGTGGGGGCACATTGGAACCATCTGACCGCTAGAGTGGAGAAAGAGCCGCTGGCGATAACCGCTGGTAGCGAAGCTGCATTTATTACTGATCATTATTGGGGATATACCTATATGGGGGCGGATAAGACCGGGGAATACCAGGTAACGCATCCACAGTGGAGAACGCATAGCATGATTGATTATAGCTATCAGGTGGATACTGCGGCGTTGTATGGGGAGGCATTTGTGCCTATGCTGAGTCAGCAGCCGGTATCGGCATTGCTGGCCGAAGGATCGGAAATTACGGTGCTGCCGAAAAGGATATTATAAGTCCAACGATATTATGATTGACAGCCCGCTGCGCAAAAAAAGAGCTGGTGCCTGAGGCGGAAACCCGTTTTTTGTCAATCGGTTGGAATTTCGATTTTATTTTACTTATCTTATACGGGCAAAATATCGTCATCGTTAAGTTTAAAATCGTTATGAAAGCAAGTACCAGTATCCGGCTATCCGTTATGATGTTCCTTGAGTTTTTTATCTGGGGGTCATGGTTTGTTACATTAGGAACATATTTAAGCGCGAACCTTCATGCATCAGGTGTCGCCACTGCCAATGTATTTTCAACCCAGTCATACGGTGCTATTATCGCTCCTTTTATCATCGGTATGATCGCCGATAAGTTCTTTAATGCGGAGCGCATCCTTGGCGTACTGCACCTTGCTGGCGCAGCACTGATGTTCCAGATGTTCCGCGCAGAAGATGTAAGCGTATTCTATCCTTATGTATTTGCTTACATGGTGCTCTTTATGCCAACACTCGCACTGGTCAATTCCGTTTCTTTCCGCCAGATGAACAATCCTGAAAAGGAATTCTCTGTGATCCGCATGTTCGGTACCATCGGCTGGATTATAGCTGGTGTGATCGTTTCTGTAATGGCATGGGATAGTCCTGATGGCGTAAGTGCAGGTTTGCTGAAAAATACCTTTGCCATGGCAGGTATCGCCTCACTGATCTTAGGTATCTACAGCTTTAGTCTGCCAAAGACACCACCGGTAAAAGACAAAAATCAGAAAGAAAGCATTGGTGAAATTTTAGGTCTCGACGCCATCCGTTTGCTTAAGAATGGCAACTTCTTAGTATTCTTTATCTCTTCTATCCTGATTTGTATTCCGCTGGCATTTTATTACCAGAATGCACACCGCTTCTTCGAAGAAATGAAGATGCCGAATGTAACGGTGATGATGACCATCGGTCAGCTTTCAGAAACTTTCCTGATCCTGTTAATCCCTGTATTCTTCAAGAAGTATGGTTTCAAAAAGACCATCATGGCTGGTATGCTGGCATGGGCTATCCGTTATGCATTGTTCGCCTATGGAGATGCAAACAGCCTGTTGTTTATGCTGATCCTCGGTATCGCATTGCATGGTATCTGTTATGACTTCTTCTTCGTGTCTGGTCAGATCTACACTGATCAACAGGCAGGTGAAAAGTACAAAAGTGCCGCACAGGGTCTGATCACGCTCGCGACCTATGGTGTAGGAATGCTGATCGGTTTCTGGGTAGCAGGTCTCATTTCTGATCATTACAAGGATCTGCCACTAGCAGAATCCTGGCGTCATGTGTGGATCATTCCTGCTGGTATTGCGCTGGCAGTATGTCTGCTTTTCCTCGCACTGTTTAAGGATAAACAAACCAAACCCGTTCTGTAAGTATGCAACGTATTTCCATGTTAGGCTCAGGCTTTATAGGCCGCTTCTATGCTGATTCCCTGCAGGGACAGCGTAGCCGTGATAAGATTGTGAGTATATATTCCCGCAGGGAAGAGAGTGCACAAAAGTTCGCAGCAGACTACCAGGTACCTCACTGGACTACTGATATGGAGGCATCTATTGCCCATCCTGATGTGGATGTGGTATGTATCTCTCTGCCTAATAACCTCCATGAGGCTGCGGTATTACTTTGTTGTAAACACAAGAAAGGCGTGATCTGCACCAAGCCACTGGGCCGTAATGCAGAAGAAGCCAAACGTATGCTGGAAGCCGTAGAAAAGGCAGGCATCTTCAATGGTTACCTCGAAGATTTAGTATATACACCCAAGTTCCTGAAAGCACTGGATAGTGTGAAGAATGGTGCGCTGGGCAGAATACTCTGGGCTAAGTCCAGAGAAACACATCCCGGCCCACACAGCGAATGGTTCTGGGACAAGGAACAGGCAGGTGGCGGTTGTATCCTGGATCTGGGTTGCCACTGTGTGGAGATAGCCAGATCATTTATCGGAAAAGACATCAGGCCTGTAGAGGTGATGTGCTGGGCCGATACGCAGGTAAAACCTATCGATGCCGAAGATCATGCTATTGGATTAGTTAAATATGAAAATGGTGCTATCGGCCAGTTCGAAGTAAGCTGGACTTTCAGAGGAGGTTTGGACCTTCGCGATGAAGTAATGGGTACAGAAGGAACGATCTGGATCAACAACTTTCTGCGTACAGGTTTTGAAATGTTCACCACCGGTAAGGGCGCTGACTATGTAGCTGAAAAAGCGGAGAGCAACAGCGGCTGGTTATTCCCGGTAGGCGATGAACTGAATGACCTGGGTTACAACCATATGTTCACAGATATGTTCGCGGCCATGGAACAGAATAGGGCGCCACAGGAATCATTCTACGACGGATATGTAGTGAATGCGATTCTGGATGCGGCCTATCGCAGTGCTGCTTCCAGACAATGGGAGCCGGTGAAACTGGAGATCTGGCGGGGCCGTGAAAATGTAAGTAAAGAGCTTTCACAGCAGGAATACGATGCACAATACTATCTGGTGAAAGAAGAAATGACACACTATGGTACGAAGAAGCTGATCCTGAAAGATAAAGTGAGTGGTCAGATCATAGAGAAAGTGATCGGCTAAATAAATTATCAGAATATAGATTCAATTTTTGACTGAGGGTAGCGCAAGCTATCCTCAGCTTATTTTAACCACCAGTGCTTTGCCAAAGGCCTGTGGAATCTCCACTTGTACCAATGTGCCTTTTTCGTATTTATACACGTTTTTTTTGCCCTCTGGCAGGGTCAGCTCATATAATCCATCTCCCAATGATTTGAGCGGCAGGAAGGCCCCTTGTAGCTCCGAAAATATGGTGGTGATATGATGTGGTTCGAAGAAATATAATTCTGCTACTGTGTGTATGATATCAGTATTGTTCAGTACAGAGCGTTCTCCATTGTGATTGATGCTATAACTCTTTCCATCTCTTTTGGTAATGCTGTACTTATTGTCGCCGTCTTTTCCGGAGGTACGTTTGGCATTGGCAAGAACGAGGATATTGTTGTCGTAATCACAATCGATATTGAGGTTGAATTTGGCAAGGGGTTTCATATCCACATTGCTCTGAATGGCAATCTTTCTGCCCGTTCCCGTTACTTTCTGCACAGCCGTGATGTTGCCGATCACGTGGCTGCCATAGCGAATTTCGTAGCTATGCGTCTGCGCGGCCAGGTGTAAGGTGGTGTACAAAAACAATAAAAACAATACAAGGCTCTTCATAAAAAACATTTGGCGATAAATGAATATACAAAAAAAATCCTGCCCCGGAGGACAGGATCTTTTGCCTATATGTTAGTTAGCTGATTATCATGCTTGCAGCAGCTCCCTGATCTTAACTACCAGTTCGCCTTTTGTGATAGGTACACCCATGATTTTGTTATAACCCTGTGCATCGATCAGGAATTGCTCACGAATGATCTTGATGAGCTGACCGTTGTTGATCTCAGGAATCAGTACTTTATCATAGTTGTGCAGGATTTCACCGAGGTTCTTAGGGAAAGGACGCAGGTAGCGGATGTGTGCATGTGCTACTTCGTGGCCTTCTGCCAGCAGTTCCAAAACGGCGCTCTTGATAGCACCATAGGTAGAACCCCAGCCCAGTACCAGTACTTTACCCTTTTCAGGACCCAGTTCTATAGTTTGAGGAGGAATATGATCTGCGATTTTATCTACTTTTTCCTGGCGGATGCGCACCATTACCTGGTGGTTTTCAGGATCGTAGCTAACGTTACCAGTGATGTTCTGTTTTTCCAGACCACCGATACGGTGTTCCAGCCCCGGTGTGCCCGGAACAGCCCATGGGCGTACCAGGTTCTCATCACGGTGATAAGGGAGGTAGTTCTCCTCTCCTTCTTCCAGTGCTTTCTTGAACTTCACCTGAATTGGTTTCAGGTCGTCCGCCTTAGGAAAACGCCATGGCTCGGCACCATTTGCAATGTAACCATCACTCAGCAGGATCACGGGTGTCATATGTGCGATGGAGAGGCGGAATGCTTCGTAAGCCACATCGAAGCAATCAGATGGTGTAGATGCAGAGATTACCGGCATCGGACACTCCCCGTTACGGCCATAATATGCCTGTAAAAGGTCAGATTGTTCTGTTTTGGTAGGAAGACCAGTAGAAGGTCCACCACGCTGAACATTGATAACCAGCAGGGGAATTTCAAGCATCACAGCCAGGCCGATGGCTTCACCTTTCAGCGCCATACCCGGACCGGAGGTGGTAGTTATACCCATATGGCCGCCATAAGAGGCACCGATAGCGGAAGTGATACCTGCAATTTCATCTTCTGCCTGGAAGGTGCGGATGCCGAAGTTTTTGTAACGGCTCAGCTCATGCAGGATATCGGAAGCGGGTGTGATGGGATAGGTTCCCAGGAAAATTGGCAGGTTAGCTTTCTGACTAGCGGCGATGAGGCCGTAAGACAGGGCGGTGTTACCAGTAATACTGCGGTAGGTACCGGGCTCCATTCTTGCTTTTTCCACACGGTAGCGGGTGGTAAAGGCTTCAACGGTATCGCCCAGGTTGTAACCTGCTTTCAGAGCTTTCAGGTTACTATCTAAGATTTCAGGTTTCTTACCGAATTTCTCGTTGAGGAAGTTTTCAGTGCTTTCCAGGCTACGGTCGTACAACCAGTAGAGGAAACCGAGCACGAACATGTTCTTTGCCCTGTCTTTTTCTTTCATACCGAGGGTGCTTTCCTTGAGCGCTTCACGCGTCATCTTGGTCACGTCCATGGTATGGAGCTGGTAGTTCACGAGGGAACCGTCTTCGAGTGGGTTTACGCCATCAGGGTAATTGGCCAGGCGCAGGTTTTTTGCATCAAAACCGTCAGTATTTGCGATGATGATACCGCCTTTTTTCAGGGATTTGAGGTTGGCTTTCAGCGCTGCTGCGTTCATAGCCACCAGTACATCACAGGCATCACCAGGGGTAAATATACGGTTGGAGGAGAAGTGGAGCTGGAATCCGCTCACACCGGCCAGGGTACCCTGAGGGGCACGAATTTCGGCCGGGAAGTCTGGGAAAGTGCTGAGGTCATTACCCACCAGGGCTGTATTATTGGAGAACTGAGTTCCCGTCAACTGCATACCGTCACCACTATCCCCAGCGAACTTGATCACGACATCCTCTATCTGTTGAACCGAAGTATTTGACATTTAAGATCTTATTTAACGACTGATATTTTTTCAGGCTGTAAATTTAACGATTCGGAGGGTAGTATTTACTGTTTTAAATCATATACTTTCCGGAAGGTTGAATTTTAACAAAAGTACACAAACTCAGTAGACTTTATCGTTCAGGATGTATAGTTAAAAGTTATGACCCATAACTTTAAGTAATGGTAGAGGAGTTTAACAGGGAATTCGCATTTGGGATACCATAATTATGAGTGAAAATCGTAATTTAGCTACAAATAATATTTTATACATCATGGCATTATTCCAACCCAATAATCCCGTCCTGAATGAGAAGACATTTAGGGAAGCTGCCCTGAAATCTACAGACACCTCAATGACTGTGAAGGGTACTGCCAACAAAACTGCTTTTTTATTAGCCCTGGTAATCTGTGCTGCTGTATACTCATGGGGAGTACTGGCAAGAGAAGGCAATATCATGCCTTTCCTCCTGATCGGTGGTATTGGTGGCTTTATTCTGGCTATCGTTATTAGTTTTAAGAAAGAATGGGCTCCTTACCTGTCACCTGCTTATGCATTGGCAGAAGGTCTGTTCCTCGGTGTGATTTCGGCTATGTATTCCAGTTTGTATGATGGTATCGTATTGCAGGCGGTAGGTCTGACTTTCGGTACTGCTGTTGCAATGCTGGTACTTTATAGAACGGGTGTACTGCGCGCGACTGAGAAGTTCCGTGCGATTGTATATACGGCGACTGCTGGTATTGCAGTGTTTTATCTGATAGCCCTGGTACTGCGTCTTTTCAGTGTTGATATTCCTTTCCTGCACGAAGGCAGCGTGGTAGGTATCATCTTTTCACTGGTAGTAGTAGCGATTGCTGCGCTGAACCTGATCCTGAACTTTGATATGATCGAGCAGGGTGCTGCACAGGGTATGCCTAAATACTTTGAGTGGTATGCAGCATTCGGTCTGCTGGTTGTGCTGGTTTGGTTGTATCTGGAGATCCTGCGACTGCTGTCCAAGCTGAACAGAAGATAATCATCTTATTTTCTAAATATCGGAAACGGTTTTGCCAGGGGCAAAACCGTTTTTGTTTCAGGGAAAGGAGGATTGCCAGATGGCAATCCTCCTTTTTTATACCTTATGCAGCAGCCTCTGGTGGCAGCTTAAAGTAATGTTAAACCATTTTGGATAACCGTCCGTTGGCATGCTAATTGATTTTATCTACGCATAACCATATCAATTGAAACGACCATGAAAAAGTTAATGTTAGTCCTTGCCGTTGCCGTGACAGGTGCGTTTGCCTTCAGGACGAGTGATGAAGGAAGTATCTCAGGAAAAATAACTCCTGCAGATGGTGCAACAACAGCATGGGCAATTACAGGAACCGATACTTTAAAGGCGACTGTAAATGACGGTACATTCTCCGTGCAACAGGCAAAAGCCGGCACCTATACTGTAATCATCACCGCCAAGAGCCCATTCCAGGATGTGACAATTGCAAATGTGAGAGTAGAGGATGGCAAGGCAACGGATCTCGGGGAAATTAAACTGGCAGAAAAATAATTCAAGATAGCAATAGTTGGTTTTCATAGGGGTTAATCAAAAAGCCGGTTCCATACTTCAGTATGGCCGGCTCCATTTTTTTTAAAAGGGGCGCCTGCCCCTTTTTTATTTTTCCTGCACATAGGGGTACAAGCTGTGACAGCCGTTATCTATAATATCACAGCAAATTAATTGTCACATATGCAAGCTGTACTCAGGACATTTTCCAGTACCGCCCCATCCTATACGAGTGGGAATAAGGACAAAGATTACTTTTGTACTATGCCGGAAAATGCTGCATTGCAAAAATTATTACAGGAGAATGAGCAGTTGTTCATGGAAACGCTGTTCAGGAACTGGTTTCCTTTTGTATGCAAGACGATCTACCGCATTGTTCAGGATACTGCAACTGCGGAAGACCTTGCACAGGATGTATTTATTAAGATCTGGAATCGTCGGGCTGAACTTCAGGAAGTCTACTTCAAGGCTTATCTGCACAAAGCTGCGATCAATATGGCGTTGGATTATGTTGATAAACAAAAGCGCAGAGGCGTACATATGGAACTAGGTGAACAACATGAACCGGTGAGGGTGGAAAATCCTGGCTCTGGTATGAACCTGCGTCAGACCACACACCATATTCAGCAGGCCGTAGACCGGCTACCAGAGAAGTGCAGAGAAATCTTTATACTTAGCAGATATGAAGAACTATCATACAAGGAGATTGCTACTACCCTGAATATCTCTGTAAAAACAGTGGAGAACCAGATGGTGACAGCCCTGAAAAAATTACGTATCTCCCTGCAGGAGTATCTGCAGGTAACTATCCTGTTCATAGCAGGAGCGGCGCTTTATCCTTTACTTTTACAATGTTGACATGTATGTCTGAGCAATTTGAAAATATTGATACGCTGATCGTACGCTCGCTGGAGAATTCGCTCTCCCCTTCTGAGCAAACCATGCTGCAAACGTGGCTGGACGAAGATGCCATGCATCGTCGTTACTTCGATGAGATCAGGCGCACGTGGACGATAACCGGTGAACACGATACAGATTTTATCCCTGACACAGCGGTTAACTGGCAACGGTTCAGAGAGCGGGTGTATACCAGTGACACCCCTGCCATGCAGGTAGTGAGTAACCGAAAACTGTACCTGCGTATTGCAGCCAGCATTACTGGTATTGCAGTTGCTACCCTCCTCTACTTCACACTGCGTGGTCCCAGTGAAATCACTGAGCTTACCGCTGCCAATGAGAAGAAGACTATTACGCTGCCTGATGGAAGTAAAGTGTATATGAACCAGAATAGCCGTTTGCGTTATGACAAACAACTGGCTGGTCATGAAAGAGCGATCTACCTGGAAGGAGAAGCTTTCTTTGAGGTCGCTACTAAACCAGGCAGACCATTTGTAGTGTATGCTAATGAAACACAGACGCAGGTATTAGGTACTTCTTTTGACGTCAGAGCATATGCTGCCACCCCTGTGGAAGTCGCTGTAGTAACCGGGAAAGTTGCAGTGTCACATGACACACATAAACTGGTTGTAACACCCGGTAGAAAAGTGACCTTTGCGCAAGGCAAACAGCCTGAGGAGAATGCGAATAATGATGCGAATATCATCGCATGGAAAGAGAATCGGTTTGCATTTGAAAATATGCAGTTGCACGATATTGTCCCAACATTAGAGCAACAATATGGCATTAAGATTATTGTGCTGGACCATGGCATAGATACGATGCATCCAAGGATTGTATATGATACGATTCCGCCGTTACAGGTTATATTAAATCTACTGAATGAAGTAACAAACACAGTCAGCTCGAAAGAAGGAAACACTTATACAATCAGCAGGAAATAAAAAAAGAGGAAGGTGATCACCTTCCTCTTTTTTATTAGTGTTAAGATCATTCCGATCAGGCACCACCCAGTTTGCACTTCTGCAGTACTTCCCAGGATTTACCATTATGACGGAGGAAATACAGGTTGTTCACTTTAAATGAAGCAGTGTATTCCTTGTTTTCGTATTCAGGCCAGGCCTTTTCGAACTGTGCATCTTCGAGGTCTTTGAAGGCCACGGTAACGTGAGGTGTGAAACCTGTACGAGCCAGCATGGTACTGAAACCAAACTCCTTACGCAAGAAGTTGATCAGTTGTCTGTGCAGGGCGCTCATAGTTTCGCTCTTCTCAACGTTGATGAACAGTACGCGGTTCTGTTTGTTCGGGAATGTACCAAAACCATTCAGGGACACTTCGAAAGGTGCCTGGGTTTTAGCAAATTCAGCCAGTTCATCGCAGAATGCTTTTTCCAGTGCAGGATCAGCAGTGAAAGGAACCTGGAGGGTAATATGCGGCAGTACTTTCAGCGCATATACTGGTCCATAGTTCTCAGCGAAATCCTGCTTTATTTTGATAATCTCTTTACCAACTTCAGCTGTAGGCAGCAGGGCGATAAAGTAGATTTTGTTATCAGGTTTAGGAGTGAACGGACGTCTCATGCCGCCGCCACCTGGTCTTGGGCCTCCTCTGAAGCCACCGCCACCACCGCCGCCGCGATTGTATCCACCACCGCCGCCGCCGCGATCGTAACCACCGCCGCCACCGCCGCGATTGTATCCACCACCGCCGCCGCCGCGATTGTAACCACCGCCGCCACCGCCGCGATCGTAACCACCGCCGCCACCGCCGCGATTGTAACCACCGCCGCTTCCGCCGCGATCGTAACCACCACCGCCGCCGCCACGATTGTAGCCGCCACTACCGCCTTCGCGGTCGCCATAGCCACCACCACGGTTGTAACCACCACTACCGCCTTCACGGTTGAAATCACGGTCTCCGCCACCACTGTAGCCACCGCCACTGCCGCGATCATAACCGCCGCCGCCGCCATAGCCACCATTGTCACGTGGACGATATCCACCGCCGCTACTATCGCGATCACCACGATTATAGCCACCGCCGCCTTCGCCACGGTCACGGTTAAAATTAGGTCTGTCATTGTCCTGGTTGTAACCACCAGGTCTGCCCTCCCTTTCATTGTTAAAATCGGGTTTGAAGTAACCGCCTGGTCTCTCCTTATTGGGATCTTGGTCTTTGTCTGCACCAGGAGGAGAGTAGGGCCTGCGGGGGCGTTCGTTTCTCTCAAAATTCATCGTACTTACTAATTAAGCGTTTTAAGCAATATTTGCTATGATTTCATAAAAATGAAATACGTCTCCATAAGAGTTATATAAGGGCGCCGGTGAAACCCGTATGACTCCGGGCTCTCGCCAGTCCACAATGATACCGGCTTCCGTCATCTTTTGTTGGATTTCTTTACCTCTGTCATGGAAAAGCAAAGATAATTGGGCGCCGCGTTCCTTACAATTTTTAGGCGTAATTATTTCAAATTTTATGTTTTCTATATGTTTTAACAGGAATTCAAGATAATCGGTAAGTCTTATACTTTTCTCTCTTAAAGCTGCCATACCAGCTGATTCAAACAGTTCCAGTGAGGCTTTTAATGCTACCATGTTAAATACCTGTGCCGTGCTTATTTGCCAGCCTTCTGCACGGTTTTTAGGCTCAAAGCCTTTTTCCATTTTAAAACGGATGGTTTCCTCGTTGCCCCACCAGCCGCCTAATCTTGGCCGGTTCCTGTCTCGGGCATGTCTTTCATGTATAAATGCTCCACCTACTGCGCCGGGGCCTCCATTCAAATACTTATAGGAGCACCAAACGGCAAAATCTACTTCCCAGTCGTGTAACTTCACAGGTACGTTCCCTACTACGTGTGCCAGGTCGAACCCGACTACAACCCCTGCTCTGTGGGCTGCTTCCGTAATGGACTGCATATTAAACAATTGGCCGGTATAATAGTTTATTCCCCCCAACAATATAAGCGCTAAGCTACTACTTTCCTGATCAATAATCTGAAAAATATCTTCCTCGCGTATCAAAAATTCTCCTTCACGGGGCGCTACTTCTATTATTGCCGTTGCCGGGTCCAACCCATGCAGTTTCACCTGCGTTTCCACAGCGTACTGATCGCTGGGAAACGCTCCTGCTTCCATTAGTATCTTGAATCTTTCCTTTGTCGGTTTGTAAAATGTCATCATCATCAAGTGAAGATTGACAGTTAGTGTATTCATTACTGTCAGTTCCTCCTGGCTGGCACCTACTATCTCCATCATCGGCCTGCTGCAATATTGCTGATAATACAACCATGGATTCCTGGCACCCCAATACCCCTCAACAGCACATTGCTGCCAGTCTTCCAATTCCTGTATAACGGCTGGTTGCACATTCCTGGCTTGCAGACCCAGTGAATTTCCACAAAAATAAATCGCATCCTTTCCATTCCGCTGTGGGAAATAAAACTGATTCCTATAGTTTTTCAATGTGTCTTTCTGGTCCTGCTCTTCGGCAAATGCCCATGATAGATCAAACATAATTCAAATTCCATTGTTTCCGGGCAGATTCTGCTTTTAACGAAGACTCTACTTAAAAAAATTGAGTATTCAATAGCCCTTTTGGTGTTTACAGAATCCGTAACGTGTACAATTATTTTTTATGGTCTATAATGCCCGTCACTATCATGCAGGACTTAATACCGCCATGCAATAGCGCCAGTTATCTTATTATGTATAGTTGCTAAATTTTTCTTTCTGTTAATTGCTAATGCTGCTTGTTAATAATATCAGTTATTTAAAATTACCGGTTAGTCAATTTTCCTTGCTGTTAATAGTATTTCCGTATGATAATCTAGTTTTCAATAAACAATTCTAATGATCATAGGTCTTCTTCCTAAGGAAGGTTACCACTTGTTTCACTGTCAATCAGTATGATATATGCAATGACCGGTTTATCAATTTTCGTCTGCCAGTTACAACAGTTATTTGACGATTATTTGTCAGTTTAATGATGTCAATTCTATAAAACACCTGCTAATAACGGTTATTCAATAAGGCGGTTTTAACGATACCAGTTTTTACTTTTTCTGATTTATGCCAGTTATAACACTAAATATGCTGTTTCAGTTTAATTATTATCAATCTCCGTCAAGTAAATTTCCCAGTCCGCCAAGTATACTACCTTCTTCCTTGCGGCGAACCGTTCCATATGATACGATTTTGCTTGCTAAACGGCTAATGGGTAAGGATTGTACCCATACTTTTCCAGGTCCTCTCAGTGTGGCAAAAAATAAACCCTCACCGCCAAATACCATATTTTTAATTCCTCGTACAAATTCAACGTCAAAATCTACTCCGGAAGTATACGCGACCACGCATCCCGTATCTATCTTTAACACCTGTCCGGGCAGTAACTCTTTCTCTAATACCAACCCTCCTGCATGCACAAAAGCCATACCATCACCTTCCAGCTTCTCCATGATGAACCCCTCTCCGCCAAAGATCCCGGTTCCTAACTTGCGCTGCCACTCTATCCCAATACTTACCCCCTTCGCCGCACACAGGAACGCATCCTTCTGGCATACCACCTTGCCACCCATCAAAGATAAATCCATGGGGATTATCTTACCCGGATAAGGTGCCGCAAAACTTACACGCTTCTTTCCCTGCCCCATATTTGTAAATGCGGTCATGAAAAGACTCTCCCCGGTCAGCATACGCTTACCGGCAGATACCAATTTCCCGAAAATGCCTTGATTTGACTGTGAACCATCACCAAACATGGTTTGCATCTGTATCTCCTGGTCCATCATCATGAAACTCCCACTCTCGGCCACGGCAGTCTCCTGTGGATCGAGTTCTATTTCGACAATCTGTATTTCTTCACCATAGATACGGTAATCTATTTCATGGTTGCGTCGCATAGCGTTGTTGTTACCCGGATTAACAAAAATGGCGCTTTAAGCCCAAAAATAATGATTTGCTACAGTTGTAATTGTTAAAGTTTGTTAAGATACAGAAAAAAGTGGAAATATAGTAAAGTTTAATATAAAAAACCGTCCCGGACGAAACGGGACGGTATGCTGTTAAACCTACAACTGTTACACTGTATTTGTGTACACTTTCTTAAATAATATCTACTACAAGCTCTTCACTTCCTTCACTCCCACCCCATTTTGGTGTGGTACCTCCTCTTCTTCTTTACCAGGGAAGAACCTGTACGGTTTATCTGATACATAATCCGGTGCATGCAGCTTCCTGATCGTTTCCTTCTTCATAAACAACTTCACCAGCACTACAAAGAACGGGATGTACTTCAAGCCCCTCGGCCATCCCTTGTAATCCAATACATCGATCGACCGCTTATTCATCGCATACATTACCGGTACAAGGACCAATGTCAGGAAGGTCGCAAATACCAACCCATATACCATCGTCCACGCCAGCGGGCCCCAGAACGCCACATTGTCCCCTCCAAAGAAGATATGTGGCTTAAACTCCGAGAACAAAGTGGCAAAATCTATATTCAACCCCACTGCCAGCGGTATCAAACCAAGGATCGCCGCTATCGCCGTGAGTAACACCGGCGTCATACGGGTTCGGCCCGCTTCCACCACCGCCTCATATACAGGCATATTCTGCTGCACCAACAGATCCGTAAACTCTACCAGCACGATACCATTACGCACCACTATACCCGCCAGTGCCATGATACCCACACCCGTCATTACAATAGAGATATCCATACCGAAAACAGAGAAACCAAGGAATACTCCTATAATACTAAACAGTATCTCCATAAAGATCACCAGCGGACGACCAATGGAGTTGAACTGCGTTACCATAATCATCAGGATCAATCCAAACGCTCCAATCATCGCAAACATGAGGAAGTTCATAGTCTCCGCCTGATCCTCCTGCTCACCCGTCATCTTCACCTGTATGCCTGATGGCTTTGCAAAATCACCCAATGCGGTCTGTATCTGTTGCACTACCTCATTCGCATTATAACCTGTGAGTACATTCGAATACAATGTCACCACCCGCTTCTGATCTATACGCTTGATACTTGCATACGTATTGGAATAATGAATATCTGCCACTGCACTCAACGGCACCTGCCTGATTATCCCTCCCATATTCATGTCTCTATATACAAGGTTCAGGTTCATAAGCGTATTGATATTGTTACGCTGCGTTTCCTGGAACCTTACCATGATTGGATAATCATCTTCCGGATCCCTGAATTTGGATACTTCATATCCATACAACGCTGTACGCAACGCCATACCAATGGTCGTAGTCGAAATACCTTCCCTGTTCGCACGCTCACGATCTATATTTACTACAATCTCAGGCTTGTTACTCTGGAAATCTGAACGCAACTCCTCTACCCCGCCAATCTCCAGTGAATCCAGATAACGTTTCAGTTTATCGGCAGTCGATGTCAACTCCTCAAATACATCACCCGTTATTTCGATGTTGATTGGCTTACCTGTAGGAGGGCCACCCTGCTCCTGCTCTACCGTAATATCCGTACCCGGTATACCTTTCACAGACTGCCTGATTTTGTCGAGATACTGTTTTGTATCATGACCGTCACGTTTGCCAAACTCCACAAATGCCACAGTCACTTTACCTTTATGTGGCTGCACACTCATATCCATCTGTGAAGGATCACCCGCTCCTACTGCTACGTTGGAAATGATTGATTCTACTATCGGATTATTGGCGCCCACTACTTTTGTAATCCGGTCTTCTACTATGTGTGTGATACTATCCGTGTACTTCTGATCTGTACCCATCGGCAGCTCTATATACGCATAGATGAAGTTCGGATCTGCCTGCGGGAAGAATACTACCTTCGGATTTCTGATCGCTGTCAGCATAATACTGAATATCAGCAAACCAAATGTGCCGATCAGGATCCATATCGGTCTCCATCCTATCAGGCACCATTTCAATATACTTTTATAACGTTCCTGTACCTTCGGCCAGAAGTTGCTCTGGAAGCGGCGCGCCAGGCCTCCCAGGTAAAACTTTTCCAGCAGGATCAGCAGGAATATAAAGATAACAAAGTTGCCTAAGCCCACACTACCATTTGCATAACCCAGCAATGCAATCACACAAAACACAATAGCCATGTAAGTGAACTTCTTACTCCACTTAGGCTTAGGATGATTTTCCCCCTCATGCCTGTCCATGAAATCCACTGCAAACACCGGGTTGATTATATACGCCACTACCAGCGATGCGCCCAGTGTAGTAATCAATGTCACCGGCAGGAAGAACATAAACTTACCGATGATACCCGGCCAGAATAACAATGGTACAAACGGCGCTAATACCGTCAGCGTACCGGAGAATACAGGTAGAAACACTTCTCCAGCGGCTATCTTGGCAGCCTTCACAATCCCAAGATCCTTTCTTGCATAGAAGATACGGTGTACGTTTTCTATCACCACAATCGCATCATCCACCACTATCCCCAATGCCAGCAGGAACGAAAACAGCACCATCATATTCAAGGTGAAATGATATGCCGGCATCAGCAGGAAGGCGATGAACATAGAGATCGGTACTGACATCGCGACGAAAATCGCATTCACTGCCCCCATGAAGAACATAAGGATCACCGTCACCAGCAGGAAGCCAATGATGATGGTATTGATCAGGTCATGCAGTGTTACACGTGTTGAATTAGACTGATCTCCCGTTATCACTACATTCAATCCTTTAGGGAAATAATCCTTCTTCATTTCATCAATGATCACCCTGATCTTATCCGATGCATCGATCAGGTTCTTACCACTTTGCTTGATCACATTCAGGGTAATTACATTCTTACCTCCCAGGCGTGCATAGCTTTCCTGTTCTTCAAATCCGTCTACCACATCAGCAATGTCACGCAGGTATACTGTAGCTCCGGAAGCACTCCGGATCACGATATTGCGCAGCTTGGAAGGATCTTTATATTCCCCCTTTACACTCAATGTACGTTTCTGCCCATCCATAGACACCTGCCCACCCGAAATGGTCCTGTTTTCTGAAGCCACCGCATTCGCAATATCATCAAAACTCACCTGCGCAGCGTCCATCTTGTATTTATCTACATTGATCTGGATTTCGCGATCAAGTGCACCTACGATATCCACACGGGTGATCTCGTTCAGGGCTTCAATCCTGTCCTGCATTTCATCTGCATACTTCTTCAGTGATTGCAGGTCAAAGTCGCCAGACAGGTTGATGTTCATGATAGGAATCTGAGATACATCTATCTTGATGATCTGCGGTTCCTGTGTAAGATTGTTGGGCAGGTCTTTCTTCGCATCATCTACTTTTTCCCTCACTTCCTGACGGGCCGTTTCCATATTCTCACCCGCCTCAAATTCGATGGTGATAGCAGAGTAATCCTGCATACTCGTACTCTTGATAGACTTCACACCAGAGATACCACCCAGTTGTTTTTCAATGGGCTTTGTCACCAGTGTTTCCATATCTTCAGGAGATGTACCATCATTGATAGTACTAATATAGAACTGCGGGAACACGACTTCCGGGTATTGTTCCTTCGGCAGACTTTGATAAGATAGTATACCTGCTATGGCTATGATAATAGTGGCGACATACACGCTCACTTTATTATCAATGGCCCAGCTGGTAGGCTTAAATTCTTTGTTCAGATTATCTTGCATACAACAGTATTTTTAAGATCATAACTGGATCAGGTCATTGTCATTCAATCCCTGATAACCTGTTGTTACTACATTATCCCCTGCCTGTAATCCGCTTTTTATTTCGGCTTTGTCATTGTAGGTACGACCTACTTCTACTTCTCTTCTTTTAGCGATCCATCCATCTTTGGATTTCTCTGCAACAATTACAAAGGATTTGCCCAGTGAATACTGGATTACATTTACCGGTATCACCAGTGCATGAGGGGCTATGTAGTCTATGATCTTGATCTGTGCAATCATGTTTGGTCTCAGTGCAGGATCACTGCTCAATGGTACTTCTACTTTGATAGTACGGCTTACCGGATCGATGGCTCTCGCTGCAAATCCGATTTTGGTGCGGAGTTGCTTATCGATATCGGGGAAGCGGATCACTACCGGATCGCCAGTTTTCACCACACCGGCGTATGCTTCTGCTACATTGGCCAGTACCCGCAGATTAGCGTTGTTTACCACTCTGAATGATGTAGAACCAGGAGATGCATTATCACCCAGTTTTGCAATCACCGCATCTACAGAACCATTGATCGGAGAAATGATCTTTGCCTGTGATAGCTGATCATTCAGGGTAGCCATTTTCCGTTCCAGTGATTCTTTCTGGTTTTTAGCATTGAGGTATTGTACCTCAGAGCCGATCTGTTGTTTCCACAGGTTCTGTTGTTTCGCATACAGGGTAGTAGCGAGGTCCAGCTGGGTGCGGAGTTCCGCCAGGTTTGCCCGGAGTATCTGATCGTCTACCTGCGCCAGTGTCTGGCCTTTGGATACTTGCTGACCTTCCTTTACATAAATAGCGGTGATCACACCGGGTACTTTGGAACTGACATTCACGTTTTCACGTGCATCTACAGCGCCTTGTATATCTATATAGTGTTCGAATACGGAATCTTTTACAGCAGTAATAACCACTGACTTCATTTTTTTAGCTGCCGTGTCAGTTTTATTCACCTCTTTTTCCAGCAGTGCAATCTCTTTTTTCAGGTCCGCTTCCTGTTGTTTCAGCTTCTTGAGTTTTTCTTCAGCTGTAGGTTGACCACAAGCCATGAAGGCAAGCAGAAACAGTAATGCGGAGTGATATTTATAAGACATATAGAATGAATTAGAATTAGGAAAAAATGCAGCGACTATAATTTGCCGTACGCTTTCAGATAATCGATCTTCGATACACTGGCATTGTAGAGTGCTGTGAAATAATTGTTCTGAGCGGTGAGCAGGTCATTTTCCGCATTACTCATTTCCAGGCTGGAACCTACGCCCTCTCTGTATTTGATTTGGGTAGTATTATATACTTCCTGTGCCAGTTGCATATTGCTTTCCTGCGCTTCGAGCGCTACGATATTGTTGCGCAGGTTGGAAGTAGATTGGGTTTGTTCCAGATCAATACCCAACCTGGTATCTTCAATTGTGATCTCAGTTTTCTTTACCTGCAGGAAAGCCTGATCTACCTTGCGTCTGCGCTGGAAGCCGCTGAAGATGTTAAAGCTCAGGTTCACACCATAGCCTACATAGCCATACCACGTTTGCTTATCAAAGTAGTTGAATACATCACTTGCGCGGCTCACGCCACCTGTACCAAAGAGAGAGAGTACTGGCAGTGCATTGTACTTATAGCGTTTGAGATCGTATTCGTATGCCGCTTTTTGTGATTGTAATAATTGATATTCTATCCGCTGTGTGTAGTCGAAATTTTCTACGGCTACTGCTGATTTTATTTCTGCAGTAGAGAGTGTATCAGTAAGTGTGAGCTCTGTACGCATGGGCATGCCCATGGAGTATTTGAGCGCCGCCAGTCCTACTTCCGACAGGTTTTGCAGCCTGGTCTCTTCTGTGCGGAGATTGGTTACCTGTACAACCAGCCTGTCTACATCGAGTTTTTCAACGAGTCCGTTCTTATAGGTTTCTCTTGTTTCGCCCAATAGTTTTTCCAGCGTAGCCAGGTTTCCTTTAAGGATGCTCAGGGCTTTACGTGCAGATAGCACATTGTAATAAGCTTTGTAAACATTCACTTTGACATCTATCTCTGCTTTCTGAACACCTCTGTGGGAGAGTTCTTCCAGTGTTTTGCGGGCCTGGAGTGCGACCAGTACACTTGGGTCGAAAAGTACCTGGTTGAATTTCACTTCTCCCAGTACGTTGAATTTCAGCCCAAAGGAGAAGGGTACGAGTGTTCCTTTGGGTACGGTGTCAGAGAAGTTGGAGGCATCGATCAGTTGTTTCTGGACGATTGGATTGTGCTGGAAAGATCCTGCGCCGCTCAGTTGTGGCAGGGCCATTCCGCTGACTTCCTTGTTCTTGGCCAGCTGTATAAGTTCATCCAGTCTGGCATTCCGCACGGTTGCCTGATTGGCAAGGGCATAGTTTACCGCTTCTTTCGCAGAGAGCGACATGGGCGCTAACGGCGTATTGGCGGGGGACTGAGCCATTCCCGTGTGAAAAATCAGCAGCAGTAAGGCTCCTATCCATCCTGTCCGCTTTTGGTTCGGTTGCATAAAGGTCATTTGGTTTTACGATAGTTGTAGTTTGTAGGCTTCAATCCTTTCAAATCCTTTACTGGAAACAAGTCCATACAGGAAATGTTCCAATAGAATACGTTGTACTTTATTCATCTCGTAGAGCCCGGGTGCAAATACATCTGGCTGAAAACAAAGCATTGCAGTTGACAGGCGATATTTAGTCAATATATCCACGTCCAGGTCAGGCCGGTAAAGTCCTTCCCTGATTCCCCGTTCCAGGTTCTCACGAATAGTGCTTTGCAGGCTGGTATCCCTATAAGCGAGAAAAGCCTGGTAAGCAGCGGAATGATATCTTTGCAGATCAAGGAGAACAAAGGGTTTCATGTGCCTGAACTGTTTATCAAGCATTTGCATGACGAGGAAAAGTTCGTCAATGGCGTCTTCGGCTTCAGTCTGGTTTGCTTTGCAGTCCTTTTCTACCGTGAGCAGATGGCGTGATACAGCGTGGGTGACCAGTTCGTCTTTGTCAGCGAAGTGGGCGTAAAGGGTCTTTTTGGAGACACCCATTTTCTGGGCAATATCGTCCATGGTAATGGATCTGGTGCCAAACTGGCTGAACAGATTGAATGCGGTATCCAGAATACGTTCTTGTATTTCCATTGGATAGTTGTTTTGCAGGGGCAAAAAATCTCAGTTCTCTTCTCAGAATAAGGTCGGGGGTAAAACTATGGAAACTTTTTAGACTTTGAAAGTTTCCAGAAGGATTTTATTTAATGTAGATAAGTTGAAGTTAAAAAGCACATTGCCTATTATATAGTACCTTTACCCGGTTATTACAACAACTATATGTCTCCAAAAATTCGTTTTAAAGTTCTGGCATCGAAGATTTTAAGGTATTTCTTCCAGGGTCTGCTGATCCTGGCACCTATCGGTGTGACCGCCTTTACTTTGTACTACCTTTTCGTAACCATCGACAACATCTTCCCAAAGGAGCTTGTCCCCCTGGGGGCCCCTTTCAGCTACCTCAGGTACAAGGGAGTAGGGTTCGCTTTGGTCTTACTGCTGGTAGTGGTAGTGGGCTACCTGAGTTCCTCCTTTATTCTGGGAAGGATCTTCGCCCTTTTTGATACCATGCTGGAAAAGACTCCTTTCATCAAATATATTTATTCATCTGTCAAAGACGTTTTCGACGCCTTTGTCGGGGAAAAGAAGAAGTTCGACCATCCTGTACTAGTTCAGATCTATGGTGTGGATGTATGGGAGATGGGCTTCATCACCCAGCCGGACGTAACTACCTTTGGCCTGGAAGGCTATATGGCGGTGTACGTACCGCATGCCTATGCCATCACAGGTAAGGTATTCATGGTTCCTGCCGAAAAGGTAAAACCTCTCACGAATATTTCTGCAGGGGAGGCTATGAAATTTGCCGTGAGCGGTGGGGTGACTTCCCTGGAACACCACCATAAATAATAATGTTTTTAAAAAGACTGTTTTCCATTGTTGTTTGCACCACCCTCCCATTCTCCACTATGGGCTGGGGATTCTTTGCCCATCAGCGGATCAATGAGCTCGCGGTATTTTCCCTTCCTCCGGCCATGCTGGTGCTCTATAAACCACAGCAGGCGTACCTGAAAGCTCATGCTACAGATGCTGATAAAAGAAGATATATCGTAGCTGCCGAAGGGCCGCGTCACTACATAGACCTTGATCACTATGGCGCTCCGCCGTACGACTGGATACCCCGGAGCTGGCAGGCTGCCCTGCTACAGTTCGGGGAAGACAGCCTGCTACAATATGGGATTGTGCCCTGGTATATTCCCCAGATGATGGGGCGACTGTCCAGGGCATTTCAGGAAAGAGACCTTGACAAGGTACTACACCTCAGTGCAGACCTGGGCCATTATGTGGCCGATGCCCATGTGCCCCTGCATGCCTGCTCTAATCACAATGGCCAGTTCACAGGCCAGGAAGGTATTCACGGACTCTGGGAATCCCGCATCCCGGAGCTGCTGGCAGATGCCACCTTCAGTTACTGGAGTGGTAAAGCTGTTTACATCCGGGATGTTCCCGCGTTCATATGGCAGGTGGTGAGTAGCAGTGCACTGGCAGCAGATACTGTGCTCTCGCTGGAAAAGGCACTAAGTCTGCGTACGCCGCCGGATGCACGGTATGCCTATGAAAACAGGAAAGGAAAACTGGTGCGCACTTACGCTACTTCCTATACGAAAGCGTATCAGCAATTGCTGGGTGATATGGTAGAACGTCGCATGCGGGCGGCTATTCATGCAGTGGCCTGCTGCTGGTATACCGCCTGGGTGGATGCAGGTCAGCCAACACTCACTGTCATGATGCAGAAAAAAATAAAAGAAAAAGCCCCCCTTCCAGATACCGGCAAAATGATAGGCAGGGTGGAAGAATAGCTGGCATAAGCTTTGTGCAAATGTGCAAAATGAAGGTCCCAACCGCCTTTCAATTAATTTCGATTTTAAAAAAATATAAATTATCTTTGTTAATACTATCTTTTTAGCCTTATCCTACACATTATCAGCATCTGATTTGAAATGCCATTTCTATTTTTTAATCCATTCCTCTGACAAAACCAAGAAGCAAAGTGGAACAAGCTAACAATTTATTTAATTTAGATCGACCTATGAAGGTGCACAATTTTAACGCGGGACCTTCCGTATTACCAAATGAGGTTCTGTACAAGGCTAGTAAAGCTTTGATTGACTTTGAGGGGTCAGGAATGTCCATATTGGAAATAGGGCATAGGACTCCACTGTTTCAGGCTGTCATGGATGAGGCACGTAATCTCGTACGAGAACTGATGCAATTGGAAGATGACTTCGAAGTACTCTACCTCCACGGTGGTGCTACGCAGCAATTCCTGCAGGTTCCGATGAACTTACTTGAAAGTGATGGTACGGCATCTTACATTGATACCGGTGTATGGAGCAATAAGGCGATTAAAGAAGCAAAGCAGTTTGGTTTCGTAGACGTAGCTGGTAGTTCAAAAGAAAGTAACTACAATTACATCCCCAAACAATTCAATGTTTCCCCCAAGTCAACTTATCTGCATATCACAACCAACAATACCATCTATGGTACGCAATGGCAGCAAATACCACAGGTAGATGTACCGCTCATAGGCGACATGAGCAGTGATATCCTGAGCAGACAAATGGACTTCAACAAGTTCTCCCTCATTTATGCCGGTGTGCAGAAAAACATGGGCGCCGCCGGCGTTACCATGGTAGCTGTACGCAAGAGCATTCTTGGTAAGGTAACCCGCAAGATCCCAACGATTCTGGACTACCGTAATCACGTTGAAAACGGTTCAATGTTGAACACCCCTCCCGTATTTTCAGTTTACATTTCCATGCTCACCCTTCGCTGGCTGAAAGACCAGGGCGGTGCTGCCGCTATGGAAAAATTGAATGAGAAAAAAGCAGCCCTGCTGTACGATGAGATCGACCAGAACCCATTGTTCCGCGGTACCGTGGCAAAGGAAGACCGTAGCCGCATGAACGTATGCTTTATCATGGATAAGCCTGAACTGGAAGATGAATTCCTGAAATTCACCAAGAAGGAAGACATCGTAGGTATCAAGGGTCACCGCAGCGTAGGTGGTTTCCGAGCGTCTCTATACAATGCATTGCCATACGAAAGTGTGGAAGTGCTGGTAGAGGCAATGAAGTATTTCAGCCTGAAGAAAGCGTAATCTTACTTATCATAACATACAAAAGCTCCTGCCAAAAGCAGGGGCTTTTTGTTTTTCAGGGTATACCCTCCCTAGGCTTTCATATGCTAATGCAATGAAAACACCATTGTGGCCTTGTATTTGCTCATCTGCCTATTTGCAATTACATTTACCTGACTAACAATACCTTTCCTCATGGCAATCATCAGACCGTTCAAAGGATTAAGACCCACACCGGCACTGGCTGAAAAAGTTGCAGCCAGACCATATGATGTGTTAAGCGCTCCAGAAGCTAAGTTAGAAGCAGCCGGCAACCCCTACTCTTTTTACCACGTTTCCAAATCAGAGATCGACCTGCCGGATGGCACCGACGTGTATAGCCAAACTGTATATGATAAAGCTGCCGAAAACCTGCAACGCTTTATCAATGAAGGCACCCTCTTTCAGGATGATTCCCCCTCCTATTACATCTATCGCCTCATCATGAACGGCCGTAGCCAGACAGGACTCGTATGCGTTTCCTCCATCTCCGACTACAATAGCGGGATTATTAAAAAGCACGAATTCACCCGTCCAGACAAAGAAAAGGACAGGATCAACAATATCAAAACTACCAACGCACAGACAGGCAACGTATTTCTTGCCTATAATGATGTTCCTGCCATCAATTCACTCATCGATCAATGGACAGCCCATCATACCCCTGCGTACGACTTTACGGCCATTGACGGTATTCAGCATACCATCTGGGTGATTGATGACAAAGCAACTAACGACAATATCACGGAGCTCTTCGAGACCAAAGTACCACATACCTACATCGCCGATGGCCACCACCGTGCCGCATCTGCATCACTGGTACAAAAAGAACTGGAAGAACAACAACGCATTGGTCTCGATGATCCGGCCAATTACTTCCTCACCACCATCTTCCCCGCCAGCCAGCTGGTGATACTGGATTACAACCGGGTGGTCAAAGACCTGAATGGTCTGAGCAAGGAAGAGCTGATCTCCAAACTGGAATACGACTTTGTAGTTGAGCCTATCGGACATCTGCCACAGGCACCTTCCATGCTCCACGAGTTCAGCATGTACCTGGATGGCAGCTGGTATAGGCTGGTAGCGCAGGAAGGAACTTTTAGCTATGATCCCATCGGTATACTGGATGTCACCATTCTCTCCAACAATGTGCTGGATAAACTGCTCGGTATCAAAGACCAGCGGACCGACAAGCGCATCGACTTTGTAGGTGGAATCAGGGGACTGCAGGAATTGGTAAAACGGGTGGATAGCGGTGAGTACAAAGTGGCCTTTGCACTGTATCCGGTCACCATCCAGCAATTATTTGACATCGCAGATAGTGGTAATGTGATGCCGCCAAAAAGTACCTGGTTCGAACCTAAACTGAGAGACGGCCTGGTTTCACACCTACTCTGATTATAGAAGCCTTATAGCTGTGCCCCTATCGTATTATAGAATGAATATAGAAAGCTTAAAGAACGATTATAGCTTGCTTATAGCAACTTCATCCTATTTCCGCAATTTCATGGCTACAGCAAGGTTTGGCACATTTTTCACTATTTTTACAGCAAACGAAAGATCAAGGATGTACATGAGGGCTTCTTTATTGAAAATAACTATATGTATTGGCTTCTTTTTCGCGACCATACCGGTTTTCGCACAGGATGCCAATGAATTATTTAACACTGCCAGCGGCTTCATTCGCAGCGGGGATTACTCCAACGCCATATTGGTACTGAACCAGGCCATCACCATGGAACCTGACAATACCCAGTTTAAAAAACAACTGGGATTTGCCTACTGGCTACAGGGCGATATGAGCAAAGCCAAGAGCACCATCGAGCCCCTGCTGAATAAAAAGGACGCTGATGCACAACTCTACCAGATAGCTGGTAACATCTACCAGGCAAAACAGGAATGGAAAACGGCCCAGAAATTATACGAAAAAGGCCTGAAACGCTTCCCCGAAAGCGGAGAGCTGTATAATGACAATGGCCAGCTGCTGATGTTCCTGAAAATATACGAAGGTGGTATGGCCAACTGGCTGAAGGGAATTGAAAAAGACCCGGGCTTCCCTGGCAACTACTACAACGCCTGCAGAGCGTACGCTTACGTAAAAGATCCTTCCTGGGTCATTATCTACGGCGAAATCTTCGTAAACCTGGAAAGCTACACCGAACGTACGGCCGAAGTACGTACCATGCTGATAGACGCTTATAAGAAATTATACAACGATCCAAGCCTCATGACCCAGGCCCTCGCCGACCTGGAAGGTGAGCGGAAGAGCAAGAAACCGTCAGCATCTGAGTTTGCTGACAGTTACAAAGCCTCTATGGGCAAACAGACATCTGTAGTGATGACAGGTATTGATCCAGAAAGCCTGGTAATGGTAAGAACCCGGTTCCTGCTGGACTGGTTCAACTTCTCAGGTGTGAAATTTCCCTTCGCATTATTTGACTACCAGCGCGCTTTGCTGAAAGAAGGCCTGTTCGATGCCTACACCCAGTGGATCTTTGGTCCCGTGAGCAACCAGTCTGCCTTCAAAGCCTGGACAAATATGCATAAAGCAGAATACGACGCGTTTTTACAATACCAGCGCAACCATCCTCTGAAGGTGAGAGCAGACGAGTATTACAACGACAACCGCTTCTCACTGGCTAGATAATGCCCCAAGGATGGTAAAGATATCTACCGGGGCTTGCAGAAAGTGCAAGCCCCGGGTATGAAAAGCTAATTATTCAAATTCCACATATGCTTACCATCAAACACCAAAGCACCATCGAGAAAGCCGTAAAGGCGAACCATGAACGGGCCTTTTACTCGCAATACCCTGAGCACCCCAAAGCTTACGGCGAGCAAGCACCCGAAGAAGGCCACAACAGGTACAAAGCACAGCTCAACACCCCGTTTTCCCAACTCTTACAAACCGGTGAATCCGGATGGGCCGGTGAGGAAGTATCTCCATACACCATGGAGCCACTGGGCATCACCTACCCCCTCTTCACTGCGGATGACCTGGTAGATAAAGCTGTTGCCGCTGCTCCCCAATGGCGTAATACAACTGTGGATATACGGGCCGATATTCTGGTGGAAACATTGGAGCGTATACAATCCTATTTTTTTGATATCGCCTACGCTACCCAGCACACTACCGGCCAGAGCTTTATGATGAGTTTTCAGGCCTCCGGACCGCACGCCAATGACCGTGCACTCGAAGCCATTGCCATGGGCTATCATGAACTGAGCCGCTACCCTGCCGAACAGTTGTGGGAGAAACCAATGGGGAAATTCGCCCTCCAGCTCAAAAAGAATTTCAGGGCTATGCCCAAAGGCCCCGGCCTTGTAATCGGTTGCTCTACATTCCCGGTATGGAATTCGCTACCTGGTATATATGCAGATCTGGTAACAGGCAACCCTGTGATAGTGAAACCTCACCCCAGGGCCATACTGCCTATCGCAATTGCGGTAAGTGCCATACAGCAGGTATTGCAGGAAAAAGGCTACAGCCCCAACCTGTGTCAGCTGGCCACCGATACTACCGCAGCACCGATCACCAAAACTTTGTGTGAACATCCCGGTATCAAACTCATTGATTATACAGGGGGTAGTCAGTTTGGGAACTATGTAGAATCCCTGCCTGGTAAATCTGTTTTTACAGAAAAAGCTGGCGTCAACTCTGTGATCCTGGATGGCGTAACTGATATAGATGCCGTGATGCAGAATCTGGCCTTTTCCGTTTCCCTTTACTCAGGGCAGATGTGTACCGCGCCACAGAACTTCTTTATCCCCGCAGGAGGCATACAAACTCCCAACGGCACACTTTCATTTGATGAAGTAGTAGAGAAATTCAAAAATGCGGTAAATGCACTCGTGACAAATCCTAAAATGGGAGCCGGTACACTGGGGGCCTTACAAAACGATACCACCCTGCAGCGGGCACACAATGCTGGTAAACTGGGCGCAAAGATGATCCTGGAAGGTCAGCCATTGGTAAACGAGGAGTTTACACATGCCAGAGGTTTTACCCCCGCCATTCTACAGGTAGACAGCGCAGACAGGCATATCTTTGAGCAGGAATTATTTGGCCCGGTTTTGTTACTTGTAAAAACTAAAGATACGGACGAGTCTATTCAACTGGCCCGTCAAATGGCACAGCAACACGGAGCTATCACCTGTGCTGCATATGCCATACACCCAGACACAAAGGAAAAGATCACGGAAGCAATGAACAGCGTGTTCACCCCGGTTTCTTTCAATTTTACCGGCTTTATCTGGGTGAACCAACACGCCGCCTTCTCTGACTTCCATGTGACTGGCGGTAATCCCGCGGGGAATGCAAGTTTTACCAACCCGGAATTTATTCTCAGACGTTTCGTTTGGGTAGGCAACCGGGAAGTGACTGGCAGCTGAGATGCGAATAATGTAGTTTATGAAATATATAGTTCCAATCATTTTGCTTACGTTCATGGCCGCCTGCGAACAGGCACCAAAAGCGGATAAAGCAACAACCCAAGATGCCCAGTCCGTTAAGGAAGGAGAAGGGAAATCATATCATGTGGATACTACAGTGAGCGTGGTACAGTTTATTGGTACAAAGCCTACTGGTAAGCATACCGGCATCTTCAGACTGCTGGAAAGCAAACTGTATGTACAGGATACACTGGTGACAGGAGGTAGTATTAAGATCAATATGAGTACGCTGGCAGACATAGATCTGGCACCTACTGATTCCATGCTGCAACATAAGCTGGAAGCAGAGCTGAAAGGACCTATGTTCTTTGATATCGAGAAGTATCCCACCGCCACTTTTGAGATTACCAGTGTGACGAATTTTAAACCTTCTGTTGGCAATGAAGTATTGATGAAAGATGCGAACTATACCGTGCAGGGAAATCTGACGATTAAAGATTCTACCAAGAACATTTCATTCCCCGCTTTTATTACCCGGGAAAAAGGTGTGATCAAGGCAGAGGCGAACTTTAATATCGACCGAACCCAGTGGGGCATGACTTACAGAGCTGATCAGTCGATGCAGGATAAGTTGATTAATTCGCTGGTGAATATTCAGTTTAAACTCGTCGCAAAACAATAACAAACTAAAAGAGCCTGTATCAAATTTAGATACAGGCTCTTTTAATTAAAATAGCTTTATTGTCGTTTTATATACACCGCCGGCTCCTCATCATCCAGTCTTACTCCCAGCCTGTTTGTTGCTCCATTATCATCCATCAGTTTCTCCGCCACCTTTCCCTGTGCCAGGTACATAAAGTTGTTGTACTCCCATTGTGAACGTAAGGGTTAATGTGGCCTTCTCCACCACTGCTACAGCAAAACCGGCTACATGCCAGGTGTTCAGGATCGCATTAAATTCTTTGTCTAATCCAGCAAACCGGGGATCTTCTTTTGTGGATGTTTGCGCATGTGCCCGGGAGAGAAGTAGGGCTACCATACAGCATAAAAGGGTTACTTTGTTCCTGGTGTGGGTTGTATTGCAGTAAGATACTAAATGTATACTTACATACAGGAGTTTTTCACAACGTGAAATGCTCAAGGCAATACTATACTGCGACTGCTTTCTCGTCGTAGATTACACTGGAAAATTCACACAACTTTTCCAGTAAGCCACAAAGTTCTACTCCATTTTCTGTGAGTGAGTAAACAACTTTTGGTGGCATGCCGGGAAACTGCTGACGGGTGATCAGTCCTGTTTTTTCCAGCGTTTTAAGCCGGTCCGAAAGGATATGATCAGTAATGTAAGTCAACTCTTCCCTGATTCCTGAAAATCTATTATTGCCTGCTTCTATACAAAATAAGATATCTGTAGTCCAGCGACGGCTCATAGAAAACAACAACTCATTCAGCGGACACTTGCTCTCCAGGAACGATTGATTCTGATAATTAGACGAATTAGTCTTTCTTTCTGCCATAGTGCTCTAAAATTCTAAGTTTACGATCGGGTTCGTCCTTTAAAAAAGTGATGGTATAGAAAAGATAATGCTATTATGGAAATTAGGCAAACTAAATTATCGTTAATTGATGAGTGGCGGTCTTATTGCCGTTCATCAGCAGCCTGAACCGGATTATTCCATTTAAACCCTGTTCATTCATATCTTTACACATAAAGAGATTACCTGCTTCGCAAAAACACCGTATGATCCGTCTTATTTTAGTTATTTTTTTACTGCTGACTTCATTACTCACAGTTATCAAAGCACCTACTTACAACCTGTGGAAACTGGCCATTGGCGCCGCTGAATATGCCTGGGTTTTCATTAGCATCACTTTAATCGTTCTGCTAACCGGATTTTTCGTAGCGAGATTCAATACACTGGGAACAGTATTGGGCCTCATTGCCATGGTCCTGTTTCTCTCGCCACTCTTCAGAGCATATGATGTAGCCAGTCACCTGCCCAAAGCCATGGACAAAGCAATCGGGGGACAATCAGCTGCTACACCTTTGAGCCTTTCTGTACTATTCTCCGGTTATAAAGAAGCACCTGTTGCGTTTACAAGTCTGCCCTACTGCGGCAACCTGCACATGGACTTCTACCCTGCTATACATCCCGGCCATCATCCCTGTGTAGTAGTTGTACACGGTGGCTCCTGGAGCAGCGGCAATAGTCAGGATCTTCCCGAACTGAATATTTATCTGGCGAATCATGGTTACCACGTAGCTGCGATCAACTACCGACTGGCACCACAAAACATTTGCCCCGCACCGGTGGAAGATGTTTATCAGGCAATAGATTACCTGCGTGCACATGCAGCAGAACTGAGAATAGACACAAACAATTTTGTGCTCATGGGTCGTTCCGCAGGTGCACAAATCGCGTTGCTGGCAGCATATCACGAGCATGTACCCGGACTAAAAGGTGTAGTGGATTTCTATGGACCTGCCGATATGGTGTGGGGCTACTCACTCCCTGCCAGCCCGCTGGTAATGGATTCCAGAAAAGTAATGGAAAACTACCTGGGTGGTACTTACAGCGCTGTTCCTGATAATTACGTAGCCAGCTCCCCCGTTGAATTTGTGAATAAAAATACTGTACCTACGTTAATCATCCACGGCGAACATGACGTACTTGTAGCGTACGAACATAGCATCAGACTGGAAAAGAAACTACGGGAAAACGGTATTAAACATTTCTTTCTCTCACTCCCCTGGGCCACGCACGGTTTCGATTACAACCTGAAAGGACCGGGCGGACAATTATCCACCTACTCGGTACTAAGATTTTTACAAAATATTTGTGACAAACAGCCATCATAGGCACCGGCATAGCCGTTCATGTTTATACAGGGCACAGGTCATATTTATCCGCAAATGGAATTACTACCTCTGTTGTTGTGAGGCAGCATTTGCCATGCGCAATATCAATATAATGCAGTTGGTGTATACAAGACCGAATAATATGAAATGGTAACAGATGTATGGAGAGATAAAAGGCACCCTGTAAATGGGTTACTTTTTTATTTACATCGCATCAGGTATGAAGTTGATCTCCGCTTCGTCCGTAAAAGCTACATACACTCTCTTCCATGGCTGATCGTCTATCAGTTGCCACTTGTGGCCACTGCCAGTAGTATCCATTGCTATAAGGATATCCCCGGGCTGTAAGGTGA
>Ga0182005_1000295_pt1 | contig 30789 bp, 23 predicted proteins | sample Sormic07211103_1_FD_123021 | JGI IMG/M metagenome (GOLD analysis project Ga0182005, IMG submission 123021) | Rhizosphere microbial communities from Sorghum bicolor, Mead, Nebraska, USA - 072115-103_1 MetaG | ecosystem: Host-associated > Plants > Roots > Rhizosphere | place: USA: Nebraska...
ATTCACGAGTTCATGACGCTCTTCACGGCTTGATAATGGCCGTGACTCAAGTATGAACGGCGGTTTTTAGCACGTGTTCAATTGTTTGATTTTTGCTAAACTGCCGCCGCCCGTTGAAGGGGTATCAAAGCGAGGGACGGCATGAAGTCCCCGGATTCGATATGAGATTTACGCGCGATTTCCGTCTGGGGTGGAGCGCGGACGCGAATACCAATAATGAGGAGACACCGATGAAACGTAAGGGCTTGTTTTTGCTGATCGGTTTGGCCCTGGGCGGCGTGGGTGCCGTTCATGCGCAGGAATCCGCTGACACCGCGGGTAACGGCTATGACGGCCGCTGGTACATCGCACCGACGGTTGGCGGTTACTACAACGACACCGACCGCAACACCAACAGCCGCCAGGTTTACTACGGCCTGGGCTTCGGCAAGTTCATCTCGAACAACGCGTCGATCGACATATTTGCCGATCGCACCAAGCGCGATAACGATGGCAACGGCCACTGGTCGAACAACAGCTACGGCGTTGCCGCTCGTTTCTACGCTGGCGCGTGGGACAGCTGGCGTCCGTACCTGCTGGCTGGCGTGATGGGCTCGTACCACCACAACCCGGCTGACAACGGCTGGTCCCCGGCTGCCGAGCTCGGCGTCGGCGTGTCCAAGACCATCACCGACAGCTCCGACTTCCGCGTCGAAGCCGGCTACCGCTACGATTGGGACGACAAGACTGTCGAGTCCGAGAATGGCTACGGTGACTGGTTCCTCGGCTTCTCGATCGTCTCGCGCTTCGGCGAGCCGCCGGCAGCTCCGGCTCCGGTCGCCGCTGTCGCTCCGGCCGCTCCGGATTGCTCGACGCTCGACAGCGACGGCGACGGCGTGAACGATTGCGACGACAAGTGCCCGGCCACCCCGGCTGGCACGATCGTCGGTCCGGACGGTTGCCCGCAGAAGGTCGTCATCGACCTGCGCGGCGTCAACTTCAAGTTCGATCGCCCGAAGAAGGGTGAGACGAACATCGGTCCGACCCTGCAGGAGCCGACCAGCGAATCGCTGGGCGTCCTCGACCAGGCTGTCGACACCCTGCAGCGTTACCCGGCCGTCAAGGTCACGGTCGCTGGTTACACGGATAGCGTCGGTAAGGACGCTTACAACCAGGGCCTGTCCGAGCGTCGCGCGAAGATCGTGTTCGACTACCTGACCTCGCACGGTATCGGTGCGGATCGTCTGGAAGGCCCGATCGGCCACGGCGAGAACAACCCGATCGACACGAACGACACGGCCGAAGGCCGCGCTCGTAACCGTCGCACGGAACTGCAGGTTCAGCAGTAATCCTTGCAAGATCGGTAACTGTTCCATGAAAGAGCCCGGCGAAAGCCGGGCTCTTTTTTTGTGCCTCACTCACCAGGCGTAACGAACCCGCCCGTACCAGTAGGCACCATTGCTCCCGATCGGGGAGATCACGTCGTAAGGAAAATTGCCCGCATACGCGATGTCCGGGATCGACCGGTCAGGGTACTGATCGGTGATGTTCTGCCCGCCCAGCGCGACCGACAGTCGGTCGGTCGCATGCCACTCTGCCTCGGCATCGATCTGCCAGCGCGCGGCGTACGTCTGCTTCGGGACATAGCCATCGCCGAAATCGAACACGCGCGTCGTCGTCCCTTGTCGCGTGGCACGCGTCAGCAGCGACCAGCGCGCGCTGTCCCATTTCGCGGTAAATGACCCGCGCTGGCGAGGCGCCGCGTCGGTCAACGTGTTGCGTTCTTCCAGACCGAAGAGCACGGCGTCTGCGCCTAGTGCGGCAAGTTCTGCAGGCGTGTCGCGGACCTTCCGGATCGACGTACGGTTGTAGCTGTACGTCGCGGTGAGTATCAGGTTGCCGCCGTAGACCGGCTGCCGATAGTTGGTCACCAGTTCCGCGCCGCGCGTGCGCGTGTCTACCGCATTGGTGAAAAAAGCGACGCTCTGTACGCCGGGGACGCCGAAGCGCGTGGCGATGTAGTCCTCGAGGCCATCGGGTGCGATGGTCTCCGACAGCGTGACGCGGTGATCCACGTCGATACGATAGACATCGAGCGACGCGTCGAAGCGATCCCCGATGCGCGCCGTCAATCCGAGGCTGTAGTTGCGCGATTTCTCCGGCCTGAGGTCCTTCGCGCCGAGGCCGCGGGCCACCGGATTGTTGACCGAAAGAATACGTCCCTGCACGAGGGTGCCGTCGGCGCCGTAGCCGGTGGACGTCGACTCGAAACCGACCTGGCTCAGTGAAGGAGCACGCAGGTTGTTCGATGCGGCGCCACGAATCGCGATTGCATCGGTGATGGCGTATCGCCCGCTCAGTTTCCCCGTCCAGGCGGACCCGAAGTCGTCGTAGTGCTCGTAGCGCGCGGCGGCGTCGGCGAAGAAACGGTCGGTAACGTCGCCGGAGAGGTCGACGTAGGCAGCGCTGACGTTGCGACGCAGGTCCGCCGTGTCCTGTGGCGTGAGGCCACCGCCGGCCTGGGCTCCCGTCGGGGCACCGACGATGGGTCCGACCGCGTATGAGGCAGGGTCGCCCGCATACGTCTGGAACCCTTCATGACGAAACTCCGCGCCCGTCGCCAGCGTGAACAGCTTCGAGCCCCATTCGACGGATCGACTGAGATCGAGATTCGCGGTCCCCTGGGTGTTGTCGTATTTGCCGATGTTGAAGCGGGTGGGGCTGTCATCGCCGAGCGATACATTGACCGTGTTGCGCAGGTCGTAGTCGAAGGTGTTGCGTCCCCAGGTCAGGCTGCCGTCGATATCCCATTCGCCCGCGCGGCCGCGCGCGCCGGCGGTGAGGTTGACGTCGCGGTTGTAGCCCAGCGACTCCGGACGATACCCATCCGGGTAGATCGATGGCACGTTGGCGTCGCTGTCCGGATAGCGAAAGTAGTTGTCGCCGATCGTCCGTCGCTGGGTGTACGTACCGAACGCATAGCCACGCACGCTGTCGCCGAAGGGTAGTTCCGCGTTGAACCAGCCACTGTAGTTCTCGTTGCGCGGGTCGCCCGCGGCGTAGTTACGCCTGCCCTGGAGCGCCAGATTGGCGGGTGACTGGTTCTCCCACGAGGGGATCTGATCGGGACCGGCGCGGTTGGTCGCCTGACGGTCGTTGCCCTCGAAACCTGCCCGTAAAAAGCCGCCGTCGCCGCCGAGCTTCGTCCCGGCCTTGGCGCTCACGTAGGCGCTCTGGCCGTCCGTGATGGTGCGATCGCCGGGGCGGAAGTTCGCGTGATACGCGCCGTATGTGGCGTTGACCTCGCCACCGTCCGGCGAATCGTCCAGGATGATGTTGACCACGCCGGCGATGGCGTCGGAGCCGTACTGCGCGCCGGCGCCGTCGCGCAGCACTTCAATGCGCTTGATCGCGCTGATCGGGATCGCGTTGAGGTCGACCGGTGTCGTGCCGCGACCGATCTTGGTGTCGCTGTTGACCAGTGCGGAGGTATGGAAACGCTTGCCGTTGACCAGTACGAGGACCTGATCCGGGCTCATGCCGCGAAGCTGCGCGGCGCGCACATGGTCCGATCCGCCCGAGTTCGACTGGCGCGGGAAGTTGAACGAGGGCAGCAACGTCGCGAGCGCCTGGCCGAGTTCGCCGTTGACCGCGCCCGCGGAACGCAGGTCTTCCGGGGTGAGCACATCGATCGGCACCGGCGAATCGAGCACGGTACGATCCTTGGCATGGGTGCCGGTGACCACGACCTGGTCGAGGGTCGACGCGTTAGCGCGGTCGGCTTCCTGCGCGGCGACGGGCAGGGCGGCAAGGGCGATGAGAACGGCGGAGGTAAGGCGGGACGGGCGCATGGAGGGTCCTGGCGGGCACACGGGGTCGTTGCCGCCGAGGGGCGGACGACAAGAAGAGGGGGCTGACGGGTTGCGACGTCAGTCGTGCGCGGCGCGGCCCGGGCGACATCGCGGATCGGCCGCGGGGCGGCGGACGACGATGGCGGGACGGGTTGGGCGCGGGATCACGGCGGGTGGTTCCAGTGGTCGCAGGAACGTGCGAACCTTTCACTATTTGTTGCATTGCGGTGTACGCTGTGTCAATAGCTCGGACGCCTAGCCGTATGGACGTCCGTTTCAGAATGCATGTGAAAGGGGTTCTTATGAAGCTGTTCGCCGGTCTGTTACTCGCCGTTTCGCTGTCCACGGCGGGGTGTGCCAGTCCCGCGCAGCGGGCGCCGGGCGCGGTGAACGCGAGCGCGACGCTCAGTGGTGACCTGGCCCATCCGGATGCGACCACGGGCTGGGTTCGCACCGAGTTGTACTTCGGTCTCGGGCTGGCGGACGGACGCGATGGCGTCGACGAAGCCGCATGGCGCGCCTTCCTGGACAAGGAAGTAACCCCGCGTTTCCCCAGCGGCCTCACGGTCATCGATGCCTACGGTCAGTGGCAGGGGAAGCAGCAGTCGCGCCCCGAGCGCCTGCGTTCCAAACTGCTGGTGCTGCTCTACCGGGATACGCCGGCGCAGCGTGAGGCCGTGGATGCCATTCGCAGCGCCTGGAAGGCAAAGACCGGTGACCAGTCGGTGCTCCGCGTCACCCAGCCTGCGGATGTGTCGTTCTGATGGCCACCACGATCGCACCGCGTCGTCGTTTCGGTGGCGGCGACCTCAATGGCGTTCTCGGCCTCGTCGTCGACAATCTCTCGCTCCTGGCGTTTCTCGCCACGGCACTCATCGGGATCTTCGGTATGCCGGCGGATCTGGTCTTCCGGAAGATGTTCCCGGGTACGGCCTTCGGCGTCCTGCTGGGCAACCTCGCTTACACCTGGATGGCACGGCGGCTCGCGGCCCGCACGGGTCGAAGTGACGTCACCGCGATGCCGCTCGGCATCGACGCACCGACGACCATCGGTATGGCCCTGCTGGTGCTCGGTCCCGCCTTCGCCGGCTACCGTCAGGCCGGTATGGACGTCGCCACCGCCGGTGAGGCTACCTGGCACCTGGGCATGGCGTCGCTGGTCGTCATGGGCGTGCTGAAGTTCGTGCTTTCGTTCTTCGGCGCGTGGGTGCAGCGTTCGGTCCCCCGTGCCGGCCTGCTCGGCTCGATCGCCGGTATCGCGCTGGTGCTGATGGGTCTGCTGCCGCTGGTTGAGATTCTTCGTGTGCCGGTGGTGGGCTTCGCCGGGCTTGGCATCGTTCTCTATGCGCTTATCGCGAAGCGCCGTCTGCCGTTCGGCCTGCCGGGTGTGCTCGGTGCCTTTGTCGTCGGTGTGGCGCTGTATTACGGGCTCGGCCCGGTCGGGCTGCTGGGTAGCGGATACCACGCGCCGGCCCCATGGACATGGCGCGTGGGCCTGCCGCTGCCGAGCCTCGGGTTTATCGATGCGCTGCCTGCCACGGTGCCGTACCTTCCGTTGATCCTGCCGTTCGGCCTGCTGATGGTGGTCGGCGGTATCAACGTGACCGAAAGCGCCCGGGCGGCGGGCGACGACTACGCAACGCGCGACATTCTTCTGGTGGAAGCCCTGGCGACGCTCGTGGCCGGTGTCTGCGGTGGCGTGGCGCAGACCACGCCGTATATCGGCCAGCCGGCCTACAAGGCGATGGGCGCGCGGTGGGGTTACACGCTCGCCACGGGCGTGATCATCGGCCTCGGCGGCGTGCTCGGCTACCTGTCCAACCTCGTCGAACTGCTGCCGGTCGCGGTGCTCGCGACCATCCTCGTTTTCGTTTCCATCAGCATCACCACGCAGGCCTTCGAAGCGACGCCGCTGCGGTACGCGGGCGCGGTCGTCTTCAGCTTCTTCCCGCCGATCGCGAGGCTGCTGGCGATCAAGCTGGGCGATCCGACCATCGTCGACCCGGCGCATTTCGGTGCCCTGTTCGCCGATAACGGTCATGGCATCTCGGCGATGGCGGTGATCGTGATCCTCGGCAACGGCTTCATCATCACCTCGATGGTCTGGGCGAGTTTTGTCGTGGCGATGATCGATGGGCAGGTGCGCAAGGCCGCGGGCATCGTGGCGCTGGGCGGTGTATTGACGGCGTTCGGCGTCATCCATTCCGTCGCGCCGATCGGCTCCGTCTACCTGCCGTGGCTGCTCGACGCCGCGTCGCAGGCGCTGGTATGGCAGTTCGTGGCGGCCTATGGCGCGCTGGCGGCGGTGTTGTTGGCGCTGTCGCTGGGCGGCGAGCAGGCGGCCTCACGCCCGGTCGCCCGATAGCGAGGCAAGTCCGCGCAGGCGCTTGAATTGGGCCGTGCGGGCAGCCACCCTTGAGTATTGTCCCAAGGAAAACTCCGATGTCCCTCTCCGACCTGACTTCGCTCCCCGGTGTCACTGCGACCCCGGACGCCGTCACCCATGGCTACGTGTTCAACCACACGATGATCCGCGTGCGCGACCTCGACGTGTCGCTCGACTTCTATACGCGCGTCCTGGGCTTCACCCCGGTGTACAGGCACGTCTACGAGGAAGCCGCGTTCACCATCGTCTACCTGGTGCTGGTCGGCGATCGCAGCCAGATTCCGGATAACGACGAAGAGCGCAAGCGCTGGGTGCTGGCACAGCCGGGCGTGCTCGAGCTGACGCATAACCATGGCACCGAAAAGGATCCAGAGTTCGCCTACCACAATGGCAACAGCGAACCGCGCGGCTTCGGTCACCTGTGCGTGAGCGTACCCGACGTCAACGCCGCATGCGCGCGTTTCGAAGAGCTCGGCGTCACCTTCCAGAAGCGCCTGAGCGATGGCCGTATGCGTCATATCGCCTTCATCCGCGATCCGGATCAGTACTGGATCGAGATCCTTCAGCCCACGCCGCTCGCCGTCTGACGAACGCACCCCGATGCCGACGAACCTGCCACCCATCACGCGCAATCTGCTGATCGCGAACGTCCTCGTCTTCATCGTGCAGACGCTGCTCGGCGACGACAGCACCATGGCGGTGAGCCGATGGTTCGCGCTGTGGCCGATCGGTCACGACATCGCGGTGGACATGGGGGGCGGGGACATTGCCGGCCTCGGGTTTCGTGCGTGGCAGCTGGTGACCTACGGCTTCATGCATGGAAGCGTCATGCACATCGTGCTGAACATGTACGCCTTGTACATGTTCGGCGGGCTGATCGAGCGGGTGATGGGGAAGCGGCGCTTCGTCATCTATTACTTCACGTGCCTGATCGCGGCGGCCGTGGCGCAGCTGGCGGTGGTGTATTTCTTCGAGCCGGAGAAGATGTTCCCGACGGTGGGTGCCTCGGGCGCGGTGTTCGGTCTGCTTGGCGCGTTCGCGATGCTGTTCCCCCGCGAGAAGCTGATGTTGATTCCGATTCCGGTGGGCATTCCGGCGTGGTTGTTCGTCACGCTTTACGGTGCGGCCGAGCTGATTTTTGGCGTGACCGGCACGGTGTCGGGTGTGGCGCATTTCGCCCATCTGGGTGGGCTTTTTGCGGGGCTGGTCCTGCTTTGGGCGTGGGGAGTGAGGCCGCCGCCGCGGCGGGCTTTTTAGGCTATTGAGGTCGAGGCATGGGCTCCCTTGCGTCGAGGCATGGGCGCCGTTGGGTGCCATTCTCGTCGCTAAGTCCTCCTCCGGCCTTCGCCTACGTGCGGAATCGCTCCGAGAACGACACCCAACGGCACCCTCCGACTCATGAGGTTGCGGGCTGCAAGAGCGAGGATCACAAGCGATAGCACGAGCACGAGCACAAGCGATAAGCGCGAGCACTAGGCGCGAAGCGGTGCATCGCGCCAATGGATGCGTGGATCGTCGATCGCCGAGCGCTGCGCGGCCTCAGGCTCTGCTCTTCCGTCAAGTACACGGTCGCGCTGGGAGGGAGTGGTTGGCTGCCGTTCCTGGAGCGCTTCCGCACGAAGGCGAAGGCCGTAGGAGGACTTAGCGACAGGAACGGCAGCCAACCACTCCCTCGCCCCACGGCGCCCGCCCAACGCGATGGCGAAGCCGAGCCCCCCGCAGTGAACCTGCGAAGGACCGGCACAGACGTACTCAACGCAGCGCGAGGAAGTCCGGGCTGACCACAAAGCGCACAGCATCCAGACGGAAGCGTGCTTCGGGAATCGCCGCCAGCAACGCATCGCGTTCGGCCTCGACCGCTTCCAGCTCCGCGTCGGTGATCGACGGATTCACCGCGTGCAGCGCGACCAGGCGTGCGTACTCGCCATCGAGCTCGCGACGCGCGACTTCCATGGCCTCGAGCTTGATCACTTCCGCACGGGCCTCGGCAAGATCCTGGGCGCGTTCGAGCATGGGCGGCACCAGCTTGGAAAGGAACTTGCGATAGCGTGCGACTTCGATGTTACGGTCGGGCGCACGACGCATCGCGACATCGCTCGGGCGGAAGCCGGCGCGCTCGCTGAGCTTCGTGTCGACCGTGAGTGCCAGCGGCGTGGTCGGCAGGAAACGGCCCGGATCCAGCGTGCGGTCGGCGACGATCTCGAGCACGAACACCGTCTGCAGCAGTGCGGTACGCACGGGCAGGGCGTCGTCGACGAGGAAGGCCGCGTTGCCGTTGTCGCCGGTGACCAGCAGGTCGACCGCGGCGAGCACCATCGGGTGATCCAGGCGCAGCAGCGGCAGATCTTCGCGGGCGAGAGCGAGCTCACGCGAGAAGGTCACCGAGAGCGGGCCATCGCCGAAGCCGGTGAGGCCATCCGTCGAGAGGTACTGCGGGTCGAGCAGCACGATGTCCCTGGCGAGTTCCTCGGCGTGCACGCCGTAGGTCTCGAACAGCCGCTGGATGAACGTGTCGCGTGCCTCGTCGTCGTCCTCGGCGGCGAAACTGCCGACGAGATCGTCGGCGTGCGGATCGCGGCTGGCCGCAAGTTCGAGCAGGTGGTCGCGACCGGCGTGAATGAGGGCGGACAGCTCCTCGTGCGCGCCACGCGTTTCCGCGATCAGCGCGTCGAGCTCCTGGTCGCGGGCGTCGTCTTCGCGGGCATGCTCGTCGGCCAGCGTGGCCAGCAGCTTGCCGAAGCGGCGCAGCAGTTCACGGCCGTCGGCGGGACTGGAGCGGAAGGCGTCGAGCCCTTCGTCGTACCAGCGCGCGAGGATGTGCTGCGCGCTCTGCTCGACCACCGGTACGTGGATGCTGATGTCGTGTTTCTGGCCGATACGGTCCAGACGGCCGATGCGCTGTTCGAGCAGGTCGGGATCCAGCGGCAGATCCCACATCACCAGACGGTGGGCGAACTGAAAATTACGGCCTTCGGAACCGATCTCGGAGCAGATCAGCAGGCGCGCGCCATCGGGCTGGGCGAAGAACGCGGCGTTGCGGTCGCGCTGGACGATGCCGAGGCCTTCGTGGAAACGCGCCACGCCGACGCCGCTCTTCGTACGCAGCGCCTCTTCGATCGCCAGCACCTTGGCCTGGCTGCGGCAGAGAAGGAGGAACTTGTCCGTGGGATGCGCGTCGAGCAGGCTCAGCAGCGCGGCCAGACGCGGATCGTCGTGGTAGTCGAATTCGTGCAGGGTCGGCGGCTGCTGAAGGTCCGATCGGAATTCGGCGAGCAGGGCATCGCGACGGCCTTCGTCGAGGCTGTCCGGATCGAGCACGCGGATCTGCGGCACACGGTGCGGAAAACCGCCGATGCCGGCGCGTCGGTTGCGGAACATCGCGCGGCCGGTGCCGTGACGATCGATCAGCGCGGCAAGGAGTTCCTCATTCGCGTCGTTGCGATCGACCAGCCCGAGCAACTCACGGTCGCCCTTGAAGCGGGCCTTGAGCAGGTCGCGGTGCGCATCGCCCAGCGGCTCACCCGCAACGAGCACGTTGGCGATTTCAGACAGCGCGCCGTAGCCCTCGGCTTCGGCAAGGTAGCTGTCCAGATCGCTGTAGCGCTGCGGATCGAGCAGGCGCAGGCGGGCGAAATGCCCGGCGCGGCCCAGCTGTTCCGGTGTCGCGGTGAGCAGGATGACACCCGGCGTCGCGGCGGCCAGTTCCTCGACCAGGCGATAACGCGGGCTGGCGCCCTCCGGCGTCCACTCGAGATGGTGAGCCTCGTCGACGACGATGAGGTCCCAGTCGGCTTCCGTGAGCTGGGCGGCCCGCTTGGGTGACGACTCGAGGAAGGCGAAGTCGGCGATGACCAGTTGCTCGTCCTCGAACGGATTGCGCCCGTCGTTCGACTGCTCGATGGCCTCGCAGCGCTCCTCGTCGAAAATCGAGAACGAGAGGTTGAAGCGGCGCAGCAGCTCGACGAACCACTGGTAGACCAGGGTCTCGGGGAGCAGCACCAGCACACGGCCGGCACGACCGGCGGCCAGCTGGCGCGAAAGGATCATGCCGGCTTCGATGGTCTTGCCCAGGCCGACTTCGTCGGCGAGCAGGACGCGTGGGGGCCGACGCGCGGCGGCGATACCGGCCACGCGCAGCTGATGCGGGACCAGGCCGATACGGGCCGATTCCAGGCCCCAGGCGGGCGAGCGGCGCGCGTCGGCGCGACGACGCAGGGCCTCGAGGCGGAGGTCGAAGCGATCGTTGGTGTCGGTACGACCGCCGATCAGACGATCGTCGGCCTGGGAATGGGCTTGCTCGTCATCCAGCTGGCCTTCTTCGAGCTCGCGACCTTCGCCGCGATAGACGAAGAGACCTTCACGCTCGTCGATACGCTCGACCAGAAAAGCGATGCCCTTCCCGGAAACGCGTTGGCCGGCGCGGAATTCGGCGCGGATGAGGGGTGCGCTGTCCGATGCATAGGGGCGCAGGACGCCCGCCTTGGCGAACAGAACCTGCACACTGCGTCCCTCGACGCGGAGAATGGTGCCGAGGCCGAGCTCGGGCTCGGCGGTGGAAATCCAGCGTTGACCGGGTTGGAACATGCTAGGGGAGCCAAGGACTACAAGGGGGCGTTGATTATCCGCCCCCGGGGCCCCGATGCCTACCTTTTACGCCTCAGGTCTCGGCCCAGCGCCGCAAAAGGTTGTGATAAACGCCTGTCAGCTGGAGGATCGCGGCCTGATCCGCGCCCGCGGCGGAGAGAGTGCGGATGGCGGTGTCCATCTCGAGCAGCAAGCGGCGGCCACTGTCGTCACGCACGAGGCTCTGGATCCAGAAAAAAGATGCGATGCGCGCTCCCCGTGTCACCGGGGTGACGCGATGAAGGCTGGACGACGGGTACACGATGGCGTCGCCGGCGGGCAGTTTGACCTCATGCTCACCGTATGTGTCGCTGACGATCAGCTCGCCACCGTCGTATTCATCGGGATCGGCCAGGAACAGGGTGCATGAGATGTCGCTGCGGACATGCTCCTCGCCGCGCCCGGTCGACATCACCGCGCCATCGATATGAAAACCGTATTCGCCGCCGCCTTCGTAGCGATTGAAGCGCGGCGAGATCGTGCGCAATGGCAATACCGCCGCATGATAAAGCGGGTGCCGTGTCAGCGCCGCGACCACCTGGTCGCCCAGTTCGCGCCGCAAGGGCGATGCGTCGGGCAGTTGCAGGTTGCGCTTGACCTTCGCACCCTGCGGACCGACGGTCTGGCGACCGTCGGTCCATTCGGCTTCCGCCAGTGCGGCGCGCATCCCCGCGACCTGTTCCCTGGTCAGGACTTCCGGGATGTGCAGCAACATGACGGTTTCCTCGATCGATCAGAAGCGGACGTTGGCGGTGAGCATCGCCGAGCGCGGTGTACCCGGAGTGTAGCGGTAGCCGCTCTTGTTGATCGCCGCGACGTAGTTCTTGTCGAACAGGTTATACACGTTCAGCTGCAGATCGAAGTTGCGGTTGATCGGGTAGCTGGCCATCGCGTCGAACACCCAGTAGGCCTTGGTGTATTGCGGCGTGCCGACCGCACCGTCCGTGCCGCGCTGCAGTTCGCCGGAGTAACGCGCACCGCCGCCGATCGTCAGGTTGAAGGGCAGGTGGTAGGTGGTCCACGAGGTGAAGGCTTTTTTCGGGGTGTACGCCAGATCGTCCGAGCCGTTCTGGGTGACGTTGGCACCCTTCTCGACGGTGGCGTCCATGGTCGTGAAGCCGGCACTGATCGCCCAGTTCTCGGTCAGCTTGCCGAGGGCGGAGATCTCGATGCCCTGCACGCGCTTCTTGCCTATCTGGTAATACAGCAGGTCGGTCGGATCCTGCACCAGTTCGTTGGTGACGGTGGTGCGATAAAGCGCGCCGGTCAACAGCAGCTTCGAGTCGAGCAGATCCCACTTCGTGCCGATCTCGGCGGTGCGCGCCTTCTGCGGATCGAAGTTCGGGTTGTCCGCACTGTTCGCCGACGAAGACAGTGTGAGGGTGTTGCCACCCGGCGGCTCCTGGGACTGGGCGAAGTTGACGTAGATGCTGCCATTGGCGGCGGGCTTGTAGAGCACACCGACCTTGTAGTTGACCAGGTTGTCGCTCTTGCTGGTGTCGACGCCCGGCAAGACACTGCCGGTGGGCAGGGCACCGCAGACCGGGCCGCCACGACCGCCACAGACCACGAGACTGCTGAAGTCGGTCTTGTAGTGATCGAAGCGGACGCCTGCGTTGACCTGCCAGCTTTCGCCGAACTTCACGGTGTCAAAGACATACGCTGCCGCGGTGTTGGTCTTGCCGCCGGACGAGGCGCCCGTTTCGCCATAGCGAAGGCCACCGACGTTCGAATACGGCTTATACAGGTTCGCCGCGGGCCATGTGCTTCCCGCGCGGGCGCCCATGCCGATCGTGCGGGCTTCCTCGTTGGTGAGCTCGATGCCCGTGCTGATGTCCTGTGTCACCGCGCCGGATTCGATCGTTGCCGTCAGGTTGGTCTGATTGGTCGCGATACGGTTGGTCTGGTGCTTGAACGTCGGTGTGCTGCGAGCCAGCGTCCAGGTGGAAGGATCGGCCGCGTTCGGCGTGAGCAGGTTGGCGGTCGAGCCCATGAAGGAGGTCAGCAGATAATCCTGCGTCGTGCGGCCCCAGCGTGACGTATTGTGCAGCGCGACCTTGTCGCTGAAGTCGTGCTCGACGATGACCGTGAACATGTCCTGCGTGTCATGGTCATGGTCCTGATTGGTACCGTAGTAATTGTCCTCGTCGACCTTGCCGGCGCTGGTGAGGAAAGCGCGCGTATCGGGCGAGGTATAACCGGGCAGGCCGATGGTCGGGACGCCACCATCGGGAACGTTGTTCTGCTTGATGTGCAGGTAATCGATGTATACGCGGGTGGGGGTCCCGAGACCGAAGGCCAGCGACGGAGCGATACCCCAGCGGTTGTTTTCGATCCGGTCGCGACCCGCCACGTGGCTCTTCTGGTCCATGACGTTCAGGCGGAACGCGCCGGTATCGCCCATCTGCTGGTTCAGGTCGGCCGTGCCGCGCCGACGCTGGCCGCTGCCCATCTGCACGGACCCGGACACACCGTTACCGAGTACGGGCTGCTTGGTCACCAGATTCACCGCACCGGTCGGCGCCGTACGGCCGTATTCCGTGCCGTCCGGACCCTTGGTGACTTCGACCTGTTCGATATTGAACACGTCGCGCGACACGGTGCCGAGGTCGCGCACGCCGTCGACGAAGATGCTGCCGGACGTATCGAAGCCACGCATGTAGATCGAATCGCCCGTATTGGTCGAGCCGTTCTCGCCGACGTAGAACGTGCCCACGCCCGGACTGTTGCGCAGCGCTTCGGTCAGCGTGGTGGCGCCCTGCTGCTGGATCAGCTCGCGGTTGATCACCTGCACGGTCTGCGTCGTATCCAGCAACGACTGGGTGAATTTCGGCGACGAGACCTTGTCCACGCGGTAGTCACTGGAACGATCCGCCTCGACCTGCATGCCGGGAAGCGCCTGGGCGTCGTTGACCTTGGCCTGCTGCGGCGGGGCGACATCCACGGAAGCGTCGCTGGCGATGGCGCCATGGGCGAGCGAGAGGAGAACGGCGGCGCCGACGGTACGTGCGGCGGGAGCGGCGTGCTTGCGGCTCTTGATGAAGGCCATGAGGATCCTTGCGAGGCTTGGACAAAAAGGTCCGGACCCGTCGCGCGCACGAACTCGCCCGTCGCGAGTCGTGGACTCACGTGAGACGCTGGCGTTGCCCCTGATCGGTGGCGGTGCGCGGGACTTAACCCGGTATGCGCCGCATCGTAAACTTAATGAGAACGATTCGCAATGCTAATGCGAGCTTTAGCCAAGTCGATCGAGGCGAAGCCGCATCCTGTCGTCATGGAGTCGGGCCATCGCTCCATAGGCGGTACCCACCGCGGCAAGGCAACTGGCTCCCGTTAACAGGATCAGCAGCAGAATCTGGTATTTCACCGCATCCACCGGATCGGCACCGGCCAGCAGCTGACCGGTCATCGTCCCGGGCAGGGTGATGACGCCAGCCGCGGCCATCTGGTTGATCACCGGCACCATGGCCGCGCGGATCGATCGTCGCAGCAGCGGTGCGCCGGCGGTGCGAAACGTGGCCCCAAGCATCAGCTGCGCCTCGATCGCGTCGCGCTGATGGCGGACGTTGTCCAGTACCCCGGCCAGCGCGATGCTTGCCGCATTGAGGATGCTGCCGAGCAGTATCCCCACCAGTGGAATCGCGTAGCGCGGGTCGTACCACGGCTGCGGACGAATCGCGGTGAGCAGGGCGAAGCACGCGGTGATCAGGACCACGCCGAGCACGTGAGGCAAGGCGACCACGACGTTGCCGCCGCGGAGACGCCGTACCGGTCGTACGGCCACTTCCCGGACCGCGACGAGTGACATCGCCAGCACCAGCACCGCGGTAAGCCAGGGCGAGTGTTCCGCGAACACATAGCGCAGCAGGTAACCGACGGCTACGAGCTGGACGGCCATACGCACGGAGGCGACGATCAGCGCGCGATGAAAGCGCAGGCGCAACGCGATGGACAAGGCCGCGTCCACGACGAGCAGGAGGGAGGCCAGGGCGATATCGCCGGCATGCAGTGAGAGAGGCGACGTCATGCGGTGAGCACTCCGCCGATCTGCATTTTCAACGCGTGGTCGCCCACGCGTGCCGCCTGCGCGGCGTCGTGGGTGACCCAGATCACTGTAGCCCCACCGGCCATCCGTCGCGAGATGACGGTTTCCACCGCCCGGGTGGACGCGGGGTCGAGGGATGCGGTGGGTTCGTCGAGAAGGAGCAAGCGCGGCTCGGCCACCAGTGCACGGATCAGGGCGAGGCGCTGGCGCTCGCCGGTGGATGCCTCCTCGATGGGGCGTTCGAACAGGCGCTCGGGCAGGAACAGCTCCGCAGCCAGGCGGCGGTAAGTCGCATCAGCGCCAGCGGGAAAGTGGTCGCTCACGTTGTCGGCCCACCATCCGCTGCGAGCCGGTACCAATCCCGCTCGCCGCCGCCACTCCGCCGCCGGCAGCGACGCCCGTTCGACCCCCTCGAAGCTGACCGCGCCCTCGTGAGGGTCGAGGTCGGCGAGCATGCGCAACAGCAGCGTTTTTCCCGACCCCGAGGCGCCGGTGATGGCGAGGCACTGCCCGGTCGGCACCTCGAAAGAGAAGGGGCCAGCGTGCACGCTACGCAAGCCTTCGACGAATAAGCTCATGCGACAACCTTTGTGAACACCGTTGGTTTCGCGACCAAGGTCGCCTGCACCGCTTAGCTGAGCCTTAGGTGCCTCTACTCAGTGACGCCTAAGGCAGCCCTTCGGATAATGCGCCGGGGTCGCCGGAAACGTGGGTGCCCCGCCGCGCACGGATGCGATACCAGAATCTCAGTGCGCTACCGAGGACGTACAACGTGAACATCATCGTGGTCGAGGACGACGCACGGCTCGGCGCAGCCATCAAGCGCGCGCTGGAGCATCTGGCGTATACGGTCACGTGGCTGCGCACAGGCGCCGAAGGCCTGGAGGCGCTGCGCAGCCAGTCCGTCGATCTGGTCCTGCTCGACCTCGGGCTGCCGGAAAAAGACGGCATCGAGGTGATCACCGAGGCCCGCCGGCTGAAGGTAAAGACGCCTATTCTCGTCATGACCGCGCGTGACAGCGTGGAATCGCGCGTGCGCGGGCTGGACGCGGGCGCCGACGACTACATGACCAAGCCGTTCCATCTCGACGAGCTGGCCGCACGGATCCGTTCGCTGGCGCGGCGCGCGCAGGGCCTCGCGGACAATCAGCTTGACGCGGGTGCGTTGTCGCTCAACCTGAGCACGCTCGAGGTCACCTTTCAGGAGCGTCGTGTCGAACTCACCCGCCGCGAGTTCGCCCTGCTGCGCATCCTGATGGAGCGGCACGGCAAGATCGTCCGCCGGGAATCGATCGAGAGTTCGGTCTACGGGATGGAGTCGGACGTCAGCCCCAATGCGCTGGAAGTGCTTGTGCATTCACTGCGGCGGAAACTCAGCCCCGAGGCGATCCAGACCGTGCGTGGGTTTGGCTACATGGTGCCGCGAGACCTGACGTGACCCAACGCGGCATCGCATCGCGGTTGCGCTGGTCGATCGGCCTGCTCGCGGTGGCGGTGCTCATTCCGATGGGCTGGTTCGCGGCACGGCGCACGCTCGCCGATGTCGACGCGCTATGCGACGCCCGGCTGGCTCAGGCGGCGCTGGGCATGGACGCGATGATCGCGCAGACGGGTCTTGCGCATATCGAGGTGGCGCACGACAGTCAGTCGTTGCCCGATGTGCCAGTCACAGGACATCTCGGAGAGACGCCGACCCATGAGGTCGAGGTGGGCTATCAGGTACTCGGCGCCGATGGCCGTGTGCTGCTGGTTACCGAGAATATGCGAAGGCTGGGTGCGCCGCCGGAAGGCGATGGTGCTTTCGGCGACGTGCACATCGATCGCCGCCACTGGCGCCTCTACATGCATCGGGATTCCGCCCGGGGCATTACGGTCACGGCGGGTGAGCGCTACGACAGCCGGCGTGACGTGCTGCGTGCCCTGTGGATGGAGCACGCCTTGCCGTTGTTGTTGGGTATTCCGTTGCTGGCAGTGGCGGTGCGCTGGTCGGTGCGACGTGCGCTGCGGCCGCTGGATACGCTGACTTCCCTGCTGACGATCCGCACGGCATGGAGTCGCGACACGCTGTTGCTCGCCGGAGCGCCCGAAGAAATACGGCCCATCGTGGAATCTCTGAACACACAGTTCCGCCGGATCGGTCATGCCCTCGAGCGTGAGCGACGTTTCAGCGCCGACGTCGCGCACGAACTACGTACGCCGCTCGCTTCGACCATGATCAATCTCGACAGCGCGATCGCGGAAAAGCGAGGCATGAGAGCGGCCGCCTCGCTTCCGGACGCCTATGCCAGCCTGCAATCGCTCGCTCGACGCACCGATCAGCTGTTGCTGCTGGCGCGACTCGACGATGCGGACGATATGCCGCGTGGCCGGGTCGAGCTCTGCGCCGCCGCGCGGGCGGTCGTCGACGAGTTGCGCGCGACGGCTCGCGTGGACGCGCGGCATCTCGACGTGTCGGTACCGACCTTGCCTGTCTGGCTTGTAGCGCACGGACCCGCACTCGATGCGCTGATGCGCAATCTTGTGGAGAACGCCCTTCGGCATGCACCGGCGGGCGGACATGTATGCCTGACCGTGAAGCAGGATGCGAAGGCGACGGTGATCGAAGTCCGCGACGACGGTCCGGGTATTCCTCCGGGACGACGTGAAGCGGTGTTCGAACGGTTTCATCGTGAGGCGACCAGCCTGGGCGATGGCTTTGGTCTCGGCCTGTCGATCGTGCAGCGGGCGGCGCGGCTGCACGGCGCAAGCGTCGATCTGCTCGATCCACCGGACGGGCCCGGACTACTCGTCCGGGTCGGCTTGCCCCATTGAGTCTCGGCGAGCCGGGCGCGAAGGCGAAGCTGCCCTCGCAGCACGACATCGTGCATTCCCAATCCCATGCGCCAGGGCGCGCACGGACGTCGAATCGTCATCCCACGGACAGCAAGGCATAAGCTTGCTGCGGCATCGTTGGCGGCAGACTTCCAGAGAGTTCGCCCATGCCTCCTGTCGCGTCGCTGTCATCGACCACATCGAACGAGCCGGCTCGCACGCCCATGCACGGCAACGCCGCGCTCTGGCGTCGCCGGGTCGCGGCCTGGCTGGCGCGGCACCTGGTCGCTCCGCCGAAAAACCTCGTGGGCGCCGGCCAGCTTCCCGCCGCGGGCATCCAGCGCATTCTGGTCTGCCGCCCCAATCACCGGCTCGGCAACACCTTGCTGCTCACTCCGCTGCTGGTCGAAATCGAACGTCGTTTCCCGGGCGCGGAAGTGGATCTGCTCTCCGCCGGTCCCGCGGCGCATTCGGTATTTCGCGGGTTCGACATCGTCGGTGACTGCATGACCCTCGATCGACGCGCGGCGCGGCGCCCCCTCGCCACGATCGGCGCGTTGCGCAAGCTGCGCTCGCGTCGCTATGACCTGGTCATCGACGCGGCGGCGGGGTCGTCATCCGGCCGTATCGCCAGTGCCATGGCGAAGGCTCGTTTTCAGTTACGTACGGACGCCATGCCGAACGAGGTTCCGGTGACGCACCTCGCGGCACGGCCGGTGCAGGCGTTGCGCTGGGCGCTGGGTGCCCGTGGTGAGGGGGAGGTTCCGTTGCTCGATGTCAGGCTGACCGATGCGGAACGTCGCTGTGGGCAGGACGCCCTCACGCGGGTGCTTCGCGATGCCAACGAACGCGGCCTGCCGGTGATAGCGATCTTCCCGAACGCGACCGGCTCGAAGCGCCTGCCGACCGACTGGTGGAGCGATTTCGCGAACGAACTGCTCGCACGCATCGGCGATGTCTGCATCGTCGAGCTCGTATCCGCCGATGGTCAGTCGCGCCTGGGTGGCGGCTATCCCACGTATTACACGAGCGATCCGCGCAAGCTCGCCAGCTTCATCGAAGCCGCCGGAACCTACATCAGTGCCGACTGCGGCGTGATGCATCTGGCGGCCGCTACGAACGCGACAACCGTGGGTTTATTCGGGCCTACCGACCCGGGGCGTTATGCGCCGTACGGGCGTAACAACGCCGCCATCGCCTGTGATGACGGGTGTCCGCGACACGCGGCGACGCGAACGGCGGCGCATCTGCAACGTCGCCGTTCGCCATAAAAAAAGCGCCGCACTCTTGTGCGGCGCTTTCGTTTTCAGATCGCGTAATCGAACCGACTTACCAGATCTTCACCTGCTTATCGCCGGCGCGGACCATTTTCGCGCCCGGCTAGCACTGGAACGCCGTGGCGAACGATTCCATGTTCGACGGAGCACCGATGGCGCGCAGCGAGGCCGGTGCGTGCGGGTCGACGTTGAGGTACAGCATCGCCTGCTTCTCGCGGACGCTGCCGCGCCACACACGGGCCCAGTTGAGGAAGAAGCGCTGGTCCTGGGTGTAGCCGTCGATCTTGGACTCGGCTTCCTTCGGGTTCTTCTTCAGGGCTTCCTGCAGGGCGTCGTACGCCACGGCGGTGCCACCCAGATCGGCAATGTTCTCACCGAGGGTCAGCTTGCCGTTGACGTGCAGGTCCGGCTTGTCCTTGATCGGTGCGTACTCGTTGAACTGGTTGACCAGCTTCGCGGTGCGCTCTTCGAACTTCTTCTTGTCGGCCGCGGTCCACCAGTTGCTGTTGTTGCCTTCGCCGTCGAACTGGCTGCCTTCGTCGTCGAAGCCGTGGCTGGCTTCGTGACCGATCACGGCACCGATACCGCCGTAGTTGATCGCGTCGTCGCCATTGGCGTCGAAGAACGGCGGCTGCAGGATCGCGGCCGGGAAGTTGATCGTGTTGTCGGTCGGGTTGTAGTAAGCGTTGACCGTCTGCGGGGTCATGCCCCACTCGAGGCGGTCGGTCGGCTTGCCGATCTTGGCGATGTCGTAGTGGTAGTTGAACTTGCTGGCGGCTTCGACGTTACCGAAGTAGTTTTCGCCGGACACGTCCAGGCCCGACCAGTCGCGCCACTTGTCCGGGTAACCGATCTTCGGCAGGAAGGTATTCCACTTGGCGATGGCCTTCTGCTTGGTTTCGTCGCTCATCCAGTCGAGCTTCTCGATGCGCGCCTTGAGGGCGTTGCGCACGTTGTCGACCAGTTCGTTGGCGCGCTGCTTGGCTTCCGGCTTGAACACCTTGGCCACATAGAGCTGGCCGAGGCCTTCGCCCATCGACGAGTTGACCGTGCCGAGCACGCGCTTCCAGCGCGGCTTCTGCTGCGGCTGACCGGCAAGGGTCTTGCCGTAGAAGTCGAACTTGTTGTCCTGGAAGGCCTTGGACAGGTACGGCGATGCGCCGTCGATGGCGTGGAAGCGCAGGTAGGCCTGCCACGTCGACACCGGCGTGGACGCCAGCATCTTGTCGAACTCCTTGAAGAACTTCGGCTGCGACAGCGAGAAGCCCTTGTCGACCGTCACACCCTGGGCGGCGAAGAACTTCTCCCAGTTGAAGTGCGGGGTGATCTTGTCCGCGTCGGCGACGGTCACGAAGTGGTACTGGTTTTCCGGGGTACGCAGTTCGACCGGCGCGAGCGAGGCGGCGGCGAGCTGGGTTTCGAACTTCATGATCGCGTCGGCCTGGGTCTTCGCGTCGGCATCGGAGACGCCGGCGAGGGTCAGCGTCTTGACGATGTAGTCGACGTAAGCCTTGCGGTTATCGGCCTGCTTCGGATCGGTGTAGTAGTCCTTGGTCGGCAGACCCAGGCCATCCTGCTGCGCGAAACCGATCTGCGTCTTGGCGTTCTTGAAGTCGGCGCCCGCGCCGAAGCCGAAGACGTAGCTGTTGCCATCATTGAAGCTGGCGTCGAGGAAGTCGGCGATGTCCTGCGGCGACTTCAGCGCGTCGATTTTGGCCAGTTCCGGCTTAAGCGGCTCGATGCCGGCCTTCTCGATGGCGTCCTCGTTCATGCCCGAGCGATACAGCAGGCCGATCTTCTGTTCGATCGAGCCGGCGGTGGCGCTGGCGGCGCCCTTGTCCATCGCATCGACGATTTCGTGCTGCGTGTTCAGGCTGTTCTCGGCCAGCTGGTCGAAGGCGCCCCAGCGGGTGCGGTCGTCCGGAATCGGGTTGGCGGCCACCCACTTGGCATTGACGAAGCCGTTGAAGTCGTCGCAAGCGTCGATGCTGGTATCGATGTCGGCCACGTTGAACGTGGGGCCGGCCGGTGCGGCGGCGGTCGTCGCGGCCGGCGCGGGCGCGGGTGCGGCCGTGGTCGACGGGGACGGGGTGTTGCCGCCCGGGACGGCGGTATCGGCGTCGTTGTGCTTGCTGCAGGCGGTGCCGGCGAGCGCGATGGTCAGCGCCAGGGCGAGCGGCTTCAGGTACTGCTGGGTCATGGGTGTCCCTCTGTGAAAGTGGCTGCAACGGCGCCCCCGGGCACCGCACTCCCTGAGGATAACGGCTGGAGGGCGGCGGCAGGGCCAACCGTGACGAAGGTCATGGTTTAGTGAACTTCGCAAGTTCTCGCGAGGCAGTGACCCCGGACTGTCACAGGCGGTTCGCAGAATCGGCAGGACCGCATGACAGGGGATGCGGCCCACCCACGCAATTCGGATGTCTACACCGAGGAGCTACGTCATGCGCAAGTTACTGGCCGCGGGCATTGCCTGCGTGCTCACCCTGTCCGGTGCGTCGATCGTCGTCGCGCAGCAGACCGACCCCGCGGAAGCGGCCTCGGCCACGGAAGCCCTCGGCTTCGGTTTCGGTCACGGTGGCCACGGGAGCGATCCGCGCACGGCCACCCCGATCAGGCACGTGGTCGTGATTTTTCAGGAGAATGTCTCCTTCGACCACTATTTCGGCACCTATCCGTTCGCCGCCAATGCGAAAGGCGAGCCCGCGTTCTACGCGCGACCGTTCACGCCGCCGGTCAACGGTCTGACGCATCGCCTGCTGACCGACAATCCGAATGCCAGCAACACAGGCAACGCGGATGCCGCCATCAATCCCTTCCGCCTGACCCGCGCGCAAGCGGCGACGGCGGACCAGGATCACGGCTACACATCAGAGCAGCGGGCCTTCCACGGCGGTCGCATGGACCTGTTCCCGCTGTACACCGGTCGCGGCGAAACGCTGCCTGGTGGCGATGCGGCGGAAGAGGGCAAGGGCCAGGTCATGGGCTACTACGACGGCAACACGGTCACCGCGTACTGGAACTACGCGCAGAACTTCGCGATGAGCGACAACCACTATGGCACCGGGTTTGGCCCGTCCACGCCGGGTGCGGTCAACGTCATCGCCGGCCAGACCGCCGGCGTGATCGACACGCTCAACGGTACCGGTGCCGAGACCGACGACGGGCACGGTGGTCTGACGATGATCGGCGATCCCGATCCGATCGGCGATGTCTGCTCGTCGCCCACGGCCAATCAGGTGACGATGGGCGGTCGCAACATCGGCGACCTGCTCAACGAGCGCAACATCACATGGGGCTGGTTCCAGGGCGGTTTCGACCTTACCCGGACCAACGACGACGGCAGCACGGGTTGCACGCGCCGCCACCTGTCGAGTGTGACCCACACCACGTCCAACGATTACAGCCAGCATCACGAGCCGTTCCAGTACTACCCGTCCACCGCGAACCCGACGCATGCGCGTCCGACCTCGGTGGCGACGATCGGCAAGACCGACGCGGCCAACCATCAGTACGATATCGAAGACTTCTACGACGCGCTCGATGCGAACAACCTGCCGGCGGTGAGCTTCCTCAAGGCACCGGCGTATCAGGACGGTCACGCGGGTTATTCCGATCCGCTCGACGAACAGGCCTTCGTCGTCCACGTGATCAATACCCTGCAGCAGAGCGCCGAGTGGAAGGACACGGCGGTCATCATCGCCTATGACGATTCCGATGGCTGGTACGACCACCAGGCCCCGCCGCGCATGAACGCATCCGTCGGCAGCACCGACGCGCTCGACGGCGACGGTGTGTGCAAGGGCCATGGCACGCTGCCGGGCCTCGATGGCAAGACACCGGCGCAGGGCCGCTGCGGTTTCGGTCCGCGCCTGCCCTTGCTGGTGGTGTCCCCGTGGGCGCGCGAGAACATGGTCGATCACAGCGTTACCGACCAGAGCTCGATCACGCGCTTCATCGAAGACAACTGGCTGTCGGGCAAGCGCATCGGCGGCGGATCCACCGACGCACAGGCCGGTCGCCTGGACGGTATGTTCGATTTCTTCCTGCCGCGTCTGTTCGATCGCAAGCTGATCCTCGACGAGTCGACCGGTCAGCCGAGGCAGGCGGGCGGTGGTGGCTGGCCGCACTGGCCGTTCGGGAACGGTGGGCATGGTTGATCGCCGCCGGTTCCTGACCACGGCGGGCTGGGCGGCCGCGGCGGGGTGGATCCCGTCGCGGCTGCTCGCGCATGACATGCACGGCATGCAGGCCGCGCCCGCCGCGAAGGTGGGCAACAACCTGTGCATGCATCCCATGGGTGACACGACGCGGATGCCGGGTCTGGTCGATCCGGGCAAGCTCGCCGCCTTTGTCGATCCGCTGCCGTTGCCCCCGACATTGCACGCCGGGAAGGGCAAGCCGCTGCACGTCCGCATGGCCGAGACGACGCAGAAGCTGCACCGCGATCTGCCGCCGACGACGCTATGGACGTACGGCGGGCATTACCCCGGGCCGACGATCGAAGCCCGTACGGGTCAGCCGGTGGATGTGGTCTGGGAGAACGCGCTGCCGACGAAGCATTTCCTGCCGGTGGATCACGCGATCTGCGGTGCGGAGGCCGACAAGCCCGAGGTGCGTGCCATCGTCCATCTGCATGGGGCCAGGGTGCCGCGCGCGGACGATGGTTTTCCGGAGGACTGGTACGTCCCCGGCAAGTCACGCAAGCACCATTACGCCAACGTCCAGGATGCTTCGACGCTCTGGTATCACGATCACGCGATGGGCATCAACCGGCTGAACATGTATGCCGGGCTGATGGGTCTGTACCTGTTGCGCGACGACCATGAGCTGTCGCTTGGCTTGCCTTCGGGCGAGCAGGAGTTGCCGCTGGTGTTCGCCGACCGATGGTTACGTACGGACGGGCGGCTGTACTACCCGGATTCCGGCGACGCGAATGCGCCGTGGGTGCCCGAGGTGTTCGGCAACCTCACACTGGTCAACGGTGCGATCCTGCCCCGGGCCGACGTGCAGCCGCGTCGTTATCGCCTGCGCGTGCTCAATGCCGCCAATGGGCGGTTCTTTCATCTGCGCTTTCGCGACGGCAGACCGTTTCAGGTGATCGGATCGGACCAGGGGCTGCTTGCCGCGCCGGCGACGGTGAAGTCGCTTTTTCTCGCACCGGGCGAGCGTGCGGACCTCGTCGTCGACTTCGCCTCGTTGCGCGGCGGCGACGTTGAACTGATGAACGATGCGCTGCCGCTGATGCGTTTTGCCGTGGGGAAGGGCGAGGTGCGAGACGACAGTCGGGTACCGGACGTGCTGCGCGATCTGCCGCGTGTCACTGAAACCACGGCGTCGAGGTCACGCGAGCTCACGCTCGACGAATACAGCGACTGCGTCGCGACGCCGATGTTGATGCTGTTGAACGGCAAGCGCTGGCACGACCCGGTGACCGAGACGGTGAAGCTGGGCACGACGGAGATGTGGAATCTGGTGAACCTCACCGAGGACACGCATCCGATCCATCTGCACCTCGTTCGTTTCCAGATTCTCGACCGGCGTCCTTATGACGTCGACGAGTACATGGAAAAGAAGACGATCCGCTACGTCGGGCCGGCGCAGGAGCCACCGGCGCATGAACGTGGCTGGAAGGATGTGGTGCAGGTGTATCCGGGGATGATTACGCGGATCGTGGCGACCTTCGATGGCTATGCCGGGCGTTATGCATGGCATTGCCACCTGGCCGAGCACGAGGCGAATGAAATGATGCGACCGTTCGAGGTGGTGGTGTAGGAGCGCGCCTTGCGCGCGATGCTTCCGATCAGAAGCATCGCGCGCAAGGCGCGCTCCTACAATCAATGGGCGAGTTGTTGCAACGCGGGGGCATCCAGCCGCAACACCGGGTAAGCACCCACCTTCTGCACCGTGTACCACGGGCTGCGCTCGTAGAAGAAGGTCAGCCGCGCGCGCGGGCTGGCGGCAAACGCCGCATCGCTTTTCACCTTCGCGTCGAACTCCGCCTTCAGCGAAGGATTCTCCGCCAGCATCTTCCGCGCCAGGGCCTCGAGCACACGAGGCTCGCCGTACTCCTTTTGCTCGAAGATCCCATTGAGATAGCCCCAGCGCAGCACGGAGTCGGGCGCACGTGCATCGAGCAGGTTCAGCGCGAGCACCGCATCGACGTTATCCGCGCGGACAATCACGGTACCCGGGGGTAACTCGACGGTTTCCTTCGCTGGCGTCACCACGACGTCCTTCAACATGTGATGACCCTCGAACGGCTTATCCGCCCACTTCGGCTGCGTCAGCTCGTCGCGCGTCACGGCGACCTTCGTCGCGGCGGTCGTCCGCGTATAATGGATGCCCTGCGCATCCAGCCGCTCGATGATGTCGGTCCACTGCGGCGGAATCGCCCATGCGGCAGGGATCGGTGCCGAGACATCGGGCAGCAGATCGTTCCAGCTCTGGATGTCGTAGGTCTTGTTGGTCTTCGGGTCGTACTGAACCCAGAGGTCGCCCGAGATGTCGCTCTTCGTCTGCGTGAACGCGTAACCCTTGAGTTTGAACGGTTTCGGCGTCGGGTCGAGCTTGAACGTGACCGGCAACGAGGCACCCGGCTGCGCGGAAAGTGACGACGCCCAGCGATCCGCATCCTTCGACGCCTGCAGCAACGCGGCAGGATCGGCGTTGATCACCTCGAACATGCTGCGCACGACGTCGTACGTCGCGCGCACGCGAACTTCGTACGACTTCAGCATGTGCGTCTCGATCAGTAACCCGGCGCGATTGCGGATCGCCGCGTAACCGGTGGAAAAGCGCGGACCCGAGCCGAAGTTTTCGATGCCCTTGGTGATATCGCGCCCGTCGCGGAACTCGAGGTAGGGCGAAGCCAGATGACCGAGCTTTTCATAGCGCGGCATCGTCTGACCGGCAAAGGCCTTCGCCTGCCAGGCGGCGATCGACGGTGGCAGCTTATGTGCATCCTCCGCGTACCACGTGAGGTCGTACTGATAGTCCGCGCCATCCGTCGTATGGATGTCGATGAGCAGGTCGGGCTTCCATGCGTTCCACAGTGTCAGCCACGCGCGGGTTTCCGGCGCGTCGGCCTTGACGTAGTCGCGGTTGAGATTGAGGTACTGCGACTGGCCACGGAAACCCATTTCCTCGGGACCGTTCTGGTTGATGCGGAAATACGGGCCGGAGTTCTCGTGCCCGTCCACGCTGTACACCGGGATGTAAACCAGCACGGCGTGATCGAGCAGATGGGGCAGGCGGCCCATGGTGGCGAAGTCGCGCAGCAGCATCAGCCCCGCGTCCTTGCCTTCGATCTCGCCCGGGTGGATGCCCGCCTGCAGCAGCACGATGGGCTTGCCCGCGGCGCGGGCGCGCTCGGGTGTGAGATCGCCGTCCTTGCCGGCGATGACCACGGTCATCGGGCGGCCTTCGGGCGTGGTACCGAACGTCTCCAGACGGATCGTGTCCGGCGCGGCGCGGGCCAGCCGGCGCAGGAACGCCTGCGTCTCCGCATACGATGGCGTGGTGCGGAACGAGGACGCTTCGGCGGGCGTGGTCCAGGTGTCTTTCGCGTGGATCGTCATCGGGGTCACCGCGATCAGGGCGAGGAGAAGTCGTGCTTGAAGCGTCACGGTCAGGCCAGCCTTCGGAAAGGGAATCGGGTCATTGTGTGATTTTTTCCGCGCCACGGCGAATCATGGGGGAAAGAGGAGGCGTCATGGCGGATCAGGCGAGGCGGCGCGAGTGTGAGGCGCTGCTCCACACCCATCGGAAAATCCTGTTCAAGGTCGCGGCGGTGTACGCCCGCGGCGAGGAGGACCGGCGCGACCTCGCTCAGGAGATCGCGTTGCAGGTCTGGCGCTCGTTCGCCAGCTATGACGTCGCCCGCCCGTTTTCCACGTGGATGTATCGCGTGGCGCTCAACGTCGGACTTTCGCATGCCCGGCGCGAACGCGAGCGGCACCAGCCGCTGGACGAAGCGCTGATCGACACCCTGGATGGCGGTACCCCCATCGATGAGCCGGACGAGCGGCTCGCGCTGCTGGCCAGGGCCATCGAAGCACTCGCGCCACTCGACCGGGCGCTGGCCATGCTTTACCTCGACGAGCTGCCGCATGCCGAGATCGCGGCGGTGCTGGGTATCGGCGAGTCCAACGTCGGCACGCGTATCGCGCGCCTGAAGCAACGCCTGCGCCGGGATATGACCGGCCGGGCATCCACGAGAGGAAGTTGATCATGGAACTCGACGAACTGAAGGCGGGATGGGCGGAGCTCGACCGGCGGCTGGACCGGATCGAGTCGGCCGTCGTGGTGTCGGGCCCGCGCCGAGGCGTGAAGTCGGAACTGCGCGCGCTCGTGGCCTGGCAGCTGATACAGCTGATCGCGGGCCTGATGCTGGCGGTAGCGGCCGGGTCGTTCTGGGTCGATCACCGGGCGCAGCCGAGCCTTCTGGTGACCGGCGTTCTGCTGCATCTTTATGGCGTCGCCATGATCGTCGCCGCCGTCCGCACTCTCGTCCTCGTAGCCCGGGTGGACGAGGCCTCGCCCGTGCTGACGCTGCAGGCGCGGATCGCCGACCTGCGGGCGTGGCGCATCCGCGAGGGCCGCTGGTTCGGTGTGGCCGGGTGTTTCATGTGGGTCGCGATGGTGATCTGGGCGTTTGGCTTGCTGGGCGTGGATGTGGTGGCGGCGAATCCGGCCTTCGTCGGCTTGCAGCTGATCACGGCGGTGGTATGCCTCGGCGTCTTCATCGTGGTCTCGCGACTGGACGGAAAGCCGGAAGGTTCCGCGGTACGGCGGGCGCAGGAGCGGCTGGACGAGATCGAGCGGTTTCGTTTGGGGTGACCGGGTCGCGACCCGGGCAAGGACAACGGATCCATAAGCTGGCGCTAAGCCGGGCATAGGGATAATTTGGGCCCATACGGAGGCTCTCCCTTGCACATCATCCTCGTCGAAGACGACGCCCAGCTGGGCGATGCCATCCGCCGCGCGCTGGAACGACTGGCCTATACGATCAGTTGGTACCGCGACGGCAACGAGGCGCTGTCCGCGCTGCGCGACCACGACGCGGACCTGGTCCTGCTCGATCTGGGCCTGCCCGGGCGCGATGGCATGGACGTGCTCAGCGAGGCGCGTCGTCTGCGCGTCACCACACCGGTGATCGTCATGTCGGCGCGCGATGCCCTCGATTCGCGCATCCAGGTGCTCGATGCGGGTGCGGACGATTACCTGATCAAGCCGTTCCATCTCGATGAGCTGGCGGCGCGCATCCGTTCGCTGGCCCGTCGGGTGCGTGGCGCGGCGGTGAACAAACTCGAAGCCGGCGCTCTGAGCCTCGACCTGGGCACGTTCGATGTCGTCTGGCACGGCCAGAAGGTGGAGCTGACGCGGCGTGAATTCGCGCTGCTGCAGGCGCTGATGGAGCGGGCGGGCCGGATCGTCCGTCGCGAGTCGCTTGAGACCTCGCTGTATGGGCCGGACAGTGCGATGAGCACCAGCGCACTCGAGGTGCTCGTGCACTCCCTGCGCCGTAAGCTGAGCCACGAGGCGATCCAGACGGTGCGAGGCTTCGGTTACATGATTCCGCGGGAACCGCTTTGACGCCGCTGAGTCTCCGATCGCGGCTGCTGATCCTGATCGTCATCGTTCTGGCGGCCGTGCTGCTGCCGCTGGGTGTACTCAGCGCCAAGCGCACACTCGAAGAAGTGGACGAACTATCGGACGGTCGTCTCGCGCAGGCGGCCCGCACGCTGGAGGTGCTGGTCGGCCGCATCGGTGTGGATCAGTTGCGCAGCCAGCGCGATGCGCGGCTACTCGTGCCGAGCGTGTCGAATCATCCGCAGGAACTCACCGTCCAGGGGCGCACGTTCGAATCCGAAGTGGGCTTCCAGGTCTTCGATCATGACGGCCATCTGCTGCTGGGTACCGAGAATCTCGCCGGGTTGCCCAACACGCATGCCGCCGATGGCGCGTTCGAGGATGTCGAGACCGGGCATCACGAATGGCGCGTCTTCACGCTGATCATGGAAAGCGAAAACATCACGATCCGTGCCGGCGAGCGCTACGACAGCCGTCACGAGATCACCCGCGCGCTGTGGATCGAGCACGGTCTGCCCACGCTGCTCGGCCTGCCGCTGCTGGCGATTCTGGTGGGCTGGGCCATCCGTCGCGGTCTGGGGCCACTGGAGGCGCTGGCCGGTGCGCTTGCCCGGCGCGAGCCTGGCAGTCGCGAGCCCATTCACCTGTCCGACGCGCCGACCGAATTGCAGCCGGTGCTGACGGCTCTCAACGACCAGATCAGTCGTCTCGAAAGCGCGCTGGATCGCGAACGCCGCTTCAGTGCGGACGTGGCGCACGAACTGCGTACGCCACTCGCCTCGACCATGATCAACCTCGAGGATGCGATGGCGTCCGCACAACCGGACGAGGCTACGCGGGCCGCGCTGGAGGCCGCACGCGCCTGTCTGGTCTCGCTGGCCCGGCGCACGGAGCAGCTGCTGGCGCTGGCGCGCCTGGAAGTGGGTGCCGCGTCCGGCCCGCGCAGTCGCGTGGATCTCGGCGAACTGGCCCTCGAGGTGATCGATGAACTGGCGCCCCTGGTCGGCAAGGGCAGTGTCGAGATGAGTGTCCGCGAACTGCCCGAGCACCTGTTCGTCGAGGGCTACGGCGTCGCTCTGGGTGCCCTGCTGCGTAACCTGCTGGAGAATGCCTTCCGCCATGTGCCGCAGGGCGGTCATGTGGAACTGGCCATCGGTTCGGTGGACGGCATGGCGCGGATCGAGGTGGTCGACGATGGCCCCGGCATCCCGCCGGACCGCCGCGCGGCCATGTTCACCCGTTTCCAGCGGGGCGTGGACACCCACGGCGAGGGCTATGGCCTGGGCCTGTCGATCGTGCAGCGCGCCGCCGAACTCCATGGTGCGTCCATCGAACTGCTCGATCGCCATGGCGGGTCAGGCCTGCGCGTCGTTGTGACGCTGCCGGCGGCATGACCGACAGGAAATCCGTGCAATTCTGCTAACAAACCCCGGCGCATACTCGTAGCCCCTGTCCAAGGAGCGCTCCGATGAAGAACCCGCAAGCGACCAAAAACCTTCGCAAGGCCGACCTGCGCACGCCCAACGGTCTGGGTGCCGACGCGACACGTGACATTGCCGCCGAGGTGAATGCCCTGCTGGCGGATACCTTCGCGCTGTACCTGAAGACGAAGAATTTCCACTGGCACATGTCCGGCCCGCGTTTCCGCGACCTGCACCTGCTGCTGGACGAGCAGGGCGAGCAGATCTTCGCCATGACGGACGATCTTGCCGAGCGCGTGCGCAAGCTCGGCGGCACCACGCTGCATTCGATCGGGCACATCGCTCGTCTGCAACGTCTGTCCGACAACGACGCCGACTTCGTCACGCCGCAGGACATGCTGGCCGAGTTGCGTGAGGACAATCAGCGCCTCACGGGCTTCATGCGTGAGACGCATGCGCTGTGCGACGAATACAACGACGTCGCCACGGCCAGCCTGATCGAAAACTGGATCGACCAGACGGAACGTCGCGTGTGGTTCCTCTTTGAGGCGGCGCGCGAGAGCTGAGGGCTCGGCTTTGCCATCGCGTTTGGCTTTGTCGCGGTGTGTCGTGTCGCGTTGGAGAGCCGGCGGGGGTGACCCTCGAGGCCACGCCTTCGGCGACCCCTCAGGGAAAGGCCGCTCCGCGGCCGTGTATCAATGGCCTTCGGCCGGGTCGGGCTCCGCCTGGGGGTTTTCGAGTCGGCTGTCCCTGCCTCCCCGAAAACGGCCGGTCATCCCTGACCGGCCCCGCCTGCGCGGCCTTG
>Ga0182005_1000296_pt1 | contig 30742 bp, 27 predicted proteins | sample Sormic07211103_1_FD_123021 | JGI IMG/M metagenome (GOLD analysis project Ga0182005, IMG submission 123021) | Rhizosphere microbial communities from Sorghum bicolor, Mead, Nebraska, USA - 072115-103_1 MetaG | ecosystem: Host-associated > Plants > Roots > Rhizosphere | place: USA: Nebraska...
AGCAGTGCCGCCCACCAGGGCCAGCGCAGACGGATGGCGGCGAGCACCGACACAACGACGTAGACCATGAAGGCCACGCCGTGCACCGGCCCGAAGATCTTGACCCCGACCGGGGTCGGATCGGCCGCTTGGTACTTGAAGTACATGCCGATCAACAGGCCGGCCCAGGTCAGGGCTTCAACGAAGGCGACCGTGGCGAATACGCGGCCCATGGGGCTGATTGGCGACGCAGGCTTCAAGTGGGGCTCGGGGTCGTAACGGAAAGGACCCGCATCATAGCCAGTGAGGGCGATTGATGCGAATCATTCTCAGCCATGCGACGCGGCCGGTCGCAGCGCCGCCACAGGACCCTCAGACAAACATGCCGCCCGAGGCCTCCACCCGCTGCGCGTTGACCCACGCGGTCTGCGGCGACAACAACGCCACCGCCACCGGGCCGATGTCATCGGGCTTGCCCGGCCGGCCCATCGCGGTGACCGAGGACACCATCGCGTTGACCTGCGCATCGTCGCGCACGCGGCCGCCACCGAAGTCGGTTTCGATCGCGCCGGGCGCGAGGGTGTTGGCGCTGATGCCGCGTGCGCCAAGCTCCTTCGCGAGGTAGCGGGTGAACACCTCGATGCCGCCCTTCATCATCGCGTAGGCCGAGCTGCCCGGCAGCGAGAAGCGCGCCAGTCCGCTGGAGACGTTGAGGATGCGGCCACCGTCGGCAATCAGCGGCAACAACGCCTGGGTCAAGAAGTACGGCCCCTTCAGATGCACGGCGACCAGCGCGTCGAACTGCGCGACCGTGGTGTCGGCAATCATCGCGTGCAGCCCTTCGCCGGCGTTGTTGAGCAGCCCCTGCAGGTGCGTCTCGCCCCACCCGTCCAGCACGGTGCGGACCTGGGCAGCGAAGGCAGCAAAGCCACCGCTGTCGGCGACGTCCAGGGGTAGCGCGGCCGCCCGGCGACCGAGTGCTTCAATCCGGGCAACCACGTCCTGCGCAGCCTGCGCCTGGCTGCGGTAGGTGAGCACGATGTCGGCGCCGTCGGCCGCCAGCGCGAGGGCGGCGTTGCGGCCCAGGCCACGGCTGCCGCCGGTGACCAGGACGATTCGGCTTGCGTTGCTCATGTCAGTTCACCTGCGTTCGGGGAAGGGTTGCAGCCTATTGGTGTTGCACGGCCGGATAAATCGGCAGATGCTGATTTGACTATCCACGAATCACGAACAATCAATGGATCGCCTCGATCACCTGCGGTGCTTTCTTCGGGTCGCCGAGCTCGGCTCGTTCACGGGCGCTGCCGACAGCCTGGGCCTGCCCAAGGCCAGCGTGTCGCTCGCCGTGCAGCGGCTGGAAGCTGACGTCGGTGTGCAACTGCTGCACCGGACCACGCGCCGCGTACAGCTGACCGCCGACGGCGCCCAGTTCCAGGCGCGGGCGCACGATCTGCTGCATGACATGGATGACCTGCAGGGCATGTTCCGCACCGATAGAGCCCAGCTCAAGGGGCGCCTGCGCGTGGACATGTCCAGCGGACTGGCCCGGCAACTGGTGATACCGCAGTTGCCTGCCTTCCTGGCCCAGCATCCCGGGGTGGAGATGGAAGTGAGCGGCACCGATCGCCGGGTCGATCTGATCCGTGAGGGGTTCGACTGCGTGCTGCGGGTCGGGACACTGGATGACAACACGCTGGTGGCCCGTCCGTTGGGACGGCTGCCGATCATCAACTGCGCCAGCCCTGCCTATCTCGCGGCCCGCGGTACGCCGACCACGCTGGCCGACCTGGCCGGCCACGCGCTGGTGCATTACGTCGGCACCCTGGGCCAGCGTTCGCCCGGATTCGAGTACTACGACGGCCAGACCTATCAACGTCTGCCGATGGGCGGCGCGGTGACGGTCAACAGCGGTGAGGGCTACACCGCTGCGGCGCTGGCAGGGCTGGGCATCATCCAGGTGCCGCTGCTGGGCGTGCGTCAGGCCCTGGCTTCGGGAACGCTGGTCGAGATTCTGGCCAACGTGAAAGCCGAACCGATGCCGGTAACCCTGCTCTACGCCCAACGCCGCCACCTGCCGAGACGGGTGGCGGCATTCATGGACTGGGTGGCCGACGTGGTCCGATGCGAGCTGGACCACGGCCGGTGACGCAGGCCCTCCCGCCGGCGTCACCGGCCAGGAGCGAACGCCGGGGGATCACGCGTCGGTGTCGGAATGCCGGTTGCGGCGGCTGCTGAGCACCACGATCGCGCGGTCCGGCAACTGCCAGTGACCCTCCGCATCCGCCTGCAGCGGCGCACCGTCGATGGTGCTGATCAACAAGCGCCAATGCTCGTCGTCGATCAACGGCGGCACGAAGGCCTGCGGCTGGTGCGAGGCGTTGAACATCAGCAGCAGGTGCGCATGTTCCGGGCCGCGTGGCGCGTCTTCCTGGCGTGCAGCACCCAGGTGCAGTGCGAGGCTGCGGGCTTCGCCATCGTGCCAGTCGCCATCTTCCATCGGCTGGCCGTCCGTACGCAGCCAACGCACGTCATAACCTTCGCCCTGCTCGTCGCGGGCGTCCAGGAAACGGCCACGCCGCAGCTGCGGATACCGACGACGCAGCGACAGCAGCCGACGCACGAACAGCGATTGCTGGCGCCCTGCCGGGCTGGCGGCCTGCTGCCAGTCGATCCACGTCAATGGATTGTCCTGGCAGTAGGCATTGTTGTTGCCGCCCTGGCTGCGCGCGAACTCATCGCCGGCCAACAGCATGGGCGTGCCCTGCGCCAGCAGCAGGCTGGCGAGCATGTTGCGCATCTGCCGTGCCCGTATCGTGTTGATGCCCTCGTCGTCGGTGGGTCCTTCAGCGCCATGGTTGAAGGAGATGTTGTGGTCGCTGCCGTCCCGCCCGTCCTCGCCGTTGGCCTCATTGTGCTTGTCGTTGTAGCTGACCAGGTCGTTGAGGGTGAAGCCATCGTGCGCGGTGACGAAATTCACCGACGCCGCCGGGCGCCGTCCCTTGTGGTTGAACAGATCCGCCGAGCCCATCAGGCGCGTGGCGAACTCGGCCAGCTGGCCCCCATCGCCGCGCCAGAGTGCCCGCACGTTGTCACGGAAACGGTCGTTCCACTCGGCCCAGCCGGGTGCGAACTGCCCCAATTGGTAGCCGCCCGGCCCGATGTCCCATGGCTCGGCGATCAGCTTGACCTGGCTCAGCACCGGGTCCTGCCGCACCGCATCCATGAAGCTGCCGGACGGATCGAAGCCCGCACGCTCGCGCCCGAGGATGGTAGCGAGATCGAAACGGAAGCCATCCACGTGCATGTCCTGCACCCAGTAGCGCAGCGAGTCCATCACCATCCGCAGCGCACCGGCATTGGTCAGATCGAACGTGTTGCCGGTGCCGGTATCGTTGATGTAATAGCGCGGATCATCGGCGAGGCGATAGTAGCTGGCGTTGTCGATGCCCTTGAACGACAGCGTCGGACCGAGTTCATTGCCCTCGGCGGTGTGGTTGTAGACCACGTCCAGGATCACCTCCAGCCCGGCATCGTGCACGCCGGCCACCATCTGCTTGAACTCGGCGATGGTGGAGGTGGACATGAAACGTGGCTCGGGTGCGAAGAACGCCAGCGTGTTGTAGCCCCAGTAGTTGCGCAGGCCGCGTTCGAGCAGGTGCTGGTCATCGACATGCGCGTGGATCGGCAGCAGCTCCAGCGCGGTCACGCCGAGCTGGCGCAGGTGATCCAGCAGCGCGTCCTGCTTCAGCGCCGAGAACGAGCCGCGCGCCTGCTCGGGTACCTGGGGGTGCAGCATCGACAGGCCGCGCAGGTGCGCTTCGTAGATGACCGTGTCATCCCAGGGGGTGGCCGGGGCGGTATCGCGTCCCCAGGTGAACGCCGGGTCGACCACCGCACAGCGCGGCATGTACGGCGCGCTGTCGCGTTTATCGAAGCTGAGGTCCTTGTCCTTGTGCCCGATCGTGTATCCGAACAGCGCGGGCGCCCACTTCAACTGGCCGACGATCTGCTTGGCGTACGGGTCCAGCAGCAGCTTGTTCGGGTTGAAACGGTGACCGGCTTCCGGCGCGTAGGGACCATGCACGCGATAGCCGTAGCGCTGCCCCGGCCGTGCATCCGGCAGATAACCGTGCCAGATCTCATCGGTGTACTCGGGCAGCGCGATGCGCTCGATCTCGCGGCCGCGCTCGTTGAACAGGCACAACTCAACCTTGGTGGCATGGCGGCTGTACAGCGCGAAATTGACGCCCAGGCCATCCCACGTGGCGCCCAGCGGGAACGGCCGCCCCCCGCGAAGGCGGGAGGATTGTGCGAACTGACGCGCGCTCATCGGCGCGTCTCTTCGGTGCTGTCGGCGGCCTGGAGCTCGGCCTCGAGCAGGCGCTCGGCCATCAGCCAATGGCGCTGGTCCTGGCCATCCGGCCGACCTTCCGCTTCCCATATCTGTCGGGCCAGTACCCCGATTCGCTCGCGTCGTTCTTTATCGTCCATTGCTCTGGCTTCACTCATTGATCAGCAGGGTCACGGGGCTGCCGTCGGACAGCGCCCGCAGGGAAACAGCGGTGTCGTTGATTTCTACCGTCGCGCCGGTGAGCAGATTGCGATAACGTCCCTGCGGGATCGTCACGTGCCCGTTGATCCAGAAACGGGCCGGCACGGCGGCAGATGCGTGCTGCAGCGGTCGCGGCGTGGGAGCGATTGCGGCGATGACGATCAGGCGCTGCGCTCCGCACGCTCTGGCAAAGGCCAGCACCTGATCGGGTTGGCTGGTCGGCAGCGGCAGGTAGCTGCCATGGGCGAACAGATCCGGGGCACCGCGGCGGGCCTGCAGGCACGTGCGTACAAGACGCGCCTTCAACTGGCCGTCGCGCCACGCCTGCAGCAACGCCGACCAGGAACGGTCGTCATCGAGCCAGCGCTGGCGCAGCGCGTAATCCACCGGACGGCGATTGTCCGGATCCACCAGCGACAGGTCCCAGCCCTCGGTACCCTGGTACAGATCCGGCACGCCCGGCACGGTCAGCCGCAGCGCCGCCTGGGCCAGACTCAGACGTGCGCCCGCCGGTGCCACCTGCGCCACGATGTCCTGCAGCGCGGTCCGGAACGGCCGCCCCGCATCACCTTCGAGCAGCGCTTCAACCACGGCCGTCGCCTGCGCTTCGTAAGCCTCTTCCGGATGACCCCAGCTGCTGCGCAGGCCGCCTTCCCGCAGCGCCTTGCCTTGCCACTGCACCACGCGCGCGGCGAACGCCGCGCCCACCTCGGCGTCGGCCGGCCAGGACGCGACCAGCGTCTGCCAGAGCATGTTGCGGTCGGCCGGATGCAGCGCAGCCGCACCCAGAGGAGCGGCGAGCCGCTCGACCCGGCGCAGCTGGCGCATCCACCACTCGGGCCAGGCGGACAGCACGGCGATACGCATGCGTGCGTCTTCGCCGCGCTTGTGATCGTGCGTAGCCGTAGCGAGCAGGCTGCGCGGGTGCTGGTCATGCCGTGCGCGCGCGAGACCATGGAACCGTGGCGCCGACAGGCTCTGCACCGCAGGGTGGCTGCCGACTTCGTTGCGGGACAGCACCGGCGCGTAGCGATAGAAGCTGCTGTCCTCCACTGCCTTGGCATTGAGCGGCGCACTGAGCAGCTGGAAGCGCTGGCGCACCGCCAGGCAGCGACGACGCAGCATCGGGGCCGCGTCCTCCGAGGGCGGCGCCAGCACCCACGCTGCAACCTGATGGATGGCAGCCACCAGATCCGGCGCAGCACCTGCTGTTCCCGCGTCGATCGCCTGTCGCCACTGACGGAGGTCCTCCGCGGTGGGCGGTGCATCGGTGAGATAGCTGCGGTAGGCCGGGAAGTGGCTCAGCAACGCCAAAGCAGCGCGGGAGAGCAGCGGCCTGCCAAACTCGGCCGCCGTGCCACCGGCAAGGCGCGCGAGGCGGGCGAGGCGCAGGACCAAGGCATCGAACTCCGCGCGCAGGCCGTGCTCGAGCACATCGCGCCGGGCCTGCAGCTCGACCTCGCCGAAGCCACGCGGATCGCCGCTGATCCGTTGCCAGTGACGGGTCAGGACCCCGCTCCCCTCGCCGGCGTGCAGCAGCGCGCCCACCTGGTCCATGAAGTCGTAACCGGTGCTGCCATCGCAGGGCCAGTCTGCGCGAAGCACTTCATCCGGGGCGAGGATCTTCTCGACCCACAGGCCCAATGACCCGGGAGCGAGACCGCGTGTGGCGCCCGCCGCGTCCAGGGCGGCGCGCAGCCGCTGCAGGTAGCCCGCCGGATCACGCAGCCCATCCACATGGTCCACGCGCAGGCCATCCACGCGTCCTTCCGCAACCAGGCGCAGCGGCAGGGCATGCACCGTCTCGAAGACATCGTCGCGATGCATCTGCAGCGCGGCCAGCGAGGCGATGGTAAAGAACCGGCGGTAGTTGATCCGGTCATCCCCGGTGCGCCACCACGCCAGGCGGTACGGCTGCGCGGCGAGCAGGTCGGTGAGCGATTGTGTGGACACCGCTGCCGCCCCCGCAGGCACGCTCTCCGGCGCCAGCGGATACACCGTATCGTGATGCGCAATGCCCACCACGCCCTTGCCATCTGGCCGCACGGCGAGCACGCCGTCGGCGATCGCGCTGGACAACGGACGATCCAGCACCGGCAACCACAGCTTGCCGTCGCGCCCAGGGGCGCGCCATGCGACATCGAACCACGTGGCATGGGGGCTCTCGCGTCCGTGCGCGAGCACATCCGCCCAATACGGGTTGAGCGGGTGCGCCGCCATATGGTTCGGCACGATGTCCAGGATCAAGCCCATACCGTGCGCGCGCGCGGCATCGGACAGACGCTGCAGCCCCGCCTCGCCGCCCAGTTCGGGATTGACCGTGGTCGGGTCGATCACATCATAGCCGTGGGTTGAGCCGGGCACTGCGCTGGCAATGGGCGAGAGGTACAGGTGACTGACGCCCAACGCGGCGTAGTAATCCACTTGTGCACACGCCGCGTCGAAATCGAATCCGGCATGCAACTGCAGACGTGCGGTGGCGCGGAACGGCACCATCTCAATACTCCTGGGCGCGGCGTGCCGCGGCGAACTGCTGCAGCGAACGGTCCAGCGTCGGCAACGGTAATGGAGAGGGCAGGCGCTGGCGCCAGTTCGGATGGACAGCGACGGTGCCGGGCAGGTTCACCTGCCCGCGCAGGCCAAGCGCGTCTTCGACCGGCAGAAGTGCCAACGGTGCCGGGCCAGCAGCCACATGCCGCAGTGCTGCCAGCCGCAGCGTTGCCGGGGTGGCACCGCCGCCTACCGCACGCGCGAGCCGCGCGACATCGGCATGACGCTCGGCCATGGCCTGTGCGTGATCGGCGGCAGACTGCGCCTCCAGCCGGGCGCGCCAGGCCAGATCGTCACCGCGCTGCCAGCCTTCCAGGGTCGGCAGATCGTGCGTGCCGGTCATGGCGACCGCGGTACGCCGCCACTGCGGGGGCGGCAGGAATTCCCCGGCCGGGGACCGGGTGAACGCCAGCACGTCCATGCCGAGCACGCCGCGTGCGGCCAGCGTGTCCCGAATGCCGGGCGGAACCACGCCGAGGTCTTCACCGATGACGATGCAGCGGTGCCGCCACGACTCCAATGCCAGCAGGTTGAGCAGATCGGCAAGTGGATAACGCAGGTACACGCCCTGCCCTGAGTCGGCACCTTGCGGCACCACCCACAGCCGCTGCAGGCCGAGAATGTGATCGATGCGCACACCACCCCGGTCGCGCATCACCGCACGCAGCAGGGCAATGAAGGGCGCGAAGCCGGCGCACCGCAGTCCATCGGGCGAGTAGCTGCTCACGCCCCATACCTGTCCGCCTGGCGCGAAGGCATCCGGCGGTGCGCCCAGTACCAGGCCGCGCAAGGCGGTGTCACCGGCCGCAGACGCTTCGGCACCTCCCGGGGTAAAGCCCACGGCGAGATCGGCAATCAGGCCCAGCGCCATGCCGGCAACGCCGGCGCGCTCCTGCACCCGCCACCAGCTGCGCGCTGTGCGCCATTGCGCGTAGACCTGAAGCGCGGGATCGCCCTCCCCCAACGCGCTGGCGTTGAACCGTGCGAACGCCGCCAGCGCCGCGCCGCCCTGCTGCTCAAATCGCCTTAGATCATCCTGCAGTTCCGTGGGAGCCTGCCGGAAGTGCTGATAGGACTGTCGCAGCGCGTGCCATTTCGCCGCCGCCGCGCCGGCCCAGTCGATCAGGCCGTCTGCGGGAGTGGCGTCGGCCTCGAGCGCACCCTCCGCCTCCAGACCGTCGAGCGCACCGGCGTACACCGGCTCCAGGAAGCGTCGATCACTCGGAGAGTAAGGGCTGAACGCTGCATCGATGTGCCCGGCCGCGTGCAATGGGCTCAACGCAAGGGCATCGCCGCCCGCGGCAGCAACCCGCGCACACCACGACTGCGCACCATCGCTGTCGCCGATACCGCCATCGCCTGCACTACGTGAGGCATATACCTGCAGCATGGCACCCCAGCTGCGCGGCATCGCCGTGCCCGTCGCATCGGCTACGCTGAAACAGCGTGCCGGCGCCACCGCGACAGCGTGTTCGGCCTGCCCGATCCGCAGCCGCCAGTAGCCTGGCTCGGCCGGCACATCCCAGGCTCCAGGCCGAACCTGCCTGGCGGGCCATGCCTGACCCTGCTCATCACTCCACTCGGCGGCACCGTCCGCAGCCAGGGCCAGCAGTTCGCCGACCTGGACGGTGCGCAACGCCGGTTGGACGCGCCCATGCAGGCAGCGCTGCAGGCTGTCCTCGCGTTGTGCAGGCGTCTCCGCCGGCCAGCCCAACGCTGCCAGCACGCCCAGGAGGGTGTCGTCGCTCACCGTGCGCGGGGTGCCGTGGACGTCTTCCCAGTCGATCAGCAGCCCGGCGGCCTCCGCCAGCAGCGCCAGCGACCCTGCACTCATGCCTGCACCCGGCGGACCAGCAGCGCGGCCGGTGCCAACAACTGGCCATGTCCTACTTCACCCAGTTGCAGCACGGTTTCGCCATAGGGTAGATCGGCCAGCACCTCGGTATCGCCCAGGTTGAATGCCAGCCACCACTGGCCATCACCCAACTGCCAGCCTGCGCGGATGGCGGCGTTGCCGATGACCTCGGCCCCAAGGCTGCGGGCCTGCCGCAACTGTGGCACCAGATAGTGCCAGCGCAGCGCAAGCATGCTGCGGAATGCGGCCAACCAGGTGTTCTGCTGTCGCGCATCGGGTGACGGCAGCGGTGACTGCGACGCCTGGAAGGTGGTGACGGCATTGGGATCGGGAATGGTGGCCTGCGCTGCCGGGTCAACGAACGCCTTGAACTGGCCGAACTCCGCCCGCCGGCCTTCGCGCACCGCCTGGTCCAAGGGCGCGTCGAAATCGGTGAAGAACTGGAACGGCTCACGCGCGCCCCATGGCTCGCCCATGAAGAACAGTGGAATCATCGGCGTGAGCGCGGTCAACGCCAGCGCGACCTGGAGCCGCTCCGGTGCCACCAGCGTCTGCAGCCGATCGCCGAAGGCGCGGTTGCCGATCTGATCGTGGTTCTGCGCGAAGATCACGAACTGCGCGGGCGACAGCGCCGCACTCGGTTCACCCCGGGGCTGGCCCAGGCGGTTGGTTTCACCCTGCCACGCAAACCCTTCGCCGAGTACCCGCGCCAGCTGCACGTCGGGCGCCGACGCGAAATCGGCGTAGTACCCTTCGGTCTCGCCGGTCAGCAGGACGTGCAGTGCGTTGTGGAAGTCATCATTCCACTGCGCGGTGTAGCCTTCCGCCAGCAGCGACGCCGCATTGTGTTCGTTCTCCAGCACCAGGTGCACGCGGTGCGGTGGTCCGCCGGTCTGGATCGCCTCACGCAGCTGGGTCAGAAAGGCCTTCGGCTGGATGGCGTGTACTGCATCAAGCCGCAGTCCATCGAACCGGTACTCGTCCAGCCACATCAGCGCGTTGTCGATGAAAAAGCGCTGCACGTGCAGCTGGCGGAAGTCGATCGACGCGCCCCACGGCGTTGCCACGTCGTCACGGAAGAACGCCGGCGCGTACTGCGGCAGGTAGTTCCCTTCCGGCCCGAAATGGTTGTAGACCACATCCAGCAGGACCATCAGGCCCAGTGCGTGCGCGTGGTCGATCAGTGACTTCAGTTGCCCGGGGGTGCCGTACACCGCAGCGGGCGCATAGGGCAGCGTACCGTCGTAACCCCAGTTGCGGGTGCCCGGAAAGGTGGCCAGCGGCATCAGCTCGATGGCAGTGATCCCCATCGCGGCAAGCGCCGGCAGCTGATCCTGCAACGCGGCGTAGCCGCCCACCGTACCCACATGGACCTCATAGATGACCGCTTCCTCCCAGGGCCGCCCAGCCCACCCCGTGGTCTGCCAGGCGTAGGCGTCGGCATCGTGCACCGCGCTCGGACCGTTGAGGCCTTCCGGCTGCCAGCGCGAGGCCGGATCCGGGACGCTCAGTGTGCCGTCGATCCGGAAGCGATAACGCGTGCCCGGCGCGCAGGCAACGCGCACGGCATGGCAGCCGTCGCCTTCTGCCTGCATCGGCACCGCCTCGCCGTCCAGCAACAGCTCCACGCGCTGTGCAGCCGGTGCCCAGAGCCGGAAGCGGTAGTCACCTTCAGGCAGTCGCCAGGCACCGAGCCGCTCGTCGGCCGTCACCCCTCCACCTGCAGGAACACGGTGGACAGGGGCGGCAACGTCAAAGCGACTGACTGGTCATGTCCGTGCATCGCGATCGGCAGGGTATCGACCTGACCGTGGTTGCCGATGTCGCTGCCACCATAGAAGCGGCTGTCACTGTTGAAGACCTCGTGCCAGCGGCCAGCATGCGGCACCCCGACACGATAGCCATGGCGCACCATCGGGGTGAAGTTGCTCACCGCCAGCAACGGGCCGGCCTTGCCATGCGGGTCATGGCGGATGAAGGCGAGCACGCTGTTGACGTGATCATCGCCGACACTCCATTCGAAACCGCGTTCGGTGCGGTTGCCATGCTGCAGTGCCGGCAGGTCGCGCAGCAGCCGGTTGAGGTCGGCCACCATCAGCGCCACGCCGGCGTGGGCCGGCTCCGATGCCTGTGCCCAGTCCAACCCGGCGTCATGATTCCACTCGGTGGACTGGGCAAATTCGCCGCCCATGAACAGCAGTTTGCTGCCCGGGTGCGCCCACATGAAGCCCAGGTAGGCGCGCAGATTGGCCAACTGCTGCCACCGGTCGCCGGGCATCTTGCCCAGCAGCGAGCCTTTGCCGTGCACCACTTCATCATGCGAAAGCGGCAGCACGAACTGCTCTGAGAACGCATACATCGCACTGAAGGTCATCTGGCTGTGATGGTGCGAGCGGTGGATCGGGTCGCGCCCCAGATAGCTCAACGTGTCGTGCATCCAGCCCATGTTCCACTTGTGGGTGAAGCCCAGGCCGCCCTCGCCGGCCGGCGCGGTCACGCCGGGCCACGCCGTGGATTCTTCGGCGATCACCAGTACACCGCGTGCCTGCCGGGCAATGGCGTCGTTGAGGTCGCGCAGGAAGGCGATCGCTTCCAGGTTCTCGCGGCCGCCGTGCGCGTTCGGAATCCACTGCCCATCCTCGCGGCTGTAGTCGCGGTAGAGCATCGAGGCGACCGCATCCACGCGCAGGCCATCGATATGGAACCGTTCGATCCATTCCAGCGCGCTGCCGATCAGAAAGCCGGTCACTTCGTTGCGGCCGAAGTTGTAGATCAGGGTGTCCCAGTCCGGGTGAAGGCCCTGGCGCGGATCCTCGTGCTCATACAGCGCGGTGCCGTCGAAGCGCTGCATGCCGTGGGCATCGGAGGGGAAATGGGCGCCGACCCAATCCACGATGACCCCGAGCCCGGCCAGGTGACACCGATCAACGAACCGCGCGAAGCGGTCTGGCCCGCCGTGGCGGGCGGTCGGTGCATACAGGCCCAGCGGCTGGTAGCCCCACGAGCCGCCGAACGGATGCTCGCTGACCGGCAACAGCTCGATGTGGGTGAAGCCGAGGCCGGTCACGTAAGGAATCAGCCGGTCACCCAGCTCATCCCAATCCAACACGGCAGCGCTGTCGCCACGTCGCCAGGAACCGGCATGCACCTCATAGATGGAGATCGCGCGGTCGTCCATCGACGCACGGGCGGACATCCACGCGTGATCCTCCCAGGCATGCACCGTGCTGTCGGCGACCACCGAGGCCGTGCCCGGCAGCAGCTCGGACTGGCGCGCCATCGGATCGGCCTTGTGCGTCAGCCGCGTACCATCTGCCGCGGTGATCTCGAACTTGTAGCGGGCGCCCGCGTGGACGCGCGGCAGGAAAATCTCCCACACGCCGGCACCATGCCGCAGCCGCATCGGTTGACGCCGACCGTCCCAGCCATTGAAGTCGCCCACCACAGAGACGCGCTGTGCATTCGGCGCCCAGACCGCGAAACGCACGCCGTCCACGCCCTGCTGCTGCACGGGGTGCGCGCCAAGGGCCGCGCGGATGCTCGCGGGATCACCCGCGGCGATGCCGGCCAGTGCGTCGTCGTCCAGAACAGGGCCAAACGCGTAGACGTCCTCGATCTCCTGCTGCACCGTGCCCCAGTCGACCCGCAGCACATTCACCGACGGGCCGTCGATGGGCGCTTCGAAAATGCCCTCGCCCATGGGAGCCATCGGCTGCCAACGACCGCCTGCGTCCCGGCGCAGCACGGCGAGCGCCGCGGGAAACAGCACGGTCAGGCGCCAGCCATGCGCTGGATGGTGATGCGGCCCCAGCAGCGCGAACGCGTCACCCGGCGCGCCGGCGGCGAGCGCTGCAAGCTCCGGCGAGAGGCGGGCGTCGCTCATCGGTGGCGCGGACACGCTCTCACTGCCGGACTCGATGCCGGCGTCCAGTTCCCATTGCGTGCTCATGCGCGTGCTTCCGTAGTGCGTTGATAGAGATCGAGGTAGTGCGTGCCGGCGATGTCCCAGCCGCTCGGGCGCAGCATCGCCGCGCGCCGCATGGCCGCCATCAGGCCGGACTGGCGGAAGGTCCGGAAGGCGCGCTGCACGCAGCGGCGCAACGCATCGGCTTCGGCCGCGTTGAACAGGAACCCGGTGACCCCATCGTCCACGGTGTCGATCAGGCCGCCGGTGGCATGTGCGATCGGCAGGCAGCCAAAGCGCTGGGCGTACATCTGGCTCAAGCCGCACGGTTCAAAGCGCGACGGCATCAGCAGGAAGTCGGCGCCGGCGAACATGCGGCGCGCGAGGGTTTCATCGAAGCCGATATAGGCCGAGACGCTGCCCGGATAGCGGCGCGCCAGCTCGCGCACCTGTGCTTCGATCTGCGGCTCGCCGCCGCCGATGATGACCAGCTGCCCGCCCGCTGCCACGATCTGCGGCGCCACGTCGCAGGTCAGGTCCAGCCCCTTCTGATGGACCAGACGCGACACCACGGCGAACAACGGGCCACGGCTCTCGGGCAGGCCGAACGCACGGCGCACATGCCGCGCATTGTGATCGCGGCCTTCGCAGGACTGCACGCTGAAGTGCACCGGCAGGTGATGGTCGGTGCGCGGGTCCCAGCTGCTGTCGATGCCGTTGACGATGCCGCTGAGGTGGCCCAGCGCAGCGCGGCGCGAAAGCAGCCGGTCCAGCCCGCATCCTTCGGCAGGCGCGGTGATCTGCGCCGCGTAGCTGACACTGACGGTGTTGACCTGGTCGGCATGCACGATGCCGCCGCGCAGGAACGACAGTTGGCCGTGGAAGTCCAACGCTTCGCGCTGCGCCTCGCCAATGCCCAGGTCGGCCGCCAGCTCGGCAGGAAACAGGCCTTGGTAGGCCAGATTGTGGATGGTGAGCAGGCACGAGGCCTTGCTGCCAGACCAGCGCACGTAGGCCGCGGCCAGTGCACACGGCCAGTCATTGAGATGCAGCAGCCCCGGCGTCCAGTCCATGCCGGCCTCGCCCGCTGCAATGACCGCGGCAGCCCGCGACAGCGTGGCAAAGCGCACCGCGTTGTCGGCCCACGGCTCTCCGGCCGCGTCGACATAGGGAGAGCCTTCGCGCTCGTACAGCTCCGGGCAGATCAGCACGTACACCGGCAAGCCATCGTCCAGCACCGTGTGTGCGATCACGCAGGCAGGGAGTGCGGCGTGTGCGGGCGTCTGCCCGATCACCTGGATCGGTCCGGTACGCTCGAGTACTTCGCGATAGCCGGGAATCAGCACCCGCATGTCCGCACGGTCGCGCAGTGCACGCGGCAGCGACGCAGCGACATCACCCAGCCCGCCAGCCTTGATGTAGTCGGCCATTTCCGAGACCACGAACAGCACGCGATGGTCGCGGCCGCTGGCACGCTCGATGTGATCGCCGGGCACTACGGTCTGCGTGATGCGGCGGCGACGCGCCCGCAGGGCATCGGTTTTGACCAGGGCCTCGGCCTTGGCGGCGGAGACCTCTCGGGTGCGAGTGCGAGCAGACATGGGGGAGAACTCAACGGGGGAGACAGGGCACAACCGCTCTTCCCCTCGCGCGATGGATGCGCAAGGCGGAGGAAGCGCTGTTGGATACGATGTGGTCGGAGAAACAACCTCGACCTTTGATTCGAATCTACACCGCGGCTGAATCAATACGCTGTGAACCCGCTGCGACGTTTTGTTGACCGCGCGCGACACCGCTCGCGAAAAATGTCTGCCAACGCAGGCACAGCAACACGCAGCACGGACGATGAACCTTTCAGATTCGCGAAAACATCTTGTCTGTCGTGCACTTGAAGCGCGGTCTGAAGCGCTCTTTTCAGATGACGCGCCGGATCAGGCGTCGCGATGCCATGTCACGATTTCATATCGTCATGCGTTCCGGTATCGATCGACGCAGTGCGCCGAATGGGTGGGGATGCGCCTTCGAAAGGCCATTGCACGTTTGCGCACGTTTCATTAGAGTTGGCATGATCACGCACACCTCCTGCCTCCACCCGCCCCATGACCGACTCCCCGGAAAGCCTCCCCGGCGAACGCCAACAGCGCATTCTCTCCCTGCTTCAGCAGCAGGGCCGGGTTCTGTCGGCCCAGCTGGCGCTGGACATGCATGTCTCGGAAGACTCCATACGCCGCGATCTCCGCGAGCTCGCCCAGCAGGGGCTGTGCCGGAAGGTGTACGGCGGCGCACTACCCGCCACGCCGGCGTTTCCGCCGCTGAGTGAGCGGCAAACCGTGCAGAAACGGCAGAAACAGGCATTGGCTCGCCACGCCGCCGCCCACGTCCGCGCCGGCGACAGCATCCTGCTGGATGCCGGCTCCACCAACAGCGCCATCGCCGCCTGCCTGCCGGAGGACAGGAATCTGCGCGTGATCACCAACGCACCAGACATCGCATTGACGCTGATGCACCGCGCCGGCATCGAGGTGACGCTGATCGGCGGGCGGCTCGACCCGCGTATCGGTGCGAGCGTGGGCGCGCAGGCGCTGGAGGCGGTCAGCGGACTGCGCGTCGACCTCTTCTTCGTCGGCACCTGCGCCGTGGATGCGCAGCACGGCCTGTGGGCAGTGGACGGGGAAGAGGCCGCGCTGAAACGGGCGATGCTTGCCGCGAGCAGTCGCTGCATCGTGGTCGCCACCGGCGACAAGCTCGGCGCCCAGGCCAACCATCGCATCGGCGCGGTGGAGGACATCGGCGTGCTGGTGCTCGATGCCGATACCCCTCAGCCGCAGATCGACGCGTTCGCCCGGCGCGGCGTCGACATCCAGCTCGCACCGCGACGCTGACCCTTTCCTTCAACCTCCGCCACCCCATGACCAATCCGACGCGCGCCGCGCGCGCGCAGCAGCATGCCACCCGCGCCGCCTTCTTCCTGCCCGGTTTCGCCACCGCCGCCTGGGCGCCGCTGGTACCGTTCGCCAAGCACCGCACCGGCCTGGATGAAGGCGCGCTCGGGCTGGTGCTGCTGTGCCTGGGCGCCGGTTCGCTGCTGGCGATGCCGATCGCCGGGATGCTGGCCGCACGCCACGGCTGCCGTGCGGTGATGATCGCCACGCTCGCGATGGTGATCGCCACCCTGCCCCTGCTGGCCATCGCGCCCTCGCCGCTCACGCTGGGCGCGGTGCTGTTCGTGTTCGGTGCGGGCGTGGGCGCCTGCGATTGCGTGATGAACATGCAGGCGATCATGGTCGAGCGCGACAGCGGCCGGCCGATGATGTCCGGATTCCACGCCTTCTACAGCATCGGCGGCGCGGTCGGTGCCGGCGCGATGACCGGCCTGCTCGCGGTCCACCTGCCGCCGTGGCTGGTGTGTTTGCTCGCCTCGGCGGTGATGGCCGCACTGCTGGCGATCTCGCTGCCGTACTGGCGGACCGACAAGGCTCCCGGCGATGCGCCGATGTTCGCGGTGCCGCACGGGGTGGTGCTGGCGATCGGCGTGCTGTGTTTCGTGGCGTTCCTGGCCGAGGGCTCGGTGCTCGACTGGAGCGCGGTGTTCCTGCATGAAGTGCAGCAGGTCGACCCCTCCCGCGCCGGCCTGGGGTATCTGGCCTTCGCCATCGCGATGACCGTGACCCGGCTGATCGGTGACGGCGTGGTGGCCCGGCTCGGTCGACACCGTTCGATCCTGATCGGCGGCCTGGTGGCGGCATCGGGCTTCGCGCTGGCGACGTTTGCGAGCTGGATGCCACTGGCCCTGTGCGGCTACGCGCTGGTCGGCCTCGGCTGCGCGAACATCGTCCCGGCCCTGTTCTCGATGGCGGGCAACCAGAACGTCATGCCGGAAAGCCTGGCCATCCCGGCGATCACCACGCTCGGCTATGCAGGCGTGTTGGCCGGCCCGGCACTGATCGGTTTCGTCGCGCAGGCCAGCAGTCTGGTGTTCGCTTTCAGCGCGGTGGCGGTGACGCTGGTGCTGGTGGGGCTGTGCGCGCGGTGGGTCAAGGCCTGACGGGCGTGCCGGACGATGGCGGTACCATCGGTCCATTACCTACCGGATGCGCATCGTGACGGCCCTGCCCTTCGATCCCCGCCCGCGCCGCGCTGCCTTCCGCGCACTGCATGAGGAGGGCTGCTTCGTGCTGCCCAATCCCTGGGATGTCGGCAGCGCACGCTATCTGCACAGCCTCGGCTTCCAGGCGCTGGCCTCGACCAGCTCCGGCTATGCGTGGAGCCAGGCGCAGGCCGATGGGACGCTGACCCTGGACGAAACGCTTGCGCATCTGCGCAGCCTGGCCGCCGCGACCCCGCTCCCCTTGAATGCCGATTTCGGCGATGGCTTCGGCACGCTGGAGGATGTCGGCGGCAACGTCACCCGCGCCATCGCCACCGGGGTGGCGGGCATTTCCATCGAAGACGCCGGCCCCGATCCCGCCCATCCGCTGCGCACGCTGGAGGATGCCGCCGCGCGGGTACGCGCCGCACGCCGCGCGATCGACGCCTCCGGCGAGGACGTGCTGCTGATCGGCCGCGCCGAGAACTTCTTCGTCGGCCGTCCCGACCTGGACGATGCGATTACCCGCCTGCGGGCCTATGCCGACGCCGGCGCGGACTGCCTGTACGCGCCGGGCATCAGCACCCGCGAACAGATCGAGGCCGTCGTGGCTGCGGTGGCGCCGCGGCCAGTCAACCTGCTGGTCGGCAGCGCACTGCCCTTCACCCTGCAGGACATCGCCGGCATGGGCGTGCGCCGGGTCAGCGTGGGCGGTGCGATGGCGCGTACGGCCTGGGGCGGGATGATGCGCGCCTCGCAGTTGCTGATGGACGAAGGCCGCTTCGACGGGTTCGCCGACGCGGCGTCCGGTGCGGTGTTGAATCAGTTGTTCCGCTGATCCCTTGCACATCGCCATGTGTGTTTGCCGGGCCTTTAACGACATCCGATCCAACCACTGAATGGCTGGCGAAGCTACAGCTAATGGATGACGCGGCCTAACCGGCGCACGGCGAGTGTATTTTGTGCAGAGCCGAATCTACAATGCCGTTTGACGTGCAGCGAGCCAGGTGAATCTTCCGGATCGCCGGGCGTCCATGGGCGAAAACGTCCAGCGCGGATGCCGAGCAATGATCTGATTGCGCAAACGCACAAAAACCACAGCCTGCGAGATGGATTAACGCAACCAGGAGCTAATGCCATGCCGGAAACGATGAAATCCATCGAACTATTCATGACGGAAGCAGATGAGGAAGCTCTTTCAACATCGATCAAGAAGCAGGAAACCCATGGAATGGACAATACAGCGATGCCAACCAGTGAAGAACTACCTTTTCTTGTAGGCCTACCCATCACCAATAAAAAAATACAAGACTTTCTCTCCACCCTCAACCTTCCCCGCCATATTGAAATTGAACCCGGGGATGATCAAGTATTCGTCTGCGAGCACAATCTAGGTATTGAATTAATTTTCGAAGATGAAAAAAATATAAGAAAAAGACTTCACAACTACAAAGACGGTGAACTGGTTCTGAGCTGCATCAGATTTTACGCCAACCACGACGGCGACATGCACCCTTACACCGGAAAACTACCGTCTGGAATAACCAACAGCATGCAGGAAGAAGACATAAAAAAAATATTAGGCGAGCCATCCTTCCAGAATAGCGACCTTGGTACAATGCGCTGGGACACCCCGACTATTTCCACCGCCGTTAGAACTGAAAAAAATAAGGGTCCTCTACGTGATATGTCCATCCTGCTTTGGCCATAGATTTAGTCACCCCTGCCTGGCTTCATACAGAAAAGCCCTGAGCGAACTGGAAAAAAAATGAGCGGCCTCAATCCCGTTTCACTATTGAATATAGGCAGCGACTCACCAACCATAGAACACATACTTGACACCCTCGAAACATGCCGCAGACCTCGAATCACACGCAACGACGATAGAAAATGGTTTGACTGGCTACTTATACGCCGCAAAGGTATCGAGCTGGGCTTTGTCAACCGCTCCTACTTCGAGGCCACCCCAGAGGACGAATGGGGAAGAGGTCATTCACTGATTTTTCAAGTATATCTATACACATCCAACTTCAATGACAACCCTGAGATCCTCGCATACACAGGCCAGCTGCCCCACGGCTTGAAATTTACAGACTCAAGAGCGCAAGCACAAAAAAAACTTAGCAACTATATCCGGTATGAATCTCAACAAACGGACTGTTGGCATACTGAAAACTATAGATTGCACATTCGCTACACTCCTAGCAGAAACTCGATAGAAAGTTTAGCTCTATCACTCCCCCTTCATCCTTTTCCAGAAGAAGGCCGCATCCCCTGCAACATATCCTGCCAAGATTGGATAAATTTATTTGGAGCAGATATAGACTCAGAAGTGATAAATAGAGCAGTTGCGCCACTCGATATCCGCCAGCGCATGCTGGACTCTGATGATGAACGAGAAGCAGATTTCACATTTGAATCCGGATTTGAGATGTATTTTGAGGAAAGCATAAAGACACGTAGAACCAACAATCAAAACAAACAGGGCTTAGTATTAGCTGCGGCAAAATTCTTCCGCGCACGCGAAAGAGATGCCCGACAGTGGGCCGGAGAGCTACCTTACGGGCTATCTTTTAGCGACGGCCCGCTAAAGGCACTCGAAAAGATAAAGACACCGCCAGCCATTAGAGAAGAAAGTCGCTTAACGGGGTATTTTCTATGGCATTTCGCCACACACAGCCTGCACATTCTCTATAGCACCTTCGACAATCAACTGATGCGAGTTACGCTTATGACACCCAACTATTGGACGACTCTAGAAAAATAGTTTCCAAAAAGCCATGGTCAGACGGTAACCCTGATTGCTTGTGGCGAGCAGCTTTCGACCGCCCCCGGGCAAAGGGCTGTACCAGGCCATGGGCATCGGGGATCAATTCGAGCCGGCCCTGCGCAGCGATGCCCGCATCGCCCAGATCGAAGGTGACGATGCGCGCCTGCAACCCGCCAAACCTTTCGACCTGATCGACCACCCGCGCGACGACCTGAACATCCACTGGCCCACAATGAATGATCACAGAAAAAACGCGCGGGAAACTTGCGCCGCAGTGTCGAGTTGAAAATCAGTGGCTGGACAGCACCACCACCGCAGCGGTGACCAGCGCGATCCCCACCCAGCCGATCGGACGCAGGCGGTTGCCGAACAGCACGCGCCCGCAGAGAGCCGTGCCGATCACCCCGATGGCGCCCCACATGGCATAGGCCGTGGCCAGGTCCATCGTTTTGACCGCCTGGCCGAGCAACGCGAAAGCGATCCAGACCAGCCCGATCGCGGCAAGACCCCACGCCGGCTTACGGAAGCCATCGGATTTGGCGACCATCATGTTGGCGGCGATGTCGATCAGCGCCGAGCACAGCACGAACAGGAACGCAGTGAGATTCACGACGTGTGCTCCTCGCCGAGCGTGACGCAGACGATGCCGGCCGCCGCCATCCCCAGCCCGAGCATCTGCTGCACCGAGAGGCTGTCCTTGAACACGAAGATGCCGACCAACGTGAGCAGGGTCAGGCCGAGGCCTTCCCACACCGCGTAGGCCACACCGACAGCGATGCCGCGCACCGACAGCGCCAGGAAGTAATACGAAATGGCCAGGGCAACGGCCATGACAACATAGCCGAGATGGCCACCATGACGGGCGGCATCGGCCATGAACGAAGTACCGACCACTTCGGCGACGATCGCCACGGTCAGGCAGGCCCAGGCGATCAGACCGCCACGGGCACGGGGTTGCGAATGCACCTGTGTGTGCATGGAAAGCTCCTTGATTGCGGCCGGGGCATGACACCCAGGCAACTCGCCCATTATCATCGCCATTTCCATCAGACCAAAGATGGAAACCATCGACAAAGGCGATACATCCATGCGCTACGGCCCCGAATCCCTGAACGCCTTCGTCGAAGCCGCCGCACTCGGCTCCTTCTCCGCGGCCGCTCGCCGCCTCAAGAAGACCCAATCGACCATCAGCACCGCGATCGCCACGCTGGAGGCCGACCTGGGCCTCAGCCTGTTCGATCGCAGCGGCCGCTATCCGCTCCTGACCGAAGACGGGCGGAAAGTGCTCGGCCATGCGCAGGAAATCCTTGCCGCCGCCGATCGCCTGGAGCAGCTCAGCATCCGCTTGGCCGACGAGGTCGAGCCGCGCCTCAGCCTCGTGTTCTCGGATATCTACCAGCTCAACCCTGATCAGCATCTGCTGCGCCGGTTCGAGCAGCGTTTCCCGGATATCGAGCTGGAATGGCTGGATGCCGAAGGCAGCGATGTGCTCGATGTGGTGCAGCGCGGCCGCGCCCATCTCGGGCTGATCCCGCATCAGCCGGCCTACCCGTCCGAACTGGCCGTGCGTGCCCTGCCCCTGCGCGCGGACATGGCCATCTTCGTCGCCACCGGCCACCCGCTGGCGGCGCTGCCTGTGCCCGACGAATCGCATCTGGCCAGCCACCGCCAGATCTGCCTGAGCGGGGATGCCGTACGCGAGGGTCGCGCACGCGGCCGCACCTGGTCGGCGTCGGATTACCTGATGGTGCTGGAGATGGCCGAGGACGGGTTCGGCTGGGCGGAGTTGCCGCGCTCGCTGGTGACGCGCTATGGCCGGGGGATGCTGGTTGAACTGCCGCTGCCCGGCTGGCCGCGGCTGGTCTCCACCGATGCGGTATGGCACAAGGGGACGCCGCTGGGGCCGGCGGCGCTATGGCTGCTGGATCAATTCCTGCTGCCGGCCGCTGCACCGGACCGGTAACGCCGGCGGCGCACCCGACCGGTAGTGCCGGCCGCTGGCCGGCTCTGCAGTCACCTCGAATGCCGGCCAGCGGCCGGCACTACCCAGGTTGACGGCCGATGGCCGGCCTGCGTGGCGGTATGCATTGCGAGGAGCCGGCCAGCGGCCGGCTCTACCCGGGCGGGGCGTCAGTGCGCGAGCGCGTAATCGATCGCCGCGCAGATCGCCGCCACCTGGGCATCGTTGCACTGCTGCGGGGTGGCACGCGGGCTGTCCGGGTACACCTCGGTGGTGGTGGTATACCTCGCGCCACTGACACTGGCACACAGGCCCAGTTTCTCCAGCGGATACTCGATCACGCCCGGCGCCACCACCGGCGAGCCGATGATCTCGCCCTTGTCGTCGGCCGGGGCGATGTGGGTCACCCGCTCGACCGCCGCATTGACCGCGGTCTGGAACGCGGGCTGCGGATTCTCGCTGTCATCGACCAGATAGAAACCATCGGGAATCAGCCCCGGCTCGAACGGCTTGCCGTCGCGTGCGGCCAGGGCCGGGCGGAATTCGGTCTCATCCGTGTCGGTGGTTTCGTGCAGGTCGATGTGCATCGCGATGCTGCCACGCAACGGCGCGACGAGGGCCATCAGCGCCGCGGACTCTGCCGCCGGGCTGTTGGCCATGAACGAGCGGTTCGGATCGATCGCATCGGCGTTCCAGCGCTGGATGCGCTCGTAGCCCCACGGGCTGACGCAGGGCACCACCAGCAGATTGGCGCGGCCGGCATACTCCGCTGTACGGGTCTGCAGGAACTGCAGCGCGCCCTGCACGCCGCTGGTTTCGTAGCCATGGATGCCGCCGGTGACCAGCATCGTCGGCAGCGCCGGATTCCAGTCGCGGCTGCGCACTGCGAACAGCGGATACTGGTCCGGCGCGTAGTCCAGCGTGCCGTACTGGCTCACCTCGAATGCATCGCGCAGCGCGTCGACCGCTGGCAGGACATCCTCGGCAAAACGCCGTTGCGGCACCTGGCGGGCACGCCACTGCGCCTTCTCCGCTGCGCCCCACGGCTGGCCGGGGGTGCCGATGGGATAGAAGGAGGCGTTGGTCATGGCGTGCTCGTCTGTGGTGCGGTGTGGAACGGCGATTTTACCATCGCCTTCAGCACCGTCGCGGCCCGCTTACGTCCGGGCAAGCTTCGTGATCGCCTCCTCCACCGGCCGGTCGCCTTCGGTGAGCTCGATGATCGTGCGGCGCACCTCGGGGTTCTCGACCAGCGCGACCAGCGTGGCAGCCACATCGGCGCGTGGGATATCGCCGTACGCAATCGCCGGGCCGGCGCTGACCCGGCCCGTGCCCGGCGCATCGCTCAAGGTGCCGGGACGCAGGATCACCCAGTCCAGATCGGTGGCGGCCAGATACACATCGGCGCGCTTCTTGACCGTCATGTAATTCTCGAAGCCCTCGCCCATGCCCTTGTTGCGGCCCGCTTCCGGAAATGCCGAGACCAGCAGGAAGCGCCGCACGCCCGCCTGCCGGGCGGCATCGACGGCGAGCTCAAGGCCGCGGCCATCGATGGCGTTGGTCACTTCCACGCCTGCACCGCCCGCACCGGCGGTGAACACCACCACGTCAGTGCCGGCCATCTGCGCGGCCAGTGCGGCCACGTCGGTGGCGGTGAGATCACCGGTGACCGGCGACGCGCCCAGTGCCTCCAGTTCAGCGCCCTGCCCGGCGCGGCGATGCAGTGCGAGCACGCGATGCCGTTTGTCGGCCAGCTGCTTGACCAGGTGACGGCCGACCTTGCCGGCCGCGCCGACGATGAAGACAGTGCTCAAGACGGTTCTCCTGTTTCAATCGACCTGCAAGGGTACGCAGGCGGATGTGACACGACCGTCCCGATGCGCGCCGTCGTTCAGCCGCCGCCGTACTGCGCGTCGCTGACCTGTTCCATCCACGTCACCGGCGAACCGTCGACCGCTTCGGCGATCGCGATATGCGTCATCGCGGTCGTGGCTTTCGCGCCATGCCAGTGCTTGACGCCCGGCGGGATCCAGACGATGTCGCCGGGTCGGATCTCGCGCGCGGGCTTGCCCCACTCCTGCACGCTGCCCACGCCGGCGGTGACGATCAGGGTCTGGCCCAGCGGATGGGTGTGCCAGGCGGTGCGTGCGCCGGGTTCGAAGGTGACGGTGGCCCCGCCGACCCGTGCGGGCGCGTCGGTCTGGAACGGTGCATCGATGCGCACCTTGCCGGTGAAATAGTCCGCCGGGCCGGCTGCCGAGGCGGTGCCCCCCGCGCTGGTGATGCGGATGGGCGCGGTGTCGGTGGGCATGGCACGATCTCCTGAAGGCACGGCGCAGCTCGCCGCGGACCCTCACTGTAGGCGTGCCGCCGCACCGGGACTAGCCGCCGCAACCGGCATGCAGTCATGAGCCCAGCTCATCAATGGATCAGGGGCGCAGCAGCACCTTGCCGTTGCGGCCCGGTTCCAGGCTGGCCTTGGCGGCATCACCGACCTCATCCAGCCCGAACACGCCGTCCACCGGCAGGCTCAACCCACCGCGGGCCGCCAACTGCAGCAGTTCGCCGACCAGGCGACGCTTGTCATCCGGCGCCATGGCCTGGCTGACCTTGCTGCCCCAGAAGCCCTTCACCGTGGCCTGCTTGAAGATTACGTCGCCCGAGCTGAGCTGCATCGGCTCGCCGGTCATCGAGCCGAACGAGACCAGCGTGCCGCCATCGCCGAGCAGGGTCATCAGCTCGCTGCTCGCGCGTCCGCCGACCGAATCCACCGCGGCGGCGATCGAGGCGCCGCCGGTCGCGGCCTGCACCTGCGCCATCCAGTCCGACTGCGCGGTGGAGATCGTGTGGTCGATGCCGAGCTCGGCCATTTCGGCCACGCCGGCATCGCGCCGCACCAGGTTGATGCAGTGCACGCCGCGCGCCTTGGCCAGCATCGCCAATGCCTTGCCGACGGCGCCGTTGGCCGCGTTCTGGAGGATCCACTGGCCTTCCTTCACCTGCAGGAAGTCCAGCAGCATCAGCGCGCTCAGCGGCATGGCGATCAGCTGTGCGGCGGTGTTGTCATCGATGCTGTCCGGCATCGGAATGACCATGCGTGCCGGCGCGATGAAGGACTCGGCCCAGGTGCCATGCACCGAGGCGGCGCTGACGCGCTGGCCGATCTTCAGGCCTTCGACGCCCTCGCCCAGCGCGTCGATCACGCCGGTCCCTTCGCTGCCACCGATCGCCGGCAGCTCGGGCTTGTAGCCGTACTGGCCGCGCACGGTCCACAGGTCGTGGTTGTGGATGGGCGCCAGCACGGTGCGGATGCGCACCTCGCCGGCCGCCGGGGTCGGCTGCGGCACATCGCCGCCGTGCAGGACCTGGGTAGGATCACCAAAAGTGGTATGGATCGCGGCGCGCATCAGCAACGCTCCTTCTTTACATTGTTCATGGGGGTCTCCTGCAACGGGAATCAACGACGATGACGGTGCGCGGCGGCGATCGCGCGCGGCTGGCGGTACGCGCGTACGCGCAGCCACACGGTCTGGATCACCACGATGATGATCAGCACCAGGGCCAGGGTGGCGATGTTGCCCGCCCCCGGCAGATCCCAGCCGGACTGCTTGACGTACATGCCGGCCAGCGCCCAGATCACGGCTGCCGGATAGGCGAAATGCCCGCGCAGCAGCTGGTTCACCACCAGCACCAGCAGCGTGGCCAGGACCAGCAGCACCAGGCTCCAGCCGAGCATGGTGTCGGTCGGCAGCCAGCGGTAGGCGACGATCACCTGCGCGGTGTTGAGGAAGGCGGCCAGTGACAGCCAGCCCGCATGCAGCCCGAGTGGATAGGCGGCCCAGGCGCGTTGACCGCCCGGGGCGGTGATCGGCGAGGCACGGTAGGCGGCCACGATCAGGCAGAGCAAGGCCGCCCAGATGATCGCCAGCGCCGGCAGGAACCACTGGTTGGAGAACACCGGCATCCAGGCGGCGGTCAGCGCGAAGCCCGCCGCGGCCCACGGGCGCACGCCGGTGATGTCCGGCTTGCGCAGGCGCAGCTGCCAGAACCCGAACAGCACGTCCCACAGGAAGATCACGCCCCAGATCGCGAAGGCGTACCCGGCCGCCACCAGCAGCGTCGGATACTGGTCGGACACTGCGCCGTTGGTCGGGCCGAACATGCCGGTCTGTGAGAGCCACGCCACTACGGGCATCGCCAATGCGGCCAACAACACGATCCAACGCATGCATCCACTCCAGCTGAAAAGAGCGGTGACGATACGCGGTTCAGGGTTAAGACGTTGGGAGGGGGCGCGGGCGGCGCACGAACAGGCTGAGTGCCGCTGCCGCGGTCGCCAGGGTCGCCACGCCCATCCAGCCCCACTCCGCGAGGGCGAGGCTTCCCAGCGCGCCGCCCGCGGCCATGCCGAGGAAGACGCCGGTGAACAGCAGCGCGTTGAGCCGGCTGCGGGCCTCGGGCACCAGTCCGTAGACCAGGGTCTGGTGCGAGACCAGGGCCGACTGGAAGCCGAAATCGAACACCATGGCACTCACCGCCAGCAGCGGCACCACCGCGCCCCGCGGCAGCCACGGATCCAGCAGGAGCATCGCAAACCCGCACAGCGCGACCAGAATCGCGATCCGGGCCACGGCATGGCTGCCGAGCCGGTCGGCCCACCGCCCGGCCAGCGGTGCCGCCAGCGCACCGGCCGCACCGGCGATGCCGAACGCGCCGGCCACCGCACTGCCCAGCTGATAGCGACTGTGCAGCATCAGCGCCAGGGTCGACCAGAACGCACTGAACCCGACCGCCAGCAGCGCCTGCGCGAACACGGCGCGGCGCAGCGCCGGTTGCCCGCGCCACAGCGCCACCAGCGACGCCAGCAAGGCCGGATAGCGCAGTGTGGTACTCGGCGCGAAGCGCGGCAGCTCCCGTCCCAGGGCCACCGCCATCAGCCCGACCGAAAGCGCCGCGAGCCCGAACATCGTGCGCCAGCCGAGCCATTCCGCGATGAGCCCGCTGGCGACGCGTGAGAGCAGGATGCCGAGCAGCAGCCCGGTCATGACCTTCCCGACCACGGCGCCCCGGCTTGCCTCAGGTGCAAGGCTGGCTGCCGCGGGTACGACGTCCTGGGCGACCGTCGCGGTCAGGCCCACCAGCAGACTGGCCAGCAGCAGCGTCGGCAGACTGCCGGCCAGTGCCGCCCCGCCAAGCGCCACGGCGAGCAGCGCGGCCTTGACCAGGATCAGCCGACGACGATCGAAGCGGTCGCCCAAGGGCGCCAGCAGCAGAATGCCCAGCGCATAACCCAGCTGCGTCAGCGTAGGCACCAGGCCGATGGCGGCGGGCGCCGCGGACAGGCTGGGGCCCATTACCCCGAGCATGGGCTGGCTGTAGTAGATGGAAGCAACGGAAAAACCGGTCGCCGCGGCCATCGCCAGGATCAACCGCGGGGCCAGCGTCTGCGTCGGCGGCGCGCTGGCAGGTATATGCAGGACAGACATGGGCAACTCCAACCACGGGGAACGTGGGGCCAGCATCGTCCTCCGCTGACGCGGCGTGTAGTAGGCTTTCCCGCATATTCTTCATACGTCCGACGCATGACCAGCATCAGCCCCGTCCCCAGCGCCGACCGGATCGATCTGCTGCGGACCTTCGTGCGCATCGTGGAAAGCGGCAGCCTTTCAGCCGCAGCGGCCCAGCTCGGCACCACGCAGCCAACCGTGAGCCGGCGTCTTCAGGCCCTGGAGCGCCTGTTCGGCCTGCAACTGCTCAAGCGCTCGACGCACCGCATGACGCTCACCGAAGATGGCGAGCGGTGCTTCGCCCATGCCGAGGCGCTGGTCGCCGATTGGGACGCGATCCAGGCCGACCTGCGCGGCGAGGTGAACGTGCCGCGCGGGCGGCTGCGGGTGCTGGTGCCGCACGCGTTCGGGCAGGCGCAGCTGCTGGCCCCGATGCTGCAGTTCCTGGCGCGCCATCCCGAGATCAATCTGGAATGGATCCTCGAAGATCGCCATCCGGACTTCATCGCCGAGGGCATCGACTGTGCGATCCGGGTCGGCACGGTGGACGCGCCACACCTCGTTGCGGTGCCCCTGGCCGAGGTGCCCCGCATCGTCATTGCCTCGCCACAGCTGATCGGCGAAGCGGATCCGCGCGACCCCGCCCTGTTGACCGCCGTGCCCTGGATCGCGCTCACCACCTACTACCGCGATCGCATCACGCTGCTGCCCGACGACGGTGGACCGTCCCTGCAGATCGCGATCCAGCCCCGGCTGTTCACCGACAATCTCTTCGTCGTGCGCGAGGCGGCGTTGGCGGGCCTGGGTGCCGCCGTCGTGTCCGCCTGGCTGGTGGAGGACGCGCTGCGAACCGGTCGGCTGATCCGCCTCATGCCGGAACGGGAGGCCCCCCCCTTGCCGGTGCACCTCGTCTATCCGTCGACGCGCCAGATGCCAAGTCGGCTGCGTGCCTTCATCGACGCGATGAAGGCCTCCCTGCCACATACCCATGGCATGCGCCGCCTCCCGCCGCCGCGCTGATCGGACGCAGGCGCATGCCCCGAAATTGCAAAGACTTACTAACATAGCCCCTGCTATATTGCGGCCGTGGACATCGAACGCCGCCCCGGGAACTCCCCTGCCTGGCCTTCCTCGGCCGGGCACACGCCCAGCCTGGGTGAGATGAATGCCAGCGTGGCCGTTCCCAGCGGCGGCCATTGGTGGTTCCGGCTGCTGGCCTTCCTCGGCCCCGGCTACATGATCTCGGTCGGCTACATGGACCCGGGCAACTGGGCCACGGACATCGCCGGCGGCGCGCAGTTCGGCTATCTGCTGCTCTCGGTGATCCTGCTCTCCAATCTGATGGCGATCGTGCTGCAGGGGCTGTCCGCGCGGCTGGGCATCGCGACCGGGCGCGATCTGGCGCAGGCGTGCCGCGATCACTATTCGCGGCCGGTGAACCTGGGCCTGTGGTTGCTGTGCGAGATCGCGATCATCGCCTGCGACCTGGCCGAGGTCATCGGCACCGCGATCGCGTTGAAGCTGCTGTTCGGCATCCCGCTGCTGGCCGGCGCGATCATCACCGCGGTGGACGTGGTGCTGGTGCTGCTGTTGATGAACCGCGGCTTCCGCGCGCTGGAAGCCTTCGTGATCGCGCTGCTGCTGGTGATCTTCGGCTGCTTCGCGATCCAGATCTTCATCGCCGCCCCGCCGCTGCAGGCCGTGCTCGCCGGCTTCATCCCGCACGCGCAGGTGGTCACCGACCCCAAGGCGCTGTACCTGGCGATCGGCATCATCGGCGCCACCGTGATGCCGCACAATCTGTACCTGCACTCCTCGATCGTGCAGACCCGCGCTTACCCGCGCACCGACGCCGGGCGCCGCAGTGCGCTGCGCTGGGCGGTGGCCGACAGCACCATCGCCCTGATGCTGGCGCTTTTCATCAACGCCTCGATCCTGATCCTGGCCGCCGCGGTGTTCCATGCGCACGGCCGTACCGACGTGCAGGAGATCGAGCAGGCGTACGAGCTGCTGGCGCCGATGCTCGGCGTAGGGCTGGCCTCCACCCTGTTCGCGGTCGCCCTGCTCGCCTCGGGGATCAACTCGACGGTGACCGCCACGCTGGCCGGGCAGATCGTGATGGAAGGTTTCCTGCGGCTGCGCATCGCACCGTGGGCGCGGCGCCTGATCACCCGTGGCATCGCGATCGTGCCGGTGGTGGTGGTCACCGCGATCTACGGCCAGCAGGGCACTTCGCGGTTGCTGGTGCTGAGCCAGGTGCTGCTGTCGATGCAGCTGCCGTTCGCGGTGGTGCCGCTGGTGCGGTTCGTGTCGGACAAGGCCAAGATGGGGGCCCTGGTGGCGCCGCGCTGGTTGATCGCGCTGTCATGGCTGATCGGCGGCCTGATCATCGTCCTGAACGTGAAGCTGCTGGTGGATGTGTGGCGGGGCTGAGGCCCTCCCCCCTTGACCTCAATGAAGGTTGAGGTGGCACAGTGCGAGTTCCTTGCCCCACTGGCAAGCCCAGATCGAGCCACGCAATGACCGACATCTCGCAGCACGCGCTATGGAATGGCCCCGCCGGTGAGGCGTGGGTGGAAGCGCAGCGCATCCTCGATCAGATGTTCGCGCCGCTTGCCACTCACCTGGTCGAGGCGATCCCACCCGGCGACGAGCTGCACGTCCTGGATGTGGGCTGCGGGACCGGCGCGGTGGCGCTGGCCATTGCCGGGCGTCTGGAGCCCGGCGGGCATGTCAGCGGGGTCGACATCTCGGCACCGATGATCGCGCTGGCGCGTGAGCGCGCGCAGCGTGCCGGGCTGGCCGTGGAGTTCATCGTCGCCGATGCGCAGCAGCACGCGTTCCTGCAGGGAAGCCTGGACCGGATCGTGTCGCGCTTCGGGGTAATGTTCTTCGATGATCCCGTGCAGGCCTTCGCACAACTGCAGCGGGCGGCGAAACGGGGCGGCGTGCTGCATGCCCTGGCCTGGCGCGGCCCTGACGAGAATGCCTTCATGACCACGGCCGAGCGCGCGGCCGCACCGTGGTTGACCCTGCCCGCGCGCCAGCCCGGTGGGCCGGGGCAGTTCGCGTTCGCCGACCGTGCGCGGGTCGAGCAGATCCTGACGGCCGCGGGCTGGGAGGATGTCGAGATCCTGCCGCTGGACGTGGTCTGCCGGATCGATCGTGCGGACCTGGCGACTTACGTGAGCTTGCTGGGACCGGTCGGAAGCGCGTTACGGAATGCGCCACTCGATGCGGCGGCACGGTCGCAGGTGATGGACACGGTACTGCAGGCCTTCGCGCCGTTCGTTGACGGCGATGCAGTGACGTTCACCGCCGCCTGCTGGGATGTCCGCGCCCGCGCCTGGTAGATCCACGCCACGCGTGGAGGCGTCCCGTGGGCGCTGCAGCCCCGGGAACCGGCCCTTCAACGGCCTCGCCGGTCGGCCGCCGCCAGCCGACCGCGCAGCTTTTCCACGATCGCCTGCTCGCTCATCGCGTAGCCGTACACATCCTGCAGCTGTCCGTCGGCGCCGAGCAGGAACCACGACGCGGTGTGCTCGAAGGTCGCGGTGTCGCCCTCGCCGACCCGGCGA
>Ga0182005_1000298_pt1 | contig 30355 bp, 36 predicted proteins | sample Sormic07211103_1_FD_123021 | JGI IMG/M metagenome (GOLD analysis project Ga0182005, IMG submission 123021) | Rhizosphere microbial communities from Sorghum bicolor, Mead, Nebraska, USA - 072115-103_1 MetaG | ecosystem: Host-associated > Plants > Roots > Rhizosphere | place: USA: Nebraska...
CCCCTTTTCAATCCAGGTTTGAAAACCAGTTGCAGGTAGTGCTGGATATCCGGCCCAGCGTATTCAGTTTTGTGTTCGGATTATTGCCTGCTGCTGTAATAGATGACTGTCACAAGCGGGGAATCAGGTTAATCGGCACCGCCACTACATTAGATGAAGCGATTGCGCTGGAAGCAAATGGGGTAGATCTGATAGTTGCTTCGGGTTTTGAAGCCGGCGGGCATCGGCCTTCTTTCCTGGAGCAGGCAGAGCTATCTACTACCGGTACTTTTGTGTTGGTACAACTGATAAAAGAAAAGGTGAAAATCCCTGTCATAGCAGCGGGTGGAATTGCGAATGGCAGGGGCATAGCTGCTGCACGCACCTTAGGTGCAGATGGGGTACAAATAGGCACTGCGTTTCTGGCAACAGAAGAATCCGGCGCTCTCCCAGCACACCGTGAAGCGCTGTTTGCCGCTGATGCGAAGTATACGATGCTGTCCCGTGCATTTACAGGCCGTTTGGGAAGAGGGTTGACCACCCGGCTGGCCAGAGAAGCAATGGGTAAAGAAGATAGCATCCTGCCTTTCCCATTACAAAGTACATTGATCTCTACCCTGCGCAAAGCAGCACTTGCGCAACAAAAATATGACCTGGTAATGTTCTGGGGTGGACAGATTGCCCCGCTGTTAAAACATAGAAATGTTTCCTCCCTCATGCAGTCACTGATAGCTGACTGTAGTCATATTCTTCACTAATGACTGTCATGTAAGCGATAAAAGTATTGCAGTACTTTTATACCATTACATCGTGCGATCATGGAAAAGATGCCTCTTGTTTATTCCTGCTCTGGCTGCTCAAGTGCAGCACAAATGGCCAATTATCTGGCGATACAATTAGACCGGTTTGGAATTGCTGAAATGTCCTGCATAGCAGGTGTTGGCGGAAATGTAAAGAAGCTGGTAAAGACAGCACTTTCCGGCCGGCGGATCATTGCCATAGATGGTTGTCCGCTGGCCTGTACAAAAGCTTGCCTGGCCAATCATTCACTGGAAGCAGATCTGTCCATAGACCTGTCCCGGCTGGGAGTGTCTAAAAGACAGCATGAGGATTTTGATAAAGATCAGGCAGATGTATTATTGGAGGATTTAAAACTGGCAATTTATGGAAAATCCGAAACCCATTAAGAGAAGTAAAGCCTTTGTGCAATTGTCCAAAGATCATCACTTTGGCTTGCTGCTGGTATTGAGAATCAGGCAGGACCTTACGAAAGGGACAAAAGGTGAAGAGATCAGCCGTTACGTGATTGATTTTTATAAGGACGACCTGGCGCAGCATTTCAGGGAGGAAGAGGAGTACCTGTTCAGCAAACTGCCTGTGGGAGATCCATTGCGCGAACAGGCAGAAGGAGAGCACAGGGCTATCTATAACCTGATTGAATCTATACGCCTGCATCACTCTGATACGGCGTTGTTACGACAGTTCGGAGATCTGCTGGAAGCACATATCCGATTTGAAGAAAGAACGCTCTTCAATCACTTGCAGGAGCATATGAGTCCGGAAGACCAGGAGCAATTATTACTACACACCGCCAGCAGAAACAACAGAACATGATCATTCATCAACACACGAAGATCGGGGCAATTTTAAAGCATAACCCGGCATCCCTGGAAGCGATCGTTAGCATCTCACCTAAGTTTGAGAAGTTGCGTAATCCTGTATTAAGGAAATTGATGGCTGGCAGGGCTACTATTGGGATGGCCAGTAAGATCGGGGGTTGTGACGTAGAGGATTTTTATAATAAACTGTGTCCTTTGGGATTCACGGTTGCTGCAGATACAAGTACTGTGGCAGAGGAAGCACCAGGGGGAATACCAGCTTTTATACAGACATTGAGTGAGGATTTGTTGGTCGTACTGGATGTGCGTCCTGTTATCGCATCGGGAGAAGATCCATTGAGTCTGATTCTGCAAAAGATAAAGACCTTACAAAGCGGGCAGGTGTTGAAGATCGTGAACACTTTTGAACCAACGCCGTTGATATTGTTGCTGAAGAAACAAGGTTTTGATTCCTATGCCGCGCATTCAAATGATAACCTGGTAGAGACGTGGTTTTATAAAGGTGCAGTCGGTGGTGTAGCAGACACGCCTGTGCAGACAGGTCACTGGGATGAAGTCCTGCTCCGGTTTAAAGATAACCTGCACACTATCGATGTACGTGGCTTGCAGATGCCGTTACCCATGCATACGATCCTGGAGAACCTGGATAGTTTGCCGGAGGAGAAGGCGTTGTTTGTATATCACAAACGGATACCTGTATTCCTGTTACCGGAACTGGCGCTTCGGAAATTTGACTACCGGTTAAAGGAAGTGGCGGGTGATGAGGTACACCTTTTAATATTCAGGAACTGATGAGCGATGTAATGTATACGACTACCCACAGAGTGGTAGTACCTTTTTATGTGTATGCCGGATTGGCTTTCCTGGTAGCGACGGTGATGTTGTTCAGTGGGTCGGGTGAGTTTTCGGGGCATTATTTTCAGCCGCATATATTAGCGATCACGCATACGATGGCTTTGGGATGGGGCACCATGATCATATTAGGGGCAGGTCATCAGTTGATACCGGTATTGATAGAAGGGGAATTGTATAGTGTTAAACTGGCTTATTTATCCTACGTATTTACGGCAATTGGAATTGCATTACTGGTATATGCGTTTTATATTTTTGACATGGGGTGGCCGGCGAAATACGGGGCGTTGCTGATTAATGCGGGGGTGATCGTTTTTTTTGTGAATGTATTGATGAGTGTGATAAAAAGTAAGAAGGAAAATATCCAGGCTATCTTTATGCTCACGGCGGCGGGATGGCTGGTGTTTACAACCCTGATAGGAGGTTTATTGATCTGTAATTTTACGGAGAACTTATTGCCGGAAGGATCACTGCATTATCTTTCCCTGCATGCACACATAGGAATAGTTGGTTGGTTTTTGTTGTTGGTTATAGGAGTGGGTTCCCGTCTAATCCCTATGTTCCTGATCTCTAAATATGAGAACCAAAAGATGCTGTGGGGAATTTATGGATTGATCAATGGAGGGCTGATAGTATTCATTTTTATTTTTCTGAAGGCGGTAACGCTGGTGCTGTATTTAATACCGGTGGTCTGTATTGCAACGGCTATCGTGTTGTTTGGTATGTATTGCCGTAAATCCTACCGGGTTCGCATCCGCAAACAATTGGATGAAGAAATGAAAGTTTCATTGCTGGCGGTGGTAATGATGGTGTTACCGCTGGTGTTTTTAATTGCGGTGATCGTCATGCTCATCTCGTTGTCCGCGGATGTAAAGATGGTGCTGGCTTATGGTTTTACGATCTTTTTCGGGTGGCTTACGGCCATTATATTAGGGATGACATTTAAGACGCTGCCATTTATCATCTGGAACAAGGTATATCATGTGCGGGCAGGAACGGGCAGCACGCCCAGTCCGAAGGAATTGTTCAGCAGTAAGGTATTCAATATCATGGCAGTTTGTTTTATTATTGGATTTGTGGGGTTTGCAGGAGGGATAGTGGTGACAAATGGTTTGGCTACTAAGCTTGGATCACTGTTGTTGTTAGGGTGTGCGGTGTTGTATAATGTAAATGTTTTCAAATTATTATTGCATAAAGATATTATGTTATGATCGCGCAAACGGAAAAAGCTGCCGAAGCCCTTGCAGCCTTGCGGTGGGTGTTTGATCCGGAGGTAGGATTGAATGTAGTGGATATGGGGTTGATATACGCACTCAGTATGGAGGAAGAGGCGAAGAAGATGAATGTATTGATGACATTGAGTACACAGCATTGTCCGATGGGACAAACTATTGTAGATAGTGTGAGGGGAAGGTTGGAGATGTCTTATCCGGGTTATGAAATAGATATACAGATCACCTTTGAACCAGCATGGAGTTTGGAGATGATTTCAGCAGAAGGGCAGGAATTTTTAAACAGATAGCAGGATGCTTAGCTTCACATGTAAGACGGCCATTAAAGCAGTGATTTACTTGTCTTCCAGGCATAGGAGTGGGGAGAATGCGGGTATTAAAGAGATCTCGGAGTGTATAGGTGCCAGTGAGCATACGGTGGGGAAGTTATTGCAGGTATTGGTAAAGCAGGGGGTGATCAGGAGTATGAAGGGGCCGGCAGGTGGGTTTAATATTTCGGAAGAGCAGATGCAACAACCGATCATGACGATAGTGGAGGCGATAGATGGGAAGCAGGTGTTTAAGGAGTGTGGGTTGGGGTTGAGCAGGTGTTCTGCAACGCGCCCGTGTCCTATACATCATGAATATAAGGAGGCGAGGGAGCTAATAGAGCAGTTGTTCAATACCAGGCGGATTGCGGATTTGTGTGAGCCGGTGAGTAGTGGGGTGGCGTATTTGATTGGGGGGAGTAAGTGATGTGTAGTAGGATTGTGGTGTTTGAAGCAGAAATTTTGGGTGGTTGTTGATGAGGGAAAATTGAGAAAGGGAAATCATGGGAATTCTGGGGCATGAAGGAATACAGTTTGCATAACAGGGCGGGTTCGCCCATTTTACGGTAATTATAGTAGATTTGTAGCACTACCCCAGGGACAATATTTGTTATGCAAGTGCTACTAATTAATACAATCGAGATTAATCCTTATGATTTTATGGATTCGGATGATCCGAAGCTCAATGACCTGCGTGAGGACAGCAGTCAATTTTGGACGGCGTGTATTTCACATCGTGGGTTGGGGCGGTTAAAGGCGATCCGGAGGGGGAGTTACCTGGTAGATTTGACGACGGTTGATGATAGGGAGTTGGAGGAGATTTTGAAGAATGAACTGGAGGAGGTGGATGTGATGGCGTATGACGAGCAGGTGGGAAGGATTAGCGGGGGAGTGGCATTATCGTTGGGAGATAGGATTTATATAGCGCCTAACTGTTGTGGGGATATGGGGGATCTGGTGGGATGGGAGGATATTTTTCTAGACACTACAGGGGCGTGGAGACAATTATGGATCGGCCATCCATGGGTATATTACAGGGTAGTGGATGAGAGGGTGGAGTTTTCTGATTATACGGAGAAAGCGGGAACGGAGGATTTATCGGTATTGGTAGCAGTTTCGAAGGTGGAGTTGATGGCGGAGGTGCGAAGGGTGAGGGTAGAGCAGGATTTATTTGAACAGCGGATTCAGAGAGTATTGGAGAAGATGGGAATTGCGCATGGTGAGGAGATAGCAAAGATAATGACAGGAAATTAGTGTGGGTGAAGGTTTTTTTATAGTGCTTCAGGTGATGAAGAAGTACGTTTATAACGATGACTTTATAATTCAATTATTATAGAGAAAGCCCTGCAGTGACTACTGTGGGGCTTTTGATTTTACAAAAATCTCCATTTTTATAATAAAAGTGATTATTTTTACGAAATATGCCATATCTAAAGACCCTTTTAATTAATTGTGAGTAGAGATATCGGCGTTAGAAATGTTTTTTTTGTACGTAAACAAGGACCCATGCGCGCATTATTGAGACCTATATTTCTTGTGCTACTGCCATTAGCCAGCTTTAGTCAGAAACCGGTATTACCCGGCAGCCCGGATATTAATACATCCCGTTTGTCACCCGGAAAATCTCTCTTTACCATTTATTATGTAAAAGGATCTACCTGGGCGAATAAGGGAACTTATACAAATGAGATCTCCGTGTCCGGCAATGAGATGAGATTTGAAGTGAATTATAAGGATGAAAAAGGGGCGTGGTATAGAAAAAGGACCTCTGTGGCAGAGGCAAAAACCCTGAGTCCCATCAGTTATAAATCAGAGGGACTGAAGAACGCCATAGAATTGAAATTTGGGAATAATATTACAGGTACCTATAAGTATTTGAATGGGGGTGGTAAGGATAAACAAATCTTGTTTAAGCCGGCAGAAAAATATGTTGATTTTAATGTGGCTGAATTCATGTTTTCCACCTTGCCATTGGATGTAGGGTATAAGGCGAGTATCAGGGAGTTTTATTATGTTGATCATCCGGATAGTATCCTCTCTAATTACATCATAAAGGATGTAAAAAGCTATATACATCAATCTCCCAAAACGGGTAGTCATGAAACCTGGCTGGTGAATGTATTGGAAGAATCCAGTGGGGCGGTATATACTTATATCATAGACAAGAAAGATCACCGGCTGTGGCAGCGTGAAATGCCTGTAGGGGGTGGTACAACGGAAGTCTGTGTGAATGAGGAGCTGGATTACCAGCCGATAGCGGCAAAGTTTAATAAAGAAGAAGCATTGGCGAAACTGGAGAAGGGGAACAGTGTGATTGTGGGCACTGCGTTTGCAAGAGATCACAACGGTGGGAGAAGCATTGCGGTGATGAATATCAACAAAGCGCAATATGCGCCGAGGGGTACGGTTGTATCTATCATTCCTAATTCAGACTATCTGGAAGAGTGGAAGGAAGTGAACAGGAAGATAGCAAAGAAGAATAAAATACCTAAGGTGCCTATAGATACGAATGTGGCGGCGTGTATAAAGAAGACGACAGTGTATGATGATAAGGGGCATTTTGAGTTTACGAATCTGATGCCTGGGGAGTATATATTGATTACGTCTTTTGGGTATACGCATCAGTATTCGTATAGCTATTATGCAGGTACTTCGTATCTGATGCATCCGAGTGGGGCGGTGTTGTCGTCCAGTGATGTGTATAAGTCAGCGAATGCGGCCACGGGGGCTACGGCAGAGATAGAGATGAAGGTAACGGTGAAGAAGGATGGAGATAAGGTGGATGTAAACCTGAAGGATGTACGATGATGTGGAATGGTACGGTGAGATAAGGTTGTCTCTTTTATAAAATTGATTATAATATTAAAGCCTTCCCGATTAAAAATTGGGAAGGCTTTAATATTTATGAAAATGTACAATTTATAGGTCATGTAAGAACCATGAGATAATTATCCTGAGTGGTTGGAAAATAACTTTATTGAATTTTGATAATCACTTTACCTTTAGCACGCCCCGTTTCCACATACTCTATTGCTTCATTGGTTTGTGAAAATGGGAATACTTTGTCCAATACTGGTTTTATAACACCCGCCTCAATAAGTGAAGTGATTTGGCCTAATTGATTTCCTTCGGCCCTCATAAAAAGAAAAGAATAGTTTACATGCAGTTGTTTTGCTTTTTTTCTAATGCCCGCGCTCAAAAGGCGCATGGCTAATTTCACGAACCAGGGTGCGCTGCTTTTTTGGGCAAAGGCGGGGTCAGGTGGGCCAGAGATGGAGATAAGCTTTCCCCCAGGCTTTAATATCCGCAATGATTTTTCAAGTGTCTTTGCATCCTGGCTGTTCAGCACTACATCGTAATCGTTAAGAATTTTCTCAAAATCATCTTTTCTGTAATCAATTACAATATCTGCCCCGAGACTTTTGACCAGGTCAAAATTACCTGCACTGGTTGTGGTAGCTACCGTGGCGCCCAGATGTTTTGCTAACTGAATGGCAAATGTGCCCACGCCACCGGAACCTGCCTGGATGAAGACTTTTTGCCCTTTAGTTAGATTTGCTTTTTCAACCAGGGCCTGCCATACCGTTAAGCCCACCAGTGGGATGGAAGCAGCTTCTTCCATTGAAAGGGTTTTGGGTTTTAGTGCAACATCGTTTTCATGTATGGCAATTTGTTCTGCAAAGGCGCCAATGCGGTGGTCTGCTGGCCGGGCATATACGGGATCACCGGGTTTGAACCGGGTTACACCAGGACCTACTTTCACTACGATTCCCGCTATGTCATGCCCAAGGATAAAAGGAGGTTTATAAGGAAGAATCAATTTAAACTCCCCGTTTTTTATTTTGGAATCGAGCAAATTTACACTGGCAGCATGTATCTGCACTAATACATCACGTTCCCCTAAAACCGGTGCCGGGATATCAGCAGCACGCAATTTTTCTTTTTTGCCGTATCGGTTTATGATAAATGCTTTCATTTTTTGTTATTTATTAGTGTTTGCGACTTGTTTCAATAACCTGGAAGCCACTTTCATGGAGATTTCCGGCCATCAGAAGACAGCCACCTGAAGAGGCGCGGGTTATTAAAATTGTTTGTTTCACTTCTGAACGTTTTGTAATTTTACTTGCATTATGCAAGTGCAAATGTAGTTATTACTTGCAATATGCAAGTGATTATTTGAAATATATTTTTATGAACAAGACGAAAAAGAGGTCAGATTGCCCTGTTAGCAATTCGCTTGATGTATGGGGAGATAAGTGGTCGTTGTTGATTATCAGGGATTTAATGTATGCTAAAGCATGTACTTATGGCGATTTTTTAAAGGCACCGGAACGAATAGCTACCAATATTCTGGCATCCAGGCTACAAGCACTTGAAGAAAATAAGATCATTGAAAAATTAGATCATCCGGATAGTAAAGCGAAGGTGTTATATAAGCTAACTAATAAGGGGATTGATTTACTGCCGTTAATGATAGAAATAAACTTATGGGCTGAAAAGTATTATCCTATACCGGAAGATAGAAAGGCGATGTTGAAAGAAGTGAAAAAAGATAAGGCTGGGTTTATAAAAGCGGCAATGAAGGAATTGAAGGGTTGAAGGGGTGCGATGACTGCTGAATTTTTTATTTGCTAATAAGCGAATTGATAATAACCTTAAATTGTGGCATGATCAGAACTTTGATCTTTATTGTTGTTTTGTTTCTCCTACAGTCAGCATCGCTGGCTCAGGCAAAAAAGCCTTCCCGCTTTGATAATCTTGGAAATGCGATTGATGCGCATGATGGCGAAATCGTTCTGTTTGATGGTACCTACTACCTGTATGGCACCAGCTATGGTTGTGGGTTTGAGTGGGGGAATAAGGGCGCGCCGTTTTGCGGATTCAAGGTTTACAGCTCAAAAGATCTGCAGGTCTGGAGAGAGGAAGGAAATTTGTTTGACGCCAGTACCAGCATCTGGCAAACCAGGTGTAATGGCGCTACTTATGGGTGTTTCAGACCGCATGTGGTTTACAATCAAAAAACAAAGTTGTACGTACTCTGGATCAATGTGTACGATAATGTTGTGGGGTACCGGGTGTTTACAGCCACTACGCCAGTGGGGCCGTTCAGGGAACAACCGGAGCCAAAGCTGGCAGTCAACAGCAACATGCCAGTAGCCGGACTGAATAATGGGGATCATGATACGTTTGTAGATGACGATGGTACTGGTTACCTGGCGTATACGGACTGGCGGAAGGGGGGTGCTATTGTGATAGAAAAACTGCGTGATGATTATCTTTCCGGCAGTGGGCAATACATATCGGCGGTGACCAATGGCAATACGGAAGCGCCGGCGTTGTTCAAACGGAAAGGGAAGTACTACCTGCTATATTCTGATCCTAATTGCGGTTATTGTGCCGGCACGGGTACGGCTTATAAAACGGCGGATCATCCTTTAGGAGCATGGATAGGGGGGACGCGGATCAGTGAGAATTCCTGTGGTGGGCAGCCATCGTTTGTATCGGTGTTGAAGTTGGGCAGGGACACGCTTTTTTTGTATGGCAGTGATCTCTGGAACAATGGGGCGAAGAATGAGGCGCTGGCGAATTATTACTGGACGGGGTTGACGTTTGATGGAATGGGAGCAATTAAGCCGTTGGTTTGTTCGGATAATTACGGTTTTGTGGAGAGGGATTCGATTGCTTTGACGCCTATTACCGCGTTACAGGGGTATCAGCAGGAGTATATACCATCGGGTAACGGTTATCTTCGTAAGATCGGGTTTACGGTTGCGAGAGCGTATGCAGATAGTGCATTGGTGGTTACCGTGTATGATGCCGGACGAAATGTTTTTACAAAAGTGATCTCACCTTTGGATGTTAGCTGGTCGGCGAGGCGGGTGGTAATTCCGGTGTCTTTGCCGGTGAGGAAGAAAGGTAGGTATGTGTGCAGGATCAGTACGTTGTCGACGAAGGGGGAATATAAACTGGTGGGGCGTAACCCTGGGGCGCTAATAGAGATGCTGTAATTTAATTGGATTGGAGCAGTTAGGGTGCTGACTGTGTTGGAAGCAACCGATATTTATTATTTTGGCAGGTAATTACTATTTCTATGCATGAGGCGCTCATAAAAAGCATTTCTTATTTAATCCATCTTTCGGAAGATGAAAAGGAATGGATAACAGAAAAGTTTGTTCCAAGGACGTATAAAAAGAACGAATACTTTTTGCGGGAGGGGCAGATTTGCAGGGAGGCTGGTTTTATAACGGAGGGGTTGGTGAGGTATGTGATGACTAAGGCAGATGGAGAGGAGATGACAGTAGATTTTAATAAGGAGCAGGAGTATACGTGTAATTATGCAAGTTTTCTTGATAAGTCACCTTCGGCAACGAGTATACAGTGTATTGAGCCTACGACGATTCTTGTTATATCTTACGATGATTTGCAGGCATTTTATACGCAGTTGGCGGAGGGGCAGAAGTTTGGAAGGTTGATATGTGAGTTTCTTTATGTGCATGCAATAAAAAAGATAAATTCGATGTATGTGAGTCAACCGGAGGAAAGGTATTTGCAGTTTTTGGATGGGTATGCGGAGCTTATACCGAGGTTGCCGCAGTATTATATTTCTTCTTATGTGGGGGTGAAGCCACCTTCATTGAGCCGGATAAGGAAGCGGCTGGCGAGGTAGGTGGTGGGTGGTTTTTATTAGCGGAGTAGGTGGGAGGGGGGATGTTGTTTTTGGGTTGATTAAGGTAGAGGAGGATTGGGTTTTCTCACTTATTATCGGATAAGATGGAGGTTTGTGGGTGTTTGATGGATTGGGTTTTCTCACTTTTATAATTTGGATAAGGAATAGGCCTGTGAGTGACCGATGGATTACTTTTCCACTTTTATTAGATCAGATCTCCCTGAGACAGCCCCAATAATTTATTAACCGAGGTTAACGAACGGGCTTTTTGAGACTAATAGCTTTGTGTTATCAAAACATAAAGACATGAAAACAATATCTCAAAAAACTATTTATTTCACTTCACTGGCTACAGGTGTGCTAATGGTTTTTATAGGCCTCAGGTTTTTAATAACCCCTTTGCAGGCTGAGGCTGACTTTGGTATACATACCGGTATTACCGGTCACTTCGAGTTTCACACAATTAAAGGAATACGTGACCTTGCCACCGGTTTATTAACGCTGGCTTTGCTCTTTAACAAAGAATACAGGAGTCTGGGCTGGATGATGCTCTGTATGAGTATAATACCAGTCAGCGATATGTTACTTGTACTGCACACACCCCTTCACCCTGCATGGGCAATATATCCTCATCTTGCAGCTATCATCATTTGTTTAACAGTGGGTGCATATTATCTGTTCACCACCCAAAAATCCGAAGCTTATGCTATTTAGTGTATTGTTGTTAATTCATTTCCTGGCATTTGTTATTTATATCGGTTATCTGGCGCTTTTATGGCCTACGCGTGGTGCTGGTCCCAGGAGTAAAGCGGGGTTTATATTGGGGATGATTTTGTTGGCTACGGGTATCTGTTTGGTGATGTTGAAGTATCCGTATGTGAATTATTACAAAGTGGTTCCTAAAACAGCGGCTTTTTTAGCGGTGGCCGGGATAAATATGTGGTTTGATAAGAAGGAGCTTTCTGTGGGAGCTTATTATAGCTTGATTGGATTGACTTTGTTTGCGGGGTGTGTGGCGATATTTCATTAAAGTGAATCAGATCCTGCAGTTGTATCATGATGGTATAGTAACTTTTGTTTCTCTATAGATCGATATTTACTGAAAAGGATCATCCAGTAGCGCTTACTGGAAGTCTGACAGATCAAAAGGCATAACTACAGGTCTGAATTCTATATGTATGAGTAGGCTTAAATTGATTTTGTTCTCTAATCAGTTCTGGAACTTCGCAGTAATATTCAATTTATTCTTATTCTGACAAAAAGAAAATAAAGGGAATAGAAAAAAGATTATCAAGGCGAAGGAACAACCTATTTTTGAAACAATTTTGAAATTCTATATTAAGACCTCTGTTTATATTTTGATTTGTGGTAGTAGGGAAAATATATTCTGTGTTAATTCGCGACTTTTTAGCAAAGTAAAAAAGACTTTGCAACAAAGCTCATCGGACTTCCTCGTAGTAATTTTGTTTAAAAGAATGTATGGAAAATTTAAAAATTCCGGAAACCGTGCTGGTAACTGGTGGCTCCGGTTTTATTGCCAGTTATTGTATCATCGCTTTATTGAACAAAGGTTATAAAGTCAGGGCCAGCCTGCGGTCGCTAAACCGGGTAGCTGATGTAAAACAAATGTTGTCTGTTGGTGGCATTCACAATTTTGATAATCTATCTTTTGTTCAGGCGGATTTGTCGCACGAAAGAGGATGGAAAGAAGCAGCAGAGGGTAGTTCCTATATCATTCATCCGGCCTCACCTACACCTAATCCGGCAGCTAAACATGAAGATGAATTTATTATACCTGCAGTAAACGGGGTATTGTTCGTTCTGCGTGCAGCAAAAGCAGCCGGTGTGAAACGTGTGGTGCTTACTTCTGCCTTTGGTGCAATAGGGATTGGCACCAATAAAAAATCACCTTATACTGAAGAAGATTGGTCTGACCTGACCCAGGATTTGCCGGCTTACCAGAAATCGAAAACCTTGTCGGAGAAAGCAGCGTGGGAGTATATTGCTGGTGAAGGGGAGGGGCTTGAACTTGCTGTCGTTAACCCGGTGGCAGTGCTTGGGCCGGTATTGGGAGCGGACTATTCGCACTCCATACAAATGATACACGGTATGCTGAAGGGAACCATCAAAGGGTTACCCAACATCCGGTTTCCCTATGTGGATGTGCGTGACGTTGCAGACCTGCACCTCAGGGCAATGATACAACCTGCAGCAAATGGACAACGGTTCCTGGCAACATCAGGCAAAGCCATTTCAATGTTGGATATTGCAGGTATTATGCGTGCAGGCCTGGGGGCCCAGGCAGCCCGAGTACCAAAAAGGGAATTGCCGGGCTGGCTGATCCGCTTCATTGCCCTGTTCAATCCTAAGGTTAAGCTGGTTGTTCCACATTTGGGAATAGTTAAGGAAGCGAGCCATGAAAAGGCCAGCCGATTGCTTGGGTGGCAGCCCCGGAGTAATAAGGATGCCGTTTTGGCTACCGCCCAAAGCCTGGTTGATCTGGGATTAGTATAATTTTACCTGATAAACAATATGCATGAACAAGCAGCAGCCAGGAGGAGGGACAACAAAAGGACGGGTCTTCGTTTCCTGTAAACACGAGAAACATTACAGCAGGGAACTGGTACTGGATCAGCATGCATTGGTTTACATTTTTGCAGGAACGCTGGAAATTACCTATGCAGATAGGTCCTTTCGTTTTGGGCCAGGTGCCGTCGTGATTATCCCCAAAAACGAACTAGGGCGCTTGTTAAAAATGCCTGCTAATGATGAACCTTTCCGTTCTGTATCTCTTTTGTTTCCTATGGAAACGTTACAAAGCTTTTATCGATCCAGACCATTCAACCAGGCTGATGGGAAATGGGTGGGGCACATGGAAGTGAACCGGCATCCCCTATTGGAGAGTTTCTTCCAATCCCTGATGCCTTATTTTAATTTACAGGACGAATTGCCACCTGACCTGGCGGAGATCAAGATTAACGAATGCCTTACTTTGCTAGATAACTTCGATCCGCGCATCAGGCGTATACTAGTTGCATTACATGATCCTGGAAAAGTGGACCTGGTGGAGTTTATGGAACGGAATTTCATGTTTAATCTGTCGTTGGAAAAATTCAGTTACCTAACGGGACGCAGCCTGACCACATTCAAAAAAGATTTCAAAAACATTTTTCACACCACTCCCGGGCGTTGGCTGATAAAAAAACGGCTGGAGAGAGCACACTATCTGATCGTGATTCAAAAGCAAAAGCCTGTTGATGTATATATCGATGCTGGATTTGAGAACCTGGCCCATTTCTCCGCTGCCTTTAAAAAGCAATTTGGCTGTAACGCTTCGCAGATAACTCACCTTACAATTAACGACCGTTCAGATGAATCATGAGTTTCGTTAGAATGGATAATCTGCCTCAATTTTGCGCTCCCCAGACAATATTTTGAAGGGCAATATATCTTTTCTATAAGGACTGCATCCAAACAATCCTTAGGATTCCATACAAATAAATGCGTTACAGGATGTACCAATATTCATAGATTATCCTGAACCTGCTCCTGAAACGCTTTTCCCAGAACGGCACAATTTCACTTCAACTCAAAGTTGAGGAATACCCGGATACCCGATATTATATCAGTTTCGTCTTCGCTTAATAACCTTTGGGTAAGGTGCAATGGTTTAGTGATTACATAAGGAGCATTATCCTTATCTATCCAAAATACTACTTCACAGTCACGTTGATCAGGAGTTTGGGTTACGCCTTCAATCGGAAAGCTTTATCTTATTTGATTAGATTATCCAATGTTTTTTCTTTTCCAGGCTGCTATATCAATTAACAAAGGGCACAGGCTTTTCCCAAAATCAGTGAGCGCATACTCTACCCGGGGAGGAAGTTCCTTGTACTGTTTCCTGCTGATTAAGCCATCAGCTTCAAGCTCTCTCAATTGTTCGGTTAACACCTTTTTTGAAATAGAAGGTATCCTCACCTGGATTTCGCCAAAACGTCTGGTGTTTTTGGAAAGCACATGTAATATTAACAACTTCCACCGACCTCCAAACAGGGCTATCGTTGCTGTAACAGGACAGTCAGCATGGTCTAATTCATTTTCCATTAGTCACTTTTAGGTTACCACTTTTTGTCTTTGTTACCCACAGTAAGGGTAACTTTTTAAAATCAATATTTGTTTCTTTACGTACCAAAAGTAATTAATCTTAAAATATAAAATATGATTTTAGTAACCGGTGCAACAGGGAATTTAGGTAAAGCCACCATTCATTCATTATTAAACAGAGGTATAGCCCCAAACGAGATCACAGCATTGGTAAGAGATGAATCCAGGTCTGCAGAATTAAAATCAAAAGGACTTCAAATAAGACCTGGCGATTATCAGGACTTTGAGTCTTTAAAACGTGCGTTCCAGGGCGTGGACAAGCTGCTGCTTGTCTCTTCATCATCAGATATAAGCAAAAGGTTTGAGCAGCACAAAAATGCGATCAATGCAGCCAGGGAAACTGGTGTTGGCCATATTATCTATACGAGCTTTGATATGAAAAATTTACAACAAAGTATAATGGGTGATGAGGTTCGTTATCATGCCTACACAGCTGATTATCTAAAACAAATAGGCATTCCTTATACCTTAATGGACAATACTATGTATGCTGACATGATTCCCTTCCTTTCAGGAAAGGATATATTAAATAATGGTATTTCCATTCCTGCCGGAGACGGCAGAACGCCCTTTTTGCCAATAGCAGAAATGGCTGAAACGCTGGCTGTTGTACTGACTACTCCGGGTCATGAAAACAAAGAATATTCCATCGCTGCAGAAACCGCTTTCTCCTTCGCGGAGATTGCTGACCTACTATCAGACATTACCGGGAAAACAATAGCTTATCACCAACCGGAGATAAGCTCATATATTGCCCAGCTTATACAGACCGGTGCTTCGGAAGAGGATGCAGCGTACATTGCAAGGTTCTGTGGGGCGATTGCCAAGGGAGAATTTGATACCAATAAAAGTGATGTGAAACAACTACTAGGCAGGAGTCCAATCAGCTTAAAAGATTTTTTGCAAAACATATACAGTTAATTGGTAGAGGGGTATATTCTATGTGGAAGTTTAAACAGAGGTCTGGACAGTTACCAGGAAACGAGTTCGAACTTATCAGAACAAAAAGAATAAGCCTTGGATTTATCGATGAATCTCTCTGCTGTATGGCGTTCCAGCACCACGAAGGCTGAAGAACAGCCTCAAAAACCCGTATTTATAGCTTGGGAAATAGGGTATTTCGAACTGAGAAGGTAAATAACGTGTTCACTCTAATTGTAGACCTGAACAGCATTTTGGAGGATATAAAAACAAAACGAGGTTGTCTCAAAAGTAATCAGACGGCGCTGAGAATTGCGTAAACGAAAATTCTCTCCATCAGGTACCCGAATTAAATCGGATAAAATTACTTTTGAGATAACCTCGTTTGATCACGGCGGGAAGGATGGACAATTGTCGAATTCCTTTATTGAAGAAGTGCTGAAAATAACCTGGTTGCACGCATCTTTATGCGCCTGCTTTTTCAAAAAGCCGAATGCCGGGATCAGGGAAAAGTTGACCTGGGAAAACTATTTTCTTTCCAAAATGTAGCGCCATGTTACAGCGCTTAATACGCTGCCGAGTATGGGGGCCGTTATAAATAGCCATAACTGGCTGATAGCCGTTCCTCCAACAAATATTGCAGGTCCGATGCTGCGTGCCGGATTTACTGACACACCCGTTACCGGTATGCCTGTTATATGTATCAATACGAGGCTAAGACCTATGGCCAAACCTGCAAAACCACCATGAATATTTTTGGTGGAAGTGGAACCAAATATCACAAGCAGAAAAATAAAAGTGAATACTGTTTCCGCTATAAATCCCGACATCATACTATACTTGCCTGGCGACGCAGCATCATACCCGTTTTGTCCCAGCCCGTTAACTACTACATTGTAATCGGCTTTACCGCTGGCAATCAGTATCAGTACAAATGCACCGGCTAACGCACCTAGTATTTGTGCTACAATGTAACCCGCAGCTTCTCCTGCTTTCATGCGTCCCGCTACTACCATTCCTATGGAAATGACCGGGTTGATATGACAGCCGGATATATGCCCGATGGCATAAGCCATAGCTACAACAGACAAGCCAAATGCAAATGCTATGCCCAGCAAGCCAACACCTGTTGTGCCGTTTGCACCGGCTAATACGGCACTACCACAGCCCATCAATACCAATACCATTGTGCCAAACAATTCTGCAACATACTTTGATAGATTAGTTGTTTCCATAGTTTTTTTTAATTATGAAAAACAAGATAATCATAATTTGCCATGTAATCAAATGATAATGAGTTATTTATCGCATGGTATGCTGTTTTTAAAACCTAAATTCCCTGCTTAAAGCATTATCTGTTGACAAACTGACGGATTGAAATAATAGGATAAAGATTATAGGGGACTATAATGGGAAAGCCCGCAAACTCAATATTTGCAGGCCTTCCGGGAACTTCCTGCGATCCCTGGGGCTGCCAGACGGAACCTGTTATCGGGATATTTTTGCAGCTGCTCAAAGCAACGGTTTAAGTCATAGTCCCGCAGAGGTAGCACTTCAGCTACGCTTGCATTATATGGACCAACCTTTTGAAGAAACGCTGGTGATCGGTATGCTGCCTCAGGAAGACAATGACGGCCTTCCCTGCGTTTTCACTGTTCATCATTGGGAATGGGGAATGGCACTGGGTGCTACGTGTTGTGGTATTAGCCATGTTGAGGATGAATGGCATGCAGATAGTGACTGGGTTTTTATGATTAAAATGTGATCTTTCTACACGATTTACCGGGTTGGTTATTTATATTAAACTTTATATATTTGACCAACAAATGAACTCGTTAATTCCTATGCCGAACCCCCAAAGTGAATTCTCCGCCAGTGAAATCCTGGCTCAATTAGATGCCTGTGCAAAAGAGTATAATTTCCCCGTATTGGACAATGGTCATATTTATCCGGTTACATCAAGAATTTCGATTTTTGGTGACATGCAAAGGTGGGTGATTGTAGTTGAAGTGGTAGGCTATCATTATCGCTTCCATGGTCACAACGGTGTGGAGAATTGCCTTTACATATATGGCAACTGTTTTCGCTTTAAGCCTGGAATAAACAATGATAATGTATTGTTTGTAACAGCGGATAGCAATGAAGGGCCTGCTTTCACTGAAGAGCGTGATGTATGGGGCTTATTAAATCCTGACGTGCATACGTTATTGATCAGAGACCAGCAGGTGAATATCCCAAAAGATCCCGCATTTTATGCTTCGCGTGATGTTGTGTTAGAGCATCCGCCGGTTGTCAGTATCTATGAATTTATGCGTGCTCACCTGCCTGAATACAGGAATGTGTTGCTGGCAGAAGACGACGAAATATATGATTGCTTTCGTCAAAACCTGCCCAAACTTATGCAACTAGACGAATGGTTTCATCCTGATATCGCCAATGATGAAAAACCGTCTGAGAATGAAACTTTTCGGTTAATTGCCAATGTACTGGTATCCGGTAATAGCGATTGTTACCAACCTACAAAAAGCCCCAATAATCATTGGCGTAACTGGCCTGATGGTGGCAGATTTTGAGAGAAGAACAAAAATTGGTGAATGTTTCGATTTCTTCTAATTAATGATTAATCACTCTTTTTGATATTTATAGAAGTTACAACAAAACATCCGAAAGCGACCGATAAACCGCCGACTAAAAATTAGCTATTTATTATAGCTTCTCTATGGTTTTGTCCCCATTTAATCATAGCATCAATTACTTCTTTTAAAGTACCGGCATATTCTGTTGCGGCATATTCCACGGTTACGGGCTTCGTATTTAATACAGTACGGGAAACCAGTTTGTTCATTTCCATTTCCTGAAGTTCTTTTGATAAAATTCTCGGCGTAATACCAGCCTGTCTTGACAGTTCACCAAAACGCATTTTCCCGTCGTTTACCAAAATAGCCAGGATAACCAGCTTCCATTTACCCCCTACAACGTATAATGTGTCTTGAATGGATAAATGCACGTTGATGCAATTCTTATGACTATCCTTACTTTTCATATACTTACATTTATGTAACTACTATCACTTATGTAATTGGTTACAAAGATACACTATGCCTTTCTAACTTTGCAACGAGTTAAAATATTTAATCGTATGAGTAATTTCAAAAACAAAGTGGTAGTAATTACCGGAGGCAATAGTGGAATTGGCTTAGCCGCAGCAAAAGCATTTTCGGACTTATCTGCAAACGTCTTAATTACAGGAAAACGGGCAGATGCCTTAAAAAAGATCTCCGAAGAAACAGGCATAAAATCAATTCTTGCCAACCAGTCTGTTATGTCAGATATTGATAAGTTAGCGGAAGCAGTAAAATCCAATTATGGAAAGGTAGATATATTGTTTCTCAATGCGGGAGTGGCGTTTTTTGCACCCATTGAATATACTTCCGAAAAGGAGTTTGACACTATTTTCAATACCAATGTCAAAGGAACTTTCTTTGTTCTTCAAAAGTTCATTCCGCTTTTGAATGAGGGCGCTTCTGTAATAATCCTTGCTTCGGGAAATACTGCGCTGGCTATGCCTAACAGCTCTGCTTACGCGGCAAGTAAGTCTGCATTGCTTCACATCGCCAAAATTGCAGCAAAAGAACTAGCACCTAAAAACATCAGGGTAAATGTTGTAAGTCCCGGGCCGACACATACGGAAATGCAAGACAAATTTGGATTTGACGAAGAAACTTTGAAGGGACTTACCACACAGATTATTAGCCAGGTTCCATTAGCAAAAATGGGAACCCCTGAAGATGTTGCAAAACTGGTTGTCTATCTGGCAGACAATGCTTCATCATCATTTATTACAGGTGCAGAGTTTTTCATAGACGGTGGAATGGCTTTGTAATTAGCAAACTTTAAAACAGGAGAACAATGAGTGCAAAGACAAAAAAAATAATCGGTTGGGTGTTAAGCGGGTTATCAGGCTTACTGCTTTTGGCATCCGCAACTGATAAGTTCAGAAGTAGTGAACACGCTCTGCAAATGGCTGCTTCTTTTGGACTGTCTGCTAAATCTTATGCCATTTTAGGTGTAATAGAAGCAATTTCAGTCGTGCTGTTTCTTTTTCCAGGCACAGGGATTTTAGGTTTATTGCTATTATCCTCTTATTTGGGTGGTGCCATTGCTACTCATTTACAACACGGGCAGGATATTTTGTTTCCCGCAGTATTTGAAGCAATTGTTTGGGTTTCAGCAGTAATACGGTTCCCTGAACTGACACAAAGAATACTTAACAAGACTTTGGAAATCAAATAAGATGAAAGTATTTCTTACAGGGGCAACGGGCTACATCGGGAGCGTTGTTGCGGAAAAATTATTACAAAAAGGTCATCAGGTTGTTGCTTTGGCAAGGTCTGAACATTCAGCTAAAAAACTGGAAGCGTTGGGGGGCTTGTCCTACTAGGGGCTGACATATAAATTAATCAAATGTGGTAGGTAAACCCGGTTTTCTAAGGGTAATATCCTGTTTTACAGAGCTGAATTGAACAATTTCCATTACCCGTTGTAATGTAAGTGTGATAAATTTTTACGGTATCAGTATTACCATGCTTGTAATCAATAACTTTTACTGACATAATGTTTTGTGTTTTTGGGGAATCATGTTTTGACAATCTCCAGGGATTAGAAAGGGTTAAGGGGCAGGGAGCCATTACAAATATCATCGGAGGAATAAGACCCTGGACATCCCAGGAAGTATGACACATCCAGCCTGGTTTAACAGGTTAAGGAATAGTTCAGATAAATAGGTATAATATTTATGGTCGAAATGAAAACCTATACGGCTGTTTTACGGAGGTGTGCGCGTCCAAATTTTAATAAGTTATTTTTTCTGGTTACATTTTGATAACACATTATGGTTATATAAGCTGAATATATTATTGTTTAAATTCGAGATATCTCTGTACCCGATGAAAATAAAATTTTCCCTAATCCTGGTATGGCTTTTTATTTCCTGCCATCATAATCCACAGCAATCAGAAAGTAGTGAATCATATGATAACACTGGTAGTGAGTTGAATTCTACAACTTATCGTTGGCCCGAGGATGATGATAACGAATCCAGTGAAACTGATGAATCTGTTGATACTGAGGATGATAATGGCGCAATTGAAGAGGATAATGCCGGTGATGACGACAATAATGAAAAATATCCAGATGACACCTATAACGCAGAAGTTGAATATTACAATCCCAATACGGGTACCCATTCAATTTACCATCTTACTATTGAGGTTGAAAACAATGAAGTAGTAAGGATTAACTTCCCAAATGGTGGGTGGATGGATGAAGATCACTTTGATGGAGCAGAACTTGATGAAGATGGTAATGCAGAATTTATTTCAGATAAGGGTTATCGCTATAATGTATCAATTACAGACTGACTATACTTCAATTAAATCATAGGCAAGACAGCCATAAACTTTCAAAAAAAATTCCAATATGAAGAACTTAGTATTGATAATAGCAGGAATATTCCTGATATCTGCATCAGTGTATGCCTACTCATTTTATGCTAAATCAAACACTATCACTGCAACTTGTACGGGATCAAAAAATTGTAATGCCTGTAAGAACTGTCGATATTGCAAGCATTGTGCAAAAGATGGTGGAAGCTGTGGTGTATGTAGGTAAATGTAAAGAAGGCAGTAGGCAAAGTCTGCTGCCAGACCCCAAACCACGACTTTTAACATTCCAGAATCCGTTAAAAAAAGCGGCTTGAGTCCGGTAAGCTACCGAACGCAAGCCGCTTTATTAAAAATCAACACGTCTAAACTTTTGGGTGCACGTAATGTGAGAGATGGCATTTTGGTTATTACTTAAGGTCAAATTTGTAATTCGCCTCCTTTAAAGGATTAATCTTTTTGTCCGAATAAAAATTGACCGGTCTTTATTTTTCTTATCAAATAAATATTTGCCAAAGCAAGAAGTATAAAAAAAACAGGAATGAATGGGGGCTTTATTTTTAATGGTAAAACTTCTGCTGGAACATTTGGTTGTAAATGAACATAGATAGCTGTTACCATCATAGGAAGTATTGCAGCAGATGCAAGCAGTATAATGATCTTAAAATTTTTGTTTGCAAGATTTTTGTCCATAACCAAACTAAATATAAAAGCCAATCCAACAACAATTTCGCCTGTAATGCCTACCCATATGGGAATATACGCTCCTAAGCCACTGTTTTTCATTTGAATAAAATACCACCCATTGATTGTTGGAATTAACACTTTTAAAATGCCGAACAAAAACATGGCGATCCCCAGGAACCAGGAAATTAATTTTATAGATTTCATTTTTTTTATTTAACTGTAAATTGTAAAATAAATCGATTTATGCAGTTAGGTAAAAAAGTTTATGTAAGCCTGCATTCCGTTGCCCGATCTTTCACTGCCAGGTCCATATTAAGAAAGCTGGAAGGCCCAAGGGGGATGCGAACGATGAGGCCCTGCTTAACTTTATGGCAGCCCTGCCAGTACAATTTCGAAGGGATTTGTCGATGACCTGAGGCGACTAGCAAACTTTTCAATTTGAAAACCAAATCTTTCGGTCGCTTTTCTTATTTTCAGCCACTAAATCTAATTTACTTTTTGCAAAAAATCCACTATTAATTTTGTGAGGTATTCAGGTTGTTCTTGTTGCACCCAGTGACCCGCACTGTCAATGATTTGAAAGCTACGCAGTTGTGTACAGGCCCCGTGCTGCATCTTCTCTAATGCCCCTGGCGGACGAAATCTTGCCCAATCGGCGATCCCTGAAATAAAACATGAAGGCACATCTATTGTGTGACCCGAAAAAAGTTCAAGGTCAGACCTGTTTAATCCATTGGTATTGCAACGGTACCAATTTAAAGCGCCCTGGAAACCAGTACGATTAAGCTCCTGTATATAGACATTGAGTTCGCTGTCCGGTAGCCATTTACAAGCGGATATTTCCTCCGGTGAGGGCATGTTAGGAGCTACTACTTCGGGCATTGTTTTATCAAGATCCAAAACATAATAAGCCGGCTGCTTAGCAAGTTCTTCTGCCAGGCCGGAGGTAAGTGGGAAAGGCTTATTTTGGCTCCAATCGGCACTCTTTACGTGAAAGTAAGCCCGCAGGAAATCGTGAAGGCCCTGCTCACAGTTTAGCATTTCATTATTGGCGCCGCGTGACGAGAAATAAGTAGTACTGTCCTTACGGGGCCTTGGTAATGCCGCCAGGGGATCTTGTACAGGTTGTTTCTGTTGTAGATTTGGTGCAGTTTGTTCTCCAACGCCAAAAGGTAACGGTGGCACTCCTCCGAAGGGACAACTTAGCAGGACAACTGACCGAAAAAAATCCGGCCTGACGAGCGCACAATAGGCCGCTACTATCGCACCAACATCGTGTCCGACAATAGCGTAAACAGAATCATGTCCCATAGCCATTATCAAACCGAGGGCATCGCGGGAAAGCTCATGTGTCCTGAAAGAGGCAAAATTTCCATCATAACTGTTGTCCCATCCCGTTGTGCGGCCGTAACCCCGAAGATCAGGAGCGATTACATTGTAACCCGCAGCAGCCAATAGCGGCATTACCTTTCGCCAACTGTAAGCCAGTTCCGGAAATCCATGCAGCAGAAGTATAACAGGACGTTTGGGGGTGTCAAAACCGGCTTCCAATACATGTATGGTCAATCCGTTGACCCCGGTTACGTACCGCTCTCGTATGCCTGCCGGCAGTTCCATGTCCTTTAACTGATCATTCGTTTTCATGTTGATACTTTTTTCTGACAATACCTCCAGGGGGCGTATTAAAGCCATCCCCAGAGTAGTTAGCGCAGCATTTTTTACAAAGTTCCTGCGTTTCATAGAAGGATGATTAATGTGATAAAAGAGCTGGTTCCACGGTTCCGTCTTTAGAGGAACGCACGCTGCGCAGTCGGCAGCAATATTAAATGCCATAATATTGCTGCTGAATGCTAAAGCAAAATTGGGCATTAATCAGAGATGGGGCATTAGCATAATTATGCCTTTTATTGGCTTAATTATGTCTGGAACGGTAGGCGAGGGGAGTTTCGTTTGTAATAGTCTTAAAAAAACGATTGAAAGAGGCTGGATCGGGGAAATCCAAACGATAAGCAATTTCAGAAACGGAATTATTTGTATACACCAATAGCGATTTGGCTTCTTGTAATAGCAATTCTTTTATAACTTCTGAAGCAGTCTTTCCTGTGCTTTTTTTTACTGTTTTGTTTAGGTGATTGGAGCTGACCCCTAACATTTTCGCATAGTCATCAACAAGCCTTTTATTGAGGTAATGCTGAGTAACTAATTCCCTGAAACGGCTAATTAATTTGTAAGAGTCTTGAAGAGAAGATTCGGCATTATCAATGTTTTGGCGCTGATAGCTTCTTTTGGCCTCAAGCAGCAATAAATACACATACATTTTAATGGCTTTATCACGGCCGATCTTTTGACATTGTAATTCATCATTTATTCTCATAACCAGTGCAAGGATATTTTCCAGCTCTTCCATCGCAAGTTGGAATACAGGTGTACCGGAATTATCATAGAACGGAAACTCATCTGCGATTTTTATTGATGGAATAATATCACTTAGAAATTCCGGGTTAAAGAACAAATAGTAGCCCGATGCATCATCAGAAAAATCACTAGCAGAAAATGTCTGGTTAGGGAAAGTGAATGCCAGAGTACCGGGCCGATGAACATATTGATCAAGCCCTATACGCATATTAAGCGATCCTGTAATAGTAATGGTAAGTCTGTAAAATTCAGATTTTAAGGGACCCTTCGATCGGACCATCCCATCACTGGAATAAATTTCAAATCCTTCAATTATTTTAGAAGCATCAGGCACGTTATGCCCAAAAGGTGATCCGGAACTAATTTGCCGATGAATATGCCTGAAATTTTTTAAATTATATTTTGGAATATCCGTTAAACCATTCTTCATTGCTTATCAATAAGGGATGATGCAAAAGCTGTTTTATGCCTATGATCGGAGCACATAAATGTACGCAAAATTCTCAAGGTTAAATGAGTAGCAGTTGGGCCTATGAACAGTTTAGAAGCGTTCAGCCTGGTGTCGTAAGCCAGTATTACGAATCTTATAATAGCGCACATGTTTAATGATTATGCTAAGAAGTGGCGGAATATTTTTTAGGTTTCATTCCTGTATGTTGTTCGAAGACCCGCGAAAAATGGCTAAGGTTCGTAAACCCTAATTGGTAGCCTACTTCCGATACGGTTAATTTTTTATCCTTCAATAACCTGGCAGCTGTTTCCATCCGTAAAAATTGGTAATATTCAAAAACGCTTCTCCCAAATGTGCGCTTAAACAACTGGCGTAATTTCGGCTCACTCATTTTTGCCTGTTTGGCCAGCCCGGCAATATTAGGATTTTCATTAAGATGCGCCTGCAAATGTGCTTTGATAGCATAGATCGCTTTAATGTCGTTGATATGCGTGCCGATGGGCGGCAGTTCTTCCCGTTTTAAAAGCAGGGCGAAGGTATGGCAAAGTAATTCTTCACATTTCAGCCTGTAATAATGACTTTCCAAACTTTCCGGCACGGGCTGTCCCAGCATTTCGCTGGCGGTGGCAATGATGGCCGGCGATACGTCCATTTCAACCACAAAGTTCTCCTTCGCTGCTAAAACATTAACCACTATGGGATGATCTATATGTCCGAATAATCGATGCAGATATTTGCGTGAAGTAGCTATCGTAACGCTGCCAAAACTGGTATGCGATGGCATTTCTGTAATGGCGGATACCGCATGCCTGCAAATCATAATGTAAGGTCTTTCCGGTAAGAGCTGCTCCTGTTCAACCAACAAGGGCGGAAATACCCCACTCAGTTGTATCACAATGTCCTCCTGTCCTTCAGCCAATTCGTTTGTCCGCTCTAGCAGCACCGGCTCCTGCAAATAGTAATTGCGGATCATCATCCGCAGATCAATTCCCCATGAAAAGCCTGTAATGTATCCATCCCCTTTGCTTTTGGGTACATGGATAAACCGCCCACTTGTTTTTGCCCCTATTGCCTGTGCAAATTGCTGGGCTATGCCTGAACCCTTGTCAACAACCGATATTTTCATTCAGGACTATTTTAATAATAATTTGGACTATTTTATCCCTAAATGTAGGACTAATTTTGCGTTATAAACGAAGCACATGATACTCGACAACAAAAAAATCGCCATTATAGGTGGCGGACCAGGCGGACTAACTTTAGCACGACTGCTTCAAAATAAAGGAATGGATGTTAAAGTTTATGAAAGGGATCTGAGCAGAGATGTTCGGAGCCAGGGTGCAACGCTTGACCTCCATGAACAGTCGGGGTTAAAGGCACTTAAAGCGGCATACCTGCTTGATGAATTCAAAAAGTCGTACCGACCCGGTGCAGAAAAAGGCCGTGTGCTGGATAAGGAGGGCAATATCCTTTTTGATGAACACGAACAGGCCTTGGCTGAAATTGATTTTGACAGTCCCAATGCAAGGCCGGAGATCGACAGAACTGAGCTGCGCAATCTTTTATTGAACTCCCTGGCGCCGGAAACGGTGGTATGGAACCATCATTTCGTGGATATGGCCGCCGCCGGTGTGCAATGGGAGATAAAATTTAAGGATGGCACAACCGCTTTGGCAGATGTTGTTATTGGAGCGGATGGCGGCAACTCTAAGATCCGCCCGTTCGTTACACCCATCAAACCATCTTATGCAGGTATTACCATCCTGCAGGGAAATGTCGGGAACGCAAATATAACAGCACCCCGAATAGGTGAATTGTTACAGGGGGGTAAGATATATGTCCATCACGCCGGAAAATACCTGCACATTTCGGCAAAGGGCGATGGCAGCATCGACTTCTATGTCAGCAGCAGGACAGAGGAAACCTGGGCAAGTCGCAGCGGCATTGATTTTTCAGACAAGGTACAGGTCATACAATGCTTCAAAACGATGTTTGCAGACTGGGGCAGCCTGTGGTTTGAGTTATTCGAAAATGTGGATCTGCCGATATTGGTAAGACCACAATATGCCGTTCCTTCAGACCAAACATGGGAAGCCAGATCGAATCTGACATTACTGGGAGATGCGGCCCACATCATGCCACCTTCAGGTGAAGGGGTCAACCTGGCCATGCTGGATGCACTTGAATTAAGCGAATATCTGACGGATGATCGTTTTAATGATACACAAACGGCTATCGCAGCTTATGAAGCATCCATGCACAAACGGGCTGCACAGGAAGCAGTCGAATCATTTGAAATGATGGAATGGATGCATGGCGAAGATGCGCAGGACAGGATCCTTCACTTTTTCAAAACAACAACAGCATAAAAATAACATGTCAGGCAAAACAACTGAACTAACAAATCTGCACCCCGATATCGCCCGTTTCCAGAACGAGTTGCTCAACCGCTACACAGCAGACAATCAAATTGCAAAAAAGGGGCAGATCGTTTTTGTAGGTTCCTCATCGATGGAGATTTTCCCGATCGACCGGATGCAGCAAAATCTTCATCTGGATAAAGTCATTTATAACCGTGGGGTCCGGGCTACGACAACGGCTGACTTACTGAATCATATGGGCACGCTCATTTTTGACCTGGAACCCGATAAGATTTTTATCAATATCGGTTCAAATGACATCGGTTTTAATGTTCCTGATGCTGTGTTTTTGGCCAATTATGACAAGATCCTGCATAAGATCAAAGAAAGACTGCCAGCTACCGTAGTCTATGTAATGGCCTATTACCCGATCAATACGGTAGACGATTTCGGCGAAGGAAAGGAAGAGCACAACCGGCTTTATGCCCATCGTTCAAATGCGTTACTGGAAACTGCAAATGCCAATGTTGAACAACTGGCACAAAAGTACGGATACCCATTTATTAATGTCAATGCCGGCCTCGCCGATACAGAGGGGAATTTGAAGAAAGAGCTCACCTTTGATGGTGCACACCTGCTACCTGCAGCTTATGAGATCGTGCTGGAGAACATGAAGAAATATTTATGAACTAAAAAATACATTGTGAAAACGAATAAAACAAAATCGGGATCCTGGGTTCAATAAACCTTCCCGATGTTTTTATGCATGGAACAAGGATGACATCGGGGTTTCTCAAAGTTGATTTGCTGACGTCTCCAAGGTTCGGGTTATCATGTCAAATAATTAAGTAGTCTTTTGATAATCAGAGGCGAAAAGGTGAGTATATTTATCTGTTATAAGCAACTTTAAGATCCAGGCACCTATAAATAAACTGGACTGAATAAAATTTTATACAAAATAGCATTATGACAAAAAGTAGACTACTTGAAATGAACAATGTCGGTATCGTTGTAGAATCTCTTGACAATGCCATTTCATTTTTCGCGGAAATTGGGCTGAAGCTTGAAGGACGAACGATGGTTGAAGGTGAATGGGCAGGTCGGGTTACAGGGCTTGGAAATCAGGCTGTGGAAGTTGCTATGATGGTTACCCCTGACGGACACAGCCGAATTGAACTTTCACGATTTCTTACCCCTCAAACTATAGCAGATCACAGAACTTCTCCAGTTAACTCTCTTGGTTATCTACGTATCATGTTCAGGGTTGACAATCTTGACGAATTACTCTCCAGACTTACAAAGCATGGTGCTGAAGTTGTTGGAGAAGTGATTAATTATGAGAACATTTATAGGCTTTGCTATATTCGTGGGACAGAAGGGCTGCTTATCGGATTAGCTGAACAACTCGTTAATTGACTAAAATTGAATTTCAAGCGGTGACTTTGCACCAAAAGCGACTGGTGCTGACAACAGCCGGCATCTTGTAGAATACTTCGAACCAAAAAGTCGCTTCAAATCCAATGACTTGAAAGGACTTTTAAGTTTTCGTCGGGCCGGCTGCACAATTGTCGAACCAGTATATAAATGATTTAATTGGTTTTGGAGAATTTTGCTATTATCATCAGGCATCTAAAGGGTTTGAACTACTTGCATAAAATCGTTCCGGCTCCAGTGATCGGTTATTTTTCCGTCTTTTAAAATATCTATTTCTATTACACTCATTTCTACTTTTTTCCCTGTAGGTGCTTTCCCCATGAACTCCCCGGTATGTGTTGCCGTAATTGTTTTTCTCAGCGATATTTTATTTCCTTCGCCTACTACTTCGTGAATTTGCACAGAAATATTTGAAAATGCCCTATGAAAGCCAATAATAAATTGTATCATAATACTTGCATCTGTAGGAGCATTAGGCGGAGCTGTATGATTTACAAATGTATCTGCTAACAACTCTTTTGTGACTTGTGTATTACCAGATTCGAAAAATTCTTTATTGAATTTGATAACTACTTTTTTGTTTTGTTCTACTTCCATTTTATTGTTGTGTTTATTTTTAAAATTTTGTGCCTGTGTAGTTTTATAACCTATCGTACCGCCAATTGAGCCTGCATACCAATATTGACATTATCTTTTGTGTTAAAATGATAATGCAAAGTAAGGCTAAGTAAAGCAACCAGCCTATAAGGTAATTTAAGAAATAGGCTTAAGATAGTTTAAGGGTAAACTACTTCTGGGCAATGTTTTTTCTCACAACACTCAAAAACTCTGGAGTAATTCCAAGATAAGATGCTATTTGGGTATTAGGCAACCTGTTGGAGAGATGGGGATACTGTTCTAAAAATGCCTGGTATCGTTCTTCGGCATTTGAGCTTATGTTTTGTAACAGCCTGGTTTGAAGTTCTATAAATTTATTTTCAATGATAACCCGGAAAATTATACAAAATTTCTGATGATTTGCATACAAATGAATGAGGGTCGGTTTATCAATTTGCAAGATTACTGATGCTTCAATGGCTTCTATATTAAGGCGGCTGTTTTTTTCGGAATGAAAACTACCCATGTCCATTATCCATTCATTTTCGGAAGCAAATTGAATATTATGTTCCGCTCCGTTTTTATCAACGCTATACATTTTAATACAACCTGATACTACAAAAGTATAATGCCTGCATACATCATGCTCCTGGAGAATGAATTGCCTTCGCTTAATTCTTTTTTCGATTACACGACTCCGTAAGTCCTCCTTTTCCTTACTGTTTAAAGGAAGGTAATTGTGAAAGTAATTTATAAGATTGTCTACCGACATGATATCTCTTTTCTCGCTTTATAAATTTTAGTCTAATAAAAGTACAAAAATACTTTTCCGGAGTAAAATAATAAACATGCCTGCCCAATTGGACTTTTGGGTAAGACATTGCTATCGCATTTCGTCACATTGGATATATGCGGCAGCTAACACCTGTTCTTTTAATGAAGTATATAGAGGAGTTATTAACTTTGATGTCGCTCCCACCCAGTTGGTTAGTGTCGAATAAGGCAGCTTTATATATGGCAACTGTTTTCGCTTTAAGCCTGGAATTAACAACGACAATGTATTGTTTGTAACCGCGGATAGCAATGAAGGGCCTGCTTTCACTGAAGAGCGTGATGTATGGGGCTTATTAAATCAGGATGTGCATACGTTATTGATCAGAGACCAGCAGGTTAATATCCCAAAAGATCCCGCATTTTATGCTTCGCGTGATGTTGTGTTAGAGCATCC
>Ga0182005_1000300_pt1 | contig 30284 bp, 31 predicted proteins | sample Sormic07211103_1_FD_123021 | JGI IMG/M metagenome (GOLD analysis project Ga0182005, IMG submission 123021) | Rhizosphere microbial communities from Sorghum bicolor, Mead, Nebraska, USA - 072115-103_1 MetaG | ecosystem: Host-associated > Plants > Roots > Rhizosphere | place: USA: Nebraska...
CGGCCAAAGACGATGCAGGGTTACCGATAAAATCGCGGGTTGGGTTGCCTCGATGCGCCGCCCGCAAGGTGTGCGGGCGGCGGCCTGCGGACAAGCGGCCCGGGCGCAATTACATGACCAGCACCTGCTCCGCATCCAGCACTTTGCGGCGGGCCAGCGCCAGGTTGGATTTGCTCTTGTCGAGGACCACATAGATGAACAGGCCGTCGTGCTTGTCTATCGGCCGCAGGATGTGGTACTGCTTGCCAAGGGTAATCAGGATATCTTCGATGGTATCCTGCAGGCCGAGGCTTTTCATGGTCTTCAGCTTGGCGCGCACCACTTCGGTATTGCCGGCCGCCGCCAGTTCCAGGTCGAGGCCCGAACCGCCGGATTCCAGGATCATCCCGCTGTTGCTGTCGACGATTGCCGCCGCCAGCGCGCCATTGATGTCCAGCAGTGTCTCAACGATAACAGTCATGTTGCTCATGTTTTTCCCTTGTGTATGTAGATAGCGGCGTTGAATGGAACAGACGCATCACCGCCGGCCGGCCAGCGGCGCCGATGCGTGGAATGGGGTCACTGGCCCAGGGTCAGCTGCCGGATGAAATTGCTGACGATCTTGTCGACCGTCCATATCGTGTGTCCCAGGATGGCGTCCCGGTTGACCACGACGCACAGCAGGTAGGGGTATGGATGGCCGACCGGCCGGAAAATGATTTTTCCTGTCGGGGTTTCAAGCATCAGGCGATCGCATCCATCGAATTCCACTTCCTTGCCGACCGAGCGTGCGATGGCGACCAGGGAGCTGGTCATGGCCGACAGGCGCACCGCGCTGAATTTCAGCGCGGGATCGTAGATCGCGATTTCCTGTCCATCGAGCGTGGTCATGACTACGGTGGTGATGCCGTTCTGGAACAAGCCGATCTGGTTGAATACATGATGGGCTGCGTTTGACGCAGAAGCGAGATTGGCTTTGATTTCCATGTGAATTTATATTGTTATCAGCAGCGATGAAAATACGTCCAGTGCATCCAGCATCTGTGATTTTTCGCGTACGTCTGCCGTGATCATCGGGACCGCCATGCCCAGCGCGCCGGTCAGTGCCGACGCAAACCGGTTGCTGTCCTCGATGCTGACCGGGCGCGCCAGCAGCAGCATGCACGGCATGGTTTCGGAAACGGAATAGACGGTGCGCAGATATTGCTCTGCCGTGTGGATGGCATCTGCGTCGTTGGCGTCGATCATGACGATGACGCCGATTGCCATGGAGAGCAGCCAGCCGCGCATGAAGTCGAAACGGTCCTGTCCCGGGCTGCCGTAGATATGCAGCTGTTCGCCGCCATCCAGGTCTACCACGCCGAAATCGGCGCCTACGGTCGTGCTGGTCTTGGCTGAGGAGGCGGGATCCATGTTGGGAACATCGCAATCGACCATCAGGTCTCCGCACAAAGAGCGGATGGCTGTCGTTTTGCCTATGCCCATCGGCCCCAGAAGGACAATTCTCAGTATGCACACTATCGGGTTGTCTCCAGCTCTTGCGAACGGGTGCGGCCCAGCCACTGGTTGATTTTCTTGACAAATAATCCGACGCCGCTTTCCTTCTGGTCAAGGTGGAACTGTTGTGCCGGTTCTTGGGCGGCCGGCAGCTTGCTTTGTTCGACCAGCACTTCTTTCTTTCTCAGTTCGTCAAGAAACAGGTAGGCGTCGCGTTCCGACAAGCCGCCATATGCGAGGAGCCACTGCCAGTCGACGGATTGCTTGGTCATGACCGCTAGGATTTTCTGGAAATGGACAGCCGAAAAATCGTGCTCCAGGCTGATCCACCTGGAGATGCGATAAGTTCTTTGGGAGAGAGGGGCGGGCGCATCGCCCAGGCCGCTTGTCCCGGTCTTCATATCGAGTATCCGCAAGGCCGCCCGGTCCAGTACATTGATCAGGTCCGGCAGGCGGAAATCGGCCGGCAAGGTCATGTCGCCTTTGCCGGCAGGATGATCGGGGGATGCCGAAACCCAGATGCAGATGCAGTTGGCCGGCAGCGCCTCCAGGGGATTGAAGACGGACGGGTCGAGCAGCGCTGCCGAGGCAGGCCTGGAGTCGGACGGAAGCCAGCGGAATACGGTCTTTTCATCCGCTATCTGCATCAGGAGTTCATACCGCAACAGTTCTTTTTCAGCGAGATGTTTGACAGAAATAAAGGCAGTCTTACGCATCGCGGCAACCATATCGATGGATGGCGTTCCGGGCGGATGCCGGAATGTTTTCTGCTGGCGGATGCGGCATGGTTTTCCCCTTGAAGATGCGCTAGATCGTTAGCCCCGGTTTTTTGCAGGGACGGCGTCGCGCAAAAGACATGCCCATTGGCCGGTGAACTTGCCGCAAGAATAAGCAATGTGCAGGAGCAGGGCTATCAGGGGATCTTGATATTTGCGCAGGATCCGGGAAGCGCCTTGTCGGGAATTCCTTACACTGGACATGAAACCGCAATTGCCGTGGAGATCGATTGGCGCAAGCATTTGCGGCTCACGGCGCCGGTTTTTTGAGACCTGCCGCTGGCTGGCGATACCGGGATTGGAGGAAATGCTTACCCGAAATTCAGGATTGCCTGATTGAAATATTTTTTTGCATTGTTCATTATCGGCGCCAGGAAATCATCCTGGCGCCGCAGGCAGCCGGAGCCGGAATTTTCAGCTTGTTTACGGATTGTGTAGCGGATTGTGAACCTTGCGAATTATCGCGTTTTGTCGGGATCGATGGAGCAGACCACATGGCACAGAAAATTTCAGACGACGACGCCTTGTTGCTGGCGCAAATCCTACGTTCTTTCGGCCTGGATGAAACGACCAGCGCTGCGCGATTCGTAGAGAGCCTGACTTTCGATGCGATTTTTCGTGAAGAGTGGGAGCGTATTTGCGGCAGCCAGCATCAATTCGATTTTTATGACAGGCTCGCCGACGACATTTTCGACGCGCTGGAAAACCATGGGGATCTGGAAAATTCCGTGCGGGAGAGGGCAGGCCAGCTGCTTCGGGAAATTGAAGCGCAGTATGCCAGCCTGCTTGGCGAGATCCAGGCGCAGTACGCATGGATTTGCAAGCACGTAGTTTCCATGGGAAGCCGCAGGGACGGCTCGAAGACGGAATTCTTGCCTTTCTGACCAGGGCAGCCACATCCCGATGCAAATGTTGAATCCCTTTTTACTGGATAGGGAAAGCTGACGTTCCGGTTATCTTGATTTTTTTGGAAAATACGATGCCTGGTTTTACGAAACTGCTGTGTGTATCAATTTTGGCTGGCATGGCTTTGAGCGCGTGCGGCGGCGGCGATAACGCCGGGGAGAATTCCAGTTCAAGCGGTAGTACAACGGCGACCGGCACTACCTCATCGGGTACCGGCAATACGTCAACCGGGACAAGCGGCACCTCGACCGGAACAGGCGGCACTTCAACCGGAACAGGCGGCACTTCAACCGGATCGAATGGTGTTTCTTCGACGGTAGATGCGGCGCTCCCGCCCGAACCGCAGCTTCCTGGAACCGTGTGCGCCACCCTGGTCGCGGGCCTTACCCAGGCGGGCGGCCTGTTGCCCGCTTCTGTCGACGCCAGCCTGAGCAATTCCAATCCGGATACCGCGCGGATTCAAAAAGAAATCTCCCGCTGTCCTGCCGGGCAAGCGGTCAAGCTGACTACCGGCAGCAGCGGCCAGAACGCATTTCTTTCCGGCCCGTTGACCCTGGCTAGCGGCGTCACCCTCTGGGTGGATCAGGGAGTGACCTTGTTCGCGTCGCGCAGTCCGGCGGATTTCGATACCGGCGACGGCAATTGCGGTACCGCCGCCGGTGACGGCAAGTCCTGCAATGCCTTGATCACCGCCAGCAAGACACAAAATAGCGGAGTAGTGGGCGATGGCGTCATCGATGGCCGTGGCGGCAGTGTACTAACGTCAGGCGCCAACGCGGGAACAATGACTTGGTGGGACGTCGCCATGCTGAACAAGTCAACGGGCAAGAACCAGAACAATCCGCGCCTGATCCAGGTTTTTGGCGGCAGCAATTTCACGCTGTACCGCATTACCGTCCAGAATGCGCCGGCATTCCATGTGGTGCCTAATACGGTAAGCGGTTTTACCGCCTGGGGAGTGAAAATCCTGACGCCGACCCTGGCTTACTCCCGGCCGGGTTATGCCTGTCCGGCCGGGAGCAGCCCGGATCCGACAACGCCCGCTACTTCGCCAAGCACCTGCTTTACGCCGGAAACCACGAAAAATACGGACGGGATCGATCCCGGCCAATCCAGCAATGTGCTGATCGCCTATTCTTATTTCAGCGGCGGCGATGACAATATCGCGATCAAGGCGAGCGGATCGGCGCCGGCTCTGTCGCATCGGATTGTCCACAGCCACTTCTATTATGGCCATGGCATGTCGATCGGCAGCGAGACGAATTCGGGTGTAGACGGCATCGAGATGCGTGATCTGTCGATCGATGGCCAGGATTCTCAAAACAGCGTCGGCATACGGATCAAGTCGGACGACGGCCGCGGCGGCACGGTGAAGAACATCAGCTATCGGCAGATCTGCATGCGTAACGTCAAGGAGCCGATGATATTCGATCCTTACTACAGCGCCGGCAATCACACCCTGGCGCCGGATTTCCACGACATTGCGGTCAGCGGCTTCCATTACCTCGGCAGCGCAAAATACGGCGGCGGCACGCTCACCTTCAACGGCTATGCTTTCAACGGCACGGTCAATCCGCTGAAGATCATCTTGGATAACGTCATGTTCGATTCCACGCCGAAGATATCGAATAGCCCGCACAACGGCGGCCCGACGCCGCCGTCGAACACACAGTTTACTGTCGGGCCCGGTCCGGTCAACTTTACGATCGCACCTTCCGCTGCGAATAACGTGACGGTGGTCACGGCGCCGAAAGACGGCCAGCAGGCAATCGACTGCAGCCAGGCTTTCGTGCCCTTCCCATCCTCGATGTCGCCGTTTTAGGTTCTGCCGGCCCGGTTTCCGCGCTATTTCGACGCCATTTCTATGCCGGCGATCTTGCACTCCGATCGCTCGGTGTTTTTCCACACCTCATAGTCTTTTTCATCGTTCGCCCGCAGGAACGAGGTCGATGCCGCGCCTGCCTGGGCGCAGGCGACTTTTGCCAGGCCGTTGCGTTTGGCTTTGTGATATTGGGCGACGGTCTGGAACGCCACATTCCTGTCGATGGCGCGCGTATTCTGCCTTGCCATCACTTCCATGCCGTCGCAGAAGAAATACCAGATGCCGGGGGAGATAGCGACGAAACAGAAAAACGTTTGTAATGTACTAAGATCCTTGGTTCTCACTGTACTTGCCTTCCAATATTACGGGGCGCGACACTACCGCGGCCGGGTGCTTGTTCCGGGTCCTAGGCCATTGATTTGATTAATATTTCACAATTGTTCGTATGCTAATTTAATTTTCAAAAAAAACAATTGTTTGTTAAAAGTTGTTAGGTAAAAATCCAAGGAGTGACGATATTTGTGGGTTTTTTCCCACAATAAAAACATTCAAAATTAGCATCATCCAGGTAACGATTTCGTGCACAATTACGCCGGGCAACCAATCCTGCACGCCGTTTTTTTTGACACTTCATCAAATTGAACGGGACCGCGTTTGAACTGCCGACTTTTGTCTGCGTGCTGTTCGTCGGCGTCATATTGAGCAACGGCCTGGCGCTGCCGATCCGCAACTGGGCGGGAGGCTCGGGCAAGGCCGCGCGTCGCTATAATGGATAGGGTTCACTTCAGGGAGGCGCTCATGCAGCTCACACCCAGACTGGCTATCTTCACCATGGTGTCGAGCCTTGCCTACCTTTGGCTCGCCATCCTCGGCGAGGGCGGATTTGCCGCCTTTTTCTCGCGGCCGGCCCTGCTTGTCACCGCCGCCGCATTCATGGCGCTGGCCGGCGCGGCGCTCTTCACCAGCGCCAACCTGAGTTCCGGCGAGCGCGAGGACCGCGGCAACCGCTGGATCATTCCCGCCGTCGGGCTGATCGGGCTGCTGCAAGCTTACCTGCCGGCGTATTCCGACCGCATCGGCTTCTGGACCTTCGGCGGCGATGCGCTGCGCTGGACCGGCGTTGTCCTGTTCATCGCCGGCGGCGTGCTGAGGCTGTGGCCGGTTTTCATCCTGGGACGCCGCTTCAGCGGCCTGGTGGCGATCCAGCCGGGGCATGAGCTGGTCACCGGCGGCATATACAGCGTTATCCGCCATCCCAGTTACCTGGGCCTGCTGGTGAATGCGCTGGGCTGGTCCCTGGTTTTCCGTTCCGGGCTCGGCGTACTGCTCACCGCCCTCATGCTGGTGCCGCTGCTGGCCCGCATGCGCGCCGAGGAAGCGCTGCTGCGCAGCCAGTTCGGCGCCGGGTACGATGCCTACCGTGCTCGCACTTCGCGCCTGATTCCCGGAATTTATTAGGATGCCTGGCCTGGTTTCCGCCTCACGGGCATGCATGCGAATCGACCGCCTGCGCTAAACTGTGCGTTTGGGTTGATGGGAGAAGCGATGCAGACCGTGACACTGCCTTACGGCTCGGACCAGACCGGCCTGGTATGCGGTTTTTTATTCGACGCCGACGCGCAAGGCCGGCCAATCGAGTCGAAACAGGCGGAGCAGTGGCTGGCTGCACGCGAGCAGCATCCCGGCCAGTTCATCTGGCTGCACCTTAACCTGGCCAATACCGCCAGCGAAAAGTGGCTGAGGAAGCATGCCGCGCTGGGCGACGAATTCTACGCAACCCTGCACGAAGGCCAGCGCTCGACCCGCATCGAACTGGTCGACAATATGCTGATCGCGGTGGTCAACGATGTGCTGCACGATTTTTCATTCGATCCGGCGGACATTTCCACGCTGTTCCTGAATGTCGACCGGCAGGTTGTGATCAGCGCCCGGCTGAAGCCGCTGAAGGCGGTCGACCGCTTGCGCAACGCAGTGAAGAACGGTGAGCCGATCCGTTCTTCGATCGAGCTGCTGACCCATCTGCTGCGCGACCAGGCTGAGGTGCTGTCGAAGATCGTGCGCGACGCCATCCAGCGGGTCGACGGCATAGAAGACACCCTGCTGGCCGGCAAGCAGAACCAGAAACGCGCCGACCTGGGGCAGCTGCGGCGCGTGCTGGTGCGCCTGCAGCGCCTGCTGGCGCCGGAACCGGCGGCCTTGTTCCGCCTGCTGCAGCGGCCGCCGAACTGGGTGGCCGACATCGATTCGCAAGAGCTGCGCCACGCCACGGAAGAATTTTCGATGGTGCTGCACGAAATCGCCACGCTGCAGGAACGCATCAAGCTGCTGCAGGAAGAAATCGCGGCGCGCGTCAATGAGGGCAATAACCGCAGCCTGTTCGTGCTGACTATCGTCACGGTGCTGGCGCTGCCGATCAACATCATCGCCGGCCTGCTAGGCATGAATGTAGGCGGCATCCCGCTGGGGCAAGATCCTCAAGGATTCTGGATCATCGCCGGCATTGTCGCTACCTTCACTGCGGTGGCCGGCTGGCTGGCTTTCAGGAAGCGCGGCGACGAGTGACGCCGGCCCGGCTTCGGCGATGTGCGCCGGTATGAGCGGGCTGCCCACGGCGTTGGAAAATTTTCGGTATCATCGTGCGCGCAGAAACTTGTCAATCCAATCCTGAAGGAAATGCCATGTCGATCCATGTCGCCACCATCGAGTGGGAACGCGCGGATGCCGTATTCACCGATAACCGTTACAGCCGCGCCCACCGCTGGCAATTCGACGGCGGCGCCGTGGTGCCGGCATCGAGTTCGCCGCATGTGGTCAGGGCACCCTTGTCGAATCCGGCCAATGTCGATCCGGAAGAGGCGTTTGTGGCTTCCTTGTCGAGCTGCCACATGCTGTGGTTCCTGGACATCGCACGCAGCGCCGGTTACCTGGTCGAGCGTTATGTCGACCAGGCCAAGGGACATATGGAGCGGGCGGCGGATGGCAAGAGCTGGATCGCGCTGGTGGAACTGGCGCCGGCGGTGGCCTTTTCCGGCGCCAAGATCCCGGACGACGCCGTGCTTCGCCATTTGCACCACCAGGCGCACGAAGAGTGTTTCCTGGCGCGCTCCGTGAAAAGCGAAATCAGGATCGAGGGCAGCTGGAGCCATGCCGCGTCGTAAGCGCCGATTCGGCAATCCTTGGCCTGGCGGGCGCGGAGGCGGGTAGAATACCGGCGGCGCAGGTTTGCCGGAACATTGGCAAACTGCCGCGATACGACGTTTACACAGGAAAAATGATGGCAAAGAAGAATGAAGAGCTGGACCCGGAAACATTGGCGCTGATTAACTGGTGCATTGAAGTCGAAGGTTTCCTGGTGGCCGGCGGCGCGACCCTGGAACAGGCGCAAGAGCATATCGAAGAACAGGTGGAATGGTTTACCGACCAGTTTTATGACGGCCTGACGCCGGAACAAGCCGCCAAGGAAGCGCTGGCGTGATGCATGCCGAGGTGCGGTCGGCCCGATGAGCCAACATGAAATAGGGCGCGGCATCGGCCTATCGGTCAGCGCCTCGATGCTGTTCGCCTTGTTGTCCGGCTACACCAAGCTGCTGGCGCCGCTCGACGGCCTCGACATCTTCGCCTGGCGCGTGGTGTGGACCTTGCCCGGCGCGCTGGCCCTGCTGGTCTTGCGCCAGCGCCTGCCGCAGGCGCGTGCCTTGCTGCAGCGCCTGGCGCGTGAACCCTTGACCTGTGCCGCCCTGGCGATAGTGGCGGCGCTGCTTGGCGTCCAGATCTGGATTTTCCTGTGGGCGCCTTTGCATGGCCGCGCGCTGGAGGTCTCGCTGGGATATTTCCTGCTGCCCTTGACCATGGTGCTGGTTGGCCGTTTCTACTACCATGAACGGCTGGATGTTTTCCAATGGCTGGCGGTTGCCTGTGCGGTGGTCGGCGTGTTGCATGAGCTGTGGCTGACGCGCAGCTTCGCCTGGCCGACCCTGGTGGTGGCGCTCGGTTATCCGCCTTACTTTATCCTGCGCCGCAAGATCAATGCCGATCCGGTGGTGGCGTTCGCGCTGGAGATGGCGTTGCTGCTGCCGGTGGCGGCTGCCACGCTGTACATGCGCGATTCCTGGGCCGTGGTTGCCCACCGGCCGGGCATGTGGCTGTTCCTGCTGCCGGGGATGGGCTTGCTGAGCACGGTGGCGCTTGGCGCTTACCTGGGCGCCAGCCGGCTGCTGCCGATGGCCTTGTTCGGCATCCTCGGCTACGTCGAGCCGGTATTGCTGGTCGGCGTCGCCATCGTCTTTCTCGGCGAGTCGATGGCGCCGGGACAGCTGGCCACCTATATCCCGATCTGGTGCGCGGTGCTGCTGACGGCGCTGCACAGCGTGCGCCTATTGCGCAAGGAGCGGGCTGCGCGGCGCGGCGGTTAAGCGCGTTGTCAACAAGGAAACGCACCCGCCAATCTCCGCAAGTCCGCCCAAATATTCCCGTTTTACAGACTCCAGTAAGTAAGTGGTAAGAGCTTATGGCTGAACATGCTTGTCGGCAGCAGTTCATTCGTTCAATCATCTTGTGGAGTCAACATGCATCATTTCAAGTCTTCCTGCCGGCTAGCGCTGGCAGCGATAATCGGGACGGCTTTCAGCGCTGCGGCAGGTTTGAGTCATGCCGATCCGGTCCTGGCCGAGGAGCCGCATTCCGCCGACGCTTCCCAATGGGGGCTGGGCATCGGCCTCGGTTCTGAAAGCCGGCCCTATCGCGGCGTCAGCAATCATGTCTCGGTCTTGCCGCTGGTGCTGTATGAAAATCGCTGGATCCATTTCTTCGGCAATACGCTTGATTTCAAACTGGGATCGGTCGACCAGTTCAGTTTTACATTGCGTGCCAAATATGCATTGAACGATGGCTACAAAAGCAGCGATTCGGAGGCATTGCGCGGCATGGACGAACGCAAGGGCAGTGCCTGGGGCGGCGTGGCCGGCGCCTGGGACAATCCCTATGCGAAGTTGTCGCTGGAGTGGCTGACTGCCGGCAGCACCAAGGGCAACACGGTGAAACTCGGCGCCGAGCATTCGTTTGCGGTGGGCGCTTTCCAGCTGACGCCGCGCCTGAGCACGACCTGGATGGACAGCAAATACGTCAATTATTATTACGGCGTCAAGGCAAGCGAAGCGATCGCCGGCCGCCCGGCTTATACTGGCAAATCGACGGCCAACATCGAGTTTGGCGTGCGCGCGGACTATCCGCTCACACGCAACCAGATGATCATGCTCGACGTCGGCGACCTGCAGCGCGGCGCCGGCATCAAGGACAGTCCGCTGGTCGACAAGTCGTCGGCCGTGAGCGTGCGGGTAGGTTACCTTTATAAATTCTAGATACGATACCAACCATGAACCGGATCGGCTTGCTGGAAGACCACGAGCGGATGGCGCAGCTGATTCGCCAGGCGATGGCGGGGGTCGGCATCGAAGTCGATATCTATGGCCGCATCGACCATGCGGCCGACGGCTTTACCCGCATTCCCTATGCGGCGCTGGTGATCGACCGCGGCTTGCCGGACGGCGACGGGCTTGACCTGGTGCGCAAGCTGCGGAGCAAGGGCGTGCTGGCGCCATGCCTGATGCTGACCGCGCTCGATGCCTTGCATGACCGGGTGGCCGGCCTGGAGGCCGGCGCCGACGACTATCTGCCCAAGCCGTTTTCGATGGAGGAACTGGTGGCCAGGGTGCGCGCCCTGATGCGGCGTCCGCCGCAGCTGCAAAGCCTGGTTCCAGCCTATCTCGGCTTGCAGGTGTTGCCGGAAACGAGCTGCATGCGCAACGGCGACGATGCGGTGTCGCTGGCGCCATCGGAATTGCAGCTGATGCTGAGCCTGGTGCGCGCGGGCGGGCAGCCGGTGCGCCGCACCGCCTTGGAAATGGCGGCCTGGGGCGTGGGCGATGCGGTCACCCCTAACGCGCTGGATGTCGCTTTGCACCGGCTGCGGCGAAAACTGCTGGCGATCGATTCCACTGTAGAGATCGCCAACGTCAGGGCTTACGGGTTTGCGTTGCAGGAACTGCCCAATGCGCTATAGCTTGTCGAAAAAACTGATTGTCTCTGCCGCGGCTACGCTGGTGGTCATCACCCTGGTGGTGTCCGCGGGCCTGGCTGCGGTATTCCAGTGGGAGCCCGAGATATTGCTGAAGCAGGAGATGCACAGGCATGTCGACAAGATCAAGGAAAAGATGCGCTTCGACGCCTCGGGCAAACTGACCGGGGTCGACCTGAATTCCAAAATGCAGCTGCTGTATGAAGCCTTGAAAGACGACTCCATCTACCGCATCCTGGATGACAAGGGCGCCGTGCTGGCCGCCTCCGACGGCGCCGGCATCCCCCTGTTTGCCAAAGGCACGCGTTTCGATCCCAAAACCGCGGCCGATGGCAGCCTGGTCCTGCGGCGTTCGGGATTGACATTGTATGTATTTACCCAAGCCGTTTTCTACGGCGACAAGACCTACTATATCCAGGTGGCGCGGAGCGAACGCATGCACCAGGCCATCATGGGCAGCGACGGCGCCAGTTTCATGATGGCCTCCGGGGTCGCGGTGATTGTCGCCATCCTGGTATTTACCGGTGTCGTGTGGGGCACATTCAACCGCGCGCTGCGCCCGCTGCGTGTGGCGTCGGATGCGGCCAGCAAGATTGAATTCAACCGCCTGGGCTCCCGCCTGTCCACGGTGGACGTGCCGCAAGAGCTGGTGCCGCTGATAGATGCATTCAACAAGGCGCTGGACCGGCTGGAGCGTGGCTATCGGCTGCAGCAGGAATTCCTGGCGACGGTTGCGCATGAACTGAAGACCCCTTTGGCCCTGATCCGCGGGCAGATCGAACTCGATGGCGTGGCCGACCGCAAGCTGCTCCTGAAAGACGTCGACCGCATGGCGCGCCAAGTGCACCAGCTGCTGCACCTGGCCGAAGTGAGCGACCAGAAGAATTTTGTGTTCGAGCAGCTCGACGCCGGCGAAGTCGCGGTGAGCGCGGTCGAGCACCTGGAACGGCTGGCGGACCGGCTGGGCGTGCGCATCGTCCTGCATTCGCCGGCTCGGCAAGTATTGCTGCTGGCCGACAGCGGCGCGCTGTTTGTACTGGTCAAGAACCTGCTGGAAAACGCCCTCCATCATTCGCCGGCCGGCGCCAGCGCGGTCGTCACGGTCACGCCGGAGCAGATTTCGGTGCGCGACCATGGCGAGGGCATTGCCGCGGACCACGTGCCGTTGCTGTTCAAGCGTTTCTGGCGCGGTCCGAACCGGCGCGACGAAGGCGCCGGCCTGGGGTTGTCGATCTGCAGGGAAATTTCGCATGCCCACGGCTGGCGCCTGCTGGTCAGGCACGACCAGCGCCCCGGGGCGGAATTCATCGTCGCATTCGATTGATTCCTGCGGGCGCCGGCAACAGCGCTTCCGTCAAAGTCATCGTCCTGTCATAAGACTGCTATAAGTTGATGCCTTGCAACCGGCGCTCAGAGCGGCCGCCGCCTCGCTGCGATCGCTTTCCTTGACGGATAAACCATGTACAACAATAGCAAACGATTAATTATCCTCGATGCGGACGGCACCACTATCGATGCCTACAGCGCCATCGACAAGACGTTTTCCCGCCACGGCATGGAGATCGGCGATGAAGAAAGGTTCCAGAAGCGCCGCCGCCTGTTCAAATACCTGGGCGGATTGAAAGAGTTTCCTTCCAACCTGAAAAAACAGATCGGCAAGCAGAGCCGCAAGCAGCTGATCGCCACCCTGACCGAGGTTTACCGGGAAGAGGCCAAGCTGTATCCGGGCATCGCGGACCTGGTGCGCAGCCTGATCGCCGCGCCGGACATCGCCGTCGGCCTGGTGACGCGCAACATGACGAACGAGCCGGAAGAGACGCTGCGGCTGCTGTTCCGGCGCCACGGCATCGATCTCGATGCGCTCGATTTTTTCGCCCACATCCCGCTGCACCTGGAAAAGATGCAGGAATTCCGCGCCATCCGCGAGCGCCTCGACATCAATCCCGCGCGCGCCTATATTGCCGGCGACGAGCATAAGGATTACCTGGCCGCGATCGGCTCCGGCATGCATCCTTTCATGGTTTCCTACGGTTTCGAGAGCTACAAGCGTCTGATCAAGAAATTCCTGGTGCCGGAAGAAATCATCTCGCGCTCGCCCGAAGAGCTGTGCGGACGCGTGCGGCACGCCATGGGCTTGACGGATAGCGCCTGACAAGGCGCTACTGCAAGGCGCCACTCCCTGTTAGAATTTATCTTCCAAAAGATGGATCGGGCAGGGCACATGTACACATTGTATGGCTTCAAGGGCTCCGGCTCCGCCGTAGTGGAGCTGGCGCTGGAACTGGTCGGACTGCCTTACCGGCTGGTCGAGGCCGCTTCCTGGGAACCCGGCTCGGCGCTCGACGAGCTGCAGCAGTTGAACCCCCTCAGGCAGATTCCCACCCTGCAGCTGCCGGATGGCAGCATCCTGACCGAAAGCGCGGCGATCCTGCTCCATCTCGGCCTGGCCCATCCCGCGGCCGGGTTGCTGCCTGCCGCTGAAACCCAGCGCGCGCAGGCCATCAGGGGCCTGGTGTATATCGCCGCCAACTGCTACGCCGCGATCGGCGTGATCGACTTCCCCGAGCGCTGGTGCGTCAATGCCGACGATGCCGTGAAAGAACAGATCCGGGAAGGCGCGCGTGCGCGCCTGCACCGCTATTGGGAAATTTTCGCCGACACGTATCCTGCAGCGCCTTTCCTGAACGGCGCTTCGCTCGGCCTGCTCGACCTGATGGCTGCCGTGGTTTCCAAGTGGTCGGGCGCGCGGCCCCACCTGGCGCGGGTACGGCCCGCTTTCGTCGCCTTGGTCGAGAGGGTGCAAGCCGATCCGAAAGTGGCGCCGGTGTGGCGGCGCCATTGGGATAATTGAATTTTCCGGATTTTTACCGATGCTTTCATCGTCATTTGCAAAATGCTAAAACATATGGAGATCCAACGTGCAGTCACAAACCGAGCTGTCTGAAGACCAGTTGATGAAAAAAGTGGCATGGCGCCTGATGCCATTGCTGATCGTGATGTTCCTGGTGTCTTTCATCGACCGTCAGAACGTCGGTTTCGCCAAGCTGGAAATGGTGCATGCGCTGGGCATGAGCGAGGCGGCCTACGGCCTCGGCGCGTCCCTGTTTTTCATCGGCTACCTGCTGTTCGAGATCCCCAGCACCCTGGCCTTGCATAAATACGGCGCGCGGGTCTGGCTGGCGCGCATCATGTTTACCTGGGGCGCGGTGACCATGCTGCTGGGTTTCACCAGTTCGCTGCCGATGTTTTATGTGCTGCGCTTCGTGCTGGGCGTGGCCGAAGCCGGATTTTATCCTGGCGTGATCTATTACCTGACGCTGTGGTTCCCCCAGGTATACCGCACCCGGGTGCTGGGGATATTTACGCTGGGCAGCGCCCTGGCCAACATGCTGGGCGCCCTGGTCGGCGGCTTGCTGCTGAACCTGAACGGCACGCTCGGGCTGGCCGGCTGGCAGTGGGTGTTCATTGCGACCGGTGCGCCGGCGGTGCTGCTGACGCTGGTGGTGATGGTGTACTTGCCCGGCTCCATCGATGAAGCCAAATTCCTGTCGGCCGCGCAGAAAGCCAAGCTGAACGACATGATGCAGCGCGATACGCCGGCCAACGTCACCCGCGGCAATCCGCTGGCGGCGCTGTGGGACTTGCGCGTGCTGCTGTTTGCCGCCACCTACATGCTGATGTCGACTTCGCTGTATGGCGTCACTTACTGGCTGCCGACCTTGGTGAAGGGCTTCGGCGTCAGCTCCACCATCAACGGCTTGCTCAACATGATGCCGTGGGGGCTGGCGGTGCTGCTGTTGCTGTGGCTGCCGGGCAAGCTGCGCCATGACCGGGTAGTGTTCAAGGCGATCGCCGTCATCGGCTTGCTGGGTTTGCTGTGCTTTACCTCGAGCGCTCTGCTCGATTCCAACACGCTGCGTTTCGGCGCCCTGGTCATCGGCGGCGCCTGCATCACCTTGCTGTATCCCTGTTTCTGGTCCTTGCCGCCGAAATTCTTCCAGGGCGCCCGCGCTGCCGCCAGCATCGCGGCGATCAATTCGATCGGCAACCTGGGCGGGTTTTTCGGGCAGAACCTGATGCCTTACGTGGGCAAGCTCACGCACAGCAATGTCACGCCGATGCTGGTTCCCGCCGCTTGCCTGGCGGTGCTGGGCGTGGGCGGGCTGGCGGCGGTGAACTGGCAGCGCAAGCGCGACCTGGCCGACGACAGCGCGCGCGAGCGCCAGGTGGCGATCCAGGAAGACGGCAGCGAAGATCCGGGCGCCGGCATCGACCAGCTGCTGGACCGGCATCCCGACCACCTGCACATGCCGCATCCAAAACCGGCGCAGCCTGATTGAATTTTAGTGAAAGTCGCGGCTGCTGGTGTACAGCTTGCCCAGCATGGGCGACATGTCGATCAGGTGCTGGGCCACCAGGTGCCTGACGCCCTCCTGGGACTGCCAGGTGCCATTGACGCCCATCAGCTTCGCTCCCCGCAGTTCCTTGCGCTGGCTGTCTGCCAGGTCGGGCCAGACGATGACGTTGACAGTGCCGGTTTCATCTTCCAGCGTGACGAACACCACGCCCTTGGCCGTGCCGGGGCGCTGGCGCACCGTGACGATGCCGCAGGCCCGCGCCAGCTGGCCGCTGCGGAAAGTATTCAGCACCTCGGCCGGCCTGAAGCGCTGGGCATTGAGCTGCGGGCGCAGCAGCGCCAGCGGATGGCGCCCCAGGGTTAGGCCCAGCGCATCGTAATCGTTGAGCAGGTTTTCTCCTTCCGTCGGCGGCGCCAGCAGCAATTCGTCTTCCGCCACCTGGGCCTGCCTGAGCAAACCTTTGTCCGGTGCGCTGACCAGCGCCTGCCATAACGCCTGGCGGCGGTTGCCGACCAGCGGCGCGAGCGAATTGGCGGCCGCCAGCGCCTGCAGCTGGTCGCGCTGCAGGCCGCTGCGCAAGGCCATGTCCTTGAGGTCGGCGAACGGCCGCACCGCGCGCGCCGCTTCAATTTCGTCGACATCGCGGGAACTCAGTCCGCGCACCAGGTTGAAGCCCAGCCTGACTGCCGGCCTGGCCGCCGAGGTTGATTCCAGGGCGGCCTCCCAGTTGCTGACGTTGATGTCGACCGGCAGCACCTCCACGCCATGCCGGCGCGCGTCCTGCACCAGCTGCGACGGCGAATAGAATCCCATCGGCTGGCTGTTCAGCAGCGCCGCCAGGAACGCTTCCGGTTCGTGGCATTTGAGCCAGGAGCTGGCGTAGGCGAGCAGGGCGAAACTGGCGGCGTGGCTTTCCGGGAAGCCGTATTCGCCGAAGCCCTGGATCTGGCTGTAGATGGCTTCGGCGAAACTCTTGTCGTAGCCCCTGTCTGTCATGCCGTCGATCAGCTTGCGTTCGAATTTTTCGAGGCCGCCTTTGCGCTTCCAGGCCGCCATCGAACGGCGCAGGCTGTCGGCCTCGCCCTCGGTAAAGCCCGCTGCAATCACGGCGATCTGCATCACTTGTTCCTGGAAGATCGGTATGCCGAGGGTGCGTTCCAATGCTTGCTGTAAATTCTCCTGGTAGATGATTTTGCCAGGGTCTTTTTTCCTGTTTTGCAAATAAGGATGGACCATGCCGCCCTGGATCGGTCCCGGCCGGACGATCGCAACCTGGATCACCAGGTCATAGAATTTACGCGGCCGCAGGCGCGGCAGCATGCTCATCTGGGCCCGGCTTTCGATCTGGAACACGCCTATGGTGTCGGCCTCGCAGATCATGTCGTAAGTCGCGGGATCTTCGCGCGGGATGTCTTTCATCTCGAACGTTTCGCCGCGTTGCATCGCCACCATCGCCAGCGCCCGCTGCAGCATCGACAGCATGCCCAGCGCCAGCACATCGACCTTGAGTATGCGCAGGGCGTCCAGGTCGTCCTTGTCCCATTGCACCACGCTGCGGTCTTTCATCGCCGCGTTTTCGATAGGCACCAGGCGCGACAGCTTGCCGCGTGAAATCACGAAGCCGCCCGGGTGCTGCGACAGGTGGCGCGGAAATCCCATCAGCGTATGCGACAGCTCGGCCCATTGTTCGGCAATCGCCGTATCGGCAGCCATGCCGAGCTCGCCGAAGTTCTGCTGCAGCTGCTGCTTGTCGTCCCACCAGCGCTGCGATTTGGCGACCTGGTCGACCAGGCCGGGATCGACGCCCAGCGCCTTGCCGACATCGCGCAGCACGCTGCGCGGCCGGTAGCTGATCACGACCGCGGTCAGCGCCGCCCGCCGCCGGCCGTATTTTTCGTAGATGTACTGGATCACTTCTTCGCGCCGCTGGTGTTCGAAATCGACGTCGATGTCGGGCGGTTCGTTGCGCTCGCGGCTGATGAAGCGGCCGAACAGCAAGGTGCTCTGGGCCGGGTCGACTTCGGTGATGCCGAGGCAGTAGCAGACCGCCGAGTTGGCCGCCGAGCCGCGGCCCTGGCACAAAATGCCCCGGCTGCGGGCGAACTGGACGATATCGTAGACCGTCAGGAAATACGCTTCATATCCAAGCTCCTGGATCAGGTCCAGTTCGTCTTCCAGCTGCCGCTGCACTGCGGCCGGGATCTGGTCGGAGAAGCGGCTGCGCGCGCCGATATAAGTTTGCTGGCGCAGATAGCTGGCCGGAGTATGTTCCGGCGGCACGATTTCATCCGGATATTCATACCGCAGCTCATCCAGCGAGAAGCTGCACATGCCGGCGATCCTTACCGTTTCGGCCAAGGCCGCCGCCGGATACAGGTTGCCCAGCCGCAGCCTGGCGCGCAGGTGCTGTTCGGCATTCGGCGCCAGCGCATAACCGCAGGCAGCGACAGTCTTGCCGAGCCGGATCGCAGCCAGCGTATCCTGCAGCGGCTTGCGCGAGCGGCGATGCATGCAGACATCGCCGGTAGCGGCTACCGGCAAGCCGAGCGCCTGCGCGGCCTGCTCGATCACGGCGCGCTGGCGTTCGTCGCCGGCCTGGTGCAGCATGGTCATGCCGATCCAGGCGCGGCCGGGAAAAGTATTGCGCAGCCATGCCGCCTGGCGGTTCAGCGTTGCGCTGTCGACGCCATGGGCCGGCAGCAGGACCAGCAGGCAATCGGGCAACTGGCGCAGGTGGGCGTCGGCGCTGTCCGGCGCGTCGAAGTCTTGCGGCCGGAGCAGGTAATGGCCTTTGCCGGCGCGGCTGCGCGCCAGCGTGATCAGTTCCGAAAGATTGCCGTAACCTTCGCGGTTTTGCGCCAGCGCGATGAGGGAAAACGCCGGGCTGCCGTCGGCCTCGTGCAGCTGGAACTGGCTGCCGATCAGCAGCGGCAGTCCATGTTTCTTGGCTTCGACATGGGCGCGCACCACGCCGGCCAGCGAGCATTCGTCGGTCATCGCCAGCGCCGCGTAGCCGAGCTGGACGGCGCGCTCCACCAGTTCCTCGGGATGCGAAGCGCCGCGCAGGAAACTGAAATTCGAGACGCACTGCAGCTCGGCGTATTCCGGCAATACGATCGGCGGCGGCGCCAGCGAAGGATTTTCGTCCATAGGCAATCAGGCAAACAGGCCGTGCAGGAACCAGCGGATGTCATCGCCGTCGCGCTCGCGGTAGATCCAGTAGCAAGCGGCTTCTTCGCCTTCCGCCACGAAGTAGTCGCGCACGGTCGGCGGGCCGTCCCACCAGCCGCATTCGATCCGCTCCGGCCCTGACAGCAGGCGCAGCGGCGAACCATAAAACGGCCGGTGCTTGCGCAGCATCAGGGCCAGCGGCTGCTGCAGCAGCCAGAATGGCCGCTGCGGCTGGAGCCGAGGCAATGCATCGCCTGGCGTTTGGCGGCACAGGCCGTCGCCGGCCGCCTGCCAGGCGTTGGCGACTTCCGGCCGGTGGTCGGCCAGCGCCGCCGGCTGCAAGACGTTTTCGCTGCCGAGCCGTGCGCTCAGCAGCTCCAGCAGGCGGGCATAGGCGCCGGGCGTGCCGCCCGGCTCGGGAAACAGGGAGGCGGTCGGCGGCAGCATCGGCGCTACCTGGGTTGCCTGCAAGCGCAAGGCGATCACCGGCGCATCGAGTTGCAGCCGGCCCAGCCTTTCTTTCAACAGGCGCAGCAGGTGTTCTTCATGCCAGGCCGGTTCGCCCAGCGCGATTTCCAGCGGCGTCGGGGCGATTGCCTGGCGCCCGCGTTCGTGTTCCAGCGACAGCAGGAAACGCGATACCGCCAGCTGCTGCGCTACCAGCCAGCCGATCATTTGCAAGACCAGGCGGCGCGCCGCAAACAGCACCGCCTCGGCATGTTCGATGCGGTCCGGCAGCTCCAGCCAGGCGCTGAATGCCTGCGGCGGCTGCACCCATTCGAAGATTTCGGGTGCGCTGCCGTAGGCGCGGTCCAGGGTGTCCAGGATGTGCTTGTCGCTGCGCCGCTGCAGCCCGGCGCGCGGCAGCTTGCGCAAGTCGGCCAGGGTCTGGCAGCCGATGCCGGCCAGCCATTCCTGGTGGGCGCGCGCCGCCGGCAGGATCGCGAACGGCAATCCATCCAGCCGCCGCTGCAGGCTGGCCAGGCGCAGGCTGCGGCGTGGCATGCGGCGGCGATGGCGGGCCAGCAGCCATGCGCCCTGGGCGGTCGGCGCCATGCTGATGTGCGGCGTGAAACCCAGCGCCTGGATGCTGTCGCGGATGCGGCGGCACAGCGCCAGCCGGCCGCCGAAAGCGCTCAGGCTGGCGCTGATGTCGAGCAGCAGCGAATCTTCCTCGGCATGCGCTACTTCCGGCGTGTATTGCAGCAGGGCCAGCGCGATATCGTCGCGCGCGCCTTGTTCGCGCGCCGCATCGCGCTCGCATAACAAAGCCTGCGGCGCCAGCGCCAGCACGCCGCCGCGGCGCATGCCCGGGCGCACGCCGCTGGCCGCCGCGGCGGGCGTCATGGCCAGCACCTGGTCATGTTCCAGCACCGCCAGCATGCAGGGCTCAGACCAGCGCGGGCGCAATGTTTCCAGCGCCAGCAGCGGCAGGTGTATGCCTATCCAGAGTGTCATGGTCGGGTACGGCAAAAGAAGGTGGCGGAACGGCTGGAGCGGTGGCCGGGGCCACGGTTGCCGCCAGCGGCAGGTAAAACGCTTGTTCGTGTTGCGGCCCTTTGCGTTTGAGCAGCTGGATTTCGACGCCGTTGCGCGCCGGCCGCAATGTCAGCCGCAAAGGCGAGGGCGAGGATTCGTGGGCGGCGCTCAGCGGCCGCAGCAGCCACAGCAGGGTGTCGCTGGCCTGGGCCGCCAGGTGCAGGCGGCGCAAAGCCTCGCCCCGGACATGGGATTGCCATAGCAGCAGCGCGCCGCAGCTGCCGTTGCGCAATACCTGTTCCGCCGACCACAGCGCATCGGCGCTGCGCGCCGCCTTGATCCACAGCAGCTGTCCGCTGGCCAGGCCGGCGCCGTCCCAGGCCGCGATCTGCGGCAGATGCGGCGGCTGCAGCAAGACGATCCGGCGCTGGCTGGCGATGCGCATCAGCGCCGGCTGCAGCAGGCGCATTTCGCCGCAGCCGGCTTGTTGCAGCAGCAGCTCTATCAATGCCGAATGCGGCCAGCCGCCGTTCGGCAGTTCACGGTCGAGGGATGGATGGCCGGAGGCGGTGACCACGCCCTGGTAGGAACCCATCTGGTCTGCGCGCCACAAGGCATGCGGCAAGGCCGCCACGACCGATTGGGCGGCGGCGGAAATGCTGGATGTACCGGTGGATATGAACATGGCAAGCTTTAAGACAAGACTGAGATTTATATTATACTGTATGTATATACAGTATAAATTCAATCCTGCTTTAGTCAATACGGTTATCTATCTGGCTTGCCAAATCAGTCAATAAGTTGGCAGTTGGATCAGCGCGCCTGATCCAACTGCCAGTTTTGGGCGGAACCGAAATGCGCCGCCACCCGGCCCGCAAGCAAGCCCAGCCCCGAGCACAGCACAAAATAGATCAAGCCGATGAACATGAAGATCTCGGCCGGATAAATCATCACCCGGCTGTTGACCTGCGCCGCCACGAACGATAGTTCGCCGACGCCGACGATATAGGCCAGTGAACTGTCCTTGACCAGGGTTACCCACTGGTTGACGAAGGAGGGCAGCATCATCTGCAGCGCCTGCGGCAGCACGATGTGGTGCAGCACCGCCATGCGCGTCATGCCCAGCGACAGGCCGGCATCCCATTGCCCGGCCTTGACGCCGCCGATGCCGGCATGCACCGAATGCGCCAGGTAGGCGCCGCCGATCAGCGCCAGGGCGCACATCACCGACAGCACGCCCGGCACGTCGATATGGAAAACAATCGGCAGCAGGAAGTAAGTCCAGAAGATCAGCATCAGCACCGGGATCGCCCGGAAGAAACCGAGCACCATGGTCAGCAGCAGCTGCGGCCAGCCGCGCGCCAGCGACAAGGCGACGCCCAGCGCCAGCCCCAGCAATGCCGAGGCCAGCGCCGAACCGGCGCTGAGCAGCACGGTCAAGGCCGCGCCGCCCAGCGGGCCGTCGGGATAAGCGCCCCAGAGCAGGTAAGGCAGGTTGTCCGTCAATACGCTGAGCTGCATGCTCATCGCTGCGTACCGCCGGCAAGTCTTTGCCGGCGCTGGAGCAGCTGGCCGGCGGTTTCGATCAGCGCGATGGCGGCGATGTAAAACAAGGTCGCCACGCCAAAAGCCTGGAAGGTCTTGAAGGTTTGCGCTTCCACCTGGCGCGAAGTGTAAGACAGTTCAGCCAGGCCGATGGCCATGGTCAACGACGTGTTCTTGACGATGTTCATGTACTGGCCAAGCAAGGGCGGCAGCGCGATGCGTATTGCTTGCGGCAGGATCACGTAACGCAATCCCTGCCAGCGGTCCAGGCCAAGGGCGGCGGCCGCCAGCCGCTGTGCTTCGGCGACGCCGCGCATGCCGGCGCGGATTTCCTCGCTGACATAGGCAGCGGAATACAGGCTCAGGCCAAAGATCGCGCACAGCAGTTCGAACGACGGCCATGTCAGAGTCAGGTACGGCCCCAGCGCCACGCTGTGCACCGTATTGAGCCATTCCACCGAACCATCCGGCAGCAGGCTGGAGACGCCGAAATACCAGAAGAACAGCTGCACCAGCAGCGGCGTATTGCGGAAGACGGAAAGGAAGCCGCCGGCAGGCAGCAACAACCAGGGTTGCCGGCTCGAGCGTGCGGCTGCGACGACGACGCCCAGCAAGGTGGAAAGCACGGCAACCACGGCCGACAGCTGCAGCGTCATCCACAGGCCGTCGACCAGCCAGCCGAGATATTTGGGGGCCAGCATTTGCCCCAGGGCAGCTTGGAACTCAGTCATTTTCTACTTTGCGGCTACTCAACAAAAAAACACCGGCAGGCCCGAAGGCTTGCCGGTGCAAGACAGATGCACTCAGAAGTCGGTCAGTTCTGGCTCAGCCTGGTGTCGCCGATCTTGAACAGGCGCGGCAGCGGCGATTTGCTGCCGGGGCCGAACCATTTGTCGTAGATCTTGAGGGAGGTGCCGTTCTTTTCAAATTCGCGCAGGGTGTCGTTGAGCGTATTGACCAGGCGGGTCTCGCCCTTGGGCACGCCGACGCCTTCGTATTCCTCGGAAATGGCAAATGCCGGGATTTCATATTTTTCCTTGTCCGGGATATTCGCCAGCAGCGCGATCAGTTTCGAGCCGTCCTGGGTAATCGCCTGGACGTTGCCGTTGCGCAGGGCGGCCAGGGCGAACGGGGTGTCGTCGTACAGGACTACCTTGGCGGCCGGGTATTTTTCGCGCAAGGTGGTTTCCATGGTGGTGCCTTTGTCGGTGCCTATGCGCAGCTCAGGAATCTGCGCAGCGTTCTTCAGCACGCCTTTTTTCGCCAGGAACTGCTGGCCCGAAGCGAAATAAGGAATGCTGAAATCGATCACCTGGGCGCGCTCGGCGTTGATGGTGAAGTTGGCGAACACCACGTCGACCTTGCCGGATGTCAGCAAGGGAATCCGGTTGGCCGGATTGGTCGGCACCAGCTCTACTTTGACGCCGAGTTTTTTGGCGACTTCGTTGGCATAGTCGACATCGAGGCCGATGATCTTGTTGGTCTTCTGGTCGACAAAACCGAACGGCGGATTGCCGTCGAACGTTGCGACCCTCAGCACGCCGGCTTTCTTGATGTCGTCGAGCTTGTCTGCATGGGCCAGGCCCGACAGCAGCGTCAGGCCGGTAAACAGGATGGCAAGTGATTTCATTGTTGTTGTAGTCCCTGGGTTGATGTATCGGTGCGGCGGATCGCAAAAAACGATCGCCATGCCGGGCAGATTAACAAAACAAAATCAAGCGGTGAACGATCAATGTCGCATTTGAATATTACAAGTTTGCAGGCGTTCTCCAGGCGACCCCGGCCGGATGCTGAAACACCGTTAAAATGAAGGAAATCACAGGCAAGGAGCACACGCAATGGCAACAACGAAAAAAGTCGCGCTGGTTACCGGCGCAGGTTCCGGCATCGGCAGGTACATCGCCTTGGCCCTGCTGCGCAACGGTTACAGCGTGGTGCTGGCGGGCCGGCGCGTTGCTGCGCTAGAGCAAACGATTGCCGCTGCCGGGGCGGCGGGCGCGGATGCCTTGGCGGTGCAGGCCGATGTCAGCGATCCGGCGTCGGTCAAGGCCTTGTTCGAAAAAATCAAGGAGCAATTCGGCCGGCTTGACCTGCTGTTCAACAATGCCGGCATCTTTACCAAACCGGCGTCGCTGGAAGATGTCGATTTTGCGCAGTGGAAGGCGTCGGTCGATGTCAACCTGAGCGGCGCTTTCCTGTGCACGCAGGAAGCGTTCCGCATCATGAAGGCGCAAACGCCGGGCGGCGGCCGCATCATCAACAACGGTTCGATCGCGGCCCATGTGCCGCGGCCGAATTCGGTGGCGTATACGGCCACCAAGCATGCCATCACCGGCCTCACCAAATCGACTTCGCTGGACGGCCGCAAATACAATATCGCCTGCGGCCAGATCGATATCGGCAACGCCGCCACCGACATGACGGAACGGATGGAGCAGGGCATCCTGCAAGCCAACGGCCAGGTTGCGGTGGAGCCGACCATGTCGGTAGAAAACGTCGCCAACGCGGTGCTGTACATGGCGAGCCTGCCGCTGGATGCGAACGTTCAGTTCATGACGGTGATGGCGACCAACATGCCGTTCATCGGGCGCGGCTGATCCGCTCCGGCCCGGCCGGAAATTGAATCCTCGTTACGGCTTCAGTTCGACGTTGAATGCTTCGCCGGTGGCAAAGAAGGCGCCGCCGGACAGGTAGTGCAGCGAGCGCTGGTCGTCCGCCGGGAAGTGCCAGCGGCCTGCCGAGAAGGCCGCTGAATCGGCCCAGGCGGCGACCACTTCGGCGATGAACAGGTCATAGCGCTGCTGGTTGTGCAGCTCGGGGATCACCTTGCATTCGAGCCAGGCCAGGCAGCCCGACATCAGCGGCGCGGCAATTTTCTCCGATGGAAATGTGGCGATATCGAGCGCGGCGAATTTGTCGCCTTCGCGTCCCGAGCTGGATCCCACCGCCAGCGTGGTTTCGGCCAGCGCCCGGGTCGGGATGTTCAGGGCGAACTCGCCCGAGGCTTCCACCAGCTCGCGGGTCAGGGTGCTGCTGTCGATCACCAGCAAGACCTTGGGCGGATCGAAATCGAGCGGCATCGCCCAGGCCGCCGCCATCACATTGCTGACGCCGCCATGGGCGCTGGTGACGATGGTGGTGGGGCCGTGGTTGAGCAGGCGGTAGGCTTTGGCCAATTCTACTGCTTGAATATTCTGCATGATGATTCCGGTGATAATAACGCTGCTGGCTCATTCTATCTGGGTTCGCATCCTCAAGCACGGTCGGCCGGATAGGTCACCCCGATTTGCGCGCGTATCGTATCGAGCACGGCCATTTGCGCCAGGGTCTCGTCGTGCGTCATGAACGGGCTTTCAATCAGCCCGGCGCGCAGGCAGCGCATCACCTCGATCGCCTCGTGCGCATAACCGTTGCCGATGAATGGACATTGCTGGCTGCGCGTGCTGCCGTCCGCCAGGGTTATGGTCAGGCTGGCGCCCAGGTGGAAACCGGTATGCAGGCGCAGGTAGCCAAGCTCGCCGGAAATGGTCATTTCTACCGGGCCGGCGATACGGGTGCTGCAGACGCAGGAAGACAGGCCGCCGCCGCGATGGCGCATGGAAAACGCAGTTTGCTCGTCGACGCCGGTGGCGCCGATGTCGGCAACTGACTGCACGGCGTCGACCGGGCCAAGGAAAAAAGTCGAGATCGATAAAGGATAAATGCCGATATCGAGCAGTGCGCCGCCACCGAGTTCACGGTTGTACAAGCGGTGTTCCAGTCCGAAATCGCCGACGAAGCTGAAATCCGACTGCACCTGGCGCACCTTGCCGATTTCGCCGCTGGCGACGATGCGCCTGGCTTCGGCAATGCCGGGCAAGAAGCGCGACCACATCGCCTCGAGCAGGAAACGACCGTTACGACGTGCCAGCGCGATCACCTGCTCCGCTTCGCGCCGGTTCATGGTGAACGGCTTTTCGCACAGCACATGCTTGCCGGCTTCCAGGCACATGATGGCATTTTCGGCGTGCATGGAATGCGGCGTGGCGATGTAGACTACATCGATTTGCGGATCGTCGGCCAGCGCCTGGTATGAGGCATGGCGCCGCTCTATATCGAATTCGCGGCCGAATGCGTCGACGCTGCCGCTGCTGCGCGACGCTGCCGCCTGCAGGATGGCTCCAGGGGCGTCGCGCAGGCCGAGAGCAAAAGCCCGGGCGATTTTTCCGGTACCGAGAATGCCCCAGCGGATAGATTGCTGCATAGATACTGCTTACTCGGTCTTGGTCACTTTACTCAGGTGCCGCGGCTGGTCGGGATCCATGCCGCGCGCCACCGCCAGTTGCGCCGCCATCACGTAGAACGCCTGGATCGCCACGATCGGATCGAGGTCCGGCGTTGCCGCCACCGGCAAGGTCAGGTCGCGCGCCGCCACGTCGTCAGGCGCCGCCAGCAATACCTTGGCGCCGCGGCCGCGCATTTCCTCGGCCAGCTTGAGCAGGCCGGCCTGGGTCGGTCCGCGCGTGGCGAAGATCAGCAATGGGTAACCCTCATCGATCAAGGCCATCGGGCCATGCTTGATTTCCGCGCCGCTGAAAGCCTCGGCCTGGATCGCCGAGGTTTCCTTGAATTTCAACGCCGATTCCAGCGCCAGCGGCAAGCTGATGCCGCGGCCGACCACCATGATGCGCGAGGAGGGCGCCAGGACCTCGATAGCGCGCGTCCAGTCAAGCTGGGTTGCCGCGGTGAGCGCTTGCGGCAAGGCGTCGATGGCGGCCAGGAAGGCGTCGTCGTCTTGCCAGTGCGCAGCCAGCCTGGCGGCCGCCACCAGGCTGGCGATAAAGCTCTTGGTGGCCGCCACGCTGAGTTCGGCGCCGGCATGCAAGGGCAAGGTCCATTCGGCGCTGCCGGCCAGCGGCGATGCGGCATCGTTCACCAGCGCCACGGTGGTGGCGCCGCTGTCGCGGAAGTAGCGGATCGGTTCGATCACGTCAGGGCTCTGGCCCGACTGCGAAATGGCGATGACGAGCGCATCGCGCGCGATCAGCGGCGCTTTGTTGAGGGTCACCAGCGACAGCGGCAGCGAAGCGACGATGCGGCCCAGGCGCGCCATGATCAGGTAGGCGCAGTAATTGGCGGCGTGGTCGGAACTGCCGCGCGCCACGGTCAGGATGGTCGACGGCGGCGCGGCCCGCAGGCGTTGCCCCAGTTCGGCGTAGCGGTCGCGGTCCTGGCTGAGCTGCAAGGCGACGTGTTCTGCCGCCGAGCGGGCTTCTTTAAGCATCAACGAGGTCAATTCTTTCTCCTTCTACATAAACGGCTTTGAGTTTGAGCTGGCGGTCCAGCACCAGGATGTCGGCGAAGCAGCCTTCCTTGAGGCGGCCGCGCTCCTGCATGCCGAGATAGTCGGCAGGGTAGGTGGAGACGCGCAGCGACGCCTCGGCCAGGTCGAGGCCGAGCGACACCAGGTTGCGCAAGGCCTGGTCCATGGTCAGGGTGCTGCCGGCCAGGGTGCCGTCGCCCAGGCGCACGCCGCCCAGGCACTTATGGACTACCTGGCGCCCCAGCATGTATTCGCCGTCCGGCATGCCGGAAGCCGCGGTGGAATCGGTGACGCAGTACAGGCGCGGAATCGCCCGCAGCGCGGTCTTGATGGCGCCCGGATGGACATGCAGCAGGTCCGGGATCAGTTCGGCGTATTCGGCATGGGCCAGCGCAGCGCCGGCCATGCCCGGCTGCCGGTGATGGAAGGAACTCATGGCGTTGAACAGGTGGGTGAACCCGGCCGCGCCGTTTTTCAGGGCGGCCACGCCGTCTTCATAAGTACCCAGGGTATGGCCGATCTGCACCCGCATGCCGAGCTGGGACAAGGTCTTCACCAGCGCCATGTGGCCGTTGATCTCGGGCGCGATGGTGATCAGCTTCAAGGGGGCGAAGCTGCGCAGCCAGTCAACTTGCTCCAAGGTCGCGGCAATCGCAAAATCAGGCTGCGCGCCGAGTTTGCCGGGATTGATGTAAGGACCTTCCAGGTGCGCCCCCAGCACCCGCGCGCTGCCCGCACGGCGGCCGCGGCAGGCGCGGCCGATTGCGCTTAGCGCCGCTTCCAGTTCTTCTGCCGGCGCGGTCATGGTGGTGGCCAGCATGCTGGTCGTGCCATGCTGGGCGTGCAGGCGCGAGACCACGTGCACGGCGTCGCCGGCTTCCATGATGTCCTTGCCGCCGCCGCCATGGACGTGCAGGTCGATAAAGCCGGGCAAGATGTAATCGCCGCTGGCCGGTGTCTGTCCTTGCGCTTCGCCTTTGATCTCGGTGATCATGTCGCTGAAGCCGATGCTGCCGGCCACCCAGCCATCGCTGGTCAGGATATTGCCATGCAGTTGTGTAGCGTTGCCGTTCATATTGTTTCCCCTGCTGACTCTGCTGCGAGCTGCTGGCGCAGCAGCAGCAATGCGCCGGTCGCGGCGCCGGCGCGCGGCGTGGCCGCGCGCGATTTTAACGGTTCCGGCAAATAGGCTTGCAACGGGGCGGCCAGGCCGCCGCACAGGGCAATCGGCAATTGCTGGGATGGATCGAGCGCGTTGGCGATCTGGGCGATTTCCTGGCCTGCCTTGTGCAGGATGGCAAGCGCCGCTTCATCCTGCCCGGCATGCGCCACCACCAGCGGCGCCAGCTGCGCAAAAATGCTTTGGTTGGCGCTGTTGACCCAGGCGATCATGCGTTCCCGGTTCGCGCTGCTGCTGAAATCGGCACCGGCGTCGTCGTCGCCGCCGCAAAAGCGGACGATGGCCCGGGCCAGCGAACCCGGCGCGACACGGCCGTCCAGGGCGCGTTCGACATGGTTGGCGGCGCGCAGGCCGATCCAGCCGCCGCTGGCTTCGTCGCCGGTCTGGAAGCCCCAGCCGCCGACTTCCCGGCGGCTGCCGTCGGCCAGCAAGACTTCGCCGACGCTGCCGGTGCCGATGGCGACCACGACGCCGGCCTGGCCCAGGTGCGCGCCGAGCAAGGTGGTGAAGGCGTCGGTGCCGGTGGCAAGGGCGCCGAAACCGGGGTTCTGGGCGCGGAACTGCGCCGCCCATTGCGGATTGTTGATGCCCGACAAACCGCAGCCGGCGGCGATCGCCTGGTACGGAGGCCGGACGATGCCGGCGCTCTGGAATGCGCCGTCAAGCGCCGTGACGATGGCGCACCAGGCCTTGCTGGTGCCGTGCATCAGCGCCGACGGTCCGCTGCTGCCGTCGGCGACATGGCTGCCGTCCGGGCGCTCGACCCGGATATGGGTCTTGGTGCCGCCGCCGTCGACGCCGATCAGATATTCGTACGCTGTTTTCAACTCTACCCCCACGCCTTTTTGAAGGCGCATATTGTATCTATTATTGTTTGGATGAAATCATGTTTCCAGGTTTTAACCTCGCCAGCGCCAGGCCCTTGGCGTCGAACACATGGAAAGCGCTGCTTGGCGCCGACAGGGTGACGGTATCGCCGATATGCACCGGATTGTTGCCGTCGCCGCGCACCAGCAGGTCCTGGCCGTCCTGCAGCGTCACATAAATGAAGTTGGCTTCGCCCAGGTGCTCGACGATGCTGACCTTGCCGCTGAATACTTCACCACTATGCGCGTTTTCCAGGATATGTTCAGGCCGCAGCCCTATCGTCACGGCGTCGCCGGCCTTGGCCGTGCCGGCGGCGACATCGGCGCGGATCTCCTGGCCGCTGCTGAGCCGGACCTTCAGGTGGTCGGTTTCGATTGCCGTAATCGCGCCGTTGAACAGGTTCATCTTGGGCGAGCCGATAAAAGTCGCGACAAACAGGTTTTGCGGCCGCTGGTACAGCTCCAGCGGCGACCCCGCCTGCTGGATGTAGCCGTCGTTCATCACCACGATCTTGTCGCCCAGGGTCATGGCTTCGACCTGGTCGTGGGTGACGTAGACGATGGTCGCTTCCAGCTGCTTGTGCAGCTTGGCGATTTCGAGCCGGGTCTGGACCCGCAGCGCGGCGTCGAGGTTGGACAGCGGCTCGTCGAACAGGAACAGTTTCGGCTTGCGCACGATGGCGCGGCCGATCGCCACGCGCTGGCGCTGGCCGCCGGACAGTTCGCGCGGCAGGCGCTCCAGCAGGTGGTCGATTTTCAGGATGCCGGCGGCATGGCGGATGCGCTGGTCGATGGCGGCCTTGTCGGCGCCGGCGATCTTCAGGCCGAACGCCATGTTCTTGTACACGCTCATGTGCGGATACAGGGCGTAGCTCTGGAACACCATGGCGATGCCGCGTTCGGCCGGCGGCAGGTGGTTGACGACCTGGTCGCCGATCGACAGTTCGCCGCTGGTGATCGATTCCAGCCCGCACAGCATGCGCAGCAGGGTCGATTTGCCGCAGCCGGAGGGGCCGACCAGGACCACGAATTCGCCGTCCTTGATTTCCAGGTTGAGGTCGGCCAGCACGTTCTGCTTGCCGTCATACGATTTGGTGAGTTGTCTTACGCTTACGTTTGCCATGGAATGTCTCGTTTTCTGTATTACTTGACGGCGCCGGATGTCAGGCCGCGGATCAATTGCCGGGAGAATATGACGTACATGACCAGGATCGGGATCACGGCCAGCGACAGCGCCGCCAATACCGAATTCCAGTCGGTCACATACTGGCCGATGAACTGCTGCACGCCGAGGGTAACGGTCTTGGTTTCATCCGACGGCGCCAGGATC